>Ga0116177_10001210_pt1 | contig 19340 bp, 9 predicted proteins | sample AD_STIC10_MetaG_FD_89750 | JGI IMG/M metagenome (GOLD analysis project Ga0116177, IMG submission 89750) | Active sludge microbial communities of municipal wastewater-treating anaerobic digesters from USA - AD_STIC10_MetaG | ecosystem: Engineered > Bioreactor > Anaerobic > Digestate | place: USA... | reverse complement strand
TCGGGATTGGCCTGCGCGGCCTCGGCTGGACGCGGCGGCGGCACCTCGCGCGCCTTGCGGTCGCGCTCGCGCATCCACCAGGCGGCGTAGCCCATGCCCGAGCCGATCAACAGGAAGACCAGGTGCGGCATGCCCGGGATCAGCCCGAGCGCGCCGATCACGCCGGAGGTGATGGCCAGCGACCGCGGCGAGTTGAAGACCTGCTGCGCGATCTGGCTGCCGACGTCGTTGTCCTTGCCGACGCGCGACACCACCATCGCCGCCGCCACCGAGATCAGCAGCGCCGGGATCTGCGCGACCAGCGCGTCGCCGACGGCCAGCAGGATGTAGCTGTCGGCCGCCTGCGCGGCGCTGAGGTCGTGCTGCGCGACGCCGATGATGAAGCCGCCGACGATGTTGATCGCCAGGATCAGCAGGCCGGCCATCGCGTCGCCGCGCACGTACTTGCTGGCACCGTCCATCGAGCCGAAGAACTCGGCCTCCTCGCCCACCTCGCGGCGCCGGCGCTTGGCCTCCTTCTCGTCGATCAGGCCGGCGTTCAGGTCGGCGTCGATCGCCATCTGCTTGCCGGGCATCGCGTCGAGCGTGAAGCGCGCCCCGACCTCGGCGATGCGCTCGGCGCCCTTGGTCACGACGACGAAGTTGATGACCACGAGCACCGCGAAGACGATCAGGCCGACGGCGAAGTTGCCGCCGATCAGGAAGTGGCCGAAGCTCTCGATCACCTGGCCGGCCGCGCCCGCGCCGGTGTGGCCCTCGAGCAGCACGACGCGCGTCGACGCGACGTTCAGCGACAGGCGCAGCAGCGTCGTCAGCAGGATCACCGCCGGAAAGGCCGCGAAGTCCAGCGGCCGCACCATGTAGGCCGCGACCATCATCACCATCAGCGCCATCGCGATGTTGAAGGTGAACAGCAGGTCCAGCGCGAAGGGCGGCAGCGGCAGCACCATCATCGCCAGGATCATCACCACGACCAGCGGCGCCATCATGGCGCGGATCGCCTTCGCGTTCGGGCCCAGCAGGGCCTGCAGTTGCTGCAGCGGGTTCATTCAGCGTCCTCTTCGGCGGGGGGCGGCACGTGGTGCGGGTCGAGTTCGGGCGGCACGTTCAGTTCGGGGACGTCTCCGGGCATCGGCGCGCGGCCGGCGAGCGCGGCGCGCAGCTGGTAGACGTAGGCCAGCACCTGCGCAACGGCCGAGAACAGCGCCGCGGGGATCTCGCGGTCGAGCTCGGCATGGGCATAGAGCGCACGCGCCAGCACCGGCGCCTGCAGCACCGGGACCTGGGCCTCGCGGGCCCGGTCGCGGATCGTCATCGCCAGCAGGTCGGCGCCCTTGGCCACGACGCGCGGCGCGGCCATCTTCGCGTCGTCGTACTTCAGCGCGACGGCGTAATGGGTCGGGTTCATCACCACCAGGTCGGCACCGGGCACCGCGGCCAGCATGCGGCGGCTGGCGAGTTCGCGCATGCGGGCGCGCATCTTGCCCTTGACCTCGCCGTTGCCCTCGACCTCCTTGTGCTCCTGCTTCTGCTCCTGGTGGCTCATCTTCAGGCGCTGGGCGTGCAGGTGGCGCTGCAGCGGCACGTCGATCACCGCGAAGGCGACCAGCGCGATCATCAGCAGCCCCAGGCCGCCCAGCAGCGTCTGCGCGCCGGCGGAGATCGCCGCGGGCAGCGGCATCGCGAGCACGCCGGCGAAGTCCTCGGCATGCGCCTTCAGGTAGAGCGCGCCGATCGCGCCCAGCACCAGCGCGAGGCCGCTGCCCTTGGCGGCGTCGATGAGCTTGTCCTTCGACACCAGGTTGGGCAGGCCGGTCAGCGGGTTGAGCTTGTCGAACTTCGGCGCCAGCGGCCGGAGCGTGAAGTTCCAGCCGCCGCTGGCCACGCCGCCGGCGAGCGCCGCGAGCACCATGACGCCCCCCACGGGCACGACGACGGCCAGGAACATCCAGGTCAGCTCGACCAGGCGCTCGCCCATGAAGGCCGAGGCCGCCACCGCCTGGTGGTCGAACTTCAGGCCCTTCATCAGCGTCTGCCGCAGCCAGCCGGCGAGCATCGGCGCGACCGCCACCAGCATCGCGCCGCCACCGGCCATCGCCAGCAGGTGGCCCAGGTCCCGCGAGCGCGCGACCTGGCCGTCCTTGCGCGCCTTGTCGAGCTTGCGCTGCGAGGCGGGCAGGTTGCGGTCCTGGGAGTTGTCGTCGGCCATGGGTCGGGGTGCCGGGAAGGTTCGGCGCCCGGCCATTGTTCCGGCCGGGCACCGGAACTTGAGGCCGATAAGCGGCCGCTTCGCCCCGCATTTTCCGGCCCCGGCCCGCTGCCGCGTCGCGCGTTCGTGAACGACGTCACGCCCGGCGCGCGCCGCCCCCCCGACTGGGGAGACGCCCCCTAGAACGTGGAAGTTCGGCGCCGCGGCGCGCCGCAGAATGGGCCCCCCTTGCTGCTGCCGGCCGTGGGCCTGCGTCACCACCATGCCACCGCAACCCTGCCCGCCGGACACGCTGTCGGACCTGATCCGGCGGCAGGCCGAGGCGCAACCCGACGCGGTGGCGCTGTGCGCCCCCGGGCGGCGGTCGTCGAGCTACGCCGACCTGGCCGCCCAGGTGGCGGGCACCGGCGCAGCACTGCGGGCGCTCGGCGTCACGCCCGCGACGCGGGTCGCGGTGGTGCTGCCCAACGGGCCGGAGATGGCCAGCGCCTTCCTCGGGGTGGCCTCGGCGGCGGTGTGCGCACCGCTGAACCCGGGCTTCCGCGCCGCCGAATTCCGCTACTACCTCGAGGACCTCGGCGCCCGCGTGCTGGTCCGCGCCCGCGGCCACGCCGAAGCCGCCGCCGAGGCGGCGCGCGAACGGGGCGTGACCCTGCTCGAGGTGGACATCGACCCGGCCCATGCCGCGGGTCGGTTCGTGCTGCCCCCCGCCGAGACCCCCGCGGGTCCGGCGGCGGTCGTCCCCCCCGCTCACGACGCGGTCGCCCTGATCCTGCACACCTCGGGCACGACGGCGCGGCCGAAGATCGTGCCGCTGACCCACGCCAACCTCGTCGCGTCGGCGCGGCACATCGCCGGGCACCTGGCACTGACGCCGTCGGACCGTGCGCTGAACGTGATGCCGCTGTTCCACATCCACGGCCTGGTCGGCACCCTGCTGGCGACGCTGGCCAGTGGCGGCAGCGTGGTGTGCACGCCGGGCGCACGCGAGTCGGCCTTCTTCGACTGGGTCGCGGCGTTCGAGCCGACCTGGTACAGCGCCGTGCCGACCGTGCACCAGGCGATCGTGGCGATGGGCGCGCGCTACCGCGACGCCGCGCCGGGCCACGTCTTCCGCTTCGTGCGCTCGTCGTCGGCGGCCTTGCCGCCGCGCACCCTGGCCGAACTCGAGGCGCTGACCGGCGCGCCGGTGGTCGAGGCCTACGGCATGACCGAGGCCGCCCACCAGATGGCCTGCAACCCGCTGCCGCCGCGGGTGCGCAAGCCGGGCTCGGTCGGCCTGCCGTCCGGCGCCGAGATCGCGCTGATGGACGCCGCCGGCCGCAGAGTCGGCCCGGGCGCCACCGGCGAGATCGTGATCCGCGGGCCCGGGGTCATGTCGGGCTACGAGAACCGTCCGGAGGCGAACGCGGCCGCCTTCGTCGACGGCTGGTTCCGCACCGGCGACGAGGGCCGCTTCGACGCCGACGGCTACCTGTTCATCACCGGTCGCCTGAAGGAGATGGTCAACCGCGGCGGCGAGAAGGTGTCGCCGCGCGAGATCGACGAGGCCCTGCTCGAGCACCCGGCCGTGGCCCAGGCGGCCGCCTTCGCGGTGCCGCACGCGTCGCTCGGCGAAGACCTGGCCGCCGCGGTCGTGGCACGGCCCGGCGTGGCGGTCGACGAGGGCACGCTGCGCGAGTCCCTGTTCGGGCGGCTCGCCGCGTTCAAGGTGCCCTCGCGCATCGTCTTCGTCGACGAGATTCCCAAGGGCGCCACCGGCAAGGTGCAGCGCAGCGCGCTGCACGAGCGCCTGGCCGACCGGCTCGCGCAGGCCTACGTCGCGCCGGCCGGCGTTGCCGAAGTCTCGATCGCGGGCGTCGTGGCCGAGGTGCTGGGCGTGGCCGAGATCGGACGGCACGACAACTTTTTCGCACTCGGCGGCGATTCGCTCAGCGGGGCGCGCGTGATCGCCCGTCTTCATGCGATGTTCGGGGTCGGCGCCGATCCGACGCTGCTGTTTCGCCACCCGACCGTCGCGGCACTGGCCGCGATCGTCGACGCCACGCCGGCGGCGGCGACCCTGGCCGAACTCGCCGCCGAGATCGACGCCATGTCCGACGAGGACGTGGCACGCGCACTCGCCGAGGCCGAGACGCCGGACCGCGGCAGTCCGCCCGGCGACGCTCCCTGACACCGCCTTCCGCCCCCCGTCCCTGCCCCGCCGCCCCTGGTTTCATGACGACCGACGATCCGACGCTCGCCCGCCAACGCCTGCTCGAACTGCGCGCGCGGCAGCGGCAGGCGGCGGCCGACGTCGACGCCCCACGGGCCGCAGCGCGGCCGGCCGCACTGCCGGTCAACTGCATGCAGGAGGGCCTGTGGTTCGTCGAGCAGTTGCACCCCGGCGCGGGCCTGTTCCACAGCGCCTTCGCGACGCGGCTCGCGGGGCCGCTCGACCGGGCGCGGCTCGAGCGCAGCCTGCAGGCACTGGTCGACCGGCACGAGGCGCTGCGCACCCGCTTCCGTGACGCCGCGGACGCCGGGCTGGCGGTCGTGCAGGAGGTCGCGCCCGCCGGTTCGGTCCCGCTGAGGCTCGAGGTCCACCCGCTCGCGGACGCCGCCGAACTGCCGCAGTGGCTCGACGCCGTCACGGCGGCAAGCTTCGACCTGGCCGCCGGCCCGCCGCTGCGGGCCCGGCTGGCACGCCTGGGCCCGTTCGAGCACGTCCTGCTGATCGTCGTTCACCACCTCGTGTTCGACGGCTGGTCGCAGGGCGTCCTGTGGCGCGAACTCGGCCAGATCTACGACGCCGGCGGTTCCGCCGACACCCTGCCCGCGCTGCCGCTGCAGGCGGCCGACCACGCGCTGTGGCAGCGCCATCGCCTACGGCAGCCGGCGCTGAAGGCCCAGCTCGACCATTGGCGAGCGCGCCTGGACGGGCTGGTCGCGCTCGACCTGCCGGCCGACCGCGCGCGACCGGCCGAGCCCAGCCACCGCGGCGCGCTGCATCGCTTCGAGATCGATGCCGGGCTCGTCGCCGCGCTGCAGTCGCGCGCGCGACGGCAGGACGCGACCCTGTTCATGGTGCTGATGGCGGCCTTCCAGGTGCTGCTGATGCGCCTGACGCGGCAGGACGACGTGGCCGTGGCCGTGCCGGTGGCCGGCCGGACGCACGCCGTGCTCGAAGGTCTGATCGGCTGCTTCGTCAACACCGTCGTGCTGCGCAGCGACCTGTCGGGCGACCCGCCCTTCACCGAGGCGCTGGCCCGCGTGCGCGCCGGCACGCTCGACGCGCTGGCCCACCAGGAGCTGCCCTTCGACCGTCTGGTCGCCGAGCTCGCGCCGCAGCGCGACCTGTCCCGCAACCCGCTGGTCCAGGTCTCCTTCCAGCTCGACAACCAGCCGCGCGCCGCGCCGCGGCTCGAGGGCCTCGACACCGAGCCGGTGGCGCTGTCGCGCGTGGTCGCGCAGTACGACCTGTCGATGCGCCTGCACGCGCGCGACGGCGCGCTGCACGGCACGATCGACTACGCCAGCGAGTTGTTCGACGCGCGCCGCATCGCGCGGCTGGCGCTGCGCTACGCCCGACTGCTGCAGGCGATCGCCGCCGACGCGTCGACGTCGATCGGACGGCTGCCGTGGATGGACGACGCCGAGCGCGCCGCGCTGCTCGACGCCGGCGGCCGCGGCCGGCCGGCGCCGCACGCCCCGGGCGTGCTGCACCGCCTCATCGCGTCTCAGGCCCGGCGCCGGCCCCAGGCCCCGGCGCTGGTCGGCGACGACGGCGGGCTCAGCCACGCCGAGCTGGAGGCCGCTGCCAACCGCCTCGCCCACCGGCTGCACGCGCTCGGCGTCGGGCCGGGCGTGGCCGTCGCGGTGAGCCTGCCGCGGTCCGCAGCGCTGGTGGTCGCCGCGCTGGCCGTGCTGCGCGCCGGCGGCGTGTACGTGCCGCTGGATCCCGCCGAGCCGGCGGCGCGGCGGGCTTACATGCTCGCCGACTGCGCTGCGCGGGTGCTCGTCACGACGCCGGGCGCCGCCGAGGTCGAGACGGCCGCCCGGGTGCTGTGCCCGGACGCGGAAGCCGATGAGATCGCAGCGCTGCCCGCCTGCGGGCCCGACGACCGGTCCTCGCCGGACGACCCGGCCTACGTCATCTACACCTCCGGCTCGACCGGCCGGCCCAAGGGCGTGGTCGTTCCGCACCGCGCCCTCGCCGCCCACGCCCGCTGGTTCGTCGACACCGTCGCCCTCGGCCCCGCCGACCGGATCCTGGCCAAGACCTCCATCGGCTTCGACGCCTCGCTCGTCGAACTGCTGGAACCGCTCGCCGCCGGCGCCGCCCTCGTGCTGGCCGCGCCCGAGGGCGATCGCGACCCGGCCGGGATCGTGCGCGCGATCCGGGCGCACGAGGTCACCGTGCTGCAGATGGTCCCCTCGGCGCTGCGCGTGCTGATCGCGCAGCCCGAACTGGTGCTGTGCAGATCGCTGCGCGTGCTGGTCAGCGGCGGCGAGACGCTCGATCGTGCGCTGGCCCGCGACCTGCGCCGCATGCTGCCGCAGCTCGCCCTGTACAACCTCTACGGCCCGACCGAAGCCGGCATCGACGCGACCGCGCACGCCGTCACCGAAGTCGCCGCCGGCCGCGGTTCGGTGCCCATCGGCCAGGCCGTCGCGCACGGTCGCGCCCATGTGCTCGACGCCGCGCTGCAACCCGTGCCCGCGGGCGTGGCGGGCGAGCTGTACCTCGGCGGCGAGGGCCTGGCGCTGGGCTACCTCGGTGCCCCGGACCTGACGGCCGAGCGTTTCGTGCCCGACCCGTTCGAGCCCGGCCGGCGCCTGTACCGCAGCGGTGACCTGGCGTGCCGCCGCGAGGCCGACAGCCTGCTGGAGTTCGTCGGCCGCACCGACCGGCAGGTCAAGCTGCGCGGCCTGCGCATCGAGCCCGGCGAGATCGAGGCCGCGCTGGTCGACTGCGCCGGCGTGCGCGAGGCGGCGGTGCTGCTGCGCGAGGACACCCCCGGGTCGCCGCGGCTGGTGGCCTACGTGGCCGGCGCGTCGCTGCAGGAGGCGACGCTGCGCGACGCCCTGCGCCACCGCATCGGCGAGGCCTGGCTTCCCTCCGCCTTCGTCGTGCTCGCCGGCCTGCCGCGCCTGCCCAGCGGCAAGCTCGACCGGCAGGCCCTGCCCGCGCCCGGCGAACGCGTCGTGCCGGCGGCGGTCGCGCCCCGTACGCAGGTCGAGCAGGCACTGGCGGCGATCTGGGCCGACGTGCTCGGCCTGGCGGGCGTCGGCGTGTTCGACAACTTCTTCGACCTCGGCGGCCATTCGCTGCTGGCGACCCAGGTGGTGGCCCGGGCCCGCGCGACCTTCCAGGTCGAGCTGCCCCTGAAGGCGCTGTTCGAATCGCCGACCGTGGCCGGGCTCGCCGAGCGCCTGCAGCAGCTCGCGCCCGACGCGGCCACCGCGCCGATCCGCGCGCGCCCGCCGGGCCGGCTGGTCTGCCCACCGTCCAGCGTCCAGGAGAGCCTGTGGTTCATCGAGCAGATCGAAGGCGCGGGCGGGGTCTACAACACGGCCTGCGCGCTGCGCCTGAGCGGCGTGCTCGACACGTCGCGGCTGCTGCGCTGCTTTCAGGCCCTCGTGACGCGCCACGAAAGCCTGCGCACCGGTTTCGAGGCGACGGTCGACGACGGCCTGCCGGTCGTGCAGCGCATCCTGCCGGCCGACGCCGTGCCGCCGCTGAAGTTCGAGACCGCGTCCCTGGCCGACGACACGGCGCTGTCGGCCTGGCTGGCCGCCGGCGCGGCCCGCCCCTTCGACCTGGCGCAGCCGCCGCTGATGCGCGTGCAGCTCGCCTGCCGCGCCGACGACGAGCGCGTGCTGCTGCTCGTCGTGCACCACATCGTCTTCGACGGCTGGTCGCTGGGCGTGCTGCTGCGCGAGCTGGGCGCACTGTATGCCGCCGACGCCGACCTCGCCGTGCTGCCGCCGCTGGCGCTGCAGCCCGCCGACCACGCACTGTGGCAACGCGAGCACGAAGACGACCTGCCGATGCTGCGCCAGCTCGAACACTGGCGCGCCCGGCTGCAGGACCTGCCGGTGCTCGACCTGTCGAGCGCCACGGCGCGACCGGCGCGCGCCAGCCACCGCGGCGCGGTGCAGCGCTTCGTTCTCGACCCGCAGCTCACCGAAACCCTGCGCGGCCTGGGGCGGCGCGAAGACGCGACGCTGTTCATGGTGCTGCTGGCCGCGTTCCAGGTGCTGCTGATGCGGCTGTCGCACCAGCGCGACCTGGCCGTCGGCGTGCCGATTGCCGGTCGCCCGCGGGCCGAGCTCGAGAACCTGGTCGGCTGCTTCGTCAACGTGCTGGTGCTGCGCGCCGACCTGTCGGGCGCCCCCGCCTTCACCGAGGTGCTGCGCCAGGTGCGCGAGCGCGCGCTCGACGCCTATGCGCACCAGGACCTGCCCTTCGAGCGGCTCGTCGCCGAGCTCGCGCCGCAGCGCGACCTGTCGCGCAACCCGCTGGTGCAGGTGAGCTTCCAGCTCGACAGCCAGCGCCTCGCCGCGCCCGACCTGCCCGGTCTGCAGGTTCACGCGCTGGACGTGCCGCACACACGCGCGAAGTTCGACCTGTCGATGGCGCTGACCGAGGCCGAGCACGGCCTGCGCGGCGAGATCGAGTACGCCACCGACCTGTTCGACGCACCGGCGATGCAGGCGCTGGCGGGCCAGTTCGCCACCCTGCTGCGCGGCATCGCCGCCGACGCGTCGCAGGCGATCCACCGCCTGCCGCTGATGGACGCGGTCGAACGCAGCCGCCTGCTCGCGCTCGCCGGACCCTTGCGCGGCGCGGAAACGACCGGCCTGCTCGAGCGGATCGCCCGGCAGGGCGCGCAGCGCGGCGACGCGCCCGCGGTCATCGACGCCACGGGCGTGCTCGGCCACGCCGAACTCGACGCCCGGGCGAACCGGCTGGCGCACCACCTGCACGCGCTCGGCGTCGGGCCGGGGCGGTTCGTCGGCGTGTGCCTGTCGCGGTCGATGCACCTGCCGGTCGCTGTGCTGGCCGTGCTTCGATGCGGTGCCGTCTACGTGCCGCTCGACCCCGCCGAGCCCGCCGCCCGGCGCGCCTTCATGCTCGCCGACTGCGACGCCACGCTGCTGCTCACCGAACGGAGCTTGCGGACGGCCGAGGCAGGTCCGGCCACGCTGTGCCTGGACGCGCCGGAAATCGCCGCGGCCATCGACCACCGGCCCGCGACGCCCCCGGGCCGGTGGCCGTCGCGCGAGGACCCGGCCTACGTCATCTACACCTCCGGCTCGACCGGCCGGCCCAAGGGCGTGGTCGTTCCGCACCGCGCCCTCGCCGCCCACGCCCGCTGGTTCATCGACACCGTCGCCCTCGGCCCCGGCGACCGGATCCTGGCCAAGACCTCCATCGGCTTCGACGCCTCGCTCGTCGAACTGCTGGAACCGCTCGCCGCCGGCGCCGCCCTCGTGCTCGTGCCGGCCGAAGTCGCGCACGACCAGGCTGCGCTGGTGCAGGCCATGCAGGCGCACGGCGTGACCCTGGTCCAGTCGGTGCCTTCGGCCCTGCGCGCGCTGCTCGCGGAGCCCGGCCTGGCGGCCTGCACGACGCTGCGCCGCCTGGTGTGCGGCGGCGAGGCGCTCGACCGGGCCCTCGCCCGGGAACTGCGCCGCCGGCTGCCCCAGGTCGCGCTGGGCAATTTCTACGGCCCCACCGAAGCCGGCATCGACGCCACCTGGCACGAGGTCGACGAGGCCCCGCCGGGCGCCGGCACGGTGCCCATCGGGCGCCTGGTCGACCATGCCATCGGCCACGTGCTCGACGAATGGCTGCAGCCGGTGCCTGCCGGCGTGGTCGGCGAGCTCTACATCGGCGGCGAGGGCCTCGCCCGGGCCTACCTGAACGACCCCGCGCTGACGGCCGAGCGCTTCATCGACGACCCCTTCCGGCCCGGCGGGCGCCTGTACCGCAGCGGCGACCTCGTGCGCCGGCGCCTGGGCGACGGGCTGCTGGAGTTCGTCGGCCGCGCCGACGGGCAGGTCAAGCTGCGCGGGCTGCGCATCGAGCTCGGCGAGATCGAGGCCGCGCTGGCCGAGTGCGACGGCGTCCGCGAAGCCGCCGTGCTACTGCGCGAGGACCGCCCGGGCCAGCCGCGCCTGGTGGCCTATGTCGTCGGCGACGTGCCCGGCCTGCAGCCGGGACGCCCGCAGCAGCACGCGTTGCGCGAGGCGCTGCGCAGACGCCTGCCCGAGGCCTGGCTGCCGTCGTGCTACGTCGCGCTGCCGGCGCTGCCGCGCCTGGCCAGCGACAAGCTCGATCGCCACTCGCTCCCGGCCCCCGACGGGGACGCCACCGCGGCCCACGTCGCCCCGCGCTCGCCGATCGAGCAGACGCTGGCGGACATCTGGGCCGAGGTGCTCGGCCTGTCGTCGGTGGGCGTGCACGACAACTTCTTCGACATCGGCGGGCACTCGCTGATGGCCACCCAGGTCGTGTCGCGCACGCGGCTGAGCTTCCGGGTCGAGCTGCCGCTGCAGGCGCTGTTCGAGGCCCCGACGGTGGCCGAACTCGCCGAACACATCGTGCGCCGCCTGGCGCCCGACGGCGCCGCCAGCCTGCCCGAACGGCGACCGATCCTGCCGCGGCCGCGCGACCGGCGCCTGCCGGTCTCCTTTTCGCAGCGCCGCATGTGGCTGCTCCAGCAGATGGACCCGCAAGGCGTGGCCTACAACATGCCGCTGGCGCTGCGCCTGGTCGGCGCGCTCGACCTCGAGGCCCTGCGGGCGGCGGTCGACACCGTGGTCCGGCGTCACGAAGCCTTCCGGACCGTGTTCGTGCTCGCCGGCGACGAGCCCGAAGCGCAGATCGGTCCCCCCGCGCCGGCCCGCATCGACCACCACCTGATGCGCCAGCCCGACGCCGCGGCGCGCGAGGCCGCAGCCGCCCGCTTGATCGGCGAGGCGTCGAACGAGCCCTTCGACCTGGCCCGCGGGCCGCTGCACCGCTGGACCCTGGTGCGCGTGCACGACGACACGCACCTGCTGGGGCTCGTCATGCACCACGTCGTCTGCGACGACTGGTCCTTCGGCGTGCTGCTGCGCGAGCTGTCGGAGGCCTACGCCGCGCACCGGGCGAAGCGTCCGCCCGGATTCGCCGGGCGCACGGTCGAATTCGCCGACTACGCCGCCTGGCAACGCGAGCAGTTCGGACCCGAGACGCTGCACGCGCAGTGGCTCTACTGGCAACGCCGGCTCGACGGCCTGCAGCCGCTGGGCCTGCTGCCCGACCATGGCGTGCCGGGGCCGCGCAGCAGCCGTGGCGCGAACGTCGTGCGGCCGTTCCCGCCGGCCCTGATCGACCGCGTTCGGCGCCTCAGCCGCGAACTGGCGGCGAGCCCGTTCATGACCCTGCTGGCCGCCTTCGTGTGGCAGCTCTCGCGCCATGCCGCGCAGGACGACGTCGCCGTCGGCACGCCGATCGCGAACCGCACCTCGCTGGAGTCCGAGCAGCTCGTGGGCACGCTGGTCAACACGCTGGTGCTGCGCACCGACGCCGGCGGCGACCCGAGCTTCGCCGAACTCGTGGCGCGCGTGCGCGACGCCGCGCTGGGTGCCTACGCCCACCAGGACCTGCCCTTCGACTACCTCGTCGAGCGCCTGCGCCAGCATCCGGCCGGCGCGCCCTTCGGTGACCTGAAGGTGCTGTTCAACGTCCTGAACACGCCCTGGGACGCGGTACGCTTCGACGGCCTGGCGGCGCGCCTCGAGCCGAACGACCGGACGGCGGCACAGTTCGACCTGGCACTGCACGTCGACCTCGACATCTCGCGCGAGATCGGCGTCACGGTGGCGACCGACCTGTACACGATCGACACCGCGAACCGCCTGCTCGACCGCTACCTGGACCTCCTGGGCCAGGCCCTGGACGACCCCGGCCTGCCGATGTCGCGGCTGCGACTCGCCGGCGCGTCCGAACTGGCGCAGATCGCGCGATGGAACGCCACCGACACCGACGACGACCGCGGCCCGCGCGCACTCGTCCACGAGCTGCTGCGCGAACAGGCGCAACGCAGCGCCGACGCGCCGGCGCTGGTCTGCGGCGGCCGGACGCTGAGCCACGCGGCGCTCGACGCGGCGTCGAACCGGCTGGCGCGCCTGCTGCGCGCGCGCGGCATCGGCCGCGGCGCGCTGGTGGGCCTGTGCGTCGAGCGTGGCATCGACATGGTCGTGGCGCAGCTCGCCGTGCTCAAGTCCGGTGCCGGCTACGTGCCGCTGGACCCGGACTTCCCGGCCGCGCGCCTCGCGTTCATGGCGCGCGATGCCGGCCTCGCGCTGCTCGTCTCGCAGACCGCAGCGGCCGACCGGATCGACTGGCCGCCGCAGCGCTGCCTGCCGCTCGACACGCTCGCGGCGGCCCTGGCAGACCTGCCCGACACCCGGCTGGCCGCCGACGACGCCCTCGATGCGCGCCCGCAGGACCCGGCCTACGTGATCTACACCTCGGGGTCGACCGGCCAGCCCAAGGGCGTGGCCGTGCCGCACGCCGCGGTCGTCAACTTCCTGCGGTCGATGGCGCGCGAACCCGGCCTCGCCGCGCACGACCGCCTGCTGGCCGTCACGACGCTGAGCTTCGACATCGCGGTGCTCGAGCTGCTGCTGCCGCTGGCGGTCGGCGCGCAGGTCGTGATCGCCGGGCGCGACGAGGCGGTCGACGGCGCGACGCTGCTGCGCCTGATCGGGCAGCACGGCATCACGCTGCTGCAGGCCACGCCGTCGACCTGGCGGCTGCTGCTCGAGGCCGGCTGGCGCGCCACGCCGGGGCTGCGGGCGCTCGTCGGCGGCGAGGGCCTGCCGCCCGATCTCGCGCGCCAGATGCTCGAGCGATGCGACGAGGTCTGGAACATGTACGGGCCGACGGAGACCACGGTCTGGTCGAGCTGCGCCCGGGTCGCGTCGCAGGAGCGCGGCATCACGATCGGCCGGCCGATCGCGAACACGCAGATCCACGTGCTCGACGCCGAGGGCCAGCCCTGCCCGATCGGCGTGCCCGGCGAGATCTGCATCGGTGGCGCGGGCGTCGCGCTGGGCTACCTGCACCGCCCTGAACTCAGCGCCGAACGCTTCGTCGACGACCCGGCGCGGCCGGGACGGCGCAGGTACCGCACCGGCGACCGTGGCCGCTGGCGGCACGACGGCCAGCTCGAGCACCTCGGGCGGCTCGACCACCAGGTCAAGGTGCGCGGCTACCGCATCGAGCTCGGCGAGATCGAGGCCACCCTCGGCGCGCACCCCGACGTCGCCCAGAGCCTCGTCGTCGTGCGGGAAGACCGGCCGGGCGACGCGCGGCTCGTCGCCTACGTCGTCGGCGCGGGCGGCGCGCGTCCGTCGGCCGGCGCGCTGCGCGAGCACCTGCGCAGCCGGCTGCCCGAGTACATGCTGCCGCAGCACGTGGTCACGCTCGAGGCGATTCCGCTGCTGCCCAACGGCAAGACCGATCGCTCGCGCCTGCCCGAGCCCGGCACGCACGAGGACGACCTCGCGGCGCCGGTGGCACCGCGCACGCCGCGCGAGCAGGCCGTGGCCGAGATCTGGCAGCGGCTGCTGAGCCTGCCGCAGGTCGGCGTCCAGGACAACTTCTTCGACCTGGGCGGCCACTCGCTGCTCGCCGCGCGCGCGGCGCTCGAGATCTCGCAGGCGCTCGGCGAGCCCGTGGCGATGCGTCGCCTGATCTTCGAGTCGCTGGCGCAGATCGCCGCCGAGGCCGAACCGGTCGACCCGCCGCCGCCGCCGCGTGGCGGCTGGTTCGCACGGCTGCTCGGCCGTCCGCGGCGCTGACCGACCACGAAAAAGGCGGCCCTCGGGCCGCCCTGGCGATGCGCGCGGCCGCGGGCCGCCCGCCGGGTCAGAAACCCAGGCTCGCGAGCAGGTCGTCGACCTCGCTCTGGTTGGCGACCACGTCGGTGCGGCCTTCGGGGTTCACCACCGGGCCGTTCAGGATGTTGGCATCGACCTTGTGCGCCTGTTCCGGCGGCGTCACCTGCACGAGCAGCTTGACCAGGCTGTCCTCGAGGTCGGTCGCGAGGGTCACGACCTTGGCCACGACCTGGCCGGTGAGGTCGTGGAAGTCCTGCGCCATCATGATGTCGGTCAGGTGGCCGTCGATGCGAACCGTGGCCGCCTCGACGTCGCCGACGAAGTTCATCACCGCGCCCGAGGCCACGGCCTTGACCGGGTCGGCGACGATGGCCCGCGCGATGCGCCGCGTCTCGTCGGCGATGCGGCCGTGCTCGATCTTGGCCTGGTCGACCGAGTTCAGCACCTTGTTCGCCGCGGCGCCGGTCTTCTCGGCCACGTAGTTCAGGCGGCTGCGCGCGTCGGGCAGGCCGTCGGCGGCGACCTGCAGCTTCGGCATGACCCCCAGCTGCTCCAGCGTGTCGTGCAGCAGGCGCGTGATCTCGCCGATCTTCTGGAACACCTCCGGCGAGGCCGCGGCCGGCGGCGCCAGCGTCGAAACGTCGTCCATCTTCATGTTCTTGTCCTTCCGATGAAGTGGCTCAGGCGGTCGCCGCGAGCTTCTGCATGATCTTCTGCACCTTCTCCTCGAGCGTGGCCTTGGTGAAGGGCTTGACGATGTAGCCGGCGGCCCCCTCCTGGGCGGCGCGCACGATGTCCTCCTTGCGCGCCTCGGCGGTCACCATCAGCACCGGCAGGTGCTTCAGCGCGTCGTCCTTCTTGACGGCCGCGAGCAGGTCGAAGCCGTTCATGTTGGGCATGTTGATGTCGCTGACGACGAAGTCGAACTTCGCGTTCCTCAGCATGTTCAGCGCCGCGGCGCCGTCCTCGGCTTCCTCGGCGTTGTTGTAGCCGATCTCCTTGAGCAGGCCGCGCACGATGCGCCGCATGGTCGAGAAGTCGTCGACGATCAGGAATTTCATGTCGGTGGCGGTACTCATGGGGTCCTCGCTGCGTGCCCGGGACGGCGTTGTGGCGGTTATCGGGTGTCGGTGGCCGAAGTTGAGGCCTGTCCGGCGGAAGCGGCGTCGGCGGCGGCCGCCGGTGCGGCCTCGGTGTCCGCCTCCGGCGGCGCGTTGCGGAAGAACCGGTCCTCCGCGTCGCGGTTCATGACGATGATGCTGATGCGCCGGTTGGCCGGGCTGCCGGGCTGCTGCTTCTCGATCAGGTCGCTCGAGGCCAGGCCCTGGACGCGCAGCACGCGGTCGTCGGGAAGTCCGCCGGCGACGAGCTCGCGCCGCGAGGCGTTCGCACGGTCGCTCGACAGCTCCCAGTTGCTGTAGCCGCGTTCGCCGGCCGAAAAAGGCATCGCGTCGGTGTGGCCCTCGAGCGTCAGGCGGTTGGGCACCTCGCCGAGCACGCTGCCGAGCTCGCGCAGCAGCTCGCGCATCTGCGGCTTGACCGTCGCGCTGCCGCTGTCGAACATCGCCCGGTTCTGCTCGTCGACGATCTGGATGCGCAGCCCGTCGGCCGTCATGTCCAGCCGGATCTGCGAGCGCATCGCGGCCAGCTTGGGGCTGGAGGCGATCACGTCCTCGACCTTCTCGGCCAGCGCCTTCAGCCGCGCGGCCTCGGCCTTGCGCTGCTCGGCCTTCAGGGCCAGCAGGTTGATGGTGTGGCGCCTGGCCTCGACATCGCCGTTCTTGACCTGGCCGCTCGAGCGCGACAGGTCCTGCCCGCCGCCCTTGACGACGTGCGACGAGTCGCCCGAGCCGCTGCCGCCGCCGAGCAGCGACAGCTTCAGCGGCGCGTTGAAGAAGTCGGCGATGCCCTTCTTGTCGCCTTCGGTGGTCGAGCCCAGCAGCCACATCAGCAGGAAGAAGGCCATCATCGCCGTCACGAAGTCGGCGTAGGCGATCTTCCAGGCGCCGCCGTGGTGGCCGTGGCCGCCCTTCTTGACGCGCTTGATGATGATCGGCTGGAGCTTCTTGCTGTCGCCGGCCATTTACTTCTTGCCCTTGACGTGGCCTTCGAGCTCGGCGAAGGTCGGCCGGTCGCCGGAGTACAGCACCTTGCGGCCGAACTCCACCGCGACCTGCGGCGCGTAGCCCTGCATCGACGCGAGCAGCGTCGTCTTGATGCACTGCAGTTCCTTGCCGTTCTCGTCGACCTTCTGCTCGAGCAGGCCGCCCAGCGGCTCGACGACGCCGTAGGCCATCAGGATGCCCAGGAAGGTGCCGACCAGCGCCGAGCCGATCATGCCGCCCAGCACCGCCGGCGGCTGGCCGACCGATCCCATCGTGTTGACCACGCCCAGCACCGCCGCAACGATGCCGAAGGCCGGCAGCGCGCCGGCCAGGCGCGCGATCGCCGCCACCGGCGCATGCGCCTCGTGGTGGTGGGTCTCGATCTCCGAGTCCATCAGGCTCTCGATCTCGTGGGCGTTGAGGTTGCCCGAGACCATCATGCGCAGGTAGTCGGTGATGAACTCGACGACGTGGTGGTCGCTGCCCACCGTCGGGTACTTCTGGAACAGCGGCGAGCTGTGCGGGTCCTCGACGTCCTTCTCGATGGACATCAGGCCTTCCTTGCGCGCCTTCTGCAGGATGTCGTAGAGCAGCGCCATCAGCTCCATGTAGCGCGCCTTCGAGTACTTCGACCCCTTCAGCAGGCTCGGCAGCGCGGCGATCGTCGCCTTCAGCACCTTCGGCTGGTTGTTCACCACGAAGGCGCCCAGCGCGCCGCCCAGGATCGCCATCAGCTCGGTGGGCAGGGCGTGGATGATCACGCTCATGTTCCCGCCGTGGATGATGTAGGCGCCGAAGATGCAGCCGAGCGCGACGACGTAGCCGATGAGTACGAACATGTGGGTGTTCCGGGACCTGGGTGCCGCTCGCGCGGCAGGCGGTGATGCGCCTTTATCGGCGCCATCCCCCATGTCTTGAGTGTGGCCTGCCGCGCCGCGGGGCGATCGCTGCAACTGGGCGGTCAGTCACGGCCAATCCCGGCCACGGGTTGGCGGCCCGGCGACGGCCCGGACAAAAAAAGACGGGCCCCGAAGGACCCGTCAGAAGGCACTCAGGGACGTGCCAGGAGGAGACATGCAAGAAACCGTGGAACCGATGCCGGGATATCGACCGGCCGAACCGAAACTTCAATGGGCCGTCTTCAATGGACCGACTCGTCGCCGGCCATCATCTTGATCGAACCGGCGGCCTGGCCCTTGCCGGCGCGCGCCGGCGGGTTGCACAGGCCGCAGACGTAGTGCTTGGCGATCTCGTGCGGATGCGTCACGAAGTGCCCGCTGCACTTGCTGCACTTCGTCATCGTGAGCATGCCGTTGTCGACGAACTTGACCAGGCGCCAGGCACGCGTGACCGACAGCAGCGCCTCCAGGCCCTGCGCCGTCGTCTGCTCCTGGTAGAGCTGGTAGGCCTTGATGACCGTGTCGATCTCGTCGAGTTCGGCGACCTTGTTCAGGTACTCGTGGATGTTCAGGAACAGGCTGGCGTGGATGTTGGGCTGCCAGGTCATGAACCAGTCGGTCGAGAACGGCAGCTGGCCCTTGCTCGGCGACTTGCCCGAGACCTCCTTGTACAGGCGCAGCAGGCGCTCGTACGACAGGTCGGTCTCGGACTCGAGCACCTGCAGGCGCGCGCCCAGGTTGATCAGCGTCACCGCGCGTTCGATCTGTCGGGCTTCGGTGAGGATGCTCTTGGTGCGTGCCATGGTCGGTTCTCGTTGCGTTCGTGTCGGGCGGTCGGGGCTCAGGCCGCTTCCTGGTGGCGGCCGGCCATCAGGATGCTGGCGTGCAGGCGGCTGGTCAGGTCGTTGGCCGCGCCCTTGCCGTGGTTGGTCAGCAGGCCCCAGACCAGTTCATCGTCGGCGCGGAAGCGGCACAGCAGCGTGTTGCCCGAGGCGATCTTCATCATCTGCGCCGGCGTCAGCAGCTCGAGCATGGCCGCGCTCTCCTCGCCGATGCCCAGGCGGTACAGGGCCTGTTCGCGGTCGCTGCGGATGAGGCTCTGCGCCAGCATCAGGTACGACAGGTTGGCTTCGCGGATTTCGGTGAGGATCTGGTCGGCGGTCATGGTGCGGTCCTGGAGGTCGGTGGGTTCGGTTCGGTGACGGTGTCGAGTTCGGTCTCAACGTGAAAGTGATTGTGAAGACCGGAGATGGACCGACACATCAGGCCAGTTCTGCCGCTTGAGTCCCGGTTGTTCCATGCCGCGTGTCAGACAAATTCCTACAAGGCGGCGGACTGCGCATTCGGTCACGGCCGCCGTGCAATTGCGGCCTGCGGCGTTGGCGGCCCTCAAGTGGCGCCCCGAGTCGGCCGAAACCCCACAGTGGTCGCGCGGGCACGCCGGCAGGCTCGAAAAAGTCTCGTAAAAGATTGTTGACAAGCCGCTCAAGTCACGTTCCAGCCCGTCGATAACCCCAGCAACGACGACGAAAGATTGGCGTCGTGGTCCGGAGTAAGCGACCGATGTTTCGACGGGAGCGGCAGACACCGCCCCCTACCGCGAAATCTGAAGGTGACTCACGCCGGGCGCAGCAGGCCTCGGGCTCACCCCCGAGGCAGTTCAAGGCAGCCAGGCCGGCAACGGCCCAGCCGCTGAGGCAATGCCGGCGCTCTAGCCGGAAGTCATTTCAACCGTCTTTGGAGATTTCGAAATGGGTATGTCCGTCAACACCAATGCCGTGTCGCTGAATGCGCAACGCAACCTGGGTGCGTCCCAGTCGTCGCTGAGCACCTCGATGCAACGCCTGTCGTCCGGCCTGCGCGTCAACTCGGCGAAGGACGACGCCGCCGGCCTGGCGATCTCGGAGCGCATGAGCGCCCAGGTCCGCGGCCTGAACGTCGCCGCCCGCAACGCCAACGACGGCATCTCGCTGGCGCAGACCGCCGAAGGCGCGCTGGGCAAGGTCGGCGACATGCTGCAGCGCATGCGTGAACTGTCGGTGCAGGCCGCCAACGCGACCAACAATTCCAGCGACCGCACGGCGCTGAACAACGAAGTGACGCAGCTGAAGGAAGAGATCGACCGCGTCGCCACCTCGACCTCGTTCAACGGCACGAACCTGCTCGACGGCAGCTTCTCGGCCAAGACCTTCCAGGTCGGCGCGAACTCCGGCGAGACGATCTCGGTGGCCTCGATCACCAACG
>Ga0116177_10001208_pt1 | contig 19363 bp, 10 predicted proteins | sample AD_STIC10_MetaG_FD_89750 | JGI IMG/M metagenome (GOLD analysis project Ga0116177, IMG submission 89750) | Active sludge microbial communities of municipal wastewater-treating anaerobic digesters from USA - AD_STIC10_MetaG | ecosystem: Engineered > Bioreactor > Anaerobic > Digestate | place: USA... | reverse complement strand
GTCACGCGCGCAACGACTCGCGATCAGCACGATCAGTTTCTTGGCTATGTAGCTCAGCCGGTTAGAGCACAGCACTCATAATGCTGGGGTCGGTGGTTCGAGTCCACCCATAGCCACCAGAATCCTGTCCAGCGACACCCCACGAAGTCCGAAAGAGCCCAGGATATCAAGGGCTCCGGCCCTCCCTTCGTCCTACGACTTCCCAAAGCGTTCATTGCATTCCGACGGTAACTGGCGGTAGATTCGACGGTAACTCGCCGTGTCGTCAGACACCTACCGTCAGAAGGCATCCCATTGCCGCTTACCGATGCTGCCATCAAGAAGCCAAAACCCGTCGACAAGCCAACAAAACTGGCTGATGGCGGGGGCCTCTATCTACTTCTGAATCCGAACGGATCCCGATGGTGGCGCTTCGACTACCGATTCGACGGCAAGCGAAAGACGCTCAGCATGGGGGTCTACCCGGATACGTCCCTGAAGCTTGCACGCGAAAAGCGTGATGACGCGCGGAGGCTGCTGGCTGCGGGAACTGATCCGGGCGCGCAACGCCGGTCGAACAAAGCAGCGGGCATCGATCGGGCAGCCAACAGCTTTGAAGTCGTGGCCCGCGAGTGGCTGGAACTCAAGCGACGCGAGTGGACCAAACTCCAGTTCGAGAAGGAACGGGATCGGCTGCAGAACCACGCTTTCCCGCGAATCGGCCACCTGGCCATCGCCGACCTGGGGGTCACCGAGATCCGTCCGCTGCTCGAGCATTTGGTGAAGCGCAGCCACATCGAGCAAGCTCACCGACTGCGGCATCATCCGTCCTGTTTGAAGTCACTGTTCACGGAGGGCTGATCGCTCTCGTCTATGTGTTCCAGTGCCTGCGGCAACGTGACCTTCAATTGACCGGCTGATTGAGCCATCTTTGCGAAACTCACGCGCCTGAACATGCGCGTTTCGCAAACCGGACAGAGCCCAATCAGATTTCCCAAAGCTGGCGTCTGTGCCTGGTAGACGACCACGCTTTCCTTCGGCGTTCTCGGTTCTCGGCATTTGAAGCAGCGCAACTGACCAGGCTTCAAGGGGCACTTGTTGGCCTTGCGTCTAGCCACCAGAAATGCGATCAAATCGCCACCATGGATTAGCTGCGGTCGGCGCTGATCGATCACCCGGAGCCCTTTGCGGATCCATTCGCGGACCGTATTCCGATGGTTTCCAAACAGGTTGGCGACCTCCTCGACGCTATAGGTGAGGTGCTTCTTCGCCAGTCGATGGTTGGGGTGACGTATTCCCATGGATCACCGCCACGCGCGGCGCAAGGCGGGACTGGCGCCTAGTTGCCTCAAGAAGTTCACTGGCCAGCCTTGCGACTAGACGCGACCTGTTCCTGGAGCCAGGCGTCGACCTCGGCCTCCACCCAGCCGACCGCGCGGCCGCCGAGGTTGATGGGGGTCGGGAACGTCTTCTGCGAACAGCGAAGGTAGATCGTGCTGCGGGAAAGCCCGGTGCGGGCCTCAACTTCGCGACGGCGCAGGATGCACAGACGCGGCGGAACGGCTGGGAGTTGCTTGGCCATGTTCTGCACTCCTCGGTGCGGTTAGGAACATGGCTCCCCCATTATTGGTAGAGAATTTTGATCAGCAACGCTAATTTTTCTTCGGCGCGCGCTGCTACGATTGCCCTCCCCTCGGAAGTTTCGCCGATTTGCGGTTCTTCTCGCGGATCTGTTCGTACCGTTCCGCGAGGGGTTCCAGGCGATCGATTTCCGCGTAGGCAGCCTTCAGCGCCGCAGCTAAAGCGTTGATTTTCTTGTAGGCCATCTTGAGTTGCTCGTGACTTCGATCCAGGTCCCCGGGGTAGGTGAAGGAAACAAGCTGGTCGCCTAAACCAATAGCCTCTTTCACCTCGACCTTCTGCCTCGCAGAAAACATGTCGAGCTTGCCCGGCCACTTCTGCCGAGCCCAGGCGATAACGAGCGGCAGGGAATAGAAATGCGCTCCAGGAACACCCCAAGTCTGCAGCTCACCCTTCTCGGTCGCATACATGACCCGCTTTCGAGCCTTGTCGATGGCCGCCCTGATGTCTTCCCCGGGGCGAAGCACCGCGGGCGCGAGAACGTGGGCCACCTGGGCCAAGGTGTAGGTGAAATCGCGGCTTTCGGATTCGGCCTCAGATGACTCCGACATGACTGTCAATCTCCATGACGAACCGTCGTCAGCTGGGTCCTACCCCGTTAACGCGCACACGTTCGAACAGATCGATCTTACCAACGAGCCCCCTACAAAGTAGCTACCCGCTACGGAGAGATGAGCTCGACGTAGATCGGGGTGAACGAAATGCCAGATCCCGAAACCCGTGCCTTCTCACGTGTCAGCTTCATCTGAGACTCTCGCTTGGAGACATTCGCCTCCTCGTTAAAGACGTTGTAATGGCGGTCCAGGCGCGGGCTCCAGTAACCCATCCCCTGGTCGAAATTGAAGATGAGCTCGGCACCCGAGTGGTACTTCATCACCAGCGAGCGGTGGTGAGGCATGTCCTGTTTGTTGCTTGCCAGTCGGACTTGAACCGATGCGAAGCCGAGTTGCTTGAGCCAAGACTGAATCGTGGCGGTCTGCACTTCTGCAATCGACCAATCGTTTTCGACCCTTCCTCTGCCTCGCGGGGAGCCTTGCATGGCCTCGACAGTGAGCGGAACGGCTGCGCCCTGGGCGAGCGCGCGCAAGGTCTCCGCCAATAGCATGAGCGTCCATGGCGATCTCAGGTACCGGTCTGAGTAGGCAACACTTTCAAGATCGTCCCTACGGATTTGCGAGTAAACATCTGGCGCCTCTTTGGCGAGTAGGCGCAGGAAGCGCTTCCCGAACTCCGCCAAGGCCCCGTCGAGCTCGTGCTTCACCTTCAGCTTCGTCACACCCGCCGGCGCCATGCTCCAAGCGGAAGTATCGACAATCGTCGTCGGCAGCAATGGGACCTGCTCTGTTGAAACCAGTCTGGACAGCGGGTCTCCGGACAACCACTCCTCGCCCGGCACGGACAAATTATCGCGATCACAATAGAGGGTGGAAATGCCCGATCCGCCAACTGCCTGGAAGACAGGGCTGGGTCCGGAGGTCGCACGGTGGTGATTGCTGATACGAACCCCCATCTCGGCCAAGCCCGACAGGCTGCGGCGAGCGTCCTCGTCAAGCTTGGCCCCCACAGGCACCGACAACTCGACGCTCAATCCATCCACGACATGCCATTTCAACAGTCGCGCCCTGAAGCCGGCACTCGCCAGATCCCAGTCCTCCGGCTCACCTGCCAAAAAGAATCTGAGTTCCTGTACGCCTTCGACGACACGGCTAGCCACGAATCGTCGCGGATCGAGCGAACAGTATTTAGCGCCTGAAATACCGTCGAAGTCGCTTGACAGCCGTAGGTGAGCTATTACATCCGCCTGGTCGAACCAGGCAATTGCCCGATGGCGATCGAGTGCACGCCGCTCTACCTGATTGTCATTCCCCGCGAGGCACTGCGTGCACACCGTTTCGCAACTAGCAGGGCAATCCAGACGTGCGCGTGCTTCCGACATCAATTGTGCAAGTTCACTGACACCTGCCAGCACAAATCCTGCCCCGCCGGATACGCAATCGAATAGCTGGATCACCGTACGCGCCCTGCCTGTCGCCTGATCCTTATCCTGACGTGTCGCGAAGTCGATTTCCGTACTAGCGATACCCAAGCGCGAGGCGATCACTTCGCGAAGCGCCAGCCCAAGCGTCGCGCCCGCCAGCTTAGCATCGGTGCCAATACCAAGCCACTCGCCCGTACGCGGCGATTTCAGGAAGATCTCGAGCACGTCGGTCAGGAATTGATAGCCGAGATGGACATTCTTCTTGACGGCTTCGGCGGAGCAGGATGCCGCCTCCTTTCCAACCCCACCTTGTAGTGGCCGATGCACAGTCCCTGGCTTGAGCGAACTGGGCACCTCGTTGCTTGCGGTCATGGAGTCAGCGCGACCGCAGGCCATGCAGATGGCGTAGCCACACCCGTGCTCGCCGCGCGAATGGTGGAACACCTGCCCTTCGTGACCGAAGACAAAATGTCCGCAACTTGCGTCCGGAAACGCGACTGCCTCGCCGCGAACGCTGACCCGCGGATCCTGCACGGGCACGTAAGTCTGCGAGCTGACATCGTTCGAAGGCGCGGCGAAAAAATCTGTCAGGAAGCCGGCCGGTCGAAGGATTGTGTCCAATTCAAGTTCGGTTGAGGCCGCGCCGCACGTAACGCAGATGGTGCTGTCCCGATTTGCGTAAGCATTTTCGACCAACCCGGCGGAGCCACAGTTTCGGCAACGCCAGGAGATATCGAAGCGCTGGGACTCGTTGACTACACCACCAGCGTGCCATTGCAGGCTGACGCCGGCTGAGCGGTGGACGCGGCCATCGATCACCAGTTGCGCACCCGGGGCATATTCGCGAATCGCCACATCGAGGCTACGGGACGGCATTTGCCTAGAAGCGAAGCCGTTGTCCTCGCGCACACCCGCCTCCCGTGCCGCAGTGCGCGCCCGAAATTCCACGACATTGGAGGTGTTGAGCGTGACCACATCGGTCGGAAAGCCATATCCGGGCAGAAAGGCGCGGGCACAGAGGTCCCGAAGCAAATATTCATCCTCCAGACGTTGCAGTTCGCGCTCCAGCGCGCGTTGATAGGGCCCTTCGTCGGTCCCAGCAATTAATGTGGCCAGCTTCGCGCGCTCCGCGCGCCACGCATCGCCGATTCGAGAAACGTGCTCCGCGGCCGAATCACAGATCGCTGTCACGGATCGGCCAGCCAAGACTGTCCCGCGGGTCAACTCACGCACTTTTTCCGGGATCTCTGCTGGAGGCTCGCTTAGGAACGCAATGAAGGCGGCGTCTACCCTTTGGCTCTCGCCGCCGAAGAACCACCTAAGGTTCAATTTGGTGCGGTCGCCGTCGGTCCCAAGCCCAATCAAGAACCGCGCCAGCAGCATCGAATGAACATGCCTGGCCACGATCCGATCGGAACTCAAGATGACCGTTGGTGCCGCAATCCGGGTCACGAAGGGCCACACAGGCGATCGAAACACGCGCATCTCGCGGGGATTTGCCTTGCAGAGCGTATAAGCGATAGCTCTCGACTCGCGTCGCCGGCCTGCGCGTCCAGCTCGTTGCAGATAGTTCGCCGGATGCGGCGGAACATTGTTCATGACGACAGCCGAGACGCCGCCGATGTCCACCCCCATCTCCATGGTCGTCGAACAATTCAGGGCATTGATTCGACCTTCCTTGAACATCTGCTCATACTTCTTCAGCCGGTCGGCATTCTGCTGGGCAGAGTGCTCGGCGGTTCGGTAGTAATAGCCGCCCTCCACCGTGCGATCGGAGATGTCGGACCACAGCCCCACTTGGCGCAAGCCGTGGACCGCGGCGTCTAAGTTAACCACGCGCCGGATCTGGGCGACTATCGGCTCGCTGGATCCGTCCGGGGCGAAGCGCACCGTATTCGGCAGTGCCACTAGGGAGCATCGATAGGCATCGATATCAAACTTGGGCGGAAGGTACGGTGTTACGCCTCGAAGCGTGGTGTCGATCAATCTTCGCGTGACCGGGCAGAGCCAAGCTTGGGTCGGTAGGGAGAAGGTCAGTGTGTCGCGATCGAGCGAGTAACCATTCTCGTACGGCACAAGAATCTTGGCGGAAATCAAGGCAATCCAGGCGGCCTCCAGCCAACTGTCGATGATGTCAGAGTGATCGCGCCTCTTCCTGTCGAGGCCAGTTGCCGCTTCCAGCACTTTAATCAGTCGGCTGGCCTGCCCAGGCCTTACGCTTGGCCACTTCTTGACAGTGCTGCTTTCGATGGCATCAGCAGTAGGCGCGAGCAACTTTTTCGGCGCAAATCGGGATCCCATCCATTCGCGCATCGCCGGAAGCACGCTGATGTAGGAGTTCTCCCGCACATGGAAGTCCAGCCCGACCTTCAGGAAACTCCGCCAGTCCTCGGCGCTTAGCCCCCTCTCACCACCAACGCCGTCCCGGACCACGCGCCCGGCCCAGTGCGCGGGCGTCGTCTGGATCTCGCTCAGCCCCTGGTACCCAACCCGGAGGAGTCCGAGAGTTTCACTACTGTTTTGGTTCTTTGGTCGTCGATAAAATTCCCGCGCCAGCAGCAATTCCGCCATTACAATGCTTCCGGCGTTGCCGTTGAACAGGAGCGGGTTCGCATGACGGTTGTATTCGGTTATGGAAGTTAGATCCGAGCTTCCCGCCAGCTGCTCCGCCAAAGTTCGCCACGGCACCTCTTTGCGGAGAGAAGCCGCCACTCCGCCGCGAAGCGCCGCAGCCTGCTGTTCCAGCATCAGCGCCTGCTCAGACATCCCAACCTCTCGCAGGGACTTCGCCAACGCCTCAAGTTCCTCCGGCGACTTTTCGGACTGAGCGAGCCGGGCCGCAAATCTTGCCTGCTCGTTTCTGACGACCTCGAAAACCAGGCCGCGCAACCGGGATCGCTCGGCTTCCTGCTGCATTCGAACAGCGAGGCGCGCTGTTCCCTGTCGGCTGTCGGTAAAGGTGATGACGCGACGGCCGCGGCCAGGAAGCTCTTCTGGCGATCGTCCGTTGAGTTCCGATTTCGCCGGATCCGGGCAATACTCGAGCACCGTTGGTACGATGCCCGTGAGATAGAACGGTGCTCCCAGGTGAACTCCGCGGAAGAATTCTCGCCCGTGCGAAGAGGCAGTTCCGCACTCTGAACAGTTCGCGTCAGATTTCTGGCACAAGGACACTCGGAACGAGCCTTCGTCATCTGCATGACCAATGCGATGGTTCGAAAGGCCAACACGCTGCACGACATAGTCACTCGCCCCATGCCCGGCAGGAGCGAGGCACAGCAAGCTCCGACTGCCGATGGAACCCTCCGCGTCCTCGTCGGTGGTGGTCTCATCGCCCTCGGCAGCGGTCTCTTCGATGACGGCAAACTCGTCGCCCGCATCTGGCGACACTTGCCGAAGTCTACCCGCCGCGTCTTCCGCAACGAGATGCGGACCTTTGCAGTCATTGCAAAACACCAACTCGCACACTGGCGCACCACACTCGCACGCACCCCGTTGGGCAGCATAGACGTTACCAAATGGCCAATCCGCCAAGGCAGACGACTTGGCACCGCACCCCTGGTCGGCACAGGACCACAGGCCATTCAATGCCCGCTGAAAGAAGTGCCCGCGGACCTTGAGAAAATAGTCGCCATCGACCGCATCGGCGGTCTCGGTCATTACGTCGATCCAGCTGAGCACCTCGAACTTGCGCTCTCGGGCAGTTGCTTCCGTCAACTTATCGGACACGTCGGAAACGATTTCGTCTAGCGAAGCAGGCGTACCTCGCCCTACAATGAAATCTCGAATACGGCGACTAATCGTGTGGCGTGTCAGCGCGGCATACCGCGCCGACGAAACTTCATTGCCGGCATCGATCGCCAAAACCTCCTCAAGCGGGCCGCTCTCAGTGTCCGTAGCCGCCTGGAGCGGCGGGACGCTTCTGGAACCACCAACGATCACGACTTGGTGCTCGGGTACGCCAGCCAAACCTGCGAGGTACTGCTTCAACTTCACAGTGGCATCACCGTCTGCGATCGTTGCGGAGGTCGCGATGAACCGAATCTCTTCGGACCGTTTACCGAACGCTTGAACGACGCGCCGCAGCAATAAAGACATCTCGGCTGCTTGGGACCCGACGTAGGTGTGGGCCTCATCCAGAACAATCCAGCGCAGCGAACCGGATTTACGCGATATCTCGATGATCGGACTGTCGATCTGCCGAATCATCATGTATTCGAGCATTGTCGAGTTGGTCATCAGGATCGGCGCGGGTTGTTCCCGAAGCAACTCTCGCGACATGATTTCGTTCTGACGCTGGCGTTGCTCATTGCGCACCGACGAGGTCCGATCGGGTGTATTGCCGTTATAGAGACAGAAACGGATGTCTCCTTGAAACCTCTTAGTCCACGCGTCGAGACGTTCACGCTGTGAATTGATCAGCGCGTTTAGTGGGTAGAGGAACAACGCGCGAACGCCGACGAGCCTGCCATTCTTGGCGCGGTCACGAACTAGGTCTTCAAGAATAGGCACCATGAAACACTCGGTCTTGCCAGAACCAGTGCCGCTTGTGATCACGAGCGAGCGCGGCTGCGGCTCGAGAAGCGATCGCCAGGCCACAAGCTGATGGCAGTAAGGCTTTGAGTCTGGCAGGAACTGGTAGGGCCCTGGCGTGGCTAGCGCAGCGAGGAGTTCGGCTGAGAGCAGGTAGGGTACTAAGTCGCCCAGCGGCGCGTCTTCCTGTTTCCAACCGAAGGTGTGCTCGAACACTGGCGATCCCAGTAGTCCCTCCTCCGCAGAAGGCTCATCAGCCAGCAGCGAGCGCAAATGCTCCCGCAATCCTGGATGGCGGATGCCGAGCAGGCCCATGGTCGACTCGCGCGATCGCTGCAGGGATTGCGAAACCAAGCTGTGAAAGTAGTTCATCTGATCTCTTTAGTTTTGGCTTCGAGCCAAGTGGCAGGTCACCAGGCCATGGACCGGGGAGAACCAATGAGCGTGATCGAAACTGGCGACGTGACGTATTGCATGCTTCAGGACCGGCAGGGAAATGCCCGACAACTCCAGTGGGGCGCGACCGGTCGTGACGTGTGCCAGGAAGATCGGTAGGTAGGTTACGGCATTGGTGTAGTCCAGCGTCGCTAATCCCTTGATCTCCGGCGGAAGGTCCCGGTCCGCGACCCAGCTTCGCAACTCCAAGCCGCATTGTGTTGGCCATCGTTCGTCCTCGGCGTGCTGTGTGCGAAGCGCCTGATACCAGGTGGGTAGCACAAGCTGCAAAGGCGGCGAGGGAGGCAAGGGACCTCCTTCCAGATAGGTGCCCAGATGCTCGAACCCGGGCCAGAGTCCCTTAATCTTACGGACGCCATCCGCCCTGAACTGTTGGACAAGCGCATCAGGAAAGCCAAGCGATTCGAACCATCCCGAGCAAGCCGCCAACGCATCACGCCAGTGGTGGATCGGAATTGCTTCCCAGACGACGGCTAGCTCGATCTGCACGCGATGGCAGAACTCGATGCTCAACTCCATCCGAAGCACAGATAGCGCAAGGCACCGGGAGTCGCATGCAATCGCCTTCCACACTTCGAAGGCGGAAAGGGGCAGGTGTGCATACTCATCTTTGAGTTTCTTCAAGTACGTCCAGCCCTGATGAGCTGGATCGCCTCCCATCTTGGCGATTTCATTGGAAATCAGGTTCGGCCGCAACTTGGGATGAAAGCCCCTGATCGCGACGCCCAATGCGTCGTCTGCCAGGGTGTCGGAATCGCGAGGCCTCCCCAGTACAAACAACGGCCGAAAGCGAATGCTCGACTCGGGCAACGCATGGATCAGCCAGGGCCCATCCAATTCGACCTGCTCCGGAACAGCGAAGGTCGCTCCACCACTCGGGCCCGATGGATCTCCCTGCAGTCGAATTGGAGCAATCCCAAGTTCGGGGATGCACATTGCCGCGGGAGTCGCATCGGATTCCTGGGTAACCGCATCTGCCGTCGAGATGATGACACTTGTTCCGCCGGACGCAGGCATTGCCCAAAACTTGTAGTGCCCGATGCGAAAAGCGATGTGCTCAATGCCGGATTCAATCGAAAATCGGACTACGCTGTCTTGATTGTCCGACACGCCGAGCAGGGCCGCGACTTCGTCGGCAAAGCTGTACAGGCGGATCCGTACGGGCTGATCGACTACGCGCACGGTTGCGTACTGGGAAGGCGCCGAACCCCGCTCCCCGACAAGTGATAGCACGACGCGGAACGTTTTCACCCCTGTTGGACCTGCGAACAGTACCGCTTCCATGCCAAGCAATTCGTCCAGCGTCATGGTTCGGCCTGACACCAAGTCGCCCGACAGGTTAGTAACTCTCACCCCCTCGAATGGGAAGGGATAGTGAAGCGCAACGGGATTTGGATTTGAGCGCGCATGAACAGACAGGCGAATGTCGTCTTGTCCGTGGTGGTCTAGATCCGGAAGCTCCAGCATCGACTCTCCAGCGTGCTCCCACGCGTTCGCCTCACCGGTGCCAACCGTCACCGAGACAAGCAGATGTTCCATGGTATTGATCGTCAACTTTGCCGGCGCGCTTCCCGTGCGGGGAGTCAGGCGAACCCGGAAATCCGTGGGTAATAGACCGAACCTTTGCCGAAAGAGAGTGCCATCCTCGCTGTCGCAGAGTTGGTATCGCACGCAACCGTACTCGGCACCGGCGTCAAGTCGAAGGCGTCGCCGCCCGTTGATCGAATGCAGATGGCCTGTCGTCGCTTTCGTGCTCTCTCGCCCTTGGGCCAAGCGTGGCCAGCCAAAGAACGTTAGATCAGGTCGACTGGCGACGGGAGTCGTTGATCCAGACAATCTCCAGCTTGACCTTTCCTTATCGGCAAACGATGCAATGACGCGCTCGCCTTCGCCGGACAGCACTATGTCGGCGCTGGCCTCAAACCAGCTCGCCAACTCCGACGAGGAAATGATGGCTGCCTCGCCTTCGGCCAAAATCCAACTTGAGGGAAGTCTGACCAAGAGTCGATCGGAGCGAGTGGTGCAGGTAGCCGTGGATAGGTACCACCAAGCCTCTTCGTCGCGCTCAAAAATGACGGGTGCGTGCTCTGCCTCGATCGCTGAATCAGCTAACGCGATCGAATAAACGCATACGCCCGAGTCCAGCAGCCTCAAAGTGAGCTGGTGCTCAGAACTCGCCCTACTCAACTCAATTGAGGACTTTGGACTCCGCAGCCGCACAGTCCCTTCTTCAACGACGGCATATACGCTTCCGACACCCTGGACGGGCCGATCGCCTTCGTAGCAAACCATCTCGAGCCGAGTGTTCGACAGCCCCGCGCCTGGAACTGGAAACTGAATTTCTCGCTGGATCTCGATATAGGTCCGTATGCGACCAAGGCTTGGATCTCCGTCGGACAGTCTGTGTTTGCATGTGCTCGGTTGGTCTTGCAGCTGCCGAACCTGCCACGCCTGTCGCTCGCGGTCAGCATCAACCAGCCATTCGCTCACAAGTTGGACCGCATTCCCATCATCTAGCGGGATGGGAAAGCCGTCGCGCCAGCCCGGCAATTCGCGGTCAAGTCGAAGCACCGGGTGTTCCGACCCCCGGAATTGGAATGTTTCGACGATTGAAATGAGTTGTGTGACGATTCCCGCGAGCAATAGCGACACTTCTTCGGTCTTGAATGACCGAGGGAAGTAGTTGTGGAATCCGGCCATGCGGGCGACCACCGAGCGGCCGCTTTCCTTGTCCAAATAATAATGACGGACGCCGCTCTTCACAGCACGCCCAAAGCCATGCGTCGGGGAACTGATCAAGCTCCAAGGCAGTCCTCCTTCCGCGAACAGGGACCCCAGGTAGTCGTTTGCTCGGTCGTGCCGGCGCACCGCCCGACCCCAGTATTTGAGGCCTGCAGTCACGATCTCACTCCTCTCCTGTGGAGTGAACACGAAGCCAAGCGGCGCCTCGAATAGCTGCCATGTCCAGCCGGTAGCAGCGTTATATCTTCGGCGGTAGCTCTCCGCCACATGCATGCAGAAGCATGCGCACCAATGCACTTTGTGCAATGGATTATCGAACTCGCGCCTCTTTCCGGAGAGCGCGCCAGTCAACTCCGAGAATTCGGACTCACTGATTCGATACGCATGAAGTGGCTTCCCCGACGGCCCGCGCAGTTTTCGATCAACCAGGAACTGCGCAAGCCAAAGCATCGCATCTGACACCGCTCGCCCCTTTTATTCAGCCGCATGAGTACAGTTCTTAAGTTCCACACTGGCGCCTACTGCACTCCCCGCATAACGGCTGACTCTACCGCAGCCGTGCTGGATTTCGTCGATCGCGTTCGTTCCAGGTTTCGGGCATGAACATGATCTGACGGTAACTTTGACGGTATGTAGGCGCATATAGCTGCAGTACATGGCTGTGTATATGACCATTATCAGCATGATTCGAGTCCACCCATACCACCAGAATTTGCGAATAAAATCAGCATTTTACGATGATCAAGCCCGCCACCGACGCGGGCTTTTTTGTGGCAGTTCGACTGCCACAATCTCGTTTGCACCCTTTCGCATATTTGTAACTCGCAGGATTGGCTTGCGAGCCACCAGGAGTGCGTTGAATTCTGCGGATCAGGTCAGTTTGACACGCCAATAATTCAGCCTTATAAAGCACGTAGTGAAATTTAATGTGTCTTTTAAAGCGCATGTCAAAAGCCAATCTCCTTCGTTCCACGCCCCCTTTTGAAGTGGAATCGGCATTGCAACGATTGGGCGCGAACCTTAAAACGGCTCGTCTGCGCCGTGGACTTACCGTGGTCGAGGTGGCGGAGAAGATCGGCACGGGACCACGTGCGGTGGCCGATGCGGAGAAGGGTAGGCCCGGCACCGCCATCGCCACCCATCTTGCGCTGCTTTGGGCCTATGACTTGTTGCAACAAGCTGATGACCTGGCAGCACCGAGCAAGGATGAAGTCGGCCTGGCGCTATCCGCTCGACGCGAGCGCGGTCGCGCCAAGCGTCGCCTCGACAATGATTTTTGACGCCGGGGCACAGCGACCATGAGTGAATGCTTCGTCTACATCACCCTGCCCGGACACGTGCAAGCGGTGACGGCGGGGAAGTTTGCACTGGAGCTTGGACGCAACGGCGTGCCGCTTGGGCGTTTCGTCTATGGCCGTCGCTATCTGCAACGCGATGACGCCGTGGAGATCGATCCGGTCGAACTTCGCCTGGGCGAACGTGAGTACCAAACGATCCACCACAGGGGCGTGTTCGGCGCGCTGCGCGATGCCGGTCCGGATTACTGGGGTCGCCTGGTGATCGATCGCCATGCAGGAAGGCCTCCTGCGGACGAGCTCGGCTATTTGCTGGAATCGGCCGACGACCGCGCCGGGGCCCTGGGTTTCGGCTTGAACGTGCAGCCGCCCGCACCGCGCCGCAACTACAACCAGACCCTGCAACTGGCCAAGCTCCAGCAGATTGCCGAAGCGCTGCTGGATGAGGGTGAACAAGCACGCGGCGTGACTGCTACGCAGGTCGCCGAGCTGATTCGTGCCGGAACCTCAATGGGTGGCGCGCGCCCGAAGGTGGTGGTCGAAGATGAGAATGCGCTGTGGCTGGCCAAGTTCAACCTCAAGGATGATCGGTGGAACATGGCTCGGGTCGAGCACGCCATGCTGCGCCTGGCTGCAACATGTGGGCTTGACGCTGCACACAGCAAGCTGGTGTCCGTCGGCGGACGCGATGTGCTGCTGGTACGTCGCTTCGATCGCGACAAGGCCGAGCAAGGATACTTTCGCCACCGCATGGTCAGCGGCTTGAGTATGCTGCGCGCAGACGAGGGCTATCAGGATCGACCGCGCTGGTCGTATTTGTTGCTGGCCGAGGAAGTCAGGCGCGCGTGTCTTGAGGCCGAGAAAGATGTGCGGGAGCTGTTCCGGCGCATGTGCTTCAACGCGATGATCTCGAACAACGACGACCACCCGCGCAATCACGCAGTGTTGGCGCGCAGCGGTCACTGGAGTCTGTCGCCAGCGTATGACCTCACACCCAATCCGCAGGTGAGCGTCGAGCGACGCGACCTTGCACTGACGGTCGGTGATTTCGGTCGCGCCGCCACCGTCGGAAACCTGCTCTCACAAGCACCGCGCTTCGGATTGCAACGCGAGGATGCGGCAAACATCATCGAAGCGATGCGGATGACCGTGCAATCGCAATGGTTCGCCACTGCGCGCGCAAGTGGAGTGAGCGATGCCGATTGCGAGAGGATTGCCGGCGCGTTCGTGTATGCGGGTTTGGTTGCCTCGCAGGACTAGGGAACGCAGTCGCTGATCGTCACCGATCAGGCGCTGACTTGGTTCCATTCGAGCCCTTGCGCCTGATTCACGGCCCGCTGCAATGCGAGCCGCTGCCGGCCGGTTCGCCAAAGCGCACGGTCGGCAACTTCTTCCCTGCGGCGGTGGCGCGCAAGGATCGCAGGGGTTCAAGCGTTGCGGCCGGATCGAAACCATCGGCAAACAGCAGGTCGGACGCAGCCTGTGACGAATAGGCGAGCTCCACTTCCATGCGATCGATATAGAAGCCGGGATCCAATTGCAGTTGGATGGCGTTGTTTGCCGCGATGGCCGCAACCGGAATGGACAACGCACTGCGCACCCATGCCTGCGTTTCTGCGCCAGGCACACTTGCGGGCGTGTCCAACTGACCCACCAGGGCACCGCCAATGCGCAAGGTAGCGCGTGCGTTGCTGCCCGCCGCCGCGCGACCGTCGTGGACAAAGCGCGCATGTGTGACGTCATGACCGGCCAGTGGCGGAATCGAAAGTGCAAGGTTCACGCTGGCATCGTTGTCAAAGCACGGATATCCCGGGTCATTGCACCAGGCGCCGGGATGCGCAACCGAATACTCCGTTTGATTCGGCTGCGGCACGCCATTGATCGGTGGTCCGAAACGCTGGATGTCGCGCAGGTCATACGCGCGCCAGCCGGTTTCGGTGGGTACCTGTTGCGCACCCGCGTTCTTGGGGAAAACATCCGTCGCCGCATATTTGACCGGCCACGCACGCAGGTCGCGCCAGCGCAATTCCCGCATGTGGCCGAGGAAGCAGGGCTCCTGCGGATGATGGTCCGCCTGGTAGGCAACACCCAGCAGGTGCAGGTGCACTTCATTCCAGGGAATTGAAAGCGCCCACTGTTCGACAAGTTCGAAGGTGCCATCCTCTTCCGGATCGGAGCGAAGGATCACGCCATCCGTACGAAACTCCACTTCCCAATGCAGCAGCGTTTCAGCCAGTGCCGGATCGCTTTGCATGAGGTCGTCCAACGAGCTTGCCGTATTCACGAACTGCTGGGTGACGCCCGCCACGCTGCGCGTGACGGCGGCGCGCACTTGCCAGCCGGTCGTGCACGGCACGTCACTGGCACCGAACATGACCAGATTGATGGAATCCTCGGCGGGCGAATGGCCCGGCCCGGGTTGGCGATTCGTGCTGCCGGGCCAGGGCTCAAGCAAGCCTGCATCACCTTGACCCGGAACACCGGTGTACTCGCCCGCCACAACCCGGTCCGCGGGCGTCAGGGAAAGCTCCCACCAATGCCCGGTCGTGTTGAAGCTGGAAGCGTAGAAGCGCACCCGCGCCGGACGTTGCGGCGAGATCAGCAGCGGATTGCGCAAGCGGGCATCGAGGATGTCCTGATAATCCAGATGCATCACGCCGACACCGGCGCTGCCATCACCGCCAACGATGGCGTCGTCGTTGTCGAGGCGGGCATCGCGCGGGTCGCCTGACAGCGCCTTGTGGATGTCGATGTGAAACCGGTTGCTGATGCTGGCGTCGATAGGCGTCACCGCGATGTAGGCGGAATCGCCGCGCACATCCCAGGCGCGCTCGTCCCACCACACCGTGGTGCCGCCCGCGCCGAGCGTGGCCGCATGGCTGCCTGACCAGGCGAAGCGCTCGCGCAACTCGTATCCGCCTTCGCCCTGAACCACTTCGGCGCCCTGCACGGATGTGGATGCCGCAAGAATCACAAGGATGAGCGCAATGCGTTGCATGCCGTTGACCCCTCGAGCCATTGAATGGCAAGCCACCGAACCGGCGGCACAGCCCAGATCATCTTCTTACGCAAAAGTGTGCGGAAAACCCAACCGAAGTCTTGATCGGCGACGCATCGCGGGTTGACAATGGTACGGTCAGGCGTCCGGGCAAGCCTCACGCCACGGCCGCGCCAAACGCCTGGAACAGGTCTCCGGGTAGCGGCTGCTCAAGTTCCCAATGAATGGCCATCGGTCGCTCGCCTTGATGGGACATGTAGCGCGCCGGGCCGAGAAACCAGAACGCACGATCATCGGGCGAGAGGCGCGCAAACAGCAGGACGATGCTGCCTTGTTGAACGTGGTGCTGATAACGCGTTCCTGTTGGACTCGCGGCGGACGTCGTTGATTGGCTTTCCCAATGGATGATGCGCGGGCTCACCGCGTAGTCGCGGTAGCGCGTCGTGGGTGAGAAGCGCTTGCCGGATTTATCCAGCGTGAACACAAACACGTCGGCATTTTGCTCAGGCATCCATTTGACGCCCTCCCTCCACGAAGTCGCCGTCTTGACCTTCGTCTCGCCAAGCGCCATCAGGATTTCCGGTCGTGTGTAGCGCGCATGCAATTGCAAGGGCGCATCCGGCCGACAGTCGAGCGGTTGGTGGATGTGATCAATGCGCGATTCCAGCACATCCATCAACTGGCCCAATTCGTCGAGCACCTGTGGATGCTTCCACAGCTCGGCGGCGCCGGCTTCCAGCGACTCTCCTTCCCGCTGCGCAGATTGCAGGATCTGCGCCAACAACATGTGCAGCAAACAACGCTGGCGAGATACCAGGCTGGCTGCGTCAGGTGGATTGGGTGAACGCGCCCAATCGCGGTAAGTACAGATGCGCTCGTTGTCGTCCAGGTGCAGCAGGCGGCCCATGGCCTTGCGCAAGGTTCGCTCTTGCGGCCCCTCGGCCAGAATGGGAATACCCGCGGCGTGCAAGAGATCGGACCATGCGTAGTTGCCCGAATAGATGTCCGTCAGTTCCAACCCGGATTCCTGGAGGAATGCCGCAAGGGTGGGTCGCTCAGGGATTGTTGCGGCGAACCGGCGCAGTTCACTGGCACGCGCAGCGGAGGTCCGTGGCAGGCATTCCCGCAAATTGCGCAGAACCTCGGCGGATGCCACGGCATCCAACTGCATGTGGCATCCAGAGGGAAGGAATGGAAAACCCTGCTCCACCTGCTTTTCAGTCTGGGCTCGCGTGCCGCCCAGCAATGCACCCAAGCGCCGACTGAAGCGAAACTCCTTGCGATGGCGACCCACGAAATCGAGCACCGTGCATACGGTCTTGTTCGGAAAGCGTCGCAGGCCGCGTCCCAGTTGCTGCAGGAAAAGTGTGGCGCTGTCGGTGGGTCGCAAAAACAACAGGGTGTCCACACTGGGAATGTCCACCCCTTCATTGAACAAGTCCACGGTAAATACAATCTGCAGCTTCCCCGATTCCAGATCACGCAGCGCTGCTTCTCGATCGAGCATGGGCGTTTGGCTGGTCAGCGCCAGCGCGGATACACCGGCTGCTTCGAACTGCGCTGCCATGAACTGCGCATGCGTGATCGATACGCAAAAACCCAGCGCACGCATACTTGCCATGTCGCTGACGTGGCGTCGCGTCTGCTCGATGACCAGCCTCGCCACAACGCCATCACCAGTGACCAGGTTGGTGAGCTGCTGAATGTCGTATCCGCTGCCCCGACGCCAACCGATGCGGGTGAGATCGGTCCCGTCGCTGATGCCGTAGTAGGCAAACGGGCAGAGCCGGTGTTGATCGATGGCGTCCCAAAGCCTGAGTTCCGCCGCAATGCTTTCGTCAAACCAGTGCAGGATGGGTTCGCCGTCACCGCGTTCGGGCGTTGCCGTAAGCCCCAGCATTTCCCGGGGTTCGAGATGGTCGATGAGTGCTTTGTACGTATCCGCAGCGGCGTGGTGGAATTCATCGATGATCAGCACATCGAACCAATCGGCATCCAGATGCTGGAGGTTGGCAACGGCGAGGCTCTGGATGGAGGCGAACACGTGTTGGAACGCATTCGGCTTTTGTCCATCAACCCAGAGCTCGCCAAATGCCGCGTCGCGCAACGCGTGGCGGAAAGTGAGAAGACTCTGGTTCAGGATTTCCTTGCGGTGGGCGACAAACAGCAATCGCGCCCTCGGCAGGCGAGCGCGCAATCGCTGATAGTCGAGTGCCGCCATCACCGTCTTGCCGGTGCCAGTCGCCGCAACCAGCAGGTTGCGATGCCTTCCGCGTTGCCGAGACAGCTCGATCAGTTCCAGCAATCGCACCTGGAAGGGCTCGGGCCTGATCTCCACCGGACTGGGCATCAGGTCCAACCCGGGGCTTTTCTCCCTTTGCGCCATCTCGCGAAACTCGTTGACGTCGAAGGGGCGAAAATCTTCGTTGTTCCAGTAGCTTTCAAACACCGCACAGAACTTGTCGATCACATCGGGATTGCGTGCGCCGGACACACGCACGTTCCATTCAAGCCCGGTCACCTGGGCCGAATGCGTGAGGTTGGATGATCCAATGTAGGCGGTGGAAAAACCCGAGTCGCGATGAAACAGCCAGGCTTTGGCGTGCAGGCGCGTACTGGTCGTGTCATACGAGATGCGGATGTTTGCGCCGGCTTGCTGGAGATCCTGCAGTGCAGCGAGTTCGGTCGATCCGGTGTAGGTGGTGGTGAGTACGCGCAAGCTTCGCCCGATGTCGCCATGGCGGTGCAGCAGTTCCAGCAACGGGCGGATGCCGGACCTTCGAACAAATGCCATCAGCACGTCGATCCGATCGGCGGATGGAATTTCGGTGCGTAGTTGGTGGCCGATGTTGGGTTCTCCCTGCGCATTGGTCAGCAAGGTGGTATCCAGCAAGGGCGTATCGGGCAAAGGAACCTTCGCCACGCCGCCGGTTGGCATGAGCGCCGAGATCGAGCGCAGGATGTTGGTGCTATCGAGCAGCTGATCGGAGTCATTGGTGCCGGAGGCATCCTGAGCCATCAACAGCCCAATGATCCTGCGCGCGAGTTCAAGTCCTTCCAGCGCTCGTGCGTCGTCATCCAGACTTTCCACTGCGCGCTTGATCAATCGCGCAAGGTGCAGGGAAATCCGGTCCGGCGCTTCGGCAGGATGCAAGCGGTCGAGCTCCGCGTGGTGCCGAGCCGACAGTGCATCCAGCTCGCGCTTCAGGCTGAGGCTGAGCAACTGTTCGTAGAGTCCTGGCTTCAGTCCGGCCACTGCGGTTCTCCATGTGCACGACCATCGCGTTATCGTTCCGAGGTCACGGTTTCGCACAAGGGTAAACCGGATCGGGCATCACGCCCACTTCCGGTTTGCCGCCGCAACGATGCGCATCCCTCGCATGTGTACAGACGCAGACAAGGTCAGATGGAACCCAGCCCTCACCCTAGGGATGGTCTGATCAATCAGCGAATTTGCATGAAGCGCCTGAGGTCGCGCATAGCGCTTCGTACGCTCGCGAATTGAGGCCTCGATTCTCATCGTTTTCGGGGGTTTTTGCCTCGATTCGTCAGGATTTCCCATCCTTCAGACGCAGCTATCCTGTCGTGGCGAGGAGTCGTTTGCGGGCCATCCACAGATTGGCCAACGCAAACAGGGTTTTCACCTGCGCCCCATTCTTGGCCAGCCCGCGGTAGCGCGCCTTGGTGTGGCCAAACTGGCGCTTGATGACGCGGAAGGGATGCTCCACCAGCGCACGGATC
>Ga0116177_10001205_pt1 | contig 19376 bp, 22 predicted proteins | sample AD_STIC10_MetaG_FD_89750 | JGI IMG/M metagenome (GOLD analysis project Ga0116177, IMG submission 89750) | Active sludge microbial communities of municipal wastewater-treating anaerobic digesters from USA - AD_STIC10_MetaG | ecosystem: Engineered > Bioreactor > Anaerobic > Digestate | place: USA... | reverse complement strand
TTTTCATTTCTCTTGGCTATTCCAACCATGGGCGCGGCCACAGGTTATGATTTGTTAAAAAATGCAACCGCATTTTCATTTGATCAAATCGGATTGTTATTTGTAGGCTTTATAATCGCTTTTTTGGTAGCTATTTTATCAATTAAATTTTTACTTAGTCTAGTTAAAAAATATACTTTTGTAGGGTTTGGGGTTTACCGTATTATCATAGCTATTGTTTTTTGGTTATTTATAAGATAAAATTAATGTATAGGTTAAAAATTAATTAAAAATTAAAAATTTTAAACATATGTTCGTCCGCGATCTCATGGACCCTAAGGTCCTCGCCGTTTATACCGGCACCACTTATGAACAAGTTTTTAGAACTTTGCAAGAAAATAATGCCGGTGGGGCGATTGTTTTGGATGAGGATGAAAGATTGGTAGGTTTTGTTTCCGAAAAAGATTTATTCCGCATCCTGTATCCTTTTTATACCAGTTATTATGATAACCCGGAAATGTATACGGATTTTGAAGAAAGAGAAGGTAAGCCCGAACAAATTCGCAGTAAGAGGGTGGAGGTGTTTATGAAACGAGATGTTTTTACTATTGGCCCCAATGAACCAGCGCTCAAGGCCGGAGCGTTGATGTTGGCACGAAGTACGGATAGATTGACTGTAATGGAAAATGGAAAACCCATTGGCACTCTTTATCGCAAAGATATTTATAAAAAACTCTTGGAAGAAAAACTAAGTTTAAAATAAAAAAAGACCCGCTTAAGGCGGGTCTTTTAAATAAAAAAGCCCCGCTTAATAGCGAGGCTGAGTTTTTCCTTTATGTACCGGTATTTTTATATTTTATCTTTTCTGCAAGGACTTTTTGGTGGTTAACCAAACACAAATGATGATTGTAAAGCAAGAAAGAAAGCATTTGAATATCGGGGTTAAGATTGACCATAAATTCTCTAGCCTGTGCAAGCCAGATAATGCAGTTTCTTATTTCCCAATATTCGGGACTTTCCAAATCCGCTTTTAAGAAATTGGAAAATGGATAAGAGCTTACCAAAAAAACCTTGTCAATTTCTTTATTAAGCAAAATTCTTTTCATTTCTTCACTGATAGTATTGCAGATATTTTGCTTACTTATACCGCAACCGGTAAAGCAAGCTATACCTCCGGCTGCATAAGTGATGACAAAATCAGTGTTAATTCCCAGTCCGACAAGGTATCGAAAGTCAGACGATCCGGCGATTATCAGCGTGGAATTTTCTTTTTCTTGCTCGGGAAACAGAGAAATGCGGTGTATCCATCTCCTACGGATAAAATGCTTGAACTCTTCGGCGTTTCTCAATTCCAGTCCGAGTTTTTTATCAGTTTGTTTTTTAATCAAAGAAATAACTTTTTGAATTTTTTGTCCAAATGTTCCAAGTTCCGGCAAAGGCAGTGTTTCTGCAAAATCCAACAAACCCATCTCTTTTTTGAGAATAGCCTTAACCAGTTTTTGCCCCTTTTTCCTTTCCATAATAACCTCCGTTATAAAGGAAAAATGTTAAGGTACTAAATAAAGTGTAAGGCTTATTTAGTGTTTAGTCAAATAAAGATTTTTTTGACAAAAAACCGTTATTTTAGTATAATTTTTTCATAACTATTATTAATATTATGAAATTTTCTCAACTTTTTACCAAAACCAGTAAAACTGCAGTTTCCGATGCGGATAGTATCAACGCCAAACTTTTGACCCAAGCCGGATTTATCACCAAACAGATGGCCGGGGTTTATGTTTTTTTACCTCTGGGTCTTCGGGTGTTAAATAAAATAGAAAATATTATTCGTGAAGAGATGAACGCTGTTGGTGGAAACGAAGTTTTGATGCCGACTTTGACTTTGGAGGAAAATTATGAAATTACCGGTCGTGACAAATCTTTGGCTGATGTTTTTTATCGTACTTCCGGAGCCGGAGAATCAAAAATTGTTTTGAACCCGACTCACGAAGAAATTGTGACTCCGTTGGTGCAAAAATTCGTTTTTTCTTATCAAGATTTACCAAAAAGCGTTTATCAATTCCAAACCAAATTTAGAAACGAAGCTCGTGCTAAATCCGGACTTTTACGCGGCCGTGAATTTCGCATGAAAGATATGTATTCTTTTCATACGGATGAAAAAGATTTAGACAGATATTATGAAGAGGTTACAGAAGCTTATTTTAAGGTGTATGATCGTTTGGGTTTGGGGAATGGCAGAACAATTTTGACTTATGCTTCAGGTGGAGCGTTTTCCAAATATTCTCACGAATATCAAACTTTATCTCCGATAGGCGAAGATACTATTTATATTTGTGAAAAATGCCAGGTAGCGGTAAATAAAGAAATAGCCGATGAACAAAATGTGTGTCCAAAATGCGGAAATAAAGAACTCAGAGAAGAAAAAGCGATAGAAGTCGGTAATATTTTTAAATTGATGGATAAATTTACCGGACCGTTCAAGTTTTTTTATCAAAACGAAAAAGGGGAGCAGCAAGTCGCCCAGATGGGCTGTTACGGTATCGGACCATCGCGCATTATGGGAACTATCGTGGAAGTTTATAATGATGAAAAAGGTATTGTTTGGCCGGAAAGTGTAGCGCCCTACAAAGTTCATCTCATGTCATTGGGTAAAGAAGAAGAAAGTAAAAAAGAAGCGGAAAAACTTTATCAAGAACTACTAAAGAAAAATATTGAAGTTTTGTTTGATGACAGAGAAAATGCTTCGGCTGGGGAAAAATTGGCCGATGCCGATCTTATCGGTTTACCATATCGAGTTGTTGTGTCCAAAAAAACTATGGAAAAGGGAGGGGTGGAATTAAAAATGAGAAATAGTGAAGATTCCAAAATTGTCACAGTAGAAGAATTGGTAAAGAGGGTATTAAAATAGAAAATAGATATTAGGATATTAAATATTAAGATATTTAGTAAAACAATATCCCAATATCGCAATATCCAAATATTAAACTTTATGTTGTTTTACGTTCGAGTCGACGAAATCTTTCTCAAAGGCAACAACCAAAAAATGTTTTTTGATACTCTGCGAGAAAATTTGAAAAAATTATTATCACCAAACACGATCAAGCGGACCGAAGGCGGTCTGCTTTTAGATATCAAAGAAGAAAAAATAACACAATTGGCACTCATCCCGGGTATTGCCAAAATTTCTCCGGCCACGGTTTGTAAAAATGACATAAAAGATATTATCAAAACCGCCAAAAAAATATTCCAAAATTATTCAGGGTCAAGTTTTGCTGTGGATACGATGCGTTCTTATAAGAAGTTTCCTCTCAAATCTCAAGAAATAAATGAAAAAGTAGGGAGCGCTTTGAATAAAGAATTCGGTTTAAAAGTTGATTTGAGTAATCCGGATATTAAAATTTCCATATTCATCACCAAAGAGGAAACTTATGTTTGCGGTAATGATATTGAAGGAATAGGCGGATTGCCGACCGGAACTTCGGGAAAATTATTATGCTTGTTATCCGGTGGTATAGATAGTCCGGTAGCCGCTTATACGATGATGAAACGCGGGGCTCAAGTTGATTTTATACACTTTCAAAACCAAACGGAGGTAACTCAAGAAGTTTCAGAAAAGATTTTTGATTTGGCAAAAAAACTCTGTGCTTATCAGCCAATAGGTAAACTTCATATTGTACCGTTTGCTTTTTGGCAAAAACAAATTGTGATGAAAATTCCATCAGATTATCGTATGCTTATCACGCGCAGATTGATGTTACAAATCTCGCAACAAGTGGCAAAAAAACAAAAATACTTAGGACTGGTGACAGGGGATAGTCTGGGTCAAGTTGCTTCGCAAACATTGGAAAATCTCAGCGCGGTTTATGCCGGGACTGATATTCTCAAGCTTAACCCATTATCCGGAAGTAACAAAGTTGAAGTGGTTAAATTGGCTCGTAAAATAGGAACACTGGATATTTCCAATCGTCCGTATGAAGATTGTTGTAGTTTATTTGTAGCTTCTCATCCGCAAACCAGAGCCAAAAAGGAGAAGGTGGAAGAGTTGGAAAATCGTCTGGACTTATCCACACTTGACAAAACAGAAATTATATCATACGATATTAGTATGATTTAGGATGACGAACTACGAATAATTACGAAATTACGAACCCAATTCGTTTCGTAATTACGTATACTTTCGTATTTCGTATCCATTTAATTTATTAATTATTATGATCAACATCTACTCCACCCCAACCTGTCCATATTGCCACATGGTCAAGGATTATCTCAAAGGCAAAGGCGTAGAATTCAACGATTATAATGTGGCGGAAGATCAATCTAAAGCTCAGGAGATGGTTGAAAAATCCGGCCAAATGGGTGTGCCGGTTATAGAAATTGATAATAATATTATTGTCGGATTTGATAAGCCGGAAATTGATCGTCTTTTAAATTTATAAATCATATTTGCTCTACTTTAAGCGGTAGAGTGTGGGTTGATAATATAATAAAAAAATATTATAATTATTTCGCCGTTCGGATAAACCGAATTTAATTCGGGGCATTCGGGTATTTTAATATATTATTTGGATTATTTTATGTTAAACGAAATAGTTTTTGATATTGAAACCCAAAACACTTTTGCAGAAGTAGAAAATGATTTTAAAAAATTGAAGGTTTCTGTTGTGTCTATTTATAGCTATGCAACCGACACTTACCAGAGTTTTACTGAAAGTGAGCTACCCAAACTTTGGCCGATTTTGGAAAAAGCCGATAGATTGATAGGGTATAATAGTGAGCATTTTGATTTACCGGTTTTGAACAATTATTATTTAGGCGATTTATTAAACTTACCAAGTTTGGATTTGTTGAAAAAAATCAAAGAGAGCCTTGGTATCAGATTAAAACTAGCCGACGTGGCCGAGGCGACGCTCGACAATGTCACCAAAAGCGCCGATGGTCTGCAGGCTATCAAATGGTGGAAAGAAGGAAAAGTAGAAGAAATAAAAAAATATTGCGAACAAGATGTAAAAGTCACCAAAGAATTATATGATTTTGGCAGAGAAAATAATCAATTATTTTATAAAAATTTAGCCGGCGATGTTTTGCCTTTTGCAGTGGACTTTTCTTACTCTACTGCAAAAACTGATAGGAAGAACGTAAACTTCACTTTGCCGTTCTAAAGATAATTTAAAATTTAATATTTAAAATTTAAAATTAAAGGAGGGTATGAAATATAAAAAATTTGAGGATATTCCAATTTGGCAAGTATCTAGAAAGTTTACATCTAATATTTACAAAGTTATTAACACTAACGATAAATTAAAAAAAGATTATTCGTTGTGTGATCAATTAAAAAGAGCTACTTATTCTATCCCCTTGAATATTGCCGAAGGTTTTGAAAGAAGTTCAAATAAAGAATTTGCAAATTTTATCAATATAGCTAAAGGGTCAGCTGGAGAAGTAAGAACTATTTTGTATATTTTATTGGATAATATTTATATAGATAAGAAAAATTTTGATAGTTTAATTTCAGAAATTGAAATAATATCATCGCAATTATCTAAATTTCGAACATATTTAGTTGACACTTCCTATTATAAAAAATAATATTAAAGTTATATCTTTATAATCTTAAATATTAAATTTTAAATATTAAATCTTACTCATGTTTTCACTCAACAAAGAAACCGATTATGCTATTCAATTATTAAAACTTGTCCCCAAAGACAAGAAATATTGTATTAGCCTGAAAGATATCGCTAAACAATCCGGTGTCTCGTTTCTTTTTTTGCAAAAAATTGCGCGTAAATTACGTTTGGCTGGTTTGATAAAAGCTACCAGTGGAGTCAATGGAGGTTATTCTTTAGCAAAATCTGCCAGAGAAATTTCACTAAAAGATATTATTGTAGCGATGGAAGGCGGCTGTGCTGTGTTACCTTGTTATTGTCAAGAAATAAAATGTAAGAATGTAAAATGCTGCATAAAAAATAAAATGAAAAAAATAAATGAAGATATTTTGAAAATTTTATCAAAAACAAAATTGACCCAACTTTAATATAAACAATCATCCTGAACCTGTTTCAGGATCTCCCTGCGTGACTTTACGGGGAGATACTGAAATAAACTCAGTATGACAAAATTGTAAATTAGTTTCGTAATTACGTATAATTTCGTATTTCGTATCCCATATGTTATCTAAACCAAAAAAAATACGCCAAGTTTATTTTGATCACGCTGCAACCACCCCGGTTGATAAAACTGTGGTTAAAAGCATAATGCCATATTTTACGGATGTTTTTGGCAACCCTTCATCTTTATATAAAATTGGCAGAGAAGCGCAAACAGCTATTTCTCTGGCGCGTAAAACCGTGGCCGATATTATTCATGCTCTTCCTGAAAATATTATTTTCACCGGTAGTGGTACAGAGTCGGATAATTTGGCGATTTTCGGTATAGCTTTTGCTCACAAAAGTATTGGAAAACATATTATCTCTATTTCTATTGAACATCATGCAGTGCTACACCCCTTAGAAGAGTTAGAAAAACAAGGTTTTGAAATAACTTATGTCAAAGTGGATAAAGAAGGAAAAGTTTCCGCCAAAGATATTATCAAAGCGATTCGACCGGACACTATTTTAATTTCTGTGATGTATGCCAATAACGAAATCGGCACGATTGAACCGATAGCTGAAATTGGTCGTGAACTTTTGCGATATCGCAAAGAAAATAAAACCGCTTATCCTTATTTTCATAGTGATGCTTGTCAAGCGGCCGGATATCTTGATTTGGATGTCGAGAAGTTACATGTTGATTTGATGACTATAAACGGCGGTAAAATATATGGTCCCAAAGGAACAGGTGTTTTATACGTTCGTCGTGGTGTGAAAATCAAACCGCTTATTTTTGGCGGTGCGCAAGAAAAAAAGGTTCGTGCCGGCACAGAAAATGTCCCGGGAATCGTAGGTTTAGCCAAGGCTTTAGAATTAGCGCAAAAATCCGGTCCAAAAGAATCAGATCGGGTGCGTAAATTATCAATTTATTTATGGCAACAAGTTAGTAAAAAAATAGACAGAGTTAGACTCAATGGACCACAAATAGGAGAAAATCGTTTACCAAATAATGTTAATATTACTTTTGAAGATGTGGAAGGTGAGGCAATGTTACTTTATTTGGATGAATATGGCATAATGTGCTCCACTGGTTCGGCCTGCACCTCAGAATCTCTAGAACCTTCCTATGTACTACGAGCTATTGGATTATCTTATGAATATGCGCATGGTAGTTTACGTTTTACTCTCGGTAAAGAAAACACCAAAGAAGATATTGATTATATGGTGAAATACTTGCCGGAGATTGTAAAATTATTGCGCGAAATCAGTCCGGTAAATATGGAAAAGGGACACGCGAGATATAAATAGCAAAAAATATCAAATTTCCAATATCCAATGTCAAATCAATGATAAATATCAAATATCAAATTTCAAATTTGTAATTGGTCATTTGGATTTTGAAATTGATTGGAAATTGGTAATTTGACATTTGAAATTAAATTCTATGCTTAAGAAAAAAACCAAAAAGACAACTAAAACCAAAAAAACCTTTGATGTTCGTTCCAAAGACGGCACTTCCGGCTGGCTCTACACCGATAAAGTAAAAGATCACTTTTTCAATCCGCGTAATTTTATGCGTTTTGGAGAAGAAGATAAATTCAAATTTAATGGGTATGGCCGAGTTGGATCACCGGCTTGTGGAGATGAAATGGTGCTTTGGCTTCAAATAGATCCAAAAACGGAAAAAATCAAAGATTGTCGTTGGCGAACTTTTGGTTGCGGTAGCGCTATTGCCTCCACTTCGGTATTAAGTGAAATGATAAAAAGAAAAGGTGGAATGGTGATTGATAAAGCTCTGAAACTCAAACCTCAAGATATTATGAAAGAACTCGGCGGTTTGCCAGACAGGAAGGTTCATTGCTCAGTTTTAGGGGACAAGGCTTTGCAGGCGGCGATAAATGATTACTTTCGTAAAACTAAGCAACATGATAGAATTATAGTAGAGGGGGCCAAGGTTATCGATCCCGATTTGAAGATTACCGACAAAGATATTGAAGACGCTGTCCTTGACGGTGCACAAACATTGGAGGATATCCAAAAGAAGCTCAAAGTTGGGGTCAGTAAACCGGACATAATTCCATCTATTGAAGAACTGATTAGATTTTATAGAGAAAAGTATTTTTGAAATGACCAAACCCCAATGACCAATGACCAATCAAACCCTAAACCCCAATTACATTTGGACATTTAGGCATTGGTCATTGATTGGGAATTGGGATTTGGACATTGGTCATTAAAAAACCTTGTTATTAGTAGAAAAAAATCTTATAATATCTTTGTTATTTAATTAATCTTTAAACTATTTAACTCTATGACACCCAAAGTAGACGCCGAAAAGTGTATCGGCTGTGGCGCTTGTGTCGCTATTGCTGGAAATACATTCAGTTTAAACGCTGAAGGTAAATCTGAAGTTATCAACCCAACAGGTGACCCGGAAGATGTTATTCAACAAGCTGTTGAAGGTTGTCCGGTTGGAGCAATAACGCTCGAATAAGAACAAAAAACGCGTTAACCACGCGTTTTTTTAATTACCCAAATTGTCATTCCCGCGAAGGGACGCTGAGCGTTCCGAAGGCGGGAATCCAGTGGTCATTCGTCCTGGACCCCCGCCTTCGCGGGGGTGACACTCTGTGTTAGTTTTGAGTTTATTTAAAATTGCATTTTCTAACGCTTTTTGTTACAATAAAGCCAAATGTAGACAATTTAAACTATGAATGGAAAACTCTATATTATCGCTACGCCTATAGGAAATCTAGGTGATATTACTCTACGTGCTTTGGAAACTTTCAAAAGCGTTGATTTGATATTGTGTGAAGATACCAGGGTTACCAAAAATTTGCTGGATCATTATGAAATCAACAAACCGCTTATTTCTTATCATCAACACAGCACGGCATCAAAAGTAAAAGAAATTGAAAAATTTTTAGCTGAAGGAAAAAATATTGCGTTGGTGACTGATGCGGGCACTCCTGGCATCTCTGATCCAGGTAATATGTTGATAAATACTGTCATTGCGAACACAGTGAAGCAATCCCATGGGATTGCTGCGTCGTCTGCGACTCCTCGCAATGAAGCGGAAATTATACCGATTCCCGGTCCATCGGCTGTAATTGCCGCTCTGTCCATTTCCGGATTTCCTACCGACAGATTTACATTTATGGGTTTTCCTCCGCACAAAAATAAAAGACAAAAATATTTCAAAGAAGTGGTGGAAAAAGAAGAGACAGTTGTTTTTTATGAATCCGGCCATCGTATTTTGAAATGTTTGAAAGAATTGAAAGAGTTGCTTGATCCCAAAAGACAAATTGTCGTGTGTCGTGAATTGACCAAAAAATTTGAAACGATTTATCGCGGAACCATTGATGAGATAATTGAAAAAATGAAAGATGAAAGAGGGGAGTTTGTTGTAATTATTTCGAGGAAATAATTACTAAGTGTCAAATATCCAATATCCAATATCAAAATTTGAAATTTGGATTTTGAAATTGATTGGAAATTGGAAATTTGATATTTGAAATTAAAAAAATATTTATGTCAAAGAAAGAAAAATTCTACTTAACCACCGCCATTCCTTACGCCAACGCCAGTCCGCATATCGGTTTCGCATTGGAATTGCTTTATGCCGATGTAATGGCTCGTTACCAAAATTTGTTGGGTAAGGATGTGTATTTCTTGACTGGCACTGATGTCCACGGACAAAAGATGTTGAAGACCGCCAAAGAAAAAGGCATATCTGTCGAAGATTTTGCCGCGCAAAATTCCGCGGAATTTGAAAACTTGGCCGACCAATGGAATATTATCAACAATGATTTTATTCGTACCAACGAACCGCGTCATATGGCCGGAGCGCAAGAGTTTTGGAAAGCTGCAGAAAAGAGTGGAGATATTTACAAAAAGAAATACAGCGGGTTGTATTGTGTGGGTTGTGAGGCTTTCAAAACCGAAAAAGATTTGGTGGACGGCAAGTGTTCTGATCACAATAAAGAGCCGGAACTGTTGGAAGAAGAAAATTATTTTTTCAAATTATCAAAATATCAGGAACCGCTTGAATTTTTGTTTGAAAAAAATAAGAATTTTGTTTATCCGGAAAGTCGTTATAATGAAATGCACAATGTACTCAAAAGCGGTTTGAATGATGTTTCTATTTCCAGATCCAAAGACAAATTACCTTGGGGTATACCAGTTCCTGGAGATGAAACTCAGGTAATGTATGTTTGGTTTGACGCTTTGACCAACTATGTGACCGCTTTGGGATACAGCGAGGATGAAAAATTATTGAAAAAATATTGGCCTGCGGACGCGCATATTATCGGCAAGGAAATCAACCGCTTTCATTCTTTACTCTGGCCGGCGATGCTGATGTCCGCTGGTTTGGAATTGCCAAAAACTATTGCCGTACACGGTTGGATGACGGTAGATGGGCAAAAAATGAGCAAATCCATTGGTAATGTTATTAACCCGTTGGAAATTATTACCCGATATCCGCTTGAATCTGTGCGTTATTTTTTGATGCGCGAAATTCCTTTTGATAACGACGGTGATTATAGTGACGCTAAATTTAAAGAAAGATTTAATGCCGACCTGGCTAACGGTTTGGGTAATTTGACTAACCGGGTTTTATCTATGGTTGTAAAATATTGCGATGGTAAAGTTCCGCAAGTGGAAGAAAAAAACGATGAACTTATCAAATATCTGTCTGATGAAATTTGGCCGACATACCGCAAATTTATGGATGTTTGGCGTTTTGATCGGGCTTTGGAAACCGTTTCCAAATTTATTACATACTGCGACCAGATGATTTCTGATCAAAAACCTTGGACCAGGGCTAAAGAGGGTAAAATGAGTGAAGTTTCGGATTTGCTCTATCATTTGTGTGAAAGCCTGCGTCATATTGCTGTGATGATTTATCCGGTAATGCCTGAAACTTCGGAGAAAATTTTGATTCAGCTCGGACTTGATCCTGCCAAAGAAAACGCCAAGAGTTTGGATAAATTGCAGACCTGGGTAGAATTGACTGTGGGAAATAAAATAGGAGAACTACAGCCGTTATTTCCAAGACTAGAGAAATAAGTTATAAAATTATAAAATCCGCGAGTGTCATCCTGAGCGTGCGCCCCAAAGGGGTCCCGTTGGGAAAGGATCTCTTAAACAATACTTAGGAAATAAAGTAAACTACAAGGGATTCTTCGTTTCACTCAGAATGACGCAGTCGTCGATATTCTAAAATCTAAAATCATTCACCCCGTGAAATCCCAACTTTGTTGGGTTCGCCTTCGGCGAAATTTCACAGGGGTAAATCTAAAATCAATTTTATGTCTCTACTCGACGTCATTTTGATAATCATTATCGCCAGCTTCGGACTCTTTGGTCTGTGGTTTGGACTGATACACACCCTGGGGTCTCTTTTAGGAACTATATTGGGTGTATTTTTGGCCACCCGTTATTACGAAACAGCAGCCAATTGGTTAATGAATATTACCGGTTGGCAGCCAAATTTTTCCAAAGTTATAATTTTTATTATCGTTTTTTTCTTGATCAATCGTTTGGTCGGTTTAGCTTTTTGGTTAATGAATAAAATTTTGGGTTTTCTGACCAAGTTGCCTTTTATAAGCGGAATCAATAGATTTTTGGGAATGCTTTTTGGCGCTTTGGAAGGCGCTATTGGTTTGGGAATGATTTTTTATTTTATCGGTAAATATCCCCTGGCTGAATATTTCATGCAATATCTGGGTGAATCATTTTTGATTCCGCATCTTGTTTCTCTGGCCGCTGTCTTGTTGCCTTTTGTTCCGGAAGCTCTCAAAGCTATAGAGAGTTCAATTGAATACTTTATTAAATAAAATATACTAATATACTAATGGTGCGAATGATACTAATTATATACTAATCCACTATACGAATTTATTCGTATATATTCGTATAATTAGTACAATTTGTATATTGGTATAAATAAACATCCTCATGAGGAAGATATTGTTAATTAATTTAATTCTTCTCCCGATAATTTTGTTGTCGGGCGTTATTTTTGTAAATCTGTGCAGTCAAGCGCCAACTTTTTTGGATAGTCGAGAAATATTGGCCATTGCTCCAGATATTTTTGAGGATCAAAAAGAAAATGAAGAAGAAATTTTTTCCGATTTTATTTATGCCGAGCCTTTTGATTTGCAAATTTATGAAAACGCTTTTCAAAACACTCCGTTAGTGCCGGAAAATTTAGGAGAAATAAAAGGGGGGATAGTGCCGCATCATTTATTGGCCGGGCAAATAAGCGCCGCATTTTTTAAAAACTTACAAAGACAAAATCCAAAAACCATTTATCTTATCGGTCCGGATCACTATCACGTCGGAAATGGAGAAATTTTGACTACGGATTTGGCTTGGCAAACACCATATGGAATATTGGTGCCGGACAAAAAAATAATTTCAGATCTGCAAGAAAAAGATGTTGCCAAGATTGTCGGTAAAGACATCTTTGTCGCTGAGCAGAGCATCGCATCGCTTGTTTCATTTATCAAAAAATCTCTTCCGCAGACAAAAATCGTACCGATAATATTTAGTTATCAAACTCCAACCGCAACATTGGAAAAAGTTTATGAATATTTAGTAGAAAATATTTCAGAAAAAGATGTTGTCGTAGCTTCGGTTGATTTCTCTCATTATTTGACTGCCCCGGTAGCCAACTTTCATGATGAACTTAGTAAACAAGTTATCAAAAATTTGGATTATGAAAGAGTTTTTAAATTGGAAACAGACTCTCCGGGAAGCCTGTATATTTTAACCAAATATTTGGCGATGAAAAATTTCGGCAAAGTCGCTTATGAAATATCTGCTAATTCCGCTCAAATATTAAACACTTCATCGCTTCGAGAAACCACCGGTTATTTCTCTCCTTATTTTGTAGAGGGAGATGCGCAAAAAGAAAAAATATCCAGTTTATTATTTTTTGGCGATATGATGCTTGATCGTAGTGTGAAGACAAAAATTGACCAATATGGTTTTGATTATTTATTAAAAAATTTAGCCGGTCAAGAAAATAGATTTTTTCTCGGGACTGATTTGATAATCGCCAATCTGGAAGGACCTTTTGCCGACAGTCGTAGACAAACAACCAAAGAGATTGCTTTTCGTTTTGATCCGGCGCTTTTACCGGAATTGAAAAAATACAATTTTGGTTTGTTTGGTCTGGCCAATAACCACACGCTCGATATGAGTAGTGTCGGTTTTACAGAAAATAAAAAGAATTTGGATAAATTCGGTTTTGAATATTTTGGTTCACAATACAGAGTGGATGGTGAATCTTTGATTATCAAACAAGTAGGGGGTTTCAAAATAGGATTTATCGGACTCAACGACACCAATTCACCCATAGAAAAAACAGCGGTAAAAAAATTGATTGATTTAGCAAAAAGTAAAGGCGCAGAAAAAGTAATTATTTTTATCCATTGGGGATATGAATACAAAGAAATTTCCAATACTCGCCAACGCGAACTGGCACATTATTTTGTAGATAACGGCGCGGACACAGTTATTGGTCATCACCCGCACGTGGTGCAAGAAATGGAAATCTATCAAAATAAACCTGTTTTTTATTCGCTCGGCAATTTCATATTTGATCAATATTTTTCCGTTCCAACCCAGCAAGGCCTTTCTTTGGGTTTAGTGATAAAAGAAAATACATTATCTTTGTATGTTTTTCCGCTTCAACAAAAAGCCAGTGCCGTAGGACTTATGGAATATAGTATTGCGGAAAAATATTTGGTTGATTGGACAAAAAATTCCCGTTTGCAAAATTATCAATTCAACAACTTCAACCTTGTCATTGCGAACCCGTAGGGTGAAGCAATCTCACAGATTCCAATAAGCAGTGAGATTGCCGCGTCACTTCGTTCCTCGCAATGACATTCTGAAATCTAAAATCAAAAATCATAAATCTAAAATTTTCTTTTTATATATTAGTATAATTTTAGTATCTATTCGTATCATTAGTACCGTTAGTATATTAGTATCAATTTAATATGTTATTTGACACTCACTGCCATCTACAATTTAAAACCTATAAGGAAGATCTTGGTCAAGTCCTGCAACGCTGTAATGAAAAACGGATGTTGTTAAATGTTGTCGGTTCGCAGATAGACACTTCTGTTCGCGCGGTAGAATTGGCGCAAAAATATGAAAATATTTACGCCAGTGTCGGTTTGCATCCTGTTCATCTTTTTGAAACCCATGTTGACGAAGAAGAAGTTTCTTTCAAATCGCGCGAAGAAGATTTTGATTATGAAAAATATAAAACTTTGGCACAAAATAAAAAAGTCATAGCCATAGGGGAATGCGGATTGGAATTGTTTCATCTGCCCGAAAATATAGATAAAGAAAAAATATTACAAAAACAAAAAGAAGTTTTTATTAAACAATATGAATTGGCGCAAGAACTGGATTTGCCGATAATTATTCACGTCAGAAGTGCTCATGAAGAAATGGTTAAATTATTAAAATCATTAGTAGACTCTTCCGTCGTGCCTGTTAGCACGACACCCTCCCTTAGTAAGGGAGGGATAAAATCCCCTCCTTACGAAGAAGGGGGTAGGGGAGGTCTTATTAACGGTGTAGTCCATTGTTATACCGCGGACTGGAATTATGCAAAACAATATTTAGATCTTGGATTGCATATCGGTTTCACCGGTGTTATCACTTTCCCTCCCAAAAAAACCGATCCGAAAGCTCAAGAAGATATTTTGGAGGTGGTAAAAAATATTCCGCTTGATAAAATTCTCATTGAAACCGATGCGCCGTATTTGGCCCCACAGGCTTATCGAGGACAAAGAGCGGAACCGTGGATGGTAGAGGAGGTTGCTAAAAAAATCGCTGAAATTCGCCAAAAAACAACAGAAGAAATCATTGAGATAACCGGTAAAAATGCTAAAAAATTATTTAAAATTTAAAAACCCTTGACGAGTTTTTATATTTCCTGTAAAATGAAGCCGGATTAAAAATAAAATAAAGCTAAAATTAGCAAATAATTATGCAAACTTCGGACAAAAAACAAGATCTGGTTCATAAAACATTTAAAGCGATGTTTGAAATATTGATAATTTTTGCCGTTCCGGCGTTTGGAGCTTTGTTTTTGGGAAAATATTTACAAGAAAAAGAAATAGTAAGTTTTAATATTATATGGCCTCTATTATTGGGGGCTTTTATTTTTTCTTGGTTCTTGGCCTTTAGATTATATTTTAGGATTTCTCGCGAATTTAAAGAATTGGAAAAAGAAGAAAACAATAAAAAAATTTAATTATGTTTTTTCAAGTTGAATCACAAGTCGCACCCGTAAAACCGGAAACACTTTTTAAAGTTGGTGATTTTGAATTTACCAATTCCATGACTTCCGGACTGCTTGTATTGCTTTTGATCGCTATCGGTAGTTTTATTATTTCTTCTAAAATTAAATTTATTCCCGGTAAATTTCAATCCGCGGTAGAAAGTTTAACCGAAGCTTTCTTCAATCTAGTTGAGCAGATCAGCGGTAGTCGTAATTTTGCCTTCAAAATACTGCCTTTAGTTGGAGCTCTCTTTGTTTATATCGGTTTATCCAATTTACTCGGCCTCATACCGATTTTGTCCGAATTTACTTATAACGGAATTTATTTTTTTCGTACCCATACCAGTGATTTTAATATTACTTTTGGTTTGGCTTTGGCAATGATTTTATTGATCCAGATAGCAAGTATCAGAGACGCCGGATTATTTGGGCATATCGGTAAATATCTTAAATTTAAAGAAGTATATTTGGGTTTTAAACAAGGTTTTGGCAAAGGAGCGATGGCGATAGTGGATTTTATTATCGGGCTACTTGATATAGTTTCAGAAATTGCCAGGGTCATATCTCTGTCCTTGCGTTTATTTGGTAATATGTATGCGGGCGGGGTTTTGACTGCAATATTATTTTCTATGTTTGCTTTATTATTGCCTTTACCATGGTTTTTCTTGAGTTTATTGGCGGCCGTGGTGCAAACTATGGTTTTTGGATCGCTTGTGGCGGCATTTTATAGCTTGGCGGTAGATACGGAAAAAACCAATTAATCAACAATAATATAATTAAATAATTTAATTTATTTTTATGGATATTGAATCTGCACGTCTTATCGCCAAGGGTCTTTGTACCATCACTATGGGTGGATCAGCTATTGGCGAAGGTTATCTTATCGGTAAAGCTCTCGAAGCTATCGGTCGCAACCCGAAAATGGAAGGAAGTATTTTTTCCAAAATGATTATCGGGGTAGCAATGGCCGAATCAACCGCTATTTACGCTTTCGTTTGTTTCTTTATCGTTTAAAACTTGTGTTTTGTTTGTCGTCAAAAATTTTTTGGCGACACCCATAAACACAAATTATCAATAATATATGGAAAAATTATTAGAAATTTTAGGTAAAGTCGGTTTTGATTGGCACATGAGTTTGTTTAATCTCATAAATTTTCTCGTGGCTTTTTGGATTTTGAAAAAATTTGCTTTTGCTCCGTTAATGAAAATTATCGAAGAAAGACGTCAAAAAGCCCGAGAAACTCAAGAAAATTTTGATAAAGCCAATACTGAAATTGCAGTTGCCAAACAAACCGCGCAAAAAATTACAGACGAAAGTCGTTTGATGGCTAACCATCTGATGGGTGAGGCGCAAAGTGAAGCCAAAATTACGATTGAGTTGGCTAAAAACAAAGCTAAAGAAGAAACGCAAAAAGTTGTTGCCGAAGCCAAACAAACTATTTTGGCGGAAAAAGAAAAAATGACTGCAGAATTGAAAAAAGAAACAGCAGAATTGGTTTCTCTGGTAGCGGAAAAAGTTTTGGGTGAAAATCTCAAAGCAGCTGATGATAGTAAATATGTTAAAGCTGTTATGGAAAAAATCAAAAAATAATTATGTCCAAAATTTTGCCTTTGCAATACGCCAAAATTTTATACGCTCTGACTGTGGATTTGTCGGAAAAAGAACTTCAAAAAAATATTGAAGCCTTTATTGCATTGTTACAAAAAAATCAAAGTTTAAACAAGTTGCCTTATATCATCAAAGAATTTGAAATTTATTCCGATAAGGTGCAAGGCAATGAAAAAGCTGTTATCAAAACCGCGCGCGAATTACCCAAGAGTTCTATCGAAGAGATTAAAAAGTTTTTATCGCTCAAAGGTGAAGTAAAAGTTAAGACGGACGAGAATATTTTGGGCGGTGTGGTGGTGCAGGTGGGCAATAAGATTTTTGACGCCAGCTTGAAAACCCAAATAAATAAATTAAAACAACAACTAATATAAATTTGTTATGTCAAATACCAATCAAATTATCAAAGCGCTCAAAGACAATATCGAATCTTTCAAACGCCAAGCGCAAGTGGAAGAAGTCGGCACGGTTATAGAAGTCGGCGACGGTATTGCGCGTATGAGCGGTTTGGAAAATTGCCAAGCGCAAGAGATGCTTGAATTTACGGGCGGTGTTTACGGGGTGGCGCTTAATCTAGAAGAAGAAACCGTAGGTTCTATCATTTTGGGTGATTACAAACAAATCAAAGAAGGTGATTTGGTGAAACGTACAGGTCGCATTTTGTCTGTACCGGTTGGAGAAAATCTTATCGGTCGAGTTGTGGATATTTTGGGCAATCCTCGTGACGGTAAAGGTGATATCAAAACCAAAGATTTTTATCCGTTGGAGAGAATCGCTCCGGGAGTTATGACTCGCGAACCGGTAAATCGTCCTGTCCAAACCGGTATCAAAGCCGTTGATGCGTTAATTCCGATTGGTCGCGGACAGAGAGAATTGATTATTGGCGATAGACAAACCGGTAAAACCGCTTTGGCAATTGACGCCATCATCAACCAAAAAGGGCAAGACATGATTTGTGTATATGTGGCAGTCGGACAAAAAGAATCCAAAATTGCCAGATTGGTGGCAAAATTACAAGAAGCCGGAGCTATGGATTATACGGTTGTGGTGATGGCCGGAGCTTCCGAGCCGGCGCCAATGTCATATTTGGCTCCTTATGCCGGGGTAGCTATGGCTGAATATTTTGCCGACAAAGGCAAAGATGTTTTGATAGTTTATGATGATTTGACCAAACAGGCTTGGGCATACAGAGAAATTTCTCTGCTGTTGCGTCGTCCGCCGGGTCGTGAAGCATATCCGGGTGATGTGTTTTATTTACATTCCCGTTTATTGGAGCGCGCTTGCAACCTCAACAAAGAAAACGGCGGTGGTTCTATCACAGCGCTTCCAATTATTGAAACTCAGGCCGGTGATGTTTCTGCTTACATTCCGACCAATGTGATTTCTATTACCGACGGCCAGATTTTTTTGGAAACCGATTTATTTTATCGCGGTATCCGTCCTGCTCTCAATGTCGGTTTATCTGTGTCTCGTGTCGGATCTTCGGCTCAAACCAAACCTATGAAAAAAGTTGCCGGTAAATTGAAATTGGCTATGGCTCAATTTCGAGAAATGGAAGCTTTTGCTCAATTTGCTTCTGATTTGGATCCGGAAACCAAAAAACAGATTGACAGAGGCCAGCGTTTAACCGAGCTTCTCAAACAACCGCAATATAAACCGTATCCGATTGAAGAAGAGGTTTCTTCCATTTACGCGGTTAATAATGGTTATTTTGATAATGTGGAAGTTAAAAACATCAGAGAAACGGAAGAGAAATTCTTAGGTTTTATGAACAGTGCCAAACGCAAGGTGATGGATATGATCGCAAAAAATGAATGGAATGAAGAAGTGGAAACCGAACTGAAAAATGCTTGCGAAGATTTTCAAAAACAATTTTTAAGATAATATGGCGGTTTCGACCAAACTTATCAAACGCCGTCTCAAATCCATCGGTAATACTAAAAAAATTACCAAAGCCATGGAAATGATCGCGGCGGTCAAAATGCGCAAAGCTGTGGACGCGGCTTTCAGGACTCGCGCTTATGCCAAACTTACGCAAGATTTACTCAATCACTTGGCGCATCTTAACGAACCCGATTGTCCTTTGCTTGAAACCAGACCGGTGCAAAAAGTTTTGCTTATTATGATTTCTTCCAATCGCGGTTTGTGCGGCAGTTTCAACGCCAATATTTTCAAAAAAACTGGTAAATTAATAAAAGATGTTAAAAATATTTCTCGTCATCGTACTATAAATGACGAAGAAATACCACCGGCGGATAAAGTGGAAATAGAAGTTTTGGGATTGGGTCGTAAAAGCGCGCTTTTTGCCAAGAAAAATAATTTGAAACTGGTTTCCGTTTTTGACAAGCTTAGCGAAGTACCGATTTATGAAGAAAGTTTGACGATT
>Ga0116177_10001201_pt1 | contig 19408 bp, 30 predicted proteins | sample AD_STIC10_MetaG_FD_89750 | JGI IMG/M metagenome (GOLD analysis project Ga0116177, IMG submission 89750) | Active sludge microbial communities of municipal wastewater-treating anaerobic digesters from USA - AD_STIC10_MetaG | ecosystem: Engineered > Bioreactor > Anaerobic > Digestate | place: USA... | reverse complement strand
GATTGAACAGCATTACCCACATACATATAACAAGTGACAGCAGAATCAGCTATATTTCTACCACATGATAACATTGTTTTTTTAACACTTAACCATTTTGTTCTAGAAATGTCATAATAAAATAATTCATCAATATCAGTTCTATAAAATGTTTCACCTGATGATGGATTAGAAGGAAATACATCACCTTTTGATATAGGATAATCAAATAAAAATTTACCATTACCATCTGTAAGTAATGTTTTACCTTTTAATTCATCATTCGATGATAATTGTTTTATTTTTACTTTATTTGACATTTAATTATATTAAATTTTTATTTATACTTTTATATATTCTACATTTACATTTACCTTTTTTAAATTCGTTTAATAATTCCCATCCGTTATTATCTCTTATAATCGGATTATTATTTGGTGATAATATTATTAAATATTCACTTATCAAACTTAATTTCCATAAAAGTTCTGGTATTATTGATGGTTTTGCTAAATGCATAGAATAACTACAAATAATAGTAGAATATTTTTTATCATCGATTGATCCTTTTTGAATATCATCAAAAGAATATTTATAACATTTTTTATTTGTATTTTTTGTGTATTCTTTATATAGATATGGATCACACCCTACAATATTATCATAACCTAATTGTTTTAAAATATTAGTTATTTCACCTTTACCACAACCTAAATCTAATACATTATTAAAATTTACTAAATTATTTTTATTTATGTCTATTATACAATTATTAATATATTCTTCATGTGGATTTATATATTTATCACCTATTGTTTTATAAAAATCTTGTACACCTAATATTTCATAATTTTGTCTAATACTATTGGATGATTCAAAAAATTTATTAGATGATTCAAAAAATCTATTTTTATCCGATGTAAGATTTGTAAAAATTATATTATCATTGTCTATATTAATATCAAATTTGTATAAATTTTTACCTTTATCATCGGATAATAATGATTTAATATCATTTATTTTTATATTTGATTGTTTTTCAAAATCATTAATATTAAATATAATTTTATTATTTTCATTTTTATGGATTCTTAAAAATTCCATTAATTTAACTAATAATCCTCCAAATTTTTTTGAACCTTTTCTATATTCGATATTATCTATATCATCAAATCTTAATATACCCATTTTATTTTTTGATTAATTTTACATCTTTATTTGATACTTTAGTTATATCGTTTTTCATAGTAGTTCCAAAATAATTATCATCATCTGTTATTAATTTAACACCTTCTTCGATAACCGCATCAGGACCTATTACACCACCTCTAAATACACCTGATTTCATAATACCATTCATATACCCACCATAAAAATAAACTTTTTCTAATGTACTATTATTATCTACATCACAATTTGTTAATTTACAATTATGTATATCACTATCTATTATCTTACAATTTTCAATATGTGAATTTTTAACATCACAATTATCAAAATCACATTTATAATAAGTACCGTCAAAAATATTAGATTCTATAAATTTTAAATATTTCAAATCAAAAATACCTTTAACATAAGTATCAACAATTTCAACTGTCATATTATCTGTATTGTAATTTATAATTGCATCTCTTAAATTTAAGGTGTTAGTTAATAAATCATATAATTTGTTATAAATTTTATTATAATATGATTTTACTATAAAAAAATCATTATTTTTATCAACTTCCAATCTTATAGTAGGAAACTCACCGATAAAATTTTCTAAATCATTAAATTTTTTAAAATTTGAAATATTCATACTTAAATAATCTAATAATTTTTCTTTATCTTCATCTTCTAATTGTTTATCTAAATTATTCCATGTTAATAATACAAAATAATCTAATAATTCTAATATTTCTTTTGTTTTATAATGATAATCACTTCCACCAATATATCTAAATTCTAATCTACCTTCTGTATAATTTTTAATATTTATACCATAATATTTAGTATTTGGTAATTCTAAGTTAGATGTTATAATACCAACTGCATCAGTCGAATATTTAAATTCTCTAAACGGTATTAATCTTTTTACACTTTTAGCATAATAATTATTTTTCCTATTAGGAAACATAGTATAAATATAATCTTCATCAATATCCAATATTAATTTTAATGGATTAAGTTGATCTAATATTTTACCACTTTTTTTATCAAATGAAATATTAATATGTATTGAACATTTTTCATCAGTATATGCATTATCTTGTAATAATTTTAATATTTTTAATAATATTATTTTTGAATCTGTATATTTCATTGGACCTGTTATAAGTTCTATCATATCATTACCACCTGATAAATCTGGTTCAATTTTAAAATTGTCCGCATCAGGTTTCATATCACTATGATATTTTCTTTGCCCCCAAACTTTGATAGGGTTTAACTCCCTATTTAAAAGTTCTAATAATTTATAATATGATTTTGATGTATAAAATTCAAATTCGTATCCAACAATAGCATTAACTAATATATTATTATAATTAATATAGTAATTACTAAATTTTTTCATTATATGAAATTCATTTTCGTTTATATATTAAATTTTAATATGTGTAAAATATTAAAATTTAAAAGATTGATATTACATTTTTTATATATATGATTAAATTTAATTTTTATTAATGATTAATAATTTTGATAAACTTTTAGAATATATCACAATTGGTGCATCTTTACATGATGAATTTGGGAATTTTATATATGTAAATCCTGTTTTTTGTAAAACATTTAATACAAATAATAGTAAAGTTAATTTATCAAAATTCAATGATAAATTATTTAATATAAATATTGATAATAATATCACGGTTATTGATTATTTAAATATAAACTATAAAAAAATAGATAATTATACAATAAAAATAAGGGATAATAATATATCTAAATTTATTAAAATAAATAGTATATCTATTAAAAATGGTAAAGATTATTATATATTAACATATGAAGATATAACAGATTCTATCAATTATTCTTTTTTATATGAACAAATTTTTAAAAATATTAAAACTGGTATAATGATTATAGATGTTGATGATTATAATAATTTTACAATTAAAAATATAAACCCTTATGGTAGCACAATTTGTAATTTAAATAAAAATAAAGTTATTAATAAAAATATTAAAAATATATCATTTCCTGATGTTAACGGTGTCAATTTAACTAATCATATTAAAGAAGTCTGGAAAACAAATAAAGAAATAGATTTAAAATTTGCTAAATGTATTTATAATGATAATATTAAATGGAAAAATATATCTATTCATAAAATACAAACAGGTGAAATAATTGTTTTATTTGATGATGTTACTGATATAATAGAATATAGACAAAGAATAGAACAATCAGATAAAATGAAAACTAATTTTTTATCAAATATGTCACATGAAATAAGAAGTCCTATTAATGCAATAGTTGGATTTTTAGATTTATTAGATGAATTAACTGATAAAAATAATGAACAAGCCAATAATTATATAGATATTGTTAAAAATAATTCTAAAAATTTAATAAAATTAATAGATGATATCTTAGATATGTCAAAAATAGAAGAAGGTAAAATATCTATTAATAAAACAAATTTTTATGTAAATTCAATAATAAAAGAAATTTATGATAGTAATTATAAATTTATAAATGATGAAATCGAATTTAATTTACATATAAATGATGATGATGTTATTATATTTGCGGATGAATTTAGATTTAAACAAGTTATAACTAATCTTTTAAATAATTCTGTTAAATTTACTAAAAAAGGAAGTATAGATATAGGTTATATAAAAAACAAAAATTATGTTACTTTTTATGTAAAAGACACTGGAATAGGAATAAAAGATGATGATAAAGATTTAGTATTTAAAAGATTTCATAAAGTTGAATATAAATCAAAAATAGGTAGTGGTTTGGGATTGACTATTTCAAAAGATTTAATAAAATTAATGAATGGTGATATGTGGTTTGAATCAACATATGGTAAGGGAACCACTTTTTATTTTAAATTACCCACTATAAATAAAACTGAAAATAAAAAAATATCTAAAATTAAAAATAAAATTGATAATTTAGATCTTTATGGTAAAAAAATATTATTAGTAGAAGATGTTGAATTTAATATTAAATTACTCAAATCATATTTAGATCCAACTAGAGCTACTATAATAACAGCCGAAAATGGTAATGATGCATTAATAAAATATAATGAGTATAAAGAATCATTAGATTTAATATTAATGGATATTCAAATACCAGAAATGGATGGGAATGAAGTTACTCAAATTATAAGAACAATAGATGAAAGAATACCTATAATCGCACAAACTGCTTATGCTATAAGAGAAGAAACTGAACAAATAATGCAAAATGGTTTTAATGATTTAATTAAAAAACCAATTAGAAAAGATGAATTATTAGAAATTCTATCTAAATATCTGATGTAGGTGGTTGACTAATTACATTTTTATTTAATTTAAATAACTTAAAAGCAATTAAATATCCACTATATTTAGCACCATCGGGTAATATATAATATTGTTGTTCTGTTAAGTCATATAAATAAACTTTTGAATCTTCATTATTATAAAACATTTTAAAATATACTTTATTATTTACAATACCATCATCAGACCAACCATGTTCTTTAGGTTTATCTTTTAATGGTGTAACTTTCCATTCTATATTAAATACTGTATTATTTTCCAATGACATAAATATTATTTTATTTTAAATATATATAAAATAATAAAACCTAATTTTTTTAATTAGGTTTTATTTTATCTATCTTTTTGGTTTCAAAAACATCATCATTTTATTACCTTCTAAAGAAGGCATTTTTTCAACAGATGATATATCGGATAATTCATCTGCTAATTTTAAAAGAATTATCTGACCTTTATCGATATAATTAATTTCTCTTCCTTTAAAGAAAACATATATTTTTACCTTATCACCGTCTTTTATAAATTTTATAATATGATTTTTTTTAAATTCATAATCATGTTCATCAATATTTGGAGTAAATCTCATTTCTTTTACTTCCATTTTATTAGATTTATTATTTTTGTCTATATCCTTTTGTTTCTTTTTCATATTATATAAAAATTTACCATAATCTTCAATTTTACAAACAGGTGGATCAGATTTTGGATTTATTTCAATTAAATCTAATTCTTGTTGTCTAGCAATATTTAATGCTGTTTTGAAATCATAAATATCAGTATCGATATTATTACCCACTAATCTTACTTTTTCACTTTTAATTTCATTATTAATACGATAAGATAAATCTTTTTCTTTTTTATTCATATTTATTTATTTTATTATTTATATTATTTATTATTTTATCTAATTTTTTTCTTCGTTCTATCATTTTCTGTTCATCTTCGAAATTAAAATTATCAACACCAATCATTCCATATAGACCACTATTTATTATATTTGTGGAATATCTTGATTTAACATTTATATTTGGTGCAGTACTTCCTGTAATAATATTAACAGTTGGTATTAATATATATGGTGCAAATATATAACCATTTTTTAAATTATTCAAATTTTTCATAGAATATTATATATATTTATATTCATAAAATTTTTTATTGTTTGATTTTATTCTCCATCTAATAGTTGTTATTGGTATATTTAGATCTTTTGATGCTTCTGATAAACTATTATATATCTTTCCTTCTATACTAAATTTTAAATTTTGTTTACCATGGTATTTACCGATTCTTTTTTCTCTAATTTTATTTTTAGTATTATCTGAATGTTTTTTATTAAAAAATGGATTATTTTCACCGTATTGATTTTTACATTTAATACATGTTTTATTATTTGGTGATATTTCTTTACCACAATCACAATATTTTACACTTTTTCCACCCTTCCAATTGGGATTTTTATCTTTTGGTTTAGAACAAATTTGTAAAATTTCTTCTTTACTTAATTTTTTATATCTATCTATAACTGATTTTTTAATTTTATCAACTATATCTTTTCTATTAGGATTATTAGTTATATTATCACCTCCACTAGATTTTAATCCGATATTATATATTGGATCACTATTTAAATAGTTTTGTTCTTTAATTAAAAGTTCATCTATTGCACATTCTTCCATTATTTCAAAAATAAAATTATTTTCACCATATTTATTCCACGCTCTTTGTAGTATAACATTATGATGTTTATTTTTATTCAATTCATTTTTATGTCTATTCCACCTTTTATTTATATTTTTAGATGATCCATAATAACAATTATTATTAATAATATTTTTTATTCTATAAATACCACATTTAATCATAAATTTTAATTATTTTTAAATGTATATATAAAATAATTAAACGGTAATTCCAAAATTAATTACTTAATGGAAATTTTATTGTTTCATGTGATTTATAATTAATTAATTTAATATCATCAATTTCATATTCAGATATATCATTTACTTTTTTATTTTTAATTGAAATTGTTGGTAATTTAAATGGTTCTCTTTTTAATTGTTCATCAACACCTTCCATTTGATTATTATAAATATGACAATCTCCCATAACTGATACTAATTCATATGGTAACATATTAACCTGTTTAGAAATTAATATTAATAATAATGCATAACTACTTATATTAAAAGGTGTTCCTAATGGTGTATCTTGTGATCTAGCATTATACATTAATGATAATTTTCGTGTTGGAAAATTATAATGTTCCATTGCTTGATCAGTTGACATTCCTGTTACATCTAAACTATTTTCAATCGCGTATTTATTAAATTTATTATATCTTTCCATCGGTTTCATTAATTCAGTATAACATTGAAATCCATAATGACAAGGTGGTAATACCATATTTGGTATATCTTGGACATTCCAAGCTGATACCATTAATCTTCTACTATCAGGATTATTTTTAAGATCATTAATTAAATTATTAATTTGATCAATACCATTCCAATCTCTCCATTGTTTAGAATAAATTGGTCCCATTTCTCCCCATTTTTTCGCAAAAAAATTAACATTTTTAATTTTATCTATAAATTCATCTTTTGTTAAAGGTTCTACTATTGGTTTACTATCATTACCATATTTATTTCTCCAAATACCATAATTTTGTTTATCTATATATGATAACAAATCAAAGTTTTTTATATAATGTTTATAAGCATCACCCACCCAAATATAACAATTATTATCAACTAAATATTTAATATTGGTATCACCTTTTAAAAACCATAGTAATTCTGTGATTACCAATTTAAATGGTATACGTTTTGAAGTTACAATTGGAAATCCTTCATTTAAATTGAAACGTATCTGTCTTCCAAATACTGATTTTGTACCAGTACCAGTTCTATCTTCTTTAAGAACACCGTTATCTTTAATATCTTTTAATAAATCTAAATATTGTTTCATATTATATTTTTTATTTTAATATTATATTTTATTATTTTAATAAAGTTTATATATAATGTTATAATACATTTTATAATACATTTTATAATACATTTTATTATTATGAAAAACATCAGAATACCATATAAAAAATATAAAAATATTATTTTTGTTAAAAAAATAGATTATAATATTAAAACAAACTATAAAAAAATTTCATTTTTATATGAATTATATAATGAAAAAGGTGAATTAATAAAGGAATTTTTACATAAAAAAAACAATCCTGCTGTTCTAATATATTCTAATAATTATATTTCTGAAATTCAATATTGGGTAAATGGACAAAAACACAGAGAATATGGACCTGCTATAATATGTTTAAATAAAAAACATACAATAATATCCGAAGAATGGTATATAAACGATAAAAAATTAACCGAAAAAGAATTAGAAGATTTAAAATTATTAATAGATAGAAGAAAAAAAATGTTAAAAGTTATTTTAAAAATGAAATCTAAAAAATTAAATAATAGTTTTTGATAAAAAATGATTCATTTTACGATATAAAACATTAAATTTTATTGGTTTTTCAACATAATCTTCATTTACATCATTATATTCATGTACACATTTAGGATTTGCACTTTGAATAATAATAGGTATATCTATATTATTTTTATGCATATATTTAATTAAATCATATCCATCAATATCACCAGGTAATCCAATATCCATTAAAACTATATCATAACTTCTTTCATATATTTTTTTAAAAAATTCATCAGAATCTATCGCAACATGAATTTCAATATTAGTTGATGATAACATTATAATCATTAATTCTAAATTAATTTGATTATCTTCAACAATTAAAACTTTTTTACCAGAAAAATCATAAATCATAATATTATAACAATATATTTTAATTATATATTAATCATTTTTTACATATAATGATACATATTCATTATATTCATCTATTGTCTTAATACCTAATTTATTTTTTATTTTATTATTTCTTATTCTATTTAAAGTAAAAGCTATAATACCTAATAATCCCCAAATAAAAAATGGTATATTTGCTATTAAAACAATAGGTAATATAAGTGGAGATTTATCATTTATATTATCTATTATTATAGGTAATATATTAAGTAAAACAACATAAGAAATTAAAATTTTAGTTCCAATACATTTTCTATCAATAGAAAAATATTTGTACATAAAATTAGTAAATAAATCTGGTTTATATTTATTATAAACTAATAAAAATTCTTGTTTTGTCATAAAGTTTTTTTTATTATATATTAAATTATATCTTATGAATTATATCTTGTAAATCTAAAAAATAAATTTTATCTAATTTATCATTTGAAAAATATTTATCTAAATTAAACATTTGATTTAATGGTTTTTTAAATTTTAATGATAATTTATTAAAATCTTTTATATTTTTTGATATTTTTAATGCCATTTCTTTTTTATTACCATCATATTTTTTTAATAAATCTATAAAAAACTTATTCCATAAAAAAACAGAATGACCTTGCATTAACATTTTTTCTGCTTTTTTAAATCCAGCTTTATCATTATCATAAATAAATCTTAAATTTATACCATCATCATTTAATAAGAATGATATATCTGTATTCAATCCAATTTGACCAATTGAATTAGGTATCATTAAACTATCAATATAACCTTTAAACATATTAACAGTACTAGTAAAATCAATATTAAATATATTAAAAAAATGTGATAATTTAGAATATGATATACGTTCTTGTTCATCTAAATCTCCATCAGGATACATCATATCATATATAAATGTAAAATCCATAATCTTAAAAAATCTTTTATCGCCTTCTAATAAATTTCTAATTTGTAAAGATATAACTTTATCACCCATTCTATTTAAAAAAACCATAACTGGTTGACTCCATTTAGCATTAAAATTATAAACACCTTGATAAATATCATTAGTTTTATAAATTTTTCTTATATTGTTCACATAATAATAAACATGACTATTTTTTTCTAATGGTTTTAAATCTGTTAACATTCTAGTTTTATCTCTACTAAAAAATTCACATACTTCATTAATATTAAATAATTTATCTAATGATTGAATTGTAACCTGATCTGTTGGTTGAAATTGAATATTTTTTTCAATATAATTATACATTTCAATCTTTTTTTCAATATCCATTTCTACATGAAATGTTTCTAATAATTTAGTAAACGATCTATTACAAGATGATTCATTATAACAAATATACATCATATTACGAAGATAAAGATTACCTCGTTTTTTAGATGCAATCTTATTAGAATCACCACAAATAGGACATGCAAAATTTAATCTATTTGGAAATTCTCTAATTATCTTTTTTTGTGATAAATCATGATTAGTATCTAATATATGTTGAATTAAATCTTTAATATATGATTTATCTAAATTACCGTTCTGTGAATCAAGTGTCATAATAAAATAAATTTGTAAATTACAATAAAAAACTTTACCTTTGTATAAAAGAATGAACAAAAAGTTTAAAAAAAAATAATAATAAATATAAATATATCTAGATCCAGCATTTTTTATATAAATATTTAATTATGAATAACATAATAAACATAAAAATCTTACAAGGAATTCCAGGTAGTGGAAAATCTACATGGTCAAAGGAATATGTTGTTCAAAATCGTAATATAATGAGAATAAATAGGGATGATTTAAGAAATATGTTGGTTAATAATGTGTTTACTGATGGTAATGAAAATTTAATTAATTCAGCTAAATTATCATTAATATCAATTGGTATTGAAAAAGATAGAGATTTAATATTAGATGATACTCATTGTTATAATGATTATTTAATATTTTTAATTAATTATATTAGAGATACTGCAAAAAAATTAAATAAAAAAATTGAAATAGAATTAATAGATTTTGATACATCAGTAGATGAATGTATTGAAAGAAATAATAATCGAGTTGGATATAGTAAACTACCAAATCATATTATTTATCATATGGTCAATGAAAAAAAACAAATATTAATTGATAAATTAGATATTGACCGATATTATAAAATGAAATAACCAAAAACGGACAAATTAATAAAGTAATTTTTAGTTAAATAATTGATTAATAATAATATTAATAAATTGGTATTAATATTGTTATTAATCAATTATTATTTTATTTAGAATTATTATTTATATGAAACTTTTTTATAAATTTTAAGTAAAATAAAAATGTATAATTTAAAAACTAAAAAACTACTAGAACTACTATTACTTACAAATCCATTTCTTATTTTCATATTAAATCAAATTTATTTTTTTAGCATATTTAATAAATATATTTTTAACTTCATTTGGTAATTTTTCCCAAGGTGAATTTATTAATGAATATGGTAGTTGATGTATAGATAAAAATTTATCCATTTCATCATCAGTTAATAATTCCCATGCAGATGCAAAATCAATTTCTTCCATTTCTTTAGTTTTTAATAAATCATTTTCATATAAATAAACTTGAAAAAATTCTTGTATATTTTCTGGTAGTTTATCCCATGTTAAATCTTTAATATTATTATCTAAATTATATGATTTTATAAAATTATTCATTTCTTCATCATTAAATTCATCCCATAATATATGTAATCTACCATCATTAATATCATCATCTGACCAATCGTTAAAATCAAAACCAGATTTTTTTAATTTATCATCTTTACGTGGATCATATTTTGAAAAATTTTTAATATCTCTTTCTCTATCCATTTGACTAAGAACTTTTTTAGTTGCATGTGGATCAATAGTTCTACCATCTTCATCGGATTCCATTGATTTAAGATAATCTAATTCTAGTTTGGTGAGTGAATCTTTACCTTTTTCAGATATTTTATCTAATATATCATCTAAAATTTTATTTTCAAATAATTTAATATATTTCATTATTCTTCGTTTTTATTTTTTTCTTCTCTTTCTATTTGTTTAATCATTTTATCAATTTCTTGATCACCAAATTTATCTTGGTAATATCTAGGATTCTTTTCTAGGTTTTTAAGAACAATGTCCATTGCAACTTCACTATCATCAGTGTGTTTTCTTTCGAATTTTAGAGCAACTTTGATTAAAATATCTAATTCTTTTTCTTTTATACCGTGTATTTTTGATAGTTTTTGTCTAGATATTGTTTTACTTTCTGATAATGCACCATTTTCTTTTATTTTACTTGTATCTATACCACAATCATTTAAAAAATCTAAAGCGTGTTCTAAATAGTAAAATTTTTTAATGAATTGATAATCACTATAATCAATAACACTAGAAAAATAATTTTTAATCTTTTTTAAACTATAATCTCTTTGATCACTGAAATTAATAAAATATACACCATTACTTTTATTTATATTTAAAGTAATTTTATTATTATAATCGGAAGGTACACGCCATTCATACAACCAATCTACAGAACAAATTTTACTTAAATTTATAAAATTTTTATTTAATTCTTTAGAATATCTTGAAATTATATTTTTTGTTTGTTTTTCTGTATATCCATTCGGTATTTCTAATTTTTGATTACCATTTTTCATTAAATAACCTATTTCTTCTTTAGATTTTGGTTTTAAATAATCCTTTATATTTTCATTTATAAAATCATCGAATTTAGTTATTATATGTTCTGATACCTTTTCTGGTAATTTTTTATAATTTACATCAGTCCATTCTTTACCCCAAACCCATTTCCATCTTTTGGGTGTATCTTTTCTAGAACCATACTTATTCCTTTTGGAATAAATAAATCCTAACTGTGATTTTGACTTTGCGGGCATAAACTTTAAATTAATTTTTATCTATATATAAAATTAAAATATACAATATTATGGAAAAAAGTGAATATATAGATCAACTAGTTAACCTAGAATTAAATGCATCGGAAATGTATAGAATATTTTCAGATGTATATGAAGAGGATAGAGATTTTTGGTGGGGGTTATCAATGGAAGAAGTAAATCATGCTTCGCTATTAAAAAGTATTCATTACTACGTGAATTTAGATATATTTCCTGATGAAATGATTTTTAAAAATATCCAAGAAGTAGTAGAAATCAATAAATATTTGGTTGATACAAGAGAAGACTTTAAGAAAAACCCATCTAGAAAAAGAGCATTTGATATTGCTATTGAAATTGAAAATTCAGCGGCGGAATCCCATTTTGAGAAGGTAATGACCGAACAAACAGACGATAAAGTTATAAACGTTTTTAAAAAATTGAATAGGGATGATGTGAATCATTTGAATAGAATATTAAAATATATGGAAAATAATAATATTTAATATGGATAAAGTAAATGAATATGAATTCTATGAATATTTTTTCTTGTTATATGAACATAATATAAAGATAGATGCCACTGTTGTTAGTATCAGAACATTAAATAGAATGAAAAAGATATGTAAGGATAAAGGGTTATCTTTAGAAGATTATATGAATAAGAATAAAGATGTTATGATAAAATAATATGATTAATCACCCACCTGTAAATTACAGAAAATCAAAAATAATCTAAAAAAATAGTTGTTATTTAAAAAATATTTCATACCTTTGTGTCATGAAATATACGATTGAATCAATCGAACCATTTAGCTATTTGGATAACGGAAAGATTGTTACCTTAAATGGTTATGCTTTTATGGATAGATACGGTCATTGTATTATAATCGCATACGGTGAAGGTAGAAGGGATGCTCTTATAGAACATTTTAAAGGTGATACTAACGAACTAGGAGTTAAATATAAATATATCAATATGAAAACAGCTAAAATGAAAATAACATCGATTAAGGATTCAGATGGTTGGATAGAATTAGCCTACAAACTTAAATTTGAAGATTTTAAAATCGATAATCCAAATCTTAGTGAAGACGAACTACATAATAAATTCTATACAGATGTTATTTCAAAAAAATTCAAATACGGTGAATTTGCTGATATTGAAATAGAAGTAGATTCAAATTTTAAAATTGTAGGTGGTAGTATACTTTAAAATAAAAATATTATGAATAATATAACACCAAAATTACTGTTTTTAACAATATTGTTAAGTATAACAATATTTAGTATATTAACTTTACCACATATTCTTTTGATTAATTTTGGTTTTGGGTTTCGTTATCCGATGTGGTTAATTCTAGTTTGTGCATTAACAACTAGTTTTACATCACCTATGATTGCAAAAAGTAAATTATTTAACTAAAAAATAAAAAACATGAAAAAGTATCTGATTCTACTAGCGATGTTTGTAACAATGGTTCTAGTGTCGTGTAATTTAAAAAGATCAAAGGTTGAAAAACCAAAAATTTCTTATGAATACACACAGATAACTGTTATTCCTGATTCTAATAAAGTTAAAATGAGGGAATGGATTACAAAAACAGTTGAAGCAGCAAGTAAAAATATGACAGGTGGGTGACTATGAAGATCCAGAAGATGTAATTGAACAAGCAGAAGAAACCGCTGAAAATCTATTTTCGGTTAAGGTTGACGCTCTTCAAATTTTAACATCAAGTGGGTATTACAAAAATATACCACAGGAAAGAATGACAAAGGAAGAATTACAAATACTAGATAGTCTTAAATATCATCAGAGGTAATGGAATTACAAATTCTATCGGATAATATAGTAGAAAAGATATTATATCAATCTTTAAAAGGTTTATGGATAGGTGATTGGGAATATGATAGTCATCCTACTTCTCTTAGTGGATTTACAACAGATTTAAATGGTAATGTTTTAGATTATAGTAATTCACCTGACTACGTTAAAATTGATATTAATATAGATTGTGAAGTTATTACTTTTTATACACATAAAAATATAAAAAGAGGTTATTTACATCATTTTTACTATAATAGTGATAATCGTTTTGATAGTGGTCAAAAATTTAAATATCAATTATATTTATCAGCAGATGATGTTTTAGATAGTAAACCATTTTTTACCACTAGTCCAATGGAAAGAAGAAGACTTAAAATCGAAAGACTTAAACAAAAGATGTTCCAATAAAATATTGGAGGTGGCTCCCTTAATAGCTACGGCTGACCGAAGGCATCTGATAGGGTATAAACTATCTATACAGGGGGCGAAACCAATTTATAATTAACTATTGATATGGAAGGTAAATACGTCATTATAGACCTTAGAAATATGGACTATATGAAAAACGAGGAAGGTAAAATTAACTTCTATGATACAGAAGAAGAAGCTCGTTTGATTTGTGGAATGTATGAATTTGAAAACGCATGGGTTTGTAAATTAGTTTATAACCATATAGAAAAATAATAATATGACTAGAGGAACAATAGAATATAATAGTAATGGTGAAAAAGTATTTTTACCAGAATTGGGTGTTGATATATTTATCGGTGTGTTAAGACCAAACAAATATACTATTGATAAAGATAGTTATCGAATAGATAAAGATATCGATTGTAAAGAAAGTGACATCGTGTACGCTGAATTGATTTATAGTAACAAAACATGTCACATTTTAAAAGTAGAAGAAGAATATTAATATTAATATTAAATAATATGAAAAAATTAATTCTATTATTATTGGTAATTTTATCATCCTGTGTAAAAGTAACACATAGTGATAAAATGATAGAGTATTGTAAGGTAATCAGTACTAATTATGTTTCAGAAAAAGATGAATATAAATATCATTATGGTTATTCTGTTTTAAAAGGAAGAATTTGTTGGCATTTTGGTAATGTTCATGAAGATGAAAAATATGAAGTTAAAATAAAATTTTTCGATGATACACTTAATTATAATGATAAAAAATTATATTATAGAGATAGTGTAAAAATAACTTATGTTAAAGTATATAGAGATAGTGTTTTTTATAAAAATATGATAGAATCTGTTGAATAACATTTGGTATATTCAAAAAATTATTTTACCTTTGTACCATAATTAAAAACATAAACAATGACAACCATCAAAGGAAAAAACGGTTTATCACTAAATGTTCAACATGATTATATCACCCTTAAAACACCAAATGGTAATTATACAACTAGTTGGGGTGGTGCTAGGGGAACAGGTAAATTAGCACAAGATATGAAATCATTTAATGCTATTGATAAATATGTTGAAACTAAAAGAAAAACTATGAATTTTCTTGATGTGATGAAAAGTTTACTTGATCCAAAAATTCTTTCATCATTATGGGAAGGATGGAATGAAGAAGTTAAACCAAATAATTTTGTTATAACAGATAAGGTTAAATTTATTATTCCTATTTTTATTAAAAAATATCCAAATGGTGGAACAGTAGTGAAGGTAGCAAGAAAGAATGTTTTTTTAAAGTTAGTGGATACGAATGAAGTTATTGGTTTTGATTATAACACAATGGTAAAACAATAATAAAATGGAAGTAAACACACATGTTCTAAATTATAAAAATTAAAAAATAATTATAAAAATAATTAAAGAATTAACAAAGTGATTTTCAAATATTTAAAAAATAATTGAAAAAAATATTTAAAAAAATTTGGCAGATTAAATAAACTTTTGTAATTTTGTATCATAAATAAGAAACAAAAGTTTCGATTTGGAAAAAAATGGACTTTTTAAATTAATATATAGTATAAATAAAAATAAAAAATAGGAGATTTCAATAATGTTACAAGTAAGTAAATATATCGTGTGTTCAATATCTGTTAAGTGGTTTTATTTTATTAAATCACAGAATGGGTTCGGTATGTTTACGCTAAATTATGACAGGTAATATAAATAGCATAAAAAGTAAATAAACCCGAACCCGAAAAAAGTTCGGTTTTTTTGTTTTTATAACGTTCTTTAAAATATACGGATACTCATTGGTGTGACCAGCAGGCTCCAACCCTGTCCTTAGTCGGGTAGTAATATTGGTTATAGGTTCGAATCCTATTTTCCGTGCAATTTTTAATGTGATCTTTGACATGTTGGTTTTTTATGGAAAAATGGGTGAGTGGTTAAAGCCGCCAAGTACAGAACATAGTAAAAGACTGTGTTCATGTGGTCTTGGTCTTACTTATGTAAGTTCCTAGTGTTCGAATCCTAGTTTTTCCATTAATAAATTATTTAAAGTTCGATTATTTTAAATATTTAAAAATAATCAGAAATCGAACTTTTATTTTTAATATATAAAATAAAAAATTATATATTATGACCAAAAAAAATGTATCTACAAGAATTTTGAGATGGGTTAAAAAAATTAAATCCATTAATAAATTAGGTGGTAAATGTGAAATATGTAATGATGATAATATATTTCATTTAGTTTTTCACCATTTATATTCAGAAGAAAAAGAAGATTGTATAAATAATATGTTAAATTTAAAATGGAGTATAATAGAAAAAGAATTAGATAAATGTCAATTATTATGTGCTAATTGTCATAAAGAATTACATTTTAATAAAGATTTTAAAAATTCTAGTAGTAATATAACTATTAAAAGAAGAGAAAATAAACAAATTTTGATAGAATATAAAAATTGTAAATGTGAAAAATGTAATTATGATAAAAATAATCAATCCTTATCATTTCATCATTTAAAAGATAAAAAATTTATATTTAATGCATTTAGAAATGATATAAATATTATAGAATTACAAGATTATATAAAAAAAGAATTAGATAATTGTATTTTATTATGTCAAAATTGTCATATTGAAGAACATTCGGATGTGGAATTCTTTAATAATCATAAAAAGGAAATATATGATAAAGTTATTAATTATAAGGAAAAACAATCCAAGTTACCAATTAATGAAATAATGAAATTATATAAAAATGGTATGAAACAAATTGATATATCAAAAAAATATAATGCATCTAAAGGAACAATTTCAGATATTATAAAAAATAATAAATTTAAATAGTACGCGTCTGTGGCAGAGTGGTTTATGCTCCTGACTTTTAATCAGGGTTGTGAAAATCAACAACGTGGGTTCGATTCCCACTGGACGCACCAAATGACCTTATAATTTCAATGGTAGAATCCTACTCTTTTAAAGTAGTTGTCTCGGTTCGAATCTGAGTGGGGTCACGAAATGGATTGGTTGAGCAATTGGTGGCTCTCTCGGCTGTAACCCGAGTATCTTTGATCGTGGGGGTTCGAATCCCTCCCAATCCACATAATAACAAATAATTAATGGGTATGATGGTAAATTGGTTAAAATCAGCACTCTGTAAAAGTGTCGCCATCGGCTGTGAAGGTTCGATTCCTTCCGTACCCACAAAATAATGAAGGAGTACCAGAGTGATTAATGGCTTAGTCTGCAAAACTATTGTTTCGTGGGTTTGAATCCCACCTCCTTCTCAATTACCCTCGATTGGCGCAATTGGTGAGCGCAGTTGTCTTATACACAAAAGGTTGATGGTTCGAGTCCATCATCGAGGACAAAATATTGACATGTATATCAGTTGGTTAGATAGTTTCGCTGATACCGAAAAGGTCGATGGTTCGAATCCATCCATGTCAACAATATGGAGATATAGCTCAGTTGGTAGAGCAATGGTGTGAAGTACCATGATATTTGCTACGGTTCGATTCCGTATATCTCCACAAATGGAAGTACCCAATGGACAGAGGTTAGCGATCTTGAAAATCGTGAAGGCGTTTAGTCGCGTCGTGAGGGTTGGATTCCCTCTACTTCCGCAAAAAATGGAACAGTGGTGTAAGTGGTCGGTCACGTATCCCTGAAGAGGATGAGGTATTGTTTCGATACAATCTGTTCCACAATTTATAAAGGGGATGTTCACCCTGAGATCGAAACACATCTTGGGGGAATGTTGGAAACACGGTTCGATTCCGTCATCTCCACGATGATCCTTATGGTTCGATTCCGTATGTTTGTAGACGTACAAACCGTGTATTTTGATCAAATACATTGAGTCTAGGCGACAGGATCAGTAAAATATAGTGATGTGGATGAATGGTTTAGTCAACAGTCTGATACGCTGTGTTCTTACGAACAATGTGGGTTCGAATCCCACCGTCACTACTAAAATAGGACTATGGTGTAATTGGTTAAACATCCCACTTTTACAAAGTGGAGACCGAGAAGGTATAATGTCGGTTCGATCCCGACTAGTCCTACATAAACATCGGCATGTACCGTAGCACACTGATACTGTGTATAAACGTAATTGGATGTTGAAAATAAGGGTTCGATTCCCTTCTTGCCGACTTAATTTAAAATAGATGTGTTGTCGAGTGGTCAAAGACGTTGATCTCCAAAATCAATCCGAAAGGTTCGTGGGTTCGAATCCTACCACATCTGCGTAATAATCAATTATATACCATCGTGGCAGAATGATTATGTACCTGTTATTAAATTATTTGATATTTTAGATAAAATTAAAAATGAAATTCCATTTGATTATAATTTAGTATTTGATAAGATATCAAAGGGTGAAATCAGAACATCAAGGGAAATGTTTAATTTTATCAGAAGTATTTCAAATAGAATTGGAAAAGATTTTGATTATGATTTATTATATCAAGTTAAACAATATGAATCAATTAAATATAAAATGAAATATTTAAAAAATTTTAAAAATTGGATTAATTAAAACATTTAATTTTTTAATTCGTTTAATAATTAATATATATAATAAAAAATAAAATTAATAATGGAAATATTTGGAACTGGTAGTATCCCATATTATAAATCAGATTTTAAGTCTGGTATAATAACAATAAAAGGTATATCTATAGATGATGATGTTAAAGATTTTTTTACTAGTGTTTTAAATGATTTAAAGGTAAATTTATCTGAATGTAAAAAAGATATAAAAATAGAAATTGATTTAGTTTTTTTTAATACTAAATCATCTAGATATTTAATGGATATATTTAATTTATGTAGAGATATAGTTACTTTAAATGGTTATAAAATATCAGTAGATT
>Ga0116177_10001183_pt1 | contig 19545 bp, 20 predicted proteins | sample AD_STIC10_MetaG_FD_89750 | JGI IMG/M metagenome (GOLD analysis project Ga0116177, IMG submission 89750) | Active sludge microbial communities of municipal wastewater-treating anaerobic digesters from USA - AD_STIC10_MetaG | ecosystem: Engineered > Bioreactor > Anaerobic > Digestate | place: USA... | reverse complement strand
TCCACGACGGCCGCCACTTCCACGCCGGCTTGTATCAGCTGGTAGGCCACTATTATCCCGATGTTGCCCGCGCCTACCATGAGTACTTTCCTTCCCGGCACGACGCCGTAGACGTTCATGAGCGTCTGGACTGCGCCCGCCCCGTACACGCCCGGCAGGTCGTTTCCGGGAAACGGGATCAGCCGCTCCTGTGCGCCGGCGGCGATGACCATCTTCCTTGGCTTCACGAGGAAATACTCCTCCTCGCCGCAAGTAAGGGAGACCGTCCCGTCCTCCCTGTAGTATCCGACCACCGTGGTGTCGGTCATCGTCTCTACCTTCTCCGACCTTCCGGCGATCTCTTCCATAAGCATCTCGGCGATCTTGAAGCCCCTTGTCCCCGCATGCTCGTCCCTGCTGCCGAAGAACTTGTGCGTCTGCTTGATCAGCTGCCCGCCGAGCCTGGGCCCGCTGTCAACGACGAGTACCGAAGCTCCCATGCCGGCGGCTTCGGCCGCGGCGGAAAGGCCTGCAGGGCCTCCTCCCACTACAAGCAGTTCTACCTCACGCACCCTGCTCACCGCCTTTTTCCTGCATGGGCACGCTGCCCCTGCCGTGCTGTGTCATGACCGCCATGCCCTCCTTCAGCGGAGTCACGCAGGTCCGGACGTTGGGCACGCCGTCGACGACCATGAAGCAGGAGCTGCACTTCCCTATGGCACAGAAAAAACCCCGCGGCCTGTGTGCCTCGGGGCTGTACCTGTACACCTTTACACCGTTGGCGTGTAGCGCTACCGCTATGGGCTCTCCTTCGAAACCCTCCATCGCCCTGCCGTCGAAAGTGAAGCTGACCGTCCTGCCATGCCCGAACTCAAGAATAGGGTGTGATTCGATTAGGTCCACGATATCCCTCCTGATCATCCGGTACAGAAGCCGGTAATGTAACGCAAATCTATCAGGCCCGCAGCCCTTTTCCGGGCTGCGGGTGGCATACATGGGTAGTATTCTTCGACACTCAGTGCTGCTCTGCGGCCTTCCTTCCGAAATCGGCCTGAGGTTCCCGGACATCCTGCGTCTGCTGCTTTTCGTTCTCTGCGTCCGGTGTAGGCGTGCTCACCTGCGGGGCTTCCTTGGGCGGTAGCTCCTTGCCTTCCAGGACGAGGTCCAGCTCGGTGCCCTCCAGGTTCTCCCTCTCCTTGAGGACCATGGCCACCCTCTTCAGGCGGTCGATGTTGTCGCCGAGTAGCTTCCTCGCCTTTTCGTAGCACTCGTCTATGATGCACTTTACTTCCTTGTCTATCTGGGCTGCTATCTCCTCGGAGTAGTTGCGCTCCCTGGATATGTCGCGGCCCAGGAACACGTTCTGGGATTCGGGCCTGCCGTAGGTTATCGGCCCGAGATTGCTCATGCCGTATTCGACGACCATCTTCCTGGCGAGGCCGGTGGCCCTCTCCAAGTCCTTGGACGCCCCTGTCGACACGTCCTCCAGGCACAGCTCCTCGGCCACGCGGCCTCCCAGGGACATCGTGATGTTGTTCAGTATGTCCACCTTGGAGGAGTACCTGAACTTCCTCTCGTCTTCGGGTATCACGAGCGTGAAGCCTCCGGCGCTGCCCCTTCCGACTATGGAGACCTTCACCACGGGATCCGAGCCGGGAAGCAGCTTCGCCAGGAGAGCGTGCCCCGTCTCGTGGTAGGCAACGAGGTCCTTCTCCTTGTCGGTGAGGAGCCTGCCCTTCTTGGCGGGCCCCATGACTATGCGTTCGATGGCCTCGTCCGCTATGTCCATGTTGATCTTCTTCATCCTGTACCTTACGGCCAGAAGGGCGGCCTCGTTGAGGAGGTTCTCCAGGTCCGCGCCTGTGAAGCCGGGCGTGCGCCTGGCCAGCTCCTTCATGTCCATGTCGCTTGCGAACTGCTTGTTCCTGGCGTGTATCCTGAGTATGGCCTCGCGTCCCTTCGCGTCGGGAACGTCCAGCGTTATCTGCCTGTCGAACCTGCCGGGCCTCAAAAGCGCCGGGTCGAGCACGTCGGGCCTGTTCGTGGCCGCTACCACGATGACGCCCGAGTTCGTCTCGAAGCCGTCCATCTCCACCAGCAGCTGGTTGAGGGTCTGCTCCCTCTCGTCGTGGCCCCCGCCGAGGCCGGCTCCCCTCTGGCGGCCGACGGCGTCTATCTCGTCGATGAATATGATGCAAGGGGCGGATTTCTTCGCCTGTGCGAACATGTCCCTCACCCTGCTCGCGCCAACTCCGACGAACATCTCGACGAAGTCGGAGCCCGAGATGTAGAAGAACGGGACACCCGCCTCACCAGCGAGCGCCCTCGTTATGTGGGTCTTGCCCGTGCCGGGGGGGCCCATCAGCAGGATCCCCTTGGGGACCCTGGCGCCCATGTCGGTGAACCTCCTGGGATATTTCAGGTAGTCGACGATCTCGGCGAGCTCCTCCTGGACCTCGTCTATGCCGGCTACGTCCGCGAAGGTCACCTTGCCCCTAGCGTCGGTCTGCAGCCTCGCCCTGCTCCTGCCGAACTGCATGGCCCTGTTGTTGGAGCCTTGCATCTGGTTCAGCATGAACATGAAGAAAAGGCCCAGCGCCACTATGAAGAAGAGGTTGGGCAGCAGCACCAGCAGCCAGTCGTTGGTCTTGGGCTTCTCGGAGACGGTCGTGTTCGCGAACTTCTCGGGGTTCTTCTTCACGTCGTCTATGAGCCCGGCCGCGCTGGAATAATAGAGCTGGAACTTGGTACCGTCGTTGAGCTCGCCCTTAATCACCCCTTCGGGCAATATGTCGAGCGTCTTGACGTTTCCGGCTTCCCATTGCGTAAGGAAGCCGTTCGCCGTCATCTCCTGTACCTTGTTCTGGCTGCTCAGCAAATTCTGACCTATTGTTACGGCGACGAGGAATATCAGTATCCACAATGCCGCCTTCTGAAAGCCACGGTTCAAATTCCAATCCTCCTATCGGTTACGGACGCGCAAATACGAAAATATTATATCATTTTATACCCTGACGTAGTGCCCGGCTACTTCCTTTCCATGGCCACGACAAGAGCCGAGCTAGTCTCCGTCCCGACCTTCGCCGCCACCGCCTGCCTTATGCCCGGCACCCACCCTATGGCCCCGTCCGAAAGGGTCAGCACCGGCCACAGCTTCCTCTTCGCCTTCGGCACCTTGGCGTCGGTGAACAGGTCCTGCAGTTTCCGCTTCCCCCTCATACCAAACGGCACGATCGTATCCCCCGGTTCCCATGCCCTTACGGCCAGCTCGCCGGCCGCCTCGAGGTCGAAGACGGCGAACTGCGTCCCCGCGCCGGCGCCTTCGGCGTACCCTCTGCCGAAAGCTATCGAGGCTATATGGGCAAGCTCCGCATGGGTGAGCCGCCTCTTGCCCGCCAGCTCTGCCGGGATCTCGCATGACGCCGCCCTTATCTTCATAAGCGGGGTGTCCGCCATACCTGGGACCGTAAGGGGTACCTGCCTCAACGAGGCCTGCTCCCCTTGAGCGTCCGTCATCGACAGCGTAAGCTCCCTGCCGCTTCTCATCGCCTTCACGCTTCCGGGAAGGTCCAGCCTCTTGGACCTGCCGCCGGGGGATGCTATTCCGGCGAGGTCGGCCATGTTGGAAGCGTACAGGTCCGATGCCGTGCCCTTCACGTACGAGTACGCCATCCTGAGCGTCCTTGCCATGACAGCGGGCTTCAGGTCCCTCATCGAATCCAGGTCGAGCGTGATCGACCTGCCCCTCTCCCCCGCCTTCATGGCGTCGGCGAAGGCCTCCCTCCCAAGCTCGTCGAGCGCGGCCGATTCCTCCCTGGCCAGCTCGGCGGTCCTGCAGAGCACGTCGACTATCCCCGGGGAGTAGCCGCTCTCAAGAAGGGGAAGCAGCTCGTGCCTTATCTTGTTCCTCAGGTATCCGGTGTCGAGGTTGCTGGTGTCCTCCCTGTACTCGAGGCCGTTCTCGGCTGCGTACCTGGCGACGTCCTGCTTCCTTACGGATATCATCGGCCTGACTATCGATATGTTGCCCGAGCGGCGGATCCTGGGCATGGCCCCCATGCCCCTCGTGCCCGCCCCGCGGATTATCCTCATCAGCACCGTCTCGGCCTGGTCGTCGGCGTGATGCGCCAAAGCCGCATACCTTGCGCCGAACTCGTCCGCGATCTCGCTGTAAAGGGAATACCTCGCCCTGCGCCCGGCGTCCTCCAAGTTCAGCCCGGTGCGCGAAGCGAGGTCGGCTACATCTATGGACATCGACCTGAACGGTATGCCGCGCTTTTCGCAGAAAGCCCTGCAGAAAGCCGCGTCCGCCTCTGAGTCGGCGCCTCTTAGCATGTGGTTGAGATGGGCCGCCACGGGCTGCAGGCCCAGGTCGACGCCCATCTCATACAGCGAATGAAGGAGGACCGTCGAGTCCACCCCGCCCGAGAAACCGATTATGACGGGTTCGACCGACCCTTCCTCCCTGTCCTTTAGAAGGGATGTGAAGAACTCCCTTACGGCCCTGCTCACCGCCGAGGAGCCGCCAGGGGGCCTCTGGTTGGACGAAAGCCCTTTCCCCACGGGCCTACCTCGCCTTCTGGAAGAATGTGGCAAGTCCCAGCACTATCAGGATGACCGGCCAGTAGGTGACCAGGTCTATCCTTATGCTCAGCTTGCCGTAGGTGCTGGCCAAAAGCACGAAGCCCACCGCGGCGTAGATCAATCCGATCACTAGCCCCCTGGCGGTGCCCGACATGAAGGAGTTCGAGATGAAGGCCATGCCCAGTATGATTATGAAGACGGGCCACAGCTTCCCGAGCCCTCCCGCAAGGTATCCGCTTTCGGTCAGGAGGAACAGCAATCCCACGAAGAACAGTATGACGGCGCCGAACAGAGGGTCCTTCTCATTGTTCCTCAACGCGTCGGCTCCTATCGCCGCGCCCAGCGCCATCAGCAGGACGGGCCAAAGCTCCAGCTTCCTCGGCAGAACGCCCATGCCCAGGTTGTTGAGGAGCAGGACCAGCCCTATTGCTATGAGAGCGATAGCCAGGAACATCCTACCTTTCATTCATATACCCCCAAAGGTCAGATTTCGTCTTCCTCGTCGTCTTCGTCTTCCTTCTCCTGGGCGCTCTCCTCGGGCTCGACTTTCTTCCCGGTAGTGGAGAAGCTGACCTCCACGGTGGACTTCCTCTTGTCCTGGTCCTTCTTCATGAACATCGAGACGCCTATGATGACCAGGACCAACGGCCAGAGCCTCCAGATATAGCTGAACCTGAAAAAGCCCAGGTTGTCCCCCAGCAGGAGCAGGCCGAGCAGAATGAGGACCAGAGCGAACCAATCCTTGCCTTTCAAGACTTCACACCTCCGTTACGGCCTTTACCGGGCCGCATGCATTTGGCTATATGTTTATCGCAAGCCCGAAGGCTTCTTCCGCGGCTTCCATCACGCCCTCTGCGAGTGTGGGATGGGCGTGTACGGTATGGGCTATGTCCTTCAGCCCGAGCTGGTTCGCCACGGCTAGCGCCACCTCGGCTATCAGGTCCGACGCGTGCGCGCCCACTATGGTTCCGCCGATGACCCTTCCTTCCTTGTCGGCTACCAGCTTGACGAAGCCGTCGTTCTCCCCCATGGCCGAGGCCTTGCCCAAAGCCGAGTACGGGAACCTGCCCACCTTGTAGTCGATCCCCGCTTCCTTGGCGCCGGATTCCCCGACTCCCACCTGCGAGACCTCGGGATAGGTGAATATGCAGTTGGGGACCGCGAAGTATTCCATCGAGGCATCCTTGCCCGCCATGTTCGCAGCGCACACCATCCCCTGCGCCGAGGCCACGTGGGCGAGCTGCATCCTGTTGTTGACGTCGCCGACGGCCCATATGCCGGGCACGTTCGTCCTCATCTTGTTGTCGACGACCACCTCGCCGGCCTTGCCGATCCCCACGCCGGCCTCCTCGGCCCCGACGCCCTGGCAAGAGGGCCTCCTGCCGATCGAAAGCAGCATCCTGTCGGCCTCCAGGCGCCGCCCGTCCTCGAGAGTCACAGCGACCCTGGCGCCGTCCTTCTCCACCGATTTCACCCCGACGCCCACTAACACTTCCATGCCCCTCTTCTTGAAGGAGGACGCGACCAGCGCGGAGGCCTCCTCGTCGACCATGGGAAGGATCCTAGGCATCATGTCCACGAGCGTCACCTTGCTGCCGAACGCCGCGTAGATGCTCGCGAACTCGCACCCGATGACGCCGGCGCCTATCACCAGCAGCTCGCCGGGCACTTCCTTGAGGGCGAGCATCTCGTCGGAGGTGAGTACCAGGTCGCCGTCGTAGCCGAACATCCTGGGCGTCACGGGGACCGCGCCTGTGGCGATCACTATGTTCTTTGTTTCATACAATTTCGAGGAGCCGTCAGATGCCGTTACGGACACCTTACCTGGGGCTTCGATGCGCGCCTTGCCCTCTAGCACGGCCACCGAGTTCTTCTTCATGAGATAGCCGACCCCGGCCCTGTGTCTGGCCGATATCCTGTCCTTCTTGGACACCGCCTTGGCTATGTCAAGCGCCACTTCCTTGGCCGTAACGCCGAAATCGGCGCCCTTCTTCGTCTGTAGCAGCACTTCCGCCGTGTGCGAGAGCGCCTTCGTCGGGATGCATCCTCTGTTCAAGCAGACCCCGCCCAGATGCCTCTCCTCAGCCACCGCAACGCTCAGCCCCAGCTGCGCGGACCTTACGGCACAGGTGTAGCCCCCGGGCCCTCCGCCTATGATGATTACGTCGAACATTAAACGGACCTCCATGTAGTTAATAACGAGGATAACGGGGCTACTGTTCGGTGATTCGTCGCCGGTGCCCCGATATCCTATAATCCTAAGGATTATTATATAATAGAAGGCGTCGATACCCGCATTTTTTAGCATGCACAGAGCGTTCACATCATTATCTACGGAGGTGTCCTGATGTCTGGATTGAAAAGGACCCCGCTATATGAGATGCACATCAAGTACGGCGGCATGATGGTCGATTTCGGCGGCTGGGAGCTGCCGGTGAGGTACAAGGGGAAGGGCGACCTTGAGGAGCACAAGGCCGTAAGGGAGCGCGTCGGGCTGTTCGACGTGTCCCACATGGGAGAGATCAGGGTGAAGGGCCAGGAGGCCCTGAAGTTCATAGACCACCTGGTGACCAACGATATCTCGAAGGCGGCCGAAAACCAGGTCACGTACGCCTTCATGTGCTACCCGGAAGGCGGCGTGGTGGACGACCTGCTAGTGTACAAGCTCTCCGACGAGGAGTACTTCCTCGTGGTGAACGCGTCCAACGCCGACAAGGACTACGAATGGATCTCGCAGCAGGCGAAGGGCTTCAACGTCGTGGTGGCCAACGAGTCCCCCGACTGGGCCGAGATAGCGGTACAGGGCCCCAGGGCCCAGGAGCTGCTGCAGCGCCTGACCGACTACAACCTGGACGACTTGCACTTCTTCTACTGCAAGGACAAGGTGAGGGTCGACGGCGCAGAGTGCCTCATCTCGCGCACCGGATACACCGGAGAGGACGGCTTCGAGGTCTACATGAGGCCTGAAGACGCGGTCAACCTCTGGGAGAGCATGATGAAGGCCGGAGAGGACTTCGGCGTCTCCCCTTGCGGCCTGGGCTCCAGGGACTCGCTGAGGTTCGAGGCGTGCCTTCCGCTCTACGGCCACGAGCTCTCGCGCGACATCACGCCGCTAGAAGCCTCCCTCGGCTTCTTCGTCAAGCTGGACAAGGCCGAGTTCATAGGCAGGCAGGCGCTGGCCGCGCAGAAGGCGAAGGGCCTGGCCCGCAGGATGGTCGGAGTGGAGCTGATCGACCGCGGCATCCCCAGGAACGGCTACAAGCTGCTGTCCCCGGAAGGCGCCGAGATAGGATGGGTCACCAGCGGCCTTCCGAGCCCCACGCTCGGGAAGTTCCTCGCCATGGCGCAAGTGGCGATAGACTACGCCAAGGCCGGGACCGAGATCGCAGTAAGCATAAGGGACAAGGCGTGCAAGGCCGTAGTCGTAAAGACCCCCTTCTACAAGAAGGCATACAAGAAAGACTGATCGAGTGCATCTACCAAGAAGATCATATACGGAGGTAAGTTGAGATGTTCAAGTACGCAGAGAGCCACGAGTGGGCAAAAGCAGAGGGAAAAGTAGTCACGATAGGCATCAGCGATTACGCCGCGGAGCACCTCGGCGATGTCATATTCGCCGAGCTGCCGATGGTCGGCAAGACGGTGAAGAAGGGCGAGAAGCTGGTCGACCTGGAGTCCGTCAAGGCGGTCGCCGAAGTGTTCTCACCCGTAAGCGGCAAGGTCGTCGCGGTCAACTCCGAGCTGGAGGCGAACGCGGGTCTCATCAACGAGGCACCCCAGGCGGGCGGCTGGATAGTGAAGGTGGAAGCGGACGACCTCAGCGAGCTGGACGCGCTCATGGACGACGCGGCCTACCAGAAGTTCCTTGCGACCCAGCACTAAGTCTAGATTGGAGGTAACCTCAGATGGGAGCTCCTCGCCATTACCTGCCCGCCACAGAGCGGGAAGTCAGCGAGATGCTTGAAAAGATAGGGGCCCGGTCGATCGACGGGCTCTTCTCCGACATACCGGAGGAACTGAAGCTTAAGAAAAGGCTGGCGCTGCCCGAAGCGCTCTCCGAGCCCGAACTCGTAGCGGAGCTCGAGAGCATATCGGCGGCCAACAGGGCCGATGCCGTATGTTTCGCTGGCGGCGGGATATATGACCATTACGTGCCCGCGGCGGTGGACCACATGCTCCTGAGGAGCGAGTTCTACACCGCCTACACGCCTTACCAGCCCGAGATAAGCCAGGGCACACTGACCGCCATTTTCCAGTACCAGACCATGATATGCGAGCTGACCGGCATGGACCAGGCCAACGCGTCGATGTACGACGCCGCGACCGCGTCGGCCGAGGCCGCGATAATGTGCGCGTCGCAGACCGGCAGGAAGAGGGTCGTGATGACGAAGGCGACCAATCCCAGGTACCGCGACGTGGTCAGGACCTACGGCGCTCCGAGGGGATTCGAGATAGTGGAGGTCCCCTACGATCCCAAGACGGGCCAGACGGACGAGGCGAAGCTCGCCGAGGCCGCAAAGGGCGCCGCCTGCGTCATCGCGCAGAATCCCAACTACTTCGGCGTGATAGAGGACATGCCAGCCCTGTCGCAGGCAGCGCACCTAGACGGCGGCTTCTTCGTCGCGGTCGTCAACCCCGTATCCCTTGCCGTTCTGGAAGCGCCCAGGAACTACGGCGCCGACATAGCGGTAGGCGAGGGCCAGTCGATGGGCAACGGCATGAACTACGGCGGCCCGCTCCTCGGCTTCATGGCGGCGACCTCCCAGCTCATTAGGAGGATGCCGGGAAGGCTCGTCGGCCAGACAGTCGACAACAGGGGCCAAAGGGCGTTCGTCCTCACCCTGCAGACCAGGGAGCAGCACATCAGGCGCGAGAACGCGACCAGCAACATCTGCTCGAACGAGGGGCTCTGCGCGCTGGCCGCGACTATCCACCTTTCGCTTCTGGGGCCCGCGGGCTTGAGGAAGGTGGCCGAGGCTTCCATGTGGAAGGCCCACTACCTGGCGAAGGCCATATCCGAGCGCACCGAGTACAAGCTCAGGTTCTCGGGGCCGTTCTTCAACGAGTTCGCCATCCAGGGCAAAGGGTGCGTGAAGGAGCTCAGGGAGAGGCTGCTCGAGGAGGGCATTCTCGGCGGCATACCGCTTTCTGCGGCATACCCCGAGCTCAAGCACAACTCGCTCTGGGCCGTCACCGAGCTTCGCACCAAGAAACAGATGGACAAGCTGGTATCCCTGCTGGAGGTGAATTACTGATGAAGAAGCTCATGCCGTTGCTTTTCGAGATGAGCTCGCCCGGCAGGACCGGTTTCAACCTCCCGGCATCGGACGTACCGGAGCTTGCCATAGAATCCATGGTGCCGGATTCGATGATAAGGAAGTCGGCACCGGGCCTGCCCGAGCTGTCCGAGGTCGACGTGGTCAGGCACTTCACCAACCTGTCGCTGCTGAACCACGGTGTGGACACGGGTTTCTACCCGCTGGGAAGCTGCACCATGAAGTACAACCCCAAGGTGAACGAAGACGCCGCGAGGCTGTCCGGGTTCGCAAGGCTGCACCCCGAGATGCCAGAGAAGGGCGCCCAGGGATCCTTGAGGATAATCCACGACATGGACACATGGCTTTCCGAGATATGCGGCATGGACCGCTTCACGCTCCAGCCTGTGGCGGGAGCCCACGGAGAGCTCACCGGCCTCTTCATAATCCGCGCGTATCACCTGAAGAGGGGTGATTCCTCAAGGGACAAGATACTCGCCCCCGACTCCTCGCACGGCACGAACCCCGCGAGCGCCGCGGCCGCCGGGATGACCGTCGTACAGGTCGCGTCCGACTCAAGGGGCAACGTGGACATAGAGGACCTCAAGGCGAAGGTGGGGCCGGACACCGCCGGTCTCATGCTTACGAACCCCAACACGCTCGGCCTGTTCGACGAGCACATAAAGCAGATAACCGAGATAGTGCACAAGGCCGGCGGCCTCGTATACTACGACGGGGCGAACGCCAACGCCATCATGGGCAAGTCGCGCCCCGGCGACATGGGATTCGACGTTGTGCACCTCAACTTGCACAAGACGTTCTCCACTCCCCACGGAGGCGGCGGTCCCGGGTCGGGCCCCGTGGGCGTGAAGAAGGCCCTCGAGCCCTTCCTGCCCTGTCCGCTGGTCGCAAAGGACGGCGGGACGTACAGGTGGGACTACGACAGGCCCGATTCGATAGGCCACGTCCATTCCTTCAACGGCAACTTCGCCGTCGTGCTCAAGGCGTGGAGCTACATAAGGACCATGGGCCCCGACGGGCTGAGGGCCGCATCGGAGCTCGCCGTGCTGAACGCCAACTACATCATGGAGGCCCTGAAGGGCGACTTCGAGCTCGGCTACGACAGGACGTGCAAGCACGAGTTCGTGCTGTCCGGCTCCAAGCAGAAGAAGGAGAGCGGCGTAAAGACGCTCGACATGGCGAAGAGGCTGCTGGATTACGGCTACCACGCCCCTACCGTCTACTTCCCGCTGATCGTCGAGGAGGCTATAATGATCGAGCCCACCGAGACGGAGAGCAAGGAGACGCTGGACGAGTTCATATGCGCCATGAAGAGGATCGCCCGGGAGGCGGAGGATAACCCGGAGAACCTACGCACCGCGCCCCATACGACGCCCGTAGGAAGGCTGGATGAGACGCTGGCGGCGAGGAAGCCCATACTGAGGTGGAAGAAAGAGGACAATGCCTGACAGGATAACGTTCACCCGCCCGAGCATGACCGCGGCAGTTTCGGTCACAGGCTCGGGATGCGGCCTGAACTGCGCCCACTGCGGCGCCAAATATCTGAAGGGGATGAGGCCGCCGGAGGAAGCACTGGCGGCCTTTCCCGCTTCCCGTCCTAAAAGCGCCCTCGTCTCGGGAGGCAGCGACGCATACGGACGGGTGCCGGTGGAAGCCTGGACCGGGCGAGTAAAGGCCGCCCTGCCGGGGATAAAGATCAACTGCCACACGGGTATCCTGGACGCCGCGAGGGCGGCGGCCCTTGCGGGCACGGTCGACGTGGTCTCGTACGACTACGTATCCGACGCCAGGATAGTTTCCGGAGTATACGGGTCTCTTTCGCAGGCCGAGGATTACGTGGCCGGCTTCATATCGGCGTCAGGCGCCTTCCCCACCGTCCCCCACATAACCGTGGGCCTCATGGGACCCGACGAGGAGCCCTCCCTGTCGCTAAAGAGCCTCGCCGAGATAAGGGGGCTCGCGGACGAAGGCAGGATATCGGAGCCTCCCGCGATAGTCATCATAGTATTCAGGCCCACTCCCGGGACCAGGATGGAAGGCGTGGAACCCCCGGTAGCGGATTCGGTGATCGACGTGATAAAGGCCGCGAAGTCCCTGTTCCCGGCATCCCCGGTGAGCCTCGGCTGCATGAGGCCGACGGGGCGCTACAGGGACGAGCTGGACGCCAAGGCCGTCGGGGCCGGCGTCGACATCATAGTGATGCCCTCCAAGAAGGCAAGGAAGGCGGCCCTGGACATGGGGCTTACGGTTGCGGAGGCCGACGAGTGCTGCGTCTTCCCCGCCCTGGAAGGAGGCGACGGCGATGGCAGGTGACATGGCTGAGAAGCTGAGGTTCAGACCTTCCGCCGGCACCATGGCGGCTCTGGGCCTTAAGGACATCAAATCGGACGCCCCGCCGACGACAGCTTACATAATGCTGGGCGAGAAGTGCGTAAGGGACTGCTCATTCTGCGCCCAGGCCGTGCACAGCACATCCGGCGCGGGCAGGCTTTCCAGGGTGACCTGGCCGGAAGCCGGCGAGGACGAGCTGCTGGCCGCCATTAAGAAAGCGACGGCGGAAGGGTCCATCAGGAGGGTGTGCGTCCAGACCGTCGGAGGAAGAGGCGCCCTTGAGACCGTCTGCATAGCCGTGTCCAGGCTCAGGGCGGCCTGTCATACAGGCACCGCGTTCTCCGTGTCGTTCAGCGCCACGGCCGGCCTGGACGACATAGGCAGGATATTGGATTCCGGGGCCGACAGGGTGGCGCTGGCGATAGACGCCTGCAACCCCAAGCTGCACAGGAGGATCAAGAAGGCTGACATGGCGGCGTCGAGGGCTTTGATCACGAATGCGGCGAAGGCTTTCCCGGGGCGCATCTCCACGCACCTCATAGCGGGAATGGGAGAGACGGAAGAGGAGCTTCTGAAGCTGGCGTCGTCCCTCAAGGAAGAGGGCGTCGGGCTCGGCCTTTTCGCGTTCACGCCGCTGAGGGGCACTGCGATGGAAGGCCATCCGGCGCCGGACATGGCCTCCTACAGGAGGGTCCAGCTGGCGTTCTGGCTCATAAAGAAGGGCCTCTTGGAGGAGGGCGCGATGGGTTTCGACGGTTCGGGAAGGCTTCTATACGTCGGGCTGCCCAGGGCCGAGGTGGAAGGCCTCGCCTTCGACGGGGAGCCGTTCAGGACATCGGGCTGTGAGTGGTGCAACAGGCCGTACTACAACGAAAGGCCCGGCACCGAGCTCTACAACTACCCGGCGCCGCTTAGCCGCGACGAGGCGGCAAGGGCCCTTGAAGAGGCGACGGCACGATTGCGTTTTGCGGGCGAGGAGGGCGGAAGATGAACGGCTGGAGGCTAATCGTCTCCCCGGCGGCAGACGGGGCATGGAACATGGCCGTGGACGAGGCGCTGCTTGAAGCGGTGCAGGCGGGGGCGAGCCCTCCGACGCTGAGATTCTTCACATGGAATCCGGCGTGCCTTTCGCTGGGGTTCAACCAGAAAGCAGCGGAATCGTGCGACACGGAGGCGCTTAAAAGGCGCGGCTATACGATGGTCAGGCGCCGTACGGGGGGCCGCGCGGTGCTGCACGACGACGAGCTCACCTACAGCGTGATAGCCGATTCGATGCTGTTCGGCGGAGGCTCGGTGCTGGACATATACATGATGATAAGCGGGGCGCTGGCTGACGGGCTGAAGGATTTCGGGGTCGCGGCCGACCTGGTCCCCGCGTATTCCGACAAGGGCAGGGAGAAGACCGCGGCCTGTTTCGACGTGCCGTCCAGCTTCGAGGTGGCATGGAAGGGCCGGAAGATGGTCGGCAGCGCCCAGTTCAGGTCCGGCAGGCATTTCCTCCAGCACGGCTCGATACTGATGTCGGCCGACATAGACGCCCTTCTGGAATCGTGCGCCCTGCCGCATGCGATGAAGGAAAGGCTGGCCGGCGGCATCGCCACCGTGGGCGAAGCCCTCGGAAGGCCAGTGGGCAGGTACGAGCTCGTGCCGTACATCAAAAGGCAGTTCGAGCAGCTCGTAGGTACGGACCTTCCGGAGGGGGGCCTCACCGCGTCCGAGAAGGCGCGCGCGGCGGAACTATTGGGAAAATATGGGAGCGACAGCTGGAACCTCCTGAAATAGCACATGGAAGGGGAAGCCGGTATGGTGAGGATAGGCCGTGAGCACTTCATAACCCGCTTCGGGCCTGAACTGCGCGCCGTGGCGGAAGTGGAGCCCGGAGGCACTGCGGTATTCGAGACGCACGACTGCTGGCACGGCCAGCTGGGATCCGAGGACCAGCGGATGAAGGGCCTCGACTTCACGGTGATGAACCCGGCCACAGGCCCGCTCGGGATAATAGGGGCAAAGCCCGGGGACACATTGGCGGTGAAGGTGCTGTCCATACGGACCGGCAGGACGGGCTTAGTCAGCATCTTGCCCGGAGACGGCGTCCTGGGGCATATGGTGAAGGAATCCAAGACCAGGATGCTGCCGATAGAGGACGGCAAAGTGATATTCGACGGCATCGCGATCAGCGCCGTGCCCATGGTCGGCGTGATGGGTGTCGCCGCCTCCGGTGATGAGGCCGGGGATGTCTCGACTGCGACACCCGGGCGCCACGGGGGGAACATGGACACGAAGGACGTCCGCGAAGGAGCCACGGTCTACTTCCCGGTCAGGCAATACGGCGCCTTGCTCGCGATGGGCGACGTCCATGCCTTGATGGGAGACGGTGAGGTCTGCGTGACGGGGTGCGAGACCGAAGCCGAGGTGGAAGTGCGGGTCGATATAGCGAAAAGGACCGTACTGGACTGGCCCGCGATAGACGACGGGGAGTCCTTCATGATAGTGGCCTCGGCGGAAGACCTGGACAAAGCCGCCGAAGAGGCGACCGCAGCCGCGGTCTCGCTCATATCACGCACGCAGGACATTCCCTGGGAGGAGGCCTATATGCTGGCCAGCCTCGCCGTGGACCTGAGGATAAGCCAGTGCGTGGATCCCAGGAGGACCGTAAGGGCGGTAATCCCGCACAGGATTCTGAAGCGCCCGATAGGCCTTTAGGAGGTCCTTGACATGCAGACGGCAGGACTTGAGCCAGTGAGGGTCGAGGAGCTGAGCGCAGGAGGGCTTGCCTGCTTCCTTGATTTCTGCAGGAAGCACCGTGACAGGCTCGATGATTCCTTCCTTTCGGAAGATGACCTTTCGGCGTTCGGACCCGGACCGTCGGATCCGACCTATGTCGCCTGGAAAGGCAGCCGCGTCATCGGCGCGGCCTCATTGATGATAGGCGGCGCATTCCCCTCCTCGGGGAGGGCGCGCCTTAGGATCTTCTATTCCGAAGACGACGACCTATTGATATATAAGAGGCTGCTAAGCCTTGTATCGGATGCGGCAGAAGGGCTCGCTTCCCTATATTGCTTCATACCCGACGACATGGCGGAGCTGATAGCCGCGGTCGAGCGCCTCGGCTTCGTGCTTGAGCGCGTCGCGTACAGCATGGCGAGGAAAGCCGGGGACGTCCCACGGTACGTGCTTCCCGCGGGCTTTTCCGTAAGGCCCTTCGTCGCCGGCTCGGACGAGAACGCCTGGTGCGAAATCAGGAACTCGGCTTTCGCATCCCTCAAAGGCAACAGCGAGCCGATGACGCCGGAGGCGTTATCCAGGATGTACGAGGACGACGGGGCCGAAGGTCGCATGCTGATGCTGCTCGACGGCAATAGGCCCGTCGGGGTGATCAGGGGCGCGTTCGAAGACCGCAAGGGAAGGCGCGTCCTGGACATAGGGCCCTTGGCGGTGCTGCTTGAATACCAGGGCAAGGGGCTCGGCAGGGCGCTGCTCCGGGCCCTGCTGTCGTTTGCCGGGGATGGGTTCTTCGATGCGGCACTAAGCGTCGATTCGTCGAACGAACCAGCTCTTAGGCTCTATTCCAAGGAAGGTTTCACCAAGGACAAGGGGTTCGCGTGCTATGCCCTAGGCCTGCGAACCCCTGGCTGACATCCGTCTATCCCGCCTTGCCCCGTACCGGCGGGTCAATCCACCGTGAACCTGGCCAGCTTCCCTGACGACGATACGAACACATACCAGCCGCCGAAAACCGCAGTCGCGTCCTTGCTAATCCAGGATGCCCTGTACTCCGAGGAGACGGCCAACTTGCCGTCGAGCACCGCCGCTATGCCATCACCCGTTACGAACAGCCCGTTGCCGCCCGTGCCTACGGGCTGGGACAGGATTCTAAACGGCGCCGCCGCCGAGGCCGTGACCTTGCCGTCCCTGGCCGCCCTGCCGACAAGGCCCGATCCGCCCTTCTCGACGAGAACCAGGCCGCACTTGGAGTCGTAGCCCAGGAATGCGGGCATCTCCGTCGTAACCGACCAGAGCACCGAGTTGCCGCTCATACCGTCCCACATCACGAGCCTTTTGTAGTCCGCGGCCGCGGCTATCCTGTTAGGGGACACGACCGCTATCGCCGTTATGTTGAAAGGCCAGATATGGTTACAGTCGTAGTTCGTGTCGCCGTACTTGACGCTTGCTATGGATAGGTAGTCCAAAGGCTCCATATCGCTGTATATCCCGTAGACCTGACCGAGGACGAGGATGTTGTCCCCTCCCAGGTAAGTCAGGGACCTCACGGGTCCCAGGGCTATCGGTATTCAGGTGTCGCAACCAGTTGCCGGGTCGTACAGCCAGAGGAACTCCCCCGCGTTGTTTATGAGGACGGCGCCCCTTTCGGAGGCGACCGCCAGCCTTCCGTCGGGCAGCGGCTCCATCGACCTTACGGTCTGTTCCCATACGTACGTCCACGACAGCTTACCGGCGGGGCTGATCCTGGATATGCGCTTTGCTTGCGAGACCCACGCTCCGCCCGCGCCGTCGCCCGCTATCGAGGTGACGGGCTCCTTGCCCGGATCCCACTTCCATGATACCGCCCCGTCTTTCGAGATCCTGGCCAGCATGCCTCCGACAATCGCTATCGCTCCCCCGTCCCCCACAAGGGCCGGCTGCACCGGCGACACGCCGTCGACTATCCAGTCCGGCTCGAGCTTACTTGCGCTTGCGAGGGCCGGTCCTGCCAACGCCGCCAAGGTAAGCAGGACGGTAACTATAACCGCTATCCGCGTCTTGTGCTTGGATCCTTTGTACATGCCCCGTTCCCCCATAGTCCGTAAAGGACTTTTCCGCCCTCCCCTTCTCTCATTCCCCCGGGGGGCTCCTATGGCTTATGTTACCGCAACCAGCATACGGCGTCATCAGTGCGCTATCGGCAGCAGGACACCGTTTACAGAGGCACCGGATCACCCGTATAGTCCACACGTATCTTCCTGAAATAGACATCCACGTTGGAATCGTAGTCGGTTACGAAGCTCACGTAAGACGCCGCCGGTTTGAAGTAGAGGGCCGTAAAGCTGGATACGGCTACCCCGTTAAGCGTTATCCTTACGGAATCCCCCTTCTTGGACAGCTTAAAGACGTTGTCGCCGTCCTTGAGCCCCGGTATCGGCTTCCTGGTCTCCACGTCCCTGTATTCCAGCCCCGCGCCGTCTTCGTGTATTAGCACCTCCTCGCTGCTTTCGTCGCCAGCGAGGTCGAACTCGCACGTTATGTAGTGCTCGGGATAGTCGCTGTCGCTGTCCCCCACCCAGATCCTGAAGCTCGCCGTATCGGAAGCATCGATATCCATCCGCATATACAGCGTGAGGGTGAAATCGGATGCGAATCCGATGGGTGACGTGATGTTGTACTCGCTTACGGTTAGCCCCGTTTCGGGCTCGTCGTTGAGGTTCCACGAGGTGCTTCCGCCCCAGTCGGCCAGGTCCTCGGGGACGGCTTCGGTGAAGTCGACCGTCCATGTCTTCTGGCAACCCGCCAGCGACAGCACCAACGCAAGGGCGGCGGCCACGAACGATATTCGAAGCGGTCTCAAATCGACACCCCCTTTTCCTCTTGCGGTATTTGGCTTTCAATAAGAAGGAACGGATACCTTCATATAATGAATATTATTATTTATATACCTTCTTCGGCAAAGTTCCCTCTCCTCCATCCATGGGCCGGCCCGGGCGCCCCTGACGTGACAGGGCAGCCCTTGCGGGCTGCCCTGGCCAATGTCTCTTATCCTGTCCTTGGCGCCGTCTTACCGTTTTCAGGCCCCCGCGGCCGGCTTGAACTCTACCCTCACGCTGCCCTGTGCCCTGCTGCCCACTACCGAGATCACATAATTTCCCGTTTTGGGGACCCTTACGGTGAAGCTCGTAGTGACGCTGCAGTCGCCTGAGTATACCTCCAGGCCGTCCTCGGAAGTCACGGCCATCCTTATGCTGCCCTTTATCCTCGTTATCTCGACTTTGAGCTCGTCGCCTTCCCTAAACGGCAGCACCTGCTTACGCTCGCCGTTGAGCATGGTGAAGTCGATCTGGTAGGAGCTTTCGTCCACCCGCCTGTTGCCGGAGAAGATATCCTCGTCGCAGCCGCCAAGGCACAAAGCCAGAATAAGTACGGATAATATCGCCATAGCCTTTTTCATCGGCATTCCCTCCCTGGAAGTTCATCCCCTGAATATACCAGGAGATTGTACATTGCGGGATAATGCCTGTCAATAGCACAAATGCAAACCGATCTGGTCCTACATGCATGGACGGCGGCGGAAAAGGTGGCGCATCGCAGCCAGGTCCTGTCGCGGAGGTCTGTAAAAAAGCCTGAATTAATCTTACGGTGACCGGATTTTCGGCGCGGTGTTTGCGACCGGGGCTCAATCCGTGAAGATGATGTCGCAGGCTTCGATAAAACCGAGGCTTCTTACCAGGGACAGCGACTTGTGGTTGTCCTTCGACACATGCACCATGGGAACCCTGCCCATGGACCTCAGGGCCTTTATCAGGCTTAGCGTGATTTCCATTGCTATGCCCTGCCTCCTGTACTCCGGAAGCACCATCATGAAGCCCATTGCGAAGTCGTCGTGCGTCATCGCCCAGCCTACGAGCCTCCCGTCGCGGAAGACGCCGAACGACGGCCCGCCCAGAATCCTCTCGGTGACGTAGTCGATCCCGAAAAGCGACTCATCGCGGTAAGCGTCGCATATGGTCCCGGCGTGAGCTACACCGATTGCGACTGCCTCCCCGGAAGGTTCAGGCACCTCGGCCCCGTCGGGCAGGTATAGAACCTTGTACCGCCTTGAGCCCGTGGGCTTGCTTCCTCCGAATGCCGCCTTGATGCTCCAGTCGGAAGCGGGGCAGATGTTCACGCATCCGATGCCTTCGAAGATGCTTGCCAGTAGCTTCGCCTCCGCCTCGTCCTTCGAGGACAGCGCACCCCATCTCTCCTCTTTGAACCTGAAGACCGCAGCGCAGGAAGAGCCGCATCTAGCGGCTCTTTCCATGCTGTATATCCTCATGTGCTCCAGGAAACCAGCGTTGGCTATCGGATCTCCTCCCAGCAAGGCCGCAAGCTCCTCGGCCGATGCCTCCGATACCTCCAGCAATACAGGTCACTTCCCCGTCATTATCGCCCTTGCGGCTTTTATGGTGTTGTGCATGAGCATCGTTATGGTCATCGGGCCGACCCCTCCCGGAACCGGAGTGATCCAGCCGGCGATTTCCTTCGCGGCGTCGAAGTCCACGTCCCCTACGAGCTTCTTCGAGCCCTCCACCTTGTTGGTGCCGACGTCTATTACGACCGCCCCTGGCTTTATCCATTCACCCTTGATCATCTTCGCCTTGCCTACCGCGGCCACGAGCACATC
>Ga0116177_10001179_pt1 | contig 19576 bp, 17 predicted proteins | sample AD_STIC10_MetaG_FD_89750 | JGI IMG/M metagenome (GOLD analysis project Ga0116177, IMG submission 89750) | Active sludge microbial communities of municipal wastewater-treating anaerobic digesters from USA - AD_STIC10_MetaG | ecosystem: Engineered > Bioreactor > Anaerobic > Digestate | place: USA... | reverse complement strand
TTGGAAATGCAGAAGATGTGGGAATATTTACAAAATTCCTCAAGATAAAAAAACAAAACTCACCCCACCAAATATGTGTGAGTGTCACTCAAGAGAATTTGAACTCTTAGAAGACAAATCTGGTTTTATTGATTATCAAAAAATAGAAATCCAAGAACCCTTAGAAAAACTAAAAGGAAACGAACAAGCTGTGTACTTGAAAGTTTTTGTAAGTGATGATATTGTAAACAAAGTTGCAGCAGGAGATAAAACAAAATTTGTAGGAGTACTACGACTACTCCCACCAGATAAGGAAAAGAAAAATATTTACGGAAAATACTTAGAAGTTAATTATTTAGAAGAAACACAAAAAGAATTTGCAGAAGTTGAAGTAAGTAAAGAAGAACAAGAAGAAATTAGAAAACTTGCAACTGACCCTAATGTTTATGAACTACTAGTTGATAGTATTGCTCCTGCAATTTATGGGCACAGTATTGTGAAAGAAAGTATTGCATTACAATTATTTGGAGGGGTAACAAAAAATCTCCCAAACAAACAAATGATTAGAGGAAATATTCACGTATTACTTATTGGTGACCCAGGGTGTGGAAAATCACAATTATTAACCGCGGCAAACAACATTGCTCCAAAAAGTATTTACATTAGTGGAAAAACAACCTCAGGAGTTGGACTAACTGCCTCTGCTGTTAAAGATGAATTTGGAGAAGGAGGATGGACACTAAAAGCCGGAGCACTAGTACTCTCAAGTGGAGGAGTATGCATGGCTGATGAACTTGATAAAATGGAAGCACAAGACAGAAGTGCACTCCACGAAGCAATGGAACAAGGAATGATATCAGTAGCAAAAGCAGGAATTGTAACCAGATTCAAATCAGACACTTCACTCTTAGCCGCAGCGAATCCAAAATTTTCTCGATTTGACCCATTCACACCATTCTTAGAACAAATAGAATTACCCGCTTCACTAATTTCAAGATTTGATTTATTTTTCATGATAAAAGATGTACTTGATAGAACAATGGATCAAAAAATATCTGACCACATTCTTGTAACCCACCAAAGTGGAGAAAAATTAAAACAATCAAGTATAACTGGAAAAGCATTAAGCAAAAAAGATATGGAAAAAATTGAAGAAGTGACAAAACCAAAAATTGATCCAGAATTATTAAGAAAATATATTTCTTATGCAAGACAAAAGTGCTTTCCTATATTAAGCGAAGAATCAATGAAAACAATAAGTGAATTTTATGTTGGACTTAGAGATCAAGGAAGAGGAAAAGGAACCTATGCAGCAACAGCAAGACAACTAGAAGGACTAGTAAGATTATCAGAAGCAAGTGCAAGAGTAAGATTAAGTAATATTGTAGAAATAGAAGATGCAGAAAGAGCGATTAGACTTGTAAAAAAATCTTTAGAAGAAACAGTAACTGACCCAGAAACCGGAAACATTGATATTGATATTGTAACAAGTGGAATAACCCAATCAAAACAAAACGCAATAAGTGTAGTAATGAGAATAATAAAAGAAGCAATGGGAGAAGGAATTGATATGGTGCCACTAGAACAAGTAGTAACAATGGGAATAGAAAAAGGACTTGATGAAGACAAAATAAAAAGTGCACTAGAAGACCTTGAAAGAAAAGGAGATATTTACAGACCACGACACCACTTTGTAAAACCATCAACAAAAGGATAAACTAAATAAACAAAAAAATAAAATAAAAAATCAACTAATTAGATAAAAAACAAAAAAGCCAACACTTAAATAAACAATTAAACAAAAATAGTTTATGAAAAACAAAAAAACTACTAAAAAAACAAAACTAAAAAACAACAAAACAAAAACAAATTCTCAAAAAAATAATACAAACAATAAAAACACTACTAACAAAGAAAGTTGGTTAAGTAGTGAAGTAATAATAAAACTAGCAATACTATTTATTGCAATTGAAGGAATTGGACTAATTGTTGCAATAAATTTAATCCCACAAAATGTAGCACAACCAATGTTTAGTGAAGACATAAACAATCCAATAAATGCTATCGGTTTATTTATCACAATACTAATAATGACCGGAGTAATATTACTAATACTAAAATTTAGAAAAGAAAACCAATTCTTAAAAATAATTGAAGCCCTTGCAATATTTTCAGCGACAATAATTGTGATGAGTGCACTAACTAACAGTGAAATAATTGCAATAGTAGTCGCACTAGGATTAATTATTTTAAGATTTTTAAAAAGAGAAAGTATTTTTTTAAGAAACCTAGCAGGAGCAATTGCTATCGCAGGAGCTGGAGCACTACTAGGAATATCACTAGGACTCATACCAATTTTATTATTTATAACAATTCTTGCAATCTATGATATTATCGCAGTGTTTGGAACAAAACACATGGTTGCACTAGGAAAAGCTGTTACTAAAAAAAATTATGCATTCACAATAGCAATACCAACAGAAAAACACTTCTTTGAACTAGGAAATGGAGATCTTGTAATCCCACTACTTGTAGCAACAAGCATAATTGCAAATAGATGGTTTATTGATAATTTACTAATTGCAGTACTTTGCTTAATTGCAAGTTTTATTGGAATTTGCACAAGTTTATACATGGTGTCAGTAAAAAAAATAGCAATGCCAGCACTACCACCACAAACACTACTAATGATAATTGTAATAATAATATCAATCTTTTTCTTTGTTTAAAAAATATTTAAAAAAATTATTAAAATCAAATAAAATTAAAATATATTAAAAAGCAATTATAAAAAATTAATAATAAATAATAATATAAAACAAATAACAAAAAAACAAAATTAATTCAAATTTTATTATTTAATTAAAAAAATTCATGGAATTGAAATTACTGCTTGAGTACAACTCATTGCTAAATAATCCGCAGGAACACCAAATAGTGATAAGACAAACGCTGCTCCAAAGTAACCTGCATAAGCAATCAAAATATATCTTGGAAGTTTTCCTAAAAAACAACCAATAAAGAATTTTATTTTACTATACTTTGCAAGACCTGCAGCAATCCCAATAACATCAAAAGGAAGCGGAGTAAAAGCAAATACTACTAGCAAAGGAATCCCAACTTTATTTAATTGATCCTTTAATATTTTTAATTGAGCAATTTCTTCTTTCTTCATTTTATTAAAAGTAGTAATACCCAAATAACCAATAACATACCCTGAAAATTCCCCAATCGATGCACCAAGCGCTACAACAAAACCAAGTAAAAGTGGAGAAAAAATACCTAAATGCAAAAACTCTACAACTGAAATTGGAGCAAGTAACAAATCAAGAGGAAGAGGAAAAAATAAAGAAGCATTAGCAATAATTGAAACAAAAAATAAACCAATTATTCCAATAAAACCAGAACCCTTAACAAAACAAAAAAAATCCTCAACTTTAAAAAAACCAGTAACAAAAGATAAAATAATTAATAAAATAAAACCTGCAAAAATAACCATCATTTTGTACTCAAAATCATTCCCCTTCTTTGCTTTAACAGAAGATTTTTTGAAAGGAAGTTTAAAAACCATAAAATAATAGGAAAACTGGCTTTTATATAGTTTTTGTTAGAAAAATTAAGTACAAAAGAATGTTAAAGAAGTGAAAAAATGAATCAAAATTATGAAGAAATGCTAAATAGAGCTTACCTCTCAATCCCAAAAAAAGCACTAGCACACGAGAGATTTGAAATACCACGAGCAGACTCAATGATACAAGGAAGTAAAACAATAGTTAGAGGAATGAATGAACTAATAAAAACAATGAGAAGAGAAAAAAAACACTTTTTAAAATACTTAATGAAAGAAACTGCCCTACCAATAAGTGAAGGAAATAATCAAATAATAATTAATGGAAAAGTTGGAGCAATACAATTAAACAGATTAATAGAAAACTATTTCAAACAATTCATAATATGCCATGAATGCGGAAAACCTGATACAAACATAATTACACAAGATGGAATACAAATAATAAAATGTGAAGCATGCGGAGCAATAAAACCTGTTTCTATGTAAAATTGAAGTGAAAAAATGTTTGCAAAAAAACACGAAATAGATTACCAAACAATTCTTGCTGTTTGTGACAAAGAACACTTAGGAAAAACTTACGAAGAAGGAAATATTTGTTTCACCGTATCTGAAAAATTCTTTGGAGGACAAGAAATAAACGAAAAAGAATTAAAAGAATTATTCAAAAATGTAAATTCAATAAATTTATTTGGAAATAAATGTATAAAAATCGCTCAAAAAGAAGGTTTAATAACAGAAAGTAGCGTAATTAAAATACAAGGAATAAAACACGCACAAATATATGGGTTATAAAAAATTATTAAAATATTTAAAAAATCAGTAAAAAATTGGTGAGAAAAATTGGCTAACTTTAATTCGCAAAAAAGAAAAAATCAAATGAATAAAAAAAGAACAGGCGGAGCACCACAACCACACCCCGAGCAAACAAATGGAGAAACATATGTTAGAGTAAGAGTACCTAACGAAAAAGAACTAGAACAATTTGCAATAGTACTACAATTGATGGGATCAAACCAAGTAAAAGCATTATGCGAAGATGGCGAAGAGAGACAATTTAGAATTCCAGGAAAATTAATGAAAAAAGTATGGCTAAGAGAAAATGATTTAATTATTGTAAAACTATGGGACTTTCAACCAAGTAAAGGAGATGTTGTTTGGAGATTCTTAGGACACCAAACTGAATACTTAAAAAGAAACGGATACTTACAAAAATTACCAATCTAATAAAATTCAAAAAACCAAAAAAGAAATGAATAAAATTCAAAAAAATGAATCAAGACACCTTTTTCAATACTTACTGACATAAATATTCTTAGTAAAAAATATAAAAAGTGAAAAACATGGATGAATATTATACAAATAAAAAAAACAACGAAGAAGAAGATAGACCCATTAAAGAAGAAAAACTAATTCAAGATGAACACACACGAGAAATATTTGCACAAGTGTTTGACAAAGCAACACTAAATATAGTATACGAAATTGCTAGAAGAAAATACTTTGAAGAAATAGAATTTGTTATCTCTACTGGAAAAGAAGGAAATGTGTTCAGATGCAAATCTGGAAACGGATTTTATGCAATGAAAATATACAAAATAGAAACCTCAAACTTCAAACACATGATGGAATACATTGAAGGGGATCAAAGATTCAAATCTGTTAGAAAAGATAAACTTGAAATAGTAAAAGCATGGACAAAAAAAGAATATAGAAACCTAGAAGACCTAACAAAAATAAAAGTAAGAGTACCACTACCAATTACATTTAATCGGAATTGTTTACTGATGGAATTTATTGGAATTAATGGAGAAGCAGCACCTAGAGCAAAAGAAAAACCATTTTTAAATATGAATGAAGCATATGAAACAATTTGTGAATACTTAGCAAAAATGATAAAAGCAAAACTAATTCACGCAGATCTAAGTGAATACAATATTTTAAACAACAATGAAGAATTAGTAATAATTGATGTTGGACAAATGGTGACAACAGAGCACCCAAAAGCAAAAGAATTCTACACTCGAGATATAACAAACCTCTCAAAGTGGTTTAGTAAAAATGGTGTAGATACAAATTATGAAAAAATGTATGAATATGTAAAAGAAAAAACAAAAAAAGAGGAGAAAAAATAATTTTAACAAAAATTAAAAATTTATACAAAAATTAAAAACTTTGGCAAAAGTTAAAGATTATAAAACCAAACAAACAATAAATTATTGAAACAATCAAAGAAAAAAGTGAAATTTATGGAAGAATTAATTAAAATCCCTGAAGACCGAATTGGAGTACTAATTGGTCCTAAAGGGAGCGTACGCGCAAAAATAGCTAAAAAAGGAAAATCAAAAATAGAAGTTGATTCACAATATGGAGAAGTTTTTATTGAAGGAGAGGGAGAAGAATATTTTAGAGCAGTTGATGTAATAAAAGCAATTGCAAGAGGGTTCTCTCCAGAAAGAGCATATAAATTATTTGAACATGAATACTTACTAAAAATAATTGATATCACTGATTATGCAGGAAAAAATCACTCAACCCAAAAAGCAAAAAGAGGAAGAGTAATTGGAAGAAATGGACTTGCAAGAATAGAAATTGAAAAAAAAACACACGCACTAATTTCAGTACAAGGAAAAACAGTAGCAATAATTGCACTACCTGATGAAATGGAAAAAGCAGAAGAAGCAGTAGAAATGCTACTTAGTGGAGCAAAACATGATACTGTTGAAAGATTCCTTGACGGACGCGGAGCAAACAAATTTGAATTATAAATCACAAAAAATATACCAAAATAAACAAAATTAAACAATAATTAACAAATTAAACAAATTATTAACTAATATTTTTCTTGAAAAATTTTCAAGAAGGCTTTTTAAGTCTTTTCTTCTTTTTTTATTGCGTAATAAAAGATAAGTGGTGAACTAATTGGCTGAAGAAAAAACAAAAAAAGAAACAAAACCAAAAAAAAGCGATGACGAAAAAGCTGATTTAATAGTAAAAGCTGCTGAAAATCTGGAAAAAGAATTCAAAGAACACTCAGTAGCAGAATTCTTTAAAAAAAATAAACAAATGCTAGGACTTTACGGAAAAGTAAGAACACTAACAATGATAATCCATGAATATGTTTCAAATTCTCTTGATGCTTGTGAAGAAACAGGAATTTTGCCAGATATTGATGTAAAAATTGATGAACTTGGAGATGAATACTACGAAGTAACTGTAAAAGATAATGGACCAGGAATTAGTAAAGACAATGTTGGAAAAGCATTTGGAAAACTTTTAGCAGGAACAAAATTCCACAGACTAAAACAAAGCAGAGGACAACAAGGAATAGGTTGTTCTGGATGCACTATGCTTTCTCAAATGACAACAGGAAAACCCTCAAAAATAATTACAGGACAACACGGAAAAAAACCAATATCACTTGAATTAACAATTGATCCAAGCAAAAATGAACCAAAAATTGCAGAAATAAAAGAACTAGAAAAAGAATTCAGAGGAACAGCAGTTGCAGCAAAATTCAAAGGAGTACTTTATAGAGACTCTGACCAAGGAGCACTTGAATACTTAAGAAGAACAGCAATCGCAAACCCACACGCAAAAATATCTTTTAGAGACCCACTAGGACAAAAAATTATTTTTAATAGAACACAAACAGTACTACCAGAACTTGCTGAAGAAATAAAACCCCACCCAAAAGGAGTAACTGTTGATGATGTAATTTATATGGGTAAAAAAACAGGAGGAAGAACAACCCTAAGTTTTTTGAATAACGAGTTTGACAGAATGGGAGCAAAAGGATTAGACGAAATGAAAAAAATAGTTGATTTTGATTTAGGGAAAGATCCAAAACAACTAACATGGGATGATGCTGAACAAATAATTAAAGCATTTAAAAAAATTGATTTCATTGCTCCAACAACTGATTCTTTAAGACCAATTGGGGAAAGACAAATACAAGGATCATTACAAAGTATTGTAAAACCAGAATTTTTAACAGTAATGACAAGAAAACCAACAGTATACGCAGGAGGATACCCTTTCCAAGTAGAAATCGCAATTGCTTACGGAGGCGGAGCAGGAAGAAAAGTTGGAGAAGAAACAAAAATGGAAATAATGAGATTTGCAAACAGAGTACCATTACTATTTGATCAAGGAAACTGTGCACTAACAAAAGCAATCCAATCAGTTGATTGGAAAAGATATGACATAAAAGACCCAGAAAATTCACCAGTAACAGTATTCATTAATTTTATTTCAGTACACATACCATACACCGGAGCAGGAAAACAAGCAATAGCTGACGAAGAAGAAGTACTTGAAGAAGTAAGACTAGCACTAATGCAAACAGGAAGAAAAGCGGGAATATACATAGCACACAGAAGAAGAGAAAGCGAAAACCAACAAAAAAGATTAATGTTCTACAAATACATACCAGAAATATGTAAGGCATTAGCAACAATTACAAAAGAAAACGAAGACAAAATGAAAAAAAACATGGAACAAATGGTTCTTGCAAAATTAAAAATAGAAGACGCAAAAGATGCGGAACTAAAAAAACAAACAGAAAAAACAATTGCTAATGATGAAAATAGTTTTGTAATGGAAGAAAAACCAGTAAAAGAAAAAACAAAAAAAGAGGAGAAAAAATAAAAAATAATTATTAAAAAAATAAATTATTGAAATAGAAATTAAAAAATAAAAATGGTGAAAAATTATGGCTGAAAAAAAACACAAAAAAGAATCAAAAACTACTGAAAAAGTTAGTCCAAAACAAATCGCTGAAAGAATAGGAAAAACAGCTGAAAGCATGGTTAAACAAATAGACAAACAACAAGACCCTGAATTTACTACAATGCAAAGAGGAAAAAGTAATGTTGTATGGGATGAAAACAAAGGATACTTAGCATTAGGAGAAAAAGAAATAAAAAGAACTTTTTTGAATATTGCTCACGCAAGAAAATTCATGCAAACAACACTAATAATGCAAAAAACACAAGAATACTTATCCCACAACAAAACGGCTTCAATTCGTGAAATTTATTATGAACTAAAACACACAATAAAAGATACAAAAGAAAACACTTTTGAAGGACAAGATGAAAGTGACCCAATCATAGTTGACCTTGAACACTCTGTTGATACAATTAGAGAAAAACTAAACTTACACGCAAATCCCAAAGGAACCCTATATGGGAATGTGACTTTACTTGATAGAATGCACCACAACGATAAATTCAATGCCTCAAAACTAGGAAGAGGAGGCTGGAGTATTATGTCAAGGGTAGAACCTGAAGAAATAGAATTAATTGATACTGACGCAGAATACTTACTTGTATGTGAAACCGAAGCAATATTTGAAAGACTCATAGAAGAAGGATTCCCAAAACCAAACAAATGCTTACTAATAGGAACTGGAGGACAAGCAGCAAGAGGAACAAGAAGATTAATTCACAGAATACACCACGAACTAGACTTGCCAGTATACGTATTCACTGATGGAGACCCATATGGATGGTATATTTACTCAGTAATAAAACAAGGATCAATGGCGCTAGCTGCGCACTCCGAATTCATGTCAGTACCTGATGCAAAATACATTGGAATGACAATTGATGACGTAAAAAATTATGGACTAGAAAATGTTACAGAAAACATGAAAGAAGGAGATATAAAAAGAGCAAAAGAAATGATGGCTTATCCTTGGTTTCAAAACAAAGAATGGCAAGACCAATTAAAAAAAGCACTAACTCAAAAAATTAGAATCGAACAACAAGCACTAGCAAACAAAAAACTGGACTTTGTTGCAACACACTACCTACCTGAAAAAATTAGAAACAAAGAATTCTTACCTTAAAAAAAACAAACTAATTTTTATGGAAACAAAAAGTTTTTTCTTTGACCACCAGGAAGAGTTCTAGTAATTTTTGCCCCTTTACTTTCTAAAAAACTAATTACTTCTTTATCTTTAGAAATTTCATTAAACAACCTATTAAGAGTATCCATTCTTCCACCATAACGCAACTTAAGTTGCTTAGGAGAAACTGATCTACCTTTTAGTGATTCAGAAATAATAAAACGCTGAATCACTCTTTTCTTTTCAATTACTCTTTCATGATGCTTGGGTTGATTTCTAACAGTACCTAGAAGTAATTTTTGTCTAACCCTTAAAGGCAATTTACTAATTAACACTCTCAGTTCTTGTTGAGAAATTCTCTCCCCACCAATTCTTCTTTGCACTTCTCTTGCAGAAACACGCGCACCAGAAGCAACAATACTATTTAATGCTAAAATTCGTTTAGAAGCAATTTGACTTTTATTCACAGCACTACCTTTTGCAACCACAAAAATCACCAAAAAAATAAAAAATTAATTTTTAATAAAATCAAGCTTTTTCACTTAATAAAACTTTTTGGGCAGTCTCTGTATCCCCACTTGAGAGTAACTCAAACATCCTACTAGTGTCAAAGTTTTTTAGATTTGCTTCTTCAACATTTTTTTCTAAAATAGTTAAACCTAAATCAAGCACACCCTTTTTTTGGTTTTGCATTTCTTTTAATTCAAGCATTTTTTTCTTAAAATCTTCAACAACTAATTCTTTTGAAATAGAAAAAATTGCTTTCTCTTCAGGAAGCGAAAATTTTACATCACTTTGAGAAAACCCCTTCGCAAGCGAACCCACAATCTTTAATCTAATTAATGGTTTCATTTCAAAATCACTTGATAAAAAAGAATTTATTTTTTCTTCAACAACACTATTTATTTCTTCAGGCGTTGAGTTATCAAAATTAATTTTTTCGTAAAATAATTTTCTTTGAACTTTATAAGGAACAAAATCTAATTTTTTTGTTAATGTGTCAAAAAAGAAAACCCCTTTTTCTTTTTTTGATTCAAGATTTTTCATTTGAGTAAAAACACTAGACCCAGTTAAAAGAAATCTCTTCCCCTCAATTACTTGTTCATCCACCCAATGAAGGTGTCCATTAATAATTAAATCAAAACCATCCGGTAAATCAGCAAGTGAAAGTGAAGCCACCATATCATCATCAAAAGGCAAAAATTCTTTGAAAGATTGGTGGAATAAAATAATATTTATTGCACTAGAAATTGGTTTTGGATCATAAAGAGATAATACTTCTTTAGCATGTTTTTCTGGAACTCCCCCCATCCCATGAACCACTACTTTTTCTTTTACCCCATTAATTTCTTTTTCAAAAACAATATTTCCTACATGTAAATGAACTAACGCATTACTTTCTTCTAAAACATCAAGAGCGTTAGCAAAATCTTTTCCCCTATGCTCATGAGTTCCATGAATTGCTATGATCGGAACTCCTTTTACAAAAACATTTTTCTCACCAGTCCTTGTATTTTTTTTTAATTCTTTAATTGAACCATTGTTTTTTGCAAAACAATCAAAAGTAGAAAGCCAAACCTCTTGAGTAGGAGTCGCACTATCAAATAAATCCCCAGCATGAAGAATAAAATCAACTTTTTTTTCTTTAAATAATTCAATAGCTTCTTTAAAACGCGAAAAAGTTTCTTCACTCCTCTCATCAGACCCAAAACCTAAATGAGTATCCGAAAAAATACCTACAAGCATACATTATTACTAATAGAAAAGGGTTAAAAAATAAGTGCAAAATCTATTCTTAATTAGTTATTTGTTTAATCAAATGGTGTTTTTGGTGAATCCACATAAAGCGGTGCGAGAGGTTTTAATCCAATTCTTTTCACACATCCATTTAACTCTTTTTCATTTGTTGCATCAGAAAAAACAGCCATTATTTTTCCTTCATTAAATAACTCACTTATTTTTTTTTCTTCAACTTTTTTTATAACTTTAAAAGAATTATATTTTTCTAATGAAGATAAATCATTTTTTCCACAATAAATAATATTAATTCCTGATTTTAATAACAAAAACCCTAATTTTTCTGCAAATTTATTTGCGACAAAAACACTAGTTCCTTGAGTAGATACTGGCAACCCGCCAATTCCTTTTATTTCTTTAAAATAAAAATAAGAATAACCTTTAATTGCTAAACAAAAAAATTCACTCTTGGGTTCTTTTAATTTAACTTTAAGTTCAGGAAAATTTTTTAACACCTCTGAACCTAACGCAATTTCTAAATCTTTAGATGAAAAATTTTTACAAAAACTTTTTCCCCTGACAGCAAAAGTGGAGTCTAAATTATTTTCACATAAATCAGAAACATTAACACAAATTTCATTCATATTGGTTGTTTTTCTTTTCTCTGCAATAAAAAATGAACTAATCCCAAAACAATTTTTTAAACCATTAACCACCATAAGAGGATTTTTGCAATCAATAATTATTCTTCCACAAAAAGAAGATATTTTTTCAACTTCAATCTCTTGTCTTTTTAGGCTTAAAACCATATTTTCTTTTAATATTGAAAACCACCTTGATTTTACCTCTTGACTTTTTAGAGAAATCTCAGGATTTAGTAAAATTATTACACAATTTGGTAAAAACATAAAAATACTGGGTAAAAAAACAATTAAAAATGAAAACTTTTACTAAAAATCAACAAAAATTTTGTCAATAAAAAGCCTCGAAAAAAATTTTTAAATTTGGCAAAGATTATAAACATTACAGCCCTAATTTGCAAAGAAGAAACACTAAAAAACCAAAAAATAAAACCAAATATAAATGTGATAAAAATGGAAGCACTAGTTTTTTTTGTTTATTTGGCTCAAATAATTATTGGAGCGGCCTTTTTTAGTGCTATTTTAAGAAAATTAAATCAACCAACTCTTTTTGCTTACATAATTGCAGGAATAGTAATTGGTCCACTTGTACTTGGATCAATTGATTTTTCAGGATTAAATTTGCCATTTGATATTGGAATAAATGGAATGACTCCTGAACTAAGTTTACTTGCAAGTCTAGGAACAGCATTTTTATTATTCTCAATAGGAATTGAAACTTCAATTGAAAAATTATTCAAAGTAGGAAAACCACTTATTTTAACCACGGTTCTTCAAACATTTGCTCTAATTTTAATCACAATTCTACTTTCAACAATAACAGGGTTATTAACTTTTGAACAATCCTTATTCATTGCAATAATTATTTCTTCATCATCAACAATGATTGTGATAAAAGTACTAACTGACACTAAAGAAGTAAATACATTAACTGGAAAAGTAATTTTATCAATAACATTAATTCAAGATTTTTTAATAATATTTTTTACTCCACTCTTAACAAACATCACTTCATTATTTGATATAAATTTTACATTATTAATTATTGGAAAAATATTTGTTTTGATTGCGATCGCAGTATTTTTGAATAAAATAGTTTTTCCAAAATTATTTGAAGTTGCCTCAAAAGAACAAGAATTGTTTTTTTTAGTAAGTATTGCTACTGCTTTCTTTTTTATTGGAATTGGATATTTACTTGATTTGCCAATAAGTATTACTGGATTTATTGGAGGATTATCATTAAGTACATTAAGCTTCAATACCTCTATTTTTTCAAAAGTAAGAGCACTTAGAGATTTTTTCTTAATAATATTCTTTGTGACCCTTGGAATTCAAATAAATTTTTCACTAGGCACACTAAAAATTGAATTAATATTATTATTATTATTTTTAACATTTATACTAAAACCCGCAACACTTTTTGTGTTAACTATTTTTTCAGGATATGGTGGGAAAATTGGAATAAACTCTGCTTTCTCTTTAGTTCAAATATCTGAATTTGGTTTTTATTTAGCTGCACTAGGATTAACTGTAATTGGCCCTAATGGAACTACTGTAATTGGAGAAGATTTGTTTTCTCTTTTAATAATTTTAACCGCGGGATCAATGCTAATGGCCCCATATTTGATAACTATTAGTGACAAAGCGTGGAATAAAATTCATAAAAAAAATAAAATTTTTGATATTTTTGATAACAAATTTTTTGCAAGACAAATTCTAAAATTACAAAACATTTCTACAAAAAAAGAAATGAAAAACCATATTGTTATAATTGGCGGAAATATTACAGGAAGAGAACTTGCAAGAAATTTTTTAAAAGAAAAAGAAGAAGTAATAATAGTTGATTCAAACCCTGATATTATTTCTCAAGGAATCACAGACAAATTACCATTCATTTATGCTACTAGTGATGATGATAATTTTTTAGAAAAAACTGATGCATGTGAAGCAAAATTAATAATAATTACTTTAAAAAACATCCATGAAGCAAAAATGTTCACTACTCTTCTAAAAGCAAATTGCCCAAAACCAAAAATTTATTGTATAACTCACCATTTCGAAGAAGCACTTGATTTTTATAAAAAAGGAGTAGACTTTGTAGCAATGCCTTCTTTAATTAGCGCAACTCAACTCGCAGAATTAACTTACTTTGGGAATAAAAAAATTAATCAATCAAAGTATGAACAATTTAGAACTACTCAAATGAATTACATAAAAAAACAAGCAATGGAAGATAAAAAATATGATACAAGACTTGTACCTAAAGAAAATTAATGAAAATTTTAATTTCAGCAGTTTTTTAAACAAAACGCAAGAATTTTTATTTAAAAACAACAAGCCACTACCGCATCGTTGCAAAGCAATGATGCAAGTGTAAATCTTATCGCCCAGCCGAAACTGGGCAGGGCTAGCAAAGCGGTTATGCACTCCCCTGCAGAGGGAGTTAGAGGGGTTCAACTCCCTTGCCCTGCTTTTTTTAAACATCTTCTAACAAGCTTTTTAAAGGTTTAGTTTGAGTTTATTTGTATTACTTGGTGAGTAAGTTTAATAATTTTTCAATATATCTTGGTGAATTAATATGGGAATAAGACCTGCAAAATGTTACACAAACCCTAGAGGTGGAAAAAGAATAAGAAAAGGAGCCTCAGGACACGCAAGAAAAATAAATCACCAAAGAGCTTACACTAGAGTTGCAATAACTGCCCCTGATAGAAATTATATCGGAGCAACACCTGCTTTAAGAATAAGACAATTCAATATGGGAAACCCAATGTTACCCTACAATACTGTTGCTGAACTTGTTGTTACAGAAAGTATTGATATTAGAGATAATGCTATTGAAAGTGCAAGACAAAGTATTAACAGAAAATTAGTTAAAGCACTTGGAAAAGAAGGATTCTTTATGAAGGTAAGAGTTTACCCTTCACACTTATTAAGAGAAAATAAACAAGCACAAGGAGCAGGAGCGGATCGTGTTTCACAAGGAATGTGTTTATCTTTTGGAATACCTGTAGGAAGAGCAACAAGAGTTAGAGCAGGACAAACTATTTACAGTGTACTTTGCATGGATACACAAAAAAATCTTGTTAAAGAAGCACTAAAAGGAGCAAGAACAAGATTTCCTTGCAGTGTTAAAGTTGAATTTCACAACAATATTAAAAGTATTGGAACTATTCCAAATAAAGTTATTGAAGAAAAAGTTGCAGAAGTTGCAAAAACAGAAACTACTACTCCTACAGAAGGAGCAGCTGCTACTACCGAGGCAGGAAAAGCACCTGCAGCAGAAGCTGGAAAAGAAGCAGCTGGCACAAAAACGGATGCAAAAGCAGCACCTACGAAAAAGAAATAAATTTAATAAAATTTTTGGCCAAATATTTTTTCAACCAAAAAATCTTTTTTTTAATTTTTTTTATTTTTATAAAATTAAATTAAAAAATATTTAGAAAATTGTTTTTATTAAAAAATTTAATCTTATTTTTGAAGAATTCCTAAACCCAAAAACCTTTTTAACTACAAAAAACTTCTATTAATCATTGTTTTTTAAAGAAAAAAATACTGGAAAAAAGGTGAAAGAATGGTCAATATATTATGGTTTAAAGAATTAACTATGGAAAATATTCCCCAAGCTGGAGGAAAAGGAGCATCTTTAGGAGAAATGACACAAAATAATTTTCCAGTACCAAACGGATTTGTTGTAACTTCAGAAGCTTATTTTAATTTTATAGAAAAAAAAGGAATCAGTAAAACTATTGTTGAAACAATTGATGCAATTGATGTTGATAACACAGAACAACTTGAAAGAGTGAGTGAAAAAATAAGAGAATTAATTGAAAAAACACCAATGCCTAATGACATCAAAGAAGAAATAATATTAAATTATTGGAAACTTAATGAAACTAGTTCCAATGCTGATGAAGAAGGCGCACTTGTTGCTGTAAGATCAAGTGCAACTGCTGAAGATTTACCTGAAGCAAGTTTTGCTGGACAACAAGAAACTTACTTAAATATCCAAGGAAGTGATGAAGTAGTACTAGCAGTTCAAAGATGCTGGGCATCACTATTCACTGCAAGAGCGGTGTATTATAGAAAAAAACAAGGATTTGGTACAGAAAAAGTCGGATTATGTGCAGTAGTACAAAAAATGGTTAATAGTGAAGTGAGTGGAATAATGTTCACAGCTGACCCAACAGGAGATCTTGAAAAAATAATTATAGAAGCAGGGTATGGACTAGGAGAAACTGTAGTGAGTGGAAGTATTACTCCTGATAATTATGTTGTTAGTAAAAAATTAATGAAACTTGAAAACAAAAAAATAAACAAACAAGAATGGATGCTTGTAAAAGAAGGAAAAGAAAATGTGAGAGTAAATTTAGGAGAAGGAAAAGCAAGATCACAAAAATTATTAGATAACAAAATCATTGAACTAGCAAATATTGGACAAAAAATAGAAGACCACTACAAAAAACCAATGGATATAGAATGGGCAATGGAAAATGATGTGTTATACATTGTGCAAGCAAGACCAATAACTACACTTGGACTTGATAAAAAAAACCAAGGTCACGAAAATCTTGAAGTAAAAGAAGAACCAATACTAATTGGACTCCCAGCGTCACCAGGAATAATAACTGGAATCGTTAAAGTTGTTCCTGAAATAAATGATATTGCAAAAGTAACTACTGGAGATATTTTAGTAACAAAAATGACTTCCCCATCATGGGTACCTGTAATGAAAAAAGCGAGCGGAATTATTACAAACGAAGGAGGAAGAACTTGCCACGCGGCAATTGTTTCTCGCGAACTAGGAATACCTTGCGTTGTTGGAACAGAAAAAGGAACACAAACACTAACTGATGGACAAGAAGTAACAATTGATGGATACAATGGAAAAGTATATGCTGGAAAAGTAAATATTGTTCAAGAAAAAAAAGAAACAAAAGTATTTGATGGAGAAGAAATTGATAAAATAGAAAAAGCAATAGAAGTAGAAATAAGAAAAAATCCACTAATAAGTGAAGAACAAAAAGAAAAAGTAAAAACAATAATAAAAGAATTCCGAGGAATTAAATACAAAGAAATGCCACTTGAAGAAAGAGAAAAAGAAGAAAAAGAACTATTTGATTTACTAAAAGACTTGACCATAAAAGTAAAAGTAAATGTTGCTTTAATTGATGCTGCAGAAAGTGCACAAAAAACAAACGCTGACGGAGTGGGACTATTAAGAGCGGAACACATGATAACTAATTCAGGAATGCACCCCGCAGAATTTATTAGACAAAACAAAGACACCGAACTAAAAAATATTGTAAAAGAAGGAATCAAAAATGTTGCAACAAGATTCACTGGACCTGTTTGGTTTAGAACATTTGATGCGAGAAGTGATGAATACAAAGAACTAATTGGTGGAGAGAAAGAACCAAAAGAAGAAAACCCAATGCTAGGATGGCATGGAATTAGACGCGACCTTGATGAACCAAGAATGTTCATTTGCCAAATACAAGCAATAAAAGAATTATATGAAGAAGGAGTAAAAAATGTTGGAATAATGTTACCCTTTGTTCAAAGTCTTGAAGAAGTAATACTTGCAAAAAAAATAGCAAAAGACACTGGACTCCAAGAAGAAGTTGATTTTGGAGTAATGGTAGAAACACCTGGAGCAGTATGGATAATTGATGAAATAATACCCTACATCAAATTCATTTCGTTTGGAACAAATGATTTAACACAACTAACACTAGGACTTGATAGAAACAATGAAAGAGTTCAAAAACAATTCACAGAATTACACCCTGCAATACTAAGACAACTTGAATATGTAATAAAAAAATGTAAAAGCGCAGGAGTAACAACAAGTATTTGTGGACAAAGTGCATCAAACCCCGACATGGTGAAAAAACTAGTGTGGTACGGAATTGATAGTGTATCAGCAAATATTGATGCAGTAGAAGAAATAAGAAAAACCGTAATAATTGAAGAAAAGAAAAAAATACTAGAATACTTAGATAAATGGCCATACAATACAAAAAATAATGAAATAAGTGATGAAATATTTTAATCACTTATTTTCAACTTTTTGTACAAGGATAAAAACAATACCTCTTTCTTTATCTAAAAGAATCATTTAATTACTTTTCGAAATATGAAATAATGTATGTTACGAATAGAACTAACTGATGCTATTAAATCCTTAAAAAAAATGAAAGCAAAAAAAGTACTCTTACAAATACCTGAAGGATTAAAGACAAATACAGAAAATATTGTTAAAGAATTAGAACAAAATGGACTCATTGTGATAACTTCAATGGACCCTTGCTTTGGAGCTTGTGATATTAAACCAAACGAAGCAGAACTAATGAAGTGTGATGCAGTACTTCACATTGGACACACAAAATTTGTTGAAAAAAATGATAAAAAAATAATTTATGCTCCACTAAATTATAAACTAACTAATCTTGAAGAAATCAAAACCAAAATAACACATTATTTGTTGGACAATAATTTTTCTTATATTGGAATTGTTACAACCGCACAATACTTGCATTACTTGCCAGAACTAAAAAAGCATTTAGAAAAAAATAAAATAAAAATTGAGATCACAAATGGGAAAAGAGTGGAAAACGGACAAGTCTTAGGTTGTAATTATTCAAGTGCGAATGGTAAAGCAAAAACTATTCTTTATTTTGGAGATGGATTATTTCACCCTTTAGGAATTCACTTTGGAACAAAAAAAGAAGTAATAATATTTGACCCAATTCTTGGAACAATAAAAACTCTTGATAAAGAAAAAAATAATTTTTTACGAAAAAGATTTCTTTTGATTGAAAAAGCAAAAGAAGGAAAATCTTTTGCAATTCTTGTTTCAACAAAAATTGGTCAAAACCGAATTTCTATTGCTGAAAAAATAAAAAAAGAGCTTGAGGCTGCTGGGAAAAAAGTTTTTATTTGTTCAATGGATTATATTTCTGAAGAAAAATTACTTGGACTTGAAGTTGATGTACTTGTGAACACCGCTTGCCCAAGATTATCCATTGATGATTTTGCATCATACAAAAAACCATTACTAAATTATAATGAAGTAAAATATGTTTTAGGAAAAAGCTATGAAAACTATGAAATGGAAATAATTTACTGAGGTGATTAAAATTAAAATTGCGATAAGTGGAAGTATGTTATTTTCAAAAGAAATGTTGAAGAAAAAAACAGAATTAGAAAAATTAAATCACAAAGTAACTATCCCAAAAAATGCGAAAGAATTTGCAGAAAATAAAATTGAAGTTGAAGATAAGTGGAAAAAATTAGAAATCGATGCAATAAGGTCCTATTTTAATGAAATAAAAAAATGTGATTCAATCCTGGTTTTAAATATAACAAAAAATAATATTGAAAATTATATTGGAGGAAATAGTTTGATTGAAATTGCATTTGCTCATGTGCTTAAAAAGAAAATATTTTTATACAACCCGGCCCCAAAAATGAGTTACACTGATGAAATCATTTCAATGAAACCAATAATTATTAATCAAGATATTAAAAAAATAAAATAATTATTATTCTTCATTCTCAGTTGTAGCACTTTCTGTTCGTACTATTGTTCCTTTAAATTCAGGGTTTCCTCGGACAATAGATTTAAAATTTTCTACATCGTTTCCTGAAATAAAATAAGATCTAATTTTGCTTCTTTGCAAGATTGCTGCTGCGTGTGGATCAACAAAAATGTGTGCTCCTGGTTTTGATGCTTGTGCCTTAAGAAGCGAAACCATTTTTGTGTGAGTTAATTCTTTATACATTTTTGCGTGC
>Ga0116177_10001176_pt1 | contig 19591 bp, 22 predicted proteins | sample AD_STIC10_MetaG_FD_89750 | JGI IMG/M metagenome (GOLD analysis project Ga0116177, IMG submission 89750) | Active sludge microbial communities of municipal wastewater-treating anaerobic digesters from USA - AD_STIC10_MetaG | ecosystem: Engineered > Bioreactor > Anaerobic > Digestate | place: USA... | reverse complement strand
GGAATGGTCGTTAATCTAGCGGCCGCTCCCCGGGCATTCAAGCAAGGTCGCGTTCTCCGCGCACCCTTGGAGCGCCCCCATCACCGCGTCGGCGACCGCGATCCGCACCCCCCCGATCTTCCGATTTTCGCGCGTGGGGTTCACCCGGTTGGTCAACAGGATCACGAAGACGTCGTTGGCCGGGTCGACCCAGAACGAGGTGCCGGTGAAGCCGGTATGCCCGAACGCCGCGGCCGACATCCGTCGCCCCGCCGAGTTGGACCCGTTCGGCTTCTCCCACCCCAGCGCACGGTTGGAGAGCGGGGAATCGGGCCGAGACGTGAAGCGGGCGATGGTCGCCGAGTCGAGGACCTGCACGCCATCGAGACGCCCGTGATTGAGGTACATCCGGGCCAAGCGGGAGAGATCAGCGGCCGAGGAGAAGAGCCCGGCGTGTGCCGAGATCCCGCCAAGGGCAAAGGCATTTTCGTCGTGTACCTCCCCGCGCAGGTGACGCTGGCGCCACGGGTCCACCTCGGTCGGGGCGATGCGGGCGCGCAGCGACGCGGCCGGGCGCCACGCGGTCTCGCGCATGCCTAACGGGCGAAAGACGATGCGCGTGACAAACTCGTTGAACGGCGTCCCCGACACCCGCGTCACGACCTGCCCGGCGAGAATCGCCCCCAGGTCGCTGTACACCATCCGGGCGCCGGGCACCGTGTCGAGCGGCGTGGCGAAGACGAGGGCGAGCGCCTGCGCCGGCGAGGTGGCCTCCTTGTACAACGGACGCCACGACGGGAGCCCCGATGAGTGCGACAGCAGGTGGCGAACCGTGACCTTCTCCTTCCCGGCCCCCGTCCACTCCGGGAGGTACCGCTGGACCGGCGCGTCAAGGTCGATCATGCCGTCCTGCACGAGGCGCAACACCCCCGACGTCATCCCGACCACCTTGGTGAGCGAGGCGAGGTCCCACAGCGTGCGTTCGTTAGGCACCGCCGGATCGGCCGCGTCCAGCGTCCCGACCGCCGACTGCGCGAGGATCCCCGCTCGACTGCCGACCAGCGCGACCGCTCCGGGAAAGGCGCTGTCTCGGATGGCCTGCTGCAGCACGCGATCCAGCCGCTCCTGGAGCACGGGGAGGTCTATGCCGCGCGCGGTCGCCACCGAGGCGCTGACGCGCGGGAGCGGCGCCGCCGCAGGCCCCTGACCGGGCAGTCGGCAGGCGGTCGCCGCGAGCACCGACAGCGCCGTCAGGACCGTCCGGTGACGACGCCGGCGCGGGAACGACGGAGCCTGGACGAGCGAATGCGAAGGGGCGGGCGACGGCGAACGGGGCATGGCACGTGTGATGGAAGGTGTTGCGCGAACGGTCGTGCCTCGGCACCTTCGCCCGCAAGAGCGCGCGTCGCCGAGACCGCGTGTCATCGTCTCCTGCCCCGATCCTCGATGCGCCGATTCCTCTGCTTGGCGATGCTGACCCTCGTTCCGCTCGCGGCGTGCGCCCGCCAGGTCACGCTCCAGTCGACCCCCGCCGCCGCCGTCGAGGTCTCGCTCAAGGTCACCAACCGCACCACCCAGGCCATCACGATCTTCGTCCTGGCCGGCGGGACCGAACAGCAGCTCAAGGTCGTCGCGGCCAATGCGACGGAACTGATCCCCGTCCCCGGGGTGACTGGAGGAAGCACGGTGCGCCTGCGCGCCGCACTCGCCGACGGCTCGCGTTCGTACACGCGCGATGGGGTCGTACTCACCGGTGTCTTCGAGTGGCAAGTGCCGTAGTCGCAGGGTTGTAAGTGCCTGCGGACAGGCGTACTTTCAGTGGCTCGGATCATACCGGGCCCGTCCGGTTTTCTGACCGCGTCCCGCCCTAGGCGAACCGCTCGCCATCCCTATCCGCCCCGCATGAAGAGTCTCTGGGAAGCGATCATTCGCGGTTACCTCAAGGTGATCGCCCCCGTGGCGGACTGGATGGTTCGGAAGCGCATCAACCCCAACACCATCACGACCGTTGGGACGATCTGTTCGGTGATTGCGGGTGCCATCTTTGCGGCTGGCCACATTCGGACCGCGGGATGGGTGCTGGGGCTCACGGCGCTCTTTGATGTCCTCGATGGCACCGTGGCTCGGCGCACCGGGCGTTCGACCGTGTTCGGCGCGTTCTACGATTCCACGCTCGACCGCGTCGCGGATGGCGCCCTGCTCGGCGGGCTCACGATCTTCTTCGCCCGCAACGACGTCCATCAGGCCATCCCGCACAGCATGGGGACGCCGATGGTCGCCGTGCTGATCCTCGGGAGCATCGGGACGTTCCTCACGTCGTACACCCGCGCGCGCGCCGAGTCGCTCGGCATCGACGCGAAGGTCGGGATACTGCAGCGCCCCGAACGCGTGACGCTGCTCTCCGCGCCGCAGGCCTTCTTCGGTCTCGCCCTCAACGGGTGGGTCCTGATCACGATCTGCGTCCTGCTCTCGGTGACCGCATGGATCACCGCTGTACAACGCATTCTTTACGTTTACCGCGTGACGAACACTCCGGCGCTCGACGCCGAGGTGGCCCCGTCCGCCCCCGTCGCGCCGACTGCCGGCGCTGAGGCTCGCCGTCCCGCGCCAGCGGGACAGGGCGCCCGCTAATTCGCCTATTCAGGAGAACTGTCCGTGCAGGGTTCGTCTGCTTCTACGCCCCGCGTCGCCGTCCGTCCGGCCACCGGTAAGCTTGGCATCCTGACCCCGGGGCTCGGGGCCGTCGCGACCACCTTCATCGCGGGCGTCGAAAGCGTCCGGCGCGGACTGAGCCAGCCAATCGGTTCGCTCACGCAGATGGCGACCGTTCGCCTCGGCAAGCGCACGGAGCATCGCGCGCCGCTCATCAAGGACTTCGTCCCGCTCACGCCGCTCCAGGACATCGTCTTCGGCGCGTGGGACCCCATTCCGGATGATGCGTACACCGCCGCCAAGAAGGCGGGTGTGCTCGACGACAAGGATCTCGAGCCGCTCAAGGACTTCCTCTCGTCCATCGTCCCGATGCCGGCCGTCTTCGAGTCGCGGTACGTCACGCGCCTCACGAACACGACCAACGTCAAGACGGGCAAGACCAAGCGCGACCTCGCCGAACAGCTGCGCCAGGACATTCGCGACTTCAAGGCGAAGAACGGGTGTGAGCGCGTCGTCGCCGTCTGGTGCGCCTCCACGGAGACCTTCATCAAGCCGGGGCCGCAGCATGCGACCATCGAGCAGTTCGAACGCGCGATGGAAGCGAACGACGATGCCATCGCGCCGGCGATGCTGTACGCGTGGGCCTGCATCATGGAGGACGTCCCGTACTGCAACGGCGCCCCCAACCTCGCGGTCGATACCCCGGCGCTGCTGGAGCTGGCCAACCGGCGCGGCGTCCCGATCTCGGGCAAGGACTTCAAGACCGGGCAGACCTGGATGAAGACCGTCATTGCCCCCGGCATCAAGGCGCGCATGCTTGGCCTGGCTGGATGGTACTCCACCAACATCCTCGGCAACCGTGACGGTGAAGTGCTCGACGATCCTGCGTCCTTCAAGACGAAGGAGGAGTCGAAGCTGTCGGTGCTCCACACCATCCTGCAGCCCGAGCAGTACCCGGCGCTGTACAAGGACTTCTCACACGTCGTGCGCATCAACTACTACCCGCCGCGCGGCGACAACAAGGAAGGGTGGGACAACATCGACATCTTCGGGTGGATGGGCTATCCGATGCAGATCAAGGTGAACTTCCTGTGCCGCGACTCGATCCTTGCGGCGCCGATGGTGCTCGACCTCGCGCTCCTCTCCGACTTCGCGCACCGCGCCGGCATGAAGGGGATCCAGGAGTGGCTCTCGTTCTACTACAAGAGCCCGATGGCCGCGCCAGGGCTGCAGCCCGAGCACGACCTGTTCATCCAGCAGACCAAGCTCAAAAACACGCTGCGTCACCTCATGGGTGAAGAGCAGATCACGCACCTTGGCCTCGAATACTACGCCTCATGATCCGACGGCTCCGGCTCGCGCTGGCAGCGAGCGTCCTGGCGTTGGGCGCGGTTGCGTGCGGCCCAACCGGCCCGCAACCGCAGGTCCGCCTCTTCACGGACGACTACTCGATTGCCATTTCGTTCGATCCGGCACCGCCGTGCGCGCTGGAGCAGGTCGAGTTCAAGGTCGTGGTGCGCGACGCCAAGACGGGTGAGCCGATCGAGGGGGGCGAAGGGCGCATCTTCGCCACCAATGAGGATCGCAAGAGCGTGGACAACGGGCTCACGCCGGGGAAGGAACTCGGCACGTACTACAGCAAGCTGATGTTCGTGAATGCCGGGACCTGGGCCATCGGCTTCCAGTTCCGGCGCGACTCCACCCAGCGCCTGCAGCGGGCCAACGACTGGATGCAGGAGATCCTGTCCGAGGCACCGCCGGGGCAGCCGTGCAACAAGTGACGACATGCGCCATTTCTTCCGCACACACCTGACGCCGGCCGAGGTCATCGACTCGGCCGATGCCTACTTCGCCACCCTCGGCCTCAAGACCCTGTCGTCGACGTCGCGCGGCCGCGTCTTCCAGGGCGTCGTCGGGACCCCCGAGGTGCCGGCCCGACTCAAGCTGAGCGCCAAGCCCGAAGGCGGGCACTACACGTTCGTGGAAGTGCACACCGACCAGATGGGGGAGAGCCGCCTCGATCGCAACGTGAAGCGGTTCTTCGTGCAGCTGCGCAATCAGGACGATCCGCGCCATACGCTCGAGGCGGCGTACTGAATGGCGGCACGGAAGAAGACGGCAGGCGGGACACGGGAGCCGGACGGGAGCCACAGGGCGATTCGCACCATCGCGCCCGCAGCGCCGCCCCCCGGCCCTCGGCCCTCTGATCACCTCTCCCGTGCGCAGCAGCTCGAGCTGTACTACTGGATGCGGCTCACGCGTACGCTGGAGGAGCGGCTGGTCGCGCTCTATCGCCAGACCAAGGTCGTGGGCGGGCTCTTTCGCTCGTTAGGGCAGGAAGCGGATGCCGTCGGCTCGACGTTCGCCCTGGAGCGCCGTGACGTCATGTCCCCGCTCATCCGCAACATGGGCTCGATGCTGGTGAAGGGGGCCACCCCGCTCGAGATCCTGCGCCAGTACATGGCCAAGAGCGACTCCCCCACGCGGGGGCGCGAACTCAACATCCACTTCGGCGACCTCGATCGCGGCTTCATCGGCCAGATCTCGCCGCTGGGCGACATGGTCCCCGTGATGGCGGGGGTCACGCTGTCGTTCAAGCTGCGCGGTGAGGATCGCGTGGGGCTCGTCTACGTGGGTGATGGCGCCACGTCGACCGGGGCCTTTCACGAGGGGATCAACTTCGCCGCGGTGCAGCGGTGCCCGCTCGTCGTCGTGGTCGAGAGCAACCAGTACGCGTATTCCACCCCGTCGTGGAAGCAGACCGCGGCGAAGCAGATGGTCGACAAGGGCCCGGGCTACGGCGTGGCGACCGAGCAGGCCGACGGCAACGACGTCCTGGCGGTCTACGACGTGACCAAGCGCGCCGTCGATCGCGCGCGCGCGGGCGGGGGAGTCACCCTGGTCGAGCTGATCACCTATCGCCGCAAGGGACACGCGGAGCACGACAACCAATCGTACGTCCCCGAGGGAGAGATCGAGTGGTGGGAGGCCAACAACGACCCCATCGACCGCTACCTGGCCGTGATGCGTGAGTCGTTAGGCTTCGCCGAGGCGGAGATCGCCGCCACCGATGCGCGGGTGCGCACCGTGGTCGACGAAGCGACCGAGATTGCCGAGGCGTCGCCCTTTCCCGAGCCGCTCGATTGCCTCACGGGGATCTACGCCGACCCGCCGGCGGAGACGCCCCTCTGGTTCCGGGAGGGGACGCGCGCCGCGGTCGAGCGGAACGAACGCGCCGAAGGGTGGGGGACGTGGAATGCCGGCGCCGACGAGGCGACGCGATGAGCGAGATCACGTATCTCGAGGCGATCCGCCAGGCGCTCTTCGATGAGATGGAGCGAGACCCGAGCGTCTTCTGCATCGGCGAGGACATTGGCGCCTTCGGTGGGGCGTTCAAGGTCACCGAGGGGCTCCTCGCCAAGTACGGCGAATCGCGGGTGATCGACTCGCCGATCTCCGAGATCGGGATCGTCGGCGCGGCCGCTGGGGCGGCGCACATGGGGTTGCGTCCGGTGGTCGAGATGCAGTTCATCGACTTCATCGCCAACGCCTACGACATCCTCACCAACTACGTGGCCACCGCGCGCTATCGCGCCTTCCTGCCGTGCCCGATGGTGGTGCGCGGCCCGAGTGGCGGCTACGTCCGAGGTGGTCCCTTCCACTCGCAGAATCCGGAAGCCGGCTTCATCCACACGCCGGGGCTCAAGGTCGTCTACCCGTCGACCGTCGCGGACGCCTACGGCCTCATGAAGGCCGCCATTCGCGACGACGACTGCGTCCTCTTCTTCGAGCACAAGCACCTGTATCGCCGTATCAAGGGGGTGCTCCCCGAAGGCGACGGCGTGGTCCCGATCGGCAAGGCGCGCGTGGCGCGCGAGGGGGGCGACCTCTCGATCATCACGTATGCCGCCGCGGTGCACAAGTCGCTGGAGGCGGCCGAGCAACTGCAGCGGGAAGACGGGATCTCGGTCGAGGTCGTCGACCTGCGCTCCCTCGCCCCGCTCGACGACGAGGCGATCGTGGCCACGGTGAAGAAGACGAACCGTGTCCTGATCGTCCATGAGGATACGAGGACCGGAGGGTTGGCGGGCGAGCTGACGGCGCGGATCAACGAGTCGTGCTTCGCCTGGCTCGACGCCCCGGTGATGCGGGTGACGGCGCACGACGTCCCACTCCCGTACGCACCGGCGCTCGAGGACTATGTTCTTCCACAGGCCAGCGACGTCGTGCGTGCGGCGCGCTGGGTGGCGAGGTATTGATGGCTGACGAAGCGCGTGGGACGGGCGACAATCGGGAGGACCAGGGGGCACGTGAGGCCGGCTGGTCGGGCGGGGGAGGGGCGCGACGCACGCCGTCGCAGCAGGAGAACGACGAAGCCGTCGCCTTCGGGCGGAAGTTCGGACTCGGGTGCTTCACGTTCATCGTGGGGGGCTTCAGCGGCGGAATGGTGGCAGTGCTGATCGGGCAGGTGGTGGCCTACCTCAGCAAGGCGCCCAAGTGCGAAGGACTCCCGGTGTGCAACTGGTATGTGTATGTCGGGATCGGCGGGATCTTGGGGGCGCTGTCGCTCCCGACGCTGGTCCTGATGCGGCTGTCGAGGAAGCGTTAGGCGACCCACCCGCGGTGCCTCGGCACCGGGGGCAACGAACGGTGCTTCGGCACCGCATGTTCAAGCTCGGCGCACCTGCGCCGTGAACCGCTCGGCGCTTGGCGCCGTGAACTGCACGGCGTTTTGGCGCCGCGAACCGTCATAGACGAGAGGGAGATCCTTTGGCTCGCATCGACGTGGTGATGCCCCAGATGGGGGAATCGATCGCCGAGGGGACGATGTCCCGCTGGCTCAAGAAGATCGGCGACAGCGTGAAGCGCGATGAACCGTTGTTCGAGATCTCGACCGACAAGGTCGACGCCGAGATTCCGTCGCCGTCGGCCGGCATTCTCGTCGAGGTCCTCGTGAATGACGGTCAGACCGTCCCCGTGCAGACGGTGGTGGCGCGCCTCGAGACCGACGCGAGCGTGGCCGCGGCGATTCCCGCCGCGGCGCCGAGCGCCCCGACGGCGGCGAGTGCGGCGGGGGCCCCCCCCGCTATCGCATCTGTTGCCGCCCCGGCCGCCGCGCCCAACCAGCCGGTTGCGCGCCCCATCGTTCCCGCGGCACCGGCGCTCCCTGCGACCCCCGCCGCCGCACCCGGCTCCTTCGAGGATCGCATCCGCACCAAGTCCTCGCCGCTGGTGCGGAAGATCGCGGCGGAACACGGCATCCAGATCACCGGACTCCAGGGCTCCGGAGTGGCGGGCCGCGTGACCAAGAAGGACATCCTGCAGGCCATTGAGTCTGGTGTGACCGCCCCGGCGGCCCCCTCCGCGCCGGCGGCGCCGACCGCGTCCGCGCCGATCGCCGCCCTCCCCGGGGCGTCCATGTACGCCCCCGGCGGATTCGGCTTCGACGCGCCGGTCGTGCACCCGTGGCCCGGCGACGTCGTGGAACCGATGTCCAAGATCCGCCGCCTCACGGCGGGCCACATGGTGTACTCCAAGCACACCTCGGCCCACGTCACGACGTTCTTCGAGGTCGACCTCACCAAGGTCGCGCGCATTCGCCAGCGGATGCGTGGCGAGTTCGAGGCGCAATACGGCGAGAAGCTGACCTTCCTCCCGTTCATCACGCAGGCGGTGGTGCAGGGGCTGCGCAAGTTCCCGGTCCTCAACGCCGCGGTGCGCGGCACCGACATCGTCTTCCGCAAGCAGTACAACATCGGGATTGCCGTGGCGCTCGAGTGGGGGTTGATCGTCCCGGTCGTCAAGCAGGCCGATTCGCTGTCGCTCGTTGGACTCACGCGCGGCATCAACGACCTTGCGAATCGCGCCCGCGCCAAGAAGCTTCGACCGGAGGACGTGCAGGATGCGTCGTTCACCATCACCAACCCCGGCGTCTTCGGGTCGGTCATGGGAACGCCGGTCATCCCGCAGCCCACGGTGGCGATCCTTTGTCTCGGGAGCATCGAGAAGCGTCCCAAGGTCATCACCGGCCCCGACGGCGAGGATACGATCGCGATTCGCACCTGTGCGTACTTTTCGCTGTCGTTCGACCATCGCATCGTCGATGGGTCGGACGCCGACCAGTACATGGCGTTCGTCAAGAAACAGCTCGAGACGATCCCGGACACGGGCTTCTAGCCACGGCGCGCGACCGCAGGGTGGTCGCGCGATCAACCCACGGGGCGCCGCCGGGCGACGCGTCGCCCGGCCGCCAGCACTTGGAGCATCAGGACATGCCTACGCGCAGCATCACCATCGACGACAAGACCTGGCGCGTCTTCCCGAGCGGCTTCGTCACGCAGTACGAGCACGACGAATTTGCCCTCATCTTCATCCACGGCTCCGGCGAGGGACGCGAGGTCCGCGTCACGCGCTACTCGCCGCATGGCACGCGCTCGCGCGAGCAGTCGCTGGTCGAACTCCCCGAGGGAGAACTGCGGCGCCTCTTCGCCGAGTCGCAGCCCGGCGCCACCTCGCCCGAAGCGGGTTACGCGACGTGAGCGGTCCCGCCGCGACTCCCCTCCCGGGTGATGCGCTCCCGGCGCGTGTCGACCTGCATATGCACTCGACCGCGTCTGACGGATCGCAATCGCCGGAAGGCGTCGTCGCCGCCGCGCTCGCGTCCGGCGTGAGCGCGATCGCGCTCACCGACCACGACACCGTCGCCGGCGTCCAGCCGGCGCGCGAGGCGGCGGCCGGCTCCTCGCTGCGCGTCATCGCCGGCGTCGAGCTGAGCGCCTATCAGGGAGACGAGGAAACGCACCTGCTGGGATTGCATCTGACGGACGTCCTGGGAATCGAGCGCGAGCTCGAGGCCTTCCGCGACGCCAGGCGCGATCGCGGTGAGCAGATGGTCGAGCGCCTCAACGCGATCGGGGTCAAGATCACCTTTCAGGATGTGCTCGACGCTGCGGGGGGCGGCGCCATCGGCCGTCCGCACGTGGCCAAGGCGCTCGTCGAGAACGGCTGGGCGCGCGACAACCGCGATGCCTTCGATCGATACCTCGGCGCGGGACGACCCGCCTACCTCGACAAGCGCCGTTTGTCGCTGCGCGACGCCATCGCGATGGTCCACGGCTGCGGGGGGATCGCCGTGCTCGCGCATCCCGGCGGCGAAGGGACCCTCACGCGTCTCACCGCACTCAAGGCGATGGGGCTCGATGGCGTGGAGGTCCTGCACCCGAGTCACTCGGGTGAGGATCGCAAGCGACTCCTCGCGATTGCCGAGCACCTCGATCTCGTCCCCTCCGGCGGGTCGGATTCGCATGGGGCGACCGCTGGCCCTCGCGTGATCGGGGCGCTCCCCGTGCCGCTCGCCTGGCTCGAGCGACAGGACGCCCGCGTCGAGTTGCGGCGCGCCGGCGTCGCCGCCTAACGGGAGCGATCGCATGGCGGAGCGTCGCGTCGCACTCGTGACGGGCGGCGCACGCCGCCTCGGGGCCGCCTTTTCGCGCGTCCTCGCTCGGCGCGGCTACGTGGTCGCCATCCATCACCGGCAGTCGCACGCCGAGGCCGCCGCGCTCGGGGTCGAGATCGCCAGCGAGGGCGGCGAGTCGCACACGTTCGCCGCCGATCTCGCCGACCCCCAGGCGCCTGCCGCGCTGGTGCGTGACGTCGTTGAACGCTGCGGACGGTTGGACGTCGTCGTGAACTCCGCGGCCAACATGCTGCGCACGCCGGTCGGGAGCGTCACCGCGGAGCAGCTGGACGAGATCTTCGCGCTCAACACGCGCGCCCCGTTCCTCATCGCGCAGGCCGCCGCGGCCGCGATGACCGACGGCGGGGTGATCGTCAACATGGCCGATCTCGCCGCCTTCGAGACGTGGGCGGGCTACATCCCGCACGCCATGTCCAAGGCGGCGATCGTGCAGATGACGCGCGCCCTCGCGCGCGTGCTCGCCCCGCGCATCCGCGTCAATGCCATCGCCCCCGGCGTGGTGCTCCTCCCCGACGGGTGGGATGGCGCCGCGTCCGAGCACCTGGCCGCCACGACGCCGCTGCGCCGACACGGCTCGCCAGACGACGTCATGCGCGCCTTCGAGTACCTGCTGGATGCCCCCTTCGTCACCGGCGAGGTCCTCTTCGTCGATGGCGGGCGGCACGTGCGCCGCTGAGCGCCACGCCGGACCTGCCTGCCAACGCGCGGCGGGTTCACGGCGACGTGGAGACGGCCGGTACCACCGGAGGGATCGTCGCGCGAAATTACGCAGGCCTGCGCGGGGTACCGCGCACCTTACTTACCGGGAGCTGAACGTGGGGACGCACAACTACGAGGTCGTGATCGTCGGCGCCGGTCCGGCCGGGATGACAGCGGGACTCTACGCGGGTCGCTCGATGCTGAAGACCGTGGTGCTCGAGCGCGGCGCCCCGGGAGGGGAGCTGCTCAACACCGAGATGATCGAGGACTATCCCGGCTTTGAACATGTAGAGGGATGGGATCTCGCGCAGAAGTTCGCGAGCCACGCCGCCAAGTTCGGCTGTGAGTTCCACACACGAAATGTCGAGAGCGTGAAGCGCCTCGACGACGGAACGTTCGAGACGCGCGCCGACGACGGCGAGGTGTATCACTCGCCCACGGTCATCGTCACCGCCGGCGGAACCCCGATCAAGCTCAACATCCCCGGTGAGAACGAGTACGCGGGGAAGGGCGTCTCGTACTGCGCCGTCTGCGACGGGGCCTTCTTCAAGGGGCACACGATCGCGGTCGTCGGCGGTGGCGACGCCGCGTGCGAGGAAGCCGACTACCTGACGCGCTTCGCGACCAAGGTCTACCTCATCCACCGCCGCGACACGTTCCGCGCCTCGAAGATCGTGCAGAAGCGCGTCTTCGAGAATCCGAAGATCGAGGTCATCTGGAACACCGTCGTCGACCAGGTGCACGGCGACGCCCAGGGGCTCGTCGATCATGTCACCCTGCGCGACGTGAACGCCGGCGCCACGCGCGCCCTGGCGGTCACCGGCTTCTTCGTCTTCATCGGGTTCAAGCCCAACACGACGATCATCGCCGATCACGTCGATCACGACGAGTCGGGCTACCTCCGCACCAGCTGGCACATGGAGACCACGATCCCGGGGCTCTTTGCGGCTGGCGACGTGCGCGTGCAGCTCACGCGACAGGTCACGACCGCCGTCGGAGACGCCACGACCGCCGCGGTGGCCGCGGAGAAGTACCTCACGGCCCTCAAGGATGCGGCCAAGGCGCGTGCGGCCGAGGGAGAAGGGACGGCGTGAAACGCTCGGTCTTCGTCGTCGGCGCCTTCCAGGAGAACTGCTACCTCGTCGCGGACGAGGCGGCCGGCAAGGCCGTCCTGATCGATCCGGGGGACGACGGCGACCGACTGTTCGATGCCGTACAGCGCGCGGGGCTCACGCTCGAGGCCATCTGGCTCACGCATGCGCACCTCGATCACATCGGCGGGATCGCCGCCATCAAGCGGCGCGTCGACGTCCCGGTCTTTCTCCACCCCGACGACCTGACGGTGTATCGCTACGCCCCGCAGGCGGCGGCGATGTACGGGCTCCCCTTCGAACTCGGTCCGCTCCCCGATCGCACCCTGTCTGAGGGGGATGTCATGACCCTCGGCTCGTTGCGTTTCGAGGTGTGGCACATGCCGGGGCACGCCCCCGGGCACGTCATCTTCCACGGTCACGGCATCTGCTTCGGCGGCGACGTGCTCTTCGCCGGCTCGGTGGGGCGCACCGACCTCCCGCTCTCGGACGGCGAGGCCTTTCAACGCACGCTCGCACGGATCGCGACGCTCCCCCCCGAGACCGTGGTCTGTCCCGGGCACGGCCCGGAGACGACCATCGCCGACGAGATCGCCGCCAACCCCTTTCTCAGTGGACAAGCGCGACCGTTGCGGAGGTAGCGGTTCGTCTCGACCGCCAGCGGAGTCCGGCGCGGCTTCGCGTCGCGAACGCAGTGGCTTGGCGTTGTCGGGAACTCCTGTGAACTCCGGTGTCACACCTCCGATCACCTCTCGCCGGTCCGTCCGCGGCCTTCCTCTTCGATCCCCCTGATGCGCATCCCTCGTCAGTCCCGTCTCGCCTCCGGTTCGCTCGCGGCCCTCGTGGCGGCCGTCGTTCTCGTCACTGCCTGCGACACGACGTCTTCGTTCTCGCCCAGTCAGCAGAAGTGGGGCTTCATCTACGTCTCGGCCCTCAAGACCACGGGCGGCGAGTATCGGGTCGCCCCCACCGGATCGTTCTTTCGCGGCTCGATCTCGTCGATTCCTGACGCGCGCATCCGCACCGACTCCTGCTTCACCGTCGGCGACTATGTCGCGCCGAGCAACGGCGTCCTCACCGGGGTGACGTATCTCGACGCAGGGGCGAGCCTCACGGCCAAGCTCGGGACGACGACCAACACGATTCCTCGCGTCAGCGCGAGCGCATCGACGCTGTACAACCTGGCCTCCGGGACCACGCTCCCATACACCCCGGGCGACTCGATCGTCATGACCGTTCCGGGCGCGAGCGGCGGCTACCCCGGCGCCGAGGTCCGTGGACGCAGTGCCGAGCCGTTCACCTTCGATGCCGTCGTCCCGTCGACCGCGACGATTCCACTCAAGTGGTCGGCCGCCACTGATGGCAACAGCGCCATGATCATCTCGCTGCAGTACACGCCGGCGACCTCGGGCGCCAAGACGCAGGAGATCCGCTGCGCCTTCACCGACGACGGCGTGGATTCCATCCCGCTGCGCCAACATCAGGCCTGGTCGTCGGCGACGAACGCGAGCCGCTCGATCACCTTCACGCGGCTCCGCACCAGCATCGTCTCCGTCGACGACGGCGCCCTGGAGCTGATCTCGACGTTCAACGTCCCGACGCCAACGCCGTAACGGGGGTAGGTGGGGGCGCGGCCGCCGATGCGCGCTGCGCCCCCTCGGTGCCCCCCGTTTCCCTAGTCGCGCATGTCGGAGACCCGGACGGAACGTGACCCGTTAGGCGCGATGGATGTGCCGGCCGAGGCGCTGTACGGGGTGCAGACCGCGCGCGCGGTGCAGAACTTCCCCATCAGCGGGCTGCGCCCCCTCGAACCGTTCGTCGTCGCCCACGTCTGGATCAAGAAGGCGGCGGCCCTCACCCACAAGGAAACGGGGCGCCTCGACGCGCGCCTCGCCGACGCGATCGTCGCCGCGGCCGATGAAGTCCTGGCCGGACGGCACCGCGAGCACTTCGTCGTCGATCCCTACCAGGCGGGGGCAGGGACGAGCCACAACATGAACGTGAACGAGGTCCTCGCCAATCGCGCCAACGAGTTGTTAGGCGGTCGCCGGGGGGAGTACACCCCGGTGCATCCCAACGACCACGTCAACATGGCGCAAAGCACCAACGACACGATTCCCACGAACATCCGCCTTGCCGCCCTCGCACGACTCGCGCCGCTCGCGGCGGCTTTCGAGGGGCTGCGCGATGCGCTGGCCGCCAAGGGGATCGAGTTCGACGATGTGGTGAAGGCCGGGCGCACGCACCTGCAGGACGCGATGCCCATCCGCCTCGGACAGGAATTCACCGCCTACGCGGGCTCCATCGATCGCGCCCTGCGCCGCATCCGCGAAACGTCCGACTACCTGCGCGACCTCGGTATCGGCGGGAGCGCCGTCGGGACCGGGGTGACGGTCGAACCGTCGTATCCCGCGCGCATGGTGGTCCACCTGTCCGAGATGACCGGGCTGGTGTTGCGGGTCGGCGCTGACCGCATTCAGCTCATGCAGAGCATGGGCGACGTGGCCGCCTTCTCGGGGTCGCTCCGTGTCCTCGCCCTCGAGCTGTCGAAGATCGTCAGCGACCTGCGTCTGCTGGTGATGGGGCCGCGCACCGGGATCGACGAAATCGTCCTCCCCGCGGTGCAGCCGGGGTCGTCCATCATGCCGGGAAAGATCAACCCGTCGATTCCGGAGATGGTCAATCAGGTCTGCTTCCAGGTCATGGGGTGCGACGCGACGGTCGGCATCGCCGCCGAGCACGGGCAGCTGGAGCTCAACGTCATGATGCCCGTGATTGCCCATAACCTCCTCTTCTCCATGCAACTCCTCACCAACGCCGCCACGGTGCTGACGGAGAAGTGCGTGAAGGGGATCGCCGCCCATCGGGAGATGTGCGCCTACTGGGTCGAACGCTCCGCCGCCCTCGCCACCGCGCTCGCGCCAAGGATCGGCTATGCCGCCGCCGCGGAGCTCTCCAAGCGGTCGGTGAAGGAGGGGACGCTCATACGCGACATGGTGCGAAACGAAGGGCTCCTCCCCCCGGACGAGATCGACGCCGTGCTGGACCTGCGACGCATGACCGAGATTGGCATCCCCGGTGGCCCCCACGGGCCATCCAGCGCGGGCTGACAATCCGGAAGCCGACTTTTTTCCTCGTCTTCTCGTCTTCCCGACTTCTCGTCTCCTATATTGGACCCATGCGGATCACGACGTGGGCGGAGTACGGACTCATCTGCGCGCTACACCTGTCGCGCCGACACGGTGAGGGACCGGTCACGGGTCGGGAAATCGCTGCGCGCGAGCGCCTCCCCGCCGACTACGTCGAGCAGATCCTACTGCGACTCCGTCGCGCGGGTATCGTCAGCAGCACGCGCGGCGCGAAGGGCGGCTACATCCTCGCCCACGACCCCATGGACGTCACCGTGCGCGAAGTCATCTCGGCGTCCGAGCGCGGGACGTTCGACGTCCATTGCGTCTCCCATCCCATCGCCGAGGAGCGCTGCTCCGAGTCGCAGAATTGCAGCATCCGTCCCGTCTGGCTGATGCTGCAGCAGCGCATTGACGACGCGCTCGATAGCGTGCGGCTGGCGGATCTCCTGCAGGATGAGACGTCGGTGCGCGCCCGGGTCGGCCTCCCCGTGCTGCAGGCCTGAAGAGGAGTCCCGCGCCATGTCGCCGCGTCTCTTCGACGAGTGGCGCTCTGAGTGGCGCCTGAAGCGTGGACTCGGCGCCTACGTCGCCTCGATCATGAGCGAGCCCGACGCCGACGACGTCGCCTGGCTGGCCGAAGCGGCATGCGGCGGTGACCTCGACCGCGCCGCGTGGGAGTTGCGCTATGCTCGTCGCGCCTTGGGGCTCGTGGTGTCGCAGCGTGATGCGCTCGACGACCGCACCGGGTCGCTCGTCGCCCGCGAGCTGGGCACCGCGCAACAGGCGGATCGGCACGTGGCCCCCGCCATGCTCCGGGTCGCCGAGCGGCAGTTCAACGATCGATTGACCATGTACCGCGACGTCCTCACTTCGCGGACACCGTCCGAAGGGGCAGGGGCCCGCCTCGGACGCGCGCTGCTGATGATCGCCGGAACGGCGCGCGCCGGTGACGACATGATCGCGCGCGCCGGCGACATCCTGGCCCGGTATGTTGGCGAGGCCAACGACGCGCTGCGCAAGGCATTCGGCGCGCCGTCGCTCCCCGACGACATCCCCCCGTCGGCGCTCGGGCGCTGACCGACGCCGCACGAGAAACGGCGCGACGCCCGGTGGGGTGTCGCGCCGTTGATGTATGAAGACACGTGCTGCAGTGCGCTCGGGGAGACTCGAACTCCCATGGGTGTTACCCACCGGCTTCTGAGACCGGCGCGTCTACCAGTTCCGCCACGAACGCAGGATCCCGACGAATCGCCGCCGATGTGCGAGTGGCGAGGAACGTGGGGACGGGAAGGTATCGGCGTGCCGATGCCAAGTCAACGCGGTGTATCGTCTTACGCGGCCGCGCGCCACGCCGTGGCCGTCGACCGATTACTTTCACTCGCGGGATCGGTGCACGCGGAGCACGTGAGGGCCGCGCTCACCTCCTGCCTGACTCCCCAACCGACGAGATGGCCCAGAAGACCGAGGCGGACGACATCAAGGTCGTCGCGCGGAACCGCGATGCGCGCCACAACTACCACATCCTCGAGACGTGGGAGGCGGGGCTCGTGTTGACCGGCACCGAGGTCAAGTCGCTGCGGAGCGGCAAGGCGAACATCTCCGACGCCTACGGGATCGTCCGCGACGGCGAGGTCTATCTCCTGAACGTGAACATCTCGCCCTACGAGCGGGGCGGGTACGTGAACCACGATCCCACGCGCCTGCGCAAGCTGTTGCTCCACACGCGCGAGATCCGCCGGTTGATCGGGGCGGTGGAGCGCGAAGGTTTGACCCTCGTGCCGCTCGAGCTGTACTTCCGGCGCGGGCGCGCCAAGGTCAAGGTCGCCCTGGGGAAGGGGAAGAAGCTGCACGACAAGCGCGATGACTCCAAGAAGCGCGATGCGGATCGCGAGATCGCCCGCGCCATGCGCCACCGATGATTGCGCTGCTCGCCGCCTTCGCCCTCCTGCAGCAGGTCGGCGATCCGCCGGCCGCGCTCACGGTTCGCGAGGGTGACAAGGTCGGCAGCATCCCGGTCGTCGTCACGCGACTGGGCGCCATGGTTCGTGCGCAGGACCTGCTGGCGCCGTTAGGCGCGGTACTCCTGCGGGATGCCCCCGAGCGATTCCGCCTCGTGATCGGCGGCACCGAGATGGAGCTGGCGACGGGGATGGCGTTTGCCAAGGTCCGCGGAGCGACCGAACCGCTTACCGCTGCGCCCACGCTCCTCAACGGAGCGCTGTATCTCCCGCTCTCGTTTCTCACCGACCTCCTGCCGCGTGTGGGGACCGGGTTCCTCTACGACGCACGGCTCTCGGAGCTACGCAGGTTCGCGACGGTCACCGCGACGCGTCGCCCCGACCCGGACAGCGATCGTGCTCCCCCTCCGGCCCCGCGAGACAAACCGCGCAGTGCCGCTCCCCCCTCGGCCTCGCCGCGGACGCCGCGGACGCCGCGGCGCGACCGCACGCCGGTCGTCGTCGTCGATGCCGGACACGGGGGACGCGATCGCGGCATGCACGGCCCCATCGGCGGCGGACCACGTGTCTACGAGGCCGACATTACGCTGGCGGTTGCGAAGCGCTTGCGCGACGAGCTCACGCGGCGTGGCGTGCAGGTGGTCATGACGCGCAGCTCGGACACGCTCATCGCCCTCTCCGATCGTGGGCGCATCGCGAATCGCGCGCAGGGCGACCTGTTCGTCTCGGTTCACGTCAATGCCGCCAATCCGCGATGGAAGAACCCCGGCGGGGCACGCGGGTTCGAGACCTACTTCCTGTCGGAAGCCAAGACCGACGATGAGCGCCGGGTGGCCGAGCTGGAGAACGAAGCGGTGAAGTACGAGGTGGAGGAAGGGGCGGCGGGCGGCGACCCGCTCAGCTTCATTCTCAACGACATGAAGCAGAACGAGTACCTGCGCGAGTCGAGCGCCTTCGCCTCCACGGTGCAGCAATCGCTGCGGTCGGTGCACCCCGGGACCGATCGCGGGGTGAAACAGGCGGGCTTCGTTGTGCTGGTCGGAGCCTTCATGCCGTCCGTCCTCGTCGAGATCGGCTTCGGGACCAACGCGCGCGAGGCGGCCTACCTCTCGGGCGACGCGGGGCAGCAGTCGCTCGCCCGGGCAATCTCCGATGCCACGCTCGCCTACCTGCAGCGGTACGTCGGTCGGCGAAGCAACGCGGGGGGGCAATGAGCACTCCGTCGTCGTCGCCCTTGGCGACCGCGCTCGGCGGCCTGGCGCTGCAGAACCCGGTGCTGCTGGCCGCCGGCACCGCGGCGTACGGCGATGAGATCGACGAGGTCAGCTCGCTCGAGGAACTCGGCGGAATCGTGACCAAGGCGGTGAGCCTCGATCCTCGAAAAGGAGCGCCGGCACCGCGCGTCGCCGAGTTTCCCGGGGGGATGATCAACGCCATCGGCTTGGCCAACCCGGGCGTGGAGGAGGTGCGAGCATCGCATCTCCCGTGGCTCGCCCGGTCGCTCTCGCGTGCGCGTGTGCTCGTCAATGTCGTCGGGTACGCCATTGACGACTTCGCCCGTGTCATCGAACGTCTGGATGACGTGCCGGGGAAGGACGGCTATGAGCTGAACGTCTCGTGTCCGAACGTGAAGGCCGGCGGCATGGAGTTCGGTGCCGATCCAGCCGCGCTGCGCGAGGTCGTCCTTCGGGCCAGGGCCGCGACGTCAGCGCCGATCTTCGTCAAGCTGTCGCCAACGCTCGTCGACATCGCGGGGGCGGCGCGCACCGCGCTCGACGCCGGCGCGAATGGCGTCACGCTCGTGAACACGATGCCGGGGCTCGTGATCGATCTGGAGCGTCGGCGACCGGCCCTCGGTTTCGGAACCGGGGGGGTGAGCGGTCCCGGGCTGCTCCCGATCGGCGTGCTGGCGACGTGGAAGGTGTGGAAGGCGACGCGCGCCCCTATCATCGGGGTCGGTGGGATCACGACCGCGGAGGACGCGCTGCAGTACCTGATGGCGGGCGCGACCGCCGTCGCGATGGGGACCGCGGGTTTGCGCGATCCCCGTCAGCCGCGGCGCGTGGTGCGCGGTCTGGACGCGTGGTGCCGTCGGCATGGGGTGCGATCGCTGACGGAGGTTTCAGGATCCCTGGAGTGGCCCGCATGACTTCTCTGGCGCGCACGAGCGCAATTCCCATCGTCGCATTGGACGTCGCGAGCGTTGGCGATGCCATGGCGCTGGTGAACCGGCTGGGCGAGAGCTGCCGGTACTACAAGGTCGGGTGTGAGCTCTTCACGGCGGCCGGACCGCACGTGGTGCAGGCCATCCGAGAGCTGGGGCACGAGGTTTTCCTCGACCTCAAGCTTCACGACATTCCGAATACGGTGCGCGGGGCGGCGCGCTCGGCGTCCCGAATCGGCGCTTCGCTCCTGACGGTGCATGCCTCGGGCGGCGTGGAGATGATGAGGGCCGCGGTGGAGGGGGCGGGCGAGGGGTGCGGCATTCTGGCCGTAACCATCCTGACCTCATTCGACGCCGATGGGGTGGCCGCGGCGTGGGGGCGGGAGTCCTCGCTGTCGGTGGAGGGCGAGGTGGAGCGGCTGGCGGGGATGGCGGCGGTG
>Ga0116177_10001174_pt1 | contig 19606 bp, 13 predicted proteins | sample AD_STIC10_MetaG_FD_89750 | JGI IMG/M metagenome (GOLD analysis project Ga0116177, IMG submission 89750) | Active sludge microbial communities of municipal wastewater-treating anaerobic digesters from USA - AD_STIC10_MetaG | ecosystem: Engineered > Bioreactor > Anaerobic > Digestate | place: USA... | reverse complement strand
GTAGAAGAAGAGTTGTGAAAATTTCCCGAAAAATTGATTGCTGTTAATTCAATTTCATTATTCTCCGGTTTCAATGTGCCATCAGAAATTGCAAAATCGACTTTTACATCAGGTGTCTTCTCTCCTGCCGATTCACCTTTAATAGTTGAATGGAATATAAATCGACCTTTACTTTTGAACGATTTCATTCGTGAAGAATAATTTGGAGGAAGTAAAGAAATAAAAGAAGCCAGATCCGCTTCATTCGATTTCACATCCAAATCAAGAAATACAGAATGAGATGGAGCTTTGACCGTACCATTGATATCAAATTTTACATCTGCTATTTTCACAGAACTATTTTCAAGTTTATAAAGATCTGTTTTTGTATTTACTTTCAGATTACTTGAGATCTCTACCTCTTTTTGGTTGATGTAATTGATGTTTTTAACAAGGAGTTTAGAGACAAATAAATTGGCTGAAGTAGTTAGTGTGAATTCATCACTGGAGAATCGACCCGACAATTGCGCTTTATGAGCAAATGCATTATAATGCTGAGAATTTTTGAGATCATTATAGGTAATATCAACATCTTTCAATAGTATTTTCTGCAGATCGATCACGCCATTTTTAGCGGTATCGTTGGTTGTCTTCCAAAATTTGTAATTCCCTTCGCCGTCCTCATCGATTCTGATATTTAAATTTCCTTTATCGAAAATGATCTTGCGAACCGTAACGTCTTTATTAAAAATTCCGGTGACGTTAAAAAGCAAAGCCAGACGATTTGCATAAATGAGTGTATCTTTTTTAGCAGAATCATTCACATCGTTGATGAGAACATCTTGCATGTCGATGGAAGCGAAAGGAAAATGTCGAATGACAGAAAAGCTGAATTCCCGGACTTTTATTTCCGTTGCCAGGTTCTTATTCAGTTCACCGATGATGAGTTGTTTAATTTCCTTGCTATAAAACAAACTGACAAGAGTAGCCAAGGCAAAAAATCCAACGACAGCAATAGCGACAACTTTTAGTAAGATCTTAATTGCTTTCATCTGGTCAGGCAGTTCGGTTAGGGAACGCTACAGCAGTTTTGAAATTGTATGACTGTAAGGATTGGTAATAGAAAACGAAAAAAGTTGAAAAAGGTTGCTGTCGAATCAAATTTCAAATTGATGACAAATCATATTGTAGTTACAATCGATCAATATTTTTTTTCAATTCATAAGGGCCACCGATAGTCCGTCCCTACGGGACTCATGTCGCAGCGGGGTGGCCATGGTGGAACCGACAGGTCGTCCCTATGGGACTTGTTGCGATAGGTGTGCATCTGTTACCGATATTTCGTCCCTACGGGACTCTATGAAGAGTATCCGACAAGTTCCCGTAGGGACGAAATATCGGTAACAGATGCAGCAAAGATGCGCAGAGAGTCCCGTAGGGAAAGACTATCGGTGGCCCTAGTGAATTGAAACAGGCTCTCCCCTCCACACTCACACTCACACTCACACTCACAAAAAAGCCCCGCAATTGCGAGGCTTTTTTAAAGTTTATTTTTTCTCTTCCAACATCAACTCCCTAATATACTTCACCGGAGCACTGCCATAACTCAAAAATTTCTCATGCCAGTCTTTCAACTTGAATTTATCGCCTTGTTTGTTTTTCATTTCCTCACGAAGATCGTAGATCTCTGTGTAACCTGTGAAATAACAACAAAGTTGAACTGATGTCAATGAAACACGACGCCATTTGTTTTCAGCTTCTGTTGTTTGCTGGAAAGCTTCATTTGTTAGTAAATTCAATGCATCTTCTTTCGACATATTCTTGGTGTGAACACTGTTATCGAGAATAAAATTGCATGTGCTTCTCAAATTCCATTTGTAATACATCAACCACATTTCAGGTTCGTTGTTGCCGTAGCCTTCTTCCAACATCATACGCTCTGTGTACACTGCCCATCCTTCAACCATCGAACTTGAACCCAGCAGTGATTTGATAAGACTTGGCGATTGGTTTGCATAAACAAGTTGAGTATAATGTCCGGGAATTGCTTCGTGGATATTCAGAATCTGCAAAATGTATTGATTGTATTCACGCAAATAACTTTCAGCACGGTCTTTGTCCCAACCCGACAAACTTCCAACATTGTAATAGGTGTTTCCTGTTTTGTCGTACGGTCCGGGTGCAGAAATAGAAGCTCCGGCAACTCCTGCCATATAATCAGGTTCTTTTCTAACAACAAGCGGTTTTGATGGATCGATGTAGATCAGATTTTTTTCTTTGATAAAATCAACGAGCACAGGGATCTGTTTATCGATTGCAATCTGAAATGAATCGGGATGAACATGGATCAATGAAAGTTTGTCGATCATCTGACGGATCAATAACATGCTATCTTTCGGCATTTCCTGTCCGGCGAAATATTTTGGCCATAATTTGGCAGAAATCTCCGCCATTTTTTGATGCAATTCTTTTTTGTGTGAAATTGCTTTTGCCAGCACTTCATCCGCAGTATAACCCGATTGAATATCGAATTCAAATTTCTTTTTGTAAAGTTCTTCGCCAAGACGGAAGCTTCGAGGACTATCGTTCTTCATCGTCTTCAGAAAATCTACATATGATTTGATTGCACCGACAGCTAGTTTCGCCTGATTAGAAATTTCAGATTTTTCGGCATCACTCAATTTAGATTCTTTCAAAGCATTAACAAGATCGTTCTCAAAAACAGAAACACCACCCATATTTTGTTCGATGGCAAGTTCAGTATGTTCAACTGTCGGATTCTTCAGATTTTTTGTAGCAGCTTCATAATATGCAGGAATATTTTTCATTTTTATTCCCAGGTTATGCAGACGAACATCAAGTGAATCGTAATTGTTGTTGATCATTTCAGCGACTTCACCTGAAACATTGTAACTGGCAGGATTCCATTCGCCGGATTTCATTTCATTGATAGACCAAACAATTGACTTCAGCTGGTTTTCTATCATATAAAAATCTGTCTTGTTGTTATCCGACAGTTTCTTCAGATCAAATGCCTTTAGTGAATCAAGATTTGCATTGGCAAAGGCTAATTGTTTTGTATCATATTCTGCATTTGGAACGAACATAACGCTATCAAATTTATGATAGCCTTGTGAGCTTGCCCAGCCCGGATAAATTTCCCACATGTGTTCGACGAATGCATTTTTGTATTGATCGAATTGTTGATTTTGATCGCCGGCAGATTCCGTTTTCTTTGAATTACAGCCAAATCCTGCTATGATCAGCAATGCCAGAGTAAGTATCTTTTTCATGTTGCAATGATAGGGAAATATTGATTGTAAGGGAAATTGCACATACTAATTGTGCAATGAAATAACTTAACAAACTGTTAAAGTCAAGGTGAATGGTACATAAAAAAGGCCCTACTTCCGTAGAGCCTTCATATAATTCTGAATTTTGTTATTTGCTAGCTGCTGCCAATCGACGATTTACTTCATCCCAATTGATCACATTCCACCAAGCGGTCATATAATCAGGGCGACGATTTTGGTAGTTCAGATAATATGCATGCTCCCAAACATCACAACCAAGAATTGGTGTTCCTTTTACCTCAGCAATATCCATCAAAGGATTATCCTGATTCGGAGTTGATGTTATGGCCAATTTTTTATCTGCACCTACGATCAACCAAGCCCAACCACTACCGAAACGAGTAGCACCTGCTGTATTGAATTTTGTTTTGAAATCTTCAAATGAACCAAATGCAGCATCAATAGCTGTTGCAACTTCACCTGTTGGATTTCCTCCTCCATTCTGTTTCATTACAGTCCAGAAAAGAGAGTGATTATAATGACCACCGCCATTATTTCTGACAGGCATTGGATATTTAGAAATATTTTTGCAAATATCTTCGATGCTTAATTTCTCAGCATCAGTTCCTGCAATTGCAGCATTAAGATTAGTAATATAAGCCTGATGATGTTTACCGTGATGGATCTCCATCGTGCGTGCATCAATATTTGGCTCTAGCGCATTGAATGCGTAAGGAAGTTTTGGAAGTTCGAATGCCATTTGAATAATTTTTTAGATGCGTAAAGATAAAGTTTATTCAGCAAATAATCGAAAGTGAATTAAATATTTGTTTTACAGAATTATCAGGAATTTTAATACTCCCCTATTTTGTTTTATGCCATTTGGCCATTAAATAACCATTCAGCGCTCCAATAATTAATCCCGCTGCAATATCAGTTGGAAAATGCTTTCCTGCTTGATACCTTAAATAACCTGTTGTCAATGGAATCGCTGCAGCTCCAATGTAAATATATGGCAATGCTTTACTATTAGGATGATAAATGCTATAAACCGCTGCAGTATATGCAGCCGCATTTGCAGTCAATGCTGTATGACTGGAGAAAAAAGAAGCATTGGCATCTGGTTTTTGCTTTTCACTCATCGGTGCATTCTCATTGTAAACAAATGGCCGGGTACGATCCACTAATCCTTTTGTCATCAGAACTTCTCCCGAAGTAATCAATACAGATTGAAAGTAAACGAGCATAACAGGAGTTGCATCTTTCCTGATGTCCTTATCTGTCAACAGTAATGCCGGAAGAGCCATTGAAGTGTAAAGAAGGATATCAGAGGCATCAGCCGCGCCTACTGAGTAATTATTTACAGCCGGTCTGTCAAACGAATTGATATCTGAAATTTTCAGATTAGAAATTTGTTCAACACTTAAAGGATCTTTCTTCTGATAAAAATAATACCCGCCTAAAAAAAGCGTAGCTCCGGCCCCGGAAATTATTACATCTTTTGGCCGAGATAATGTGATCTCATTCTGCGCAAAACTAATTTGTCCGATAAAGATCAGTTGAGCGAAACATATAGAAATTACTTTGAAATAAATTTCTTTCACTTAACTTCCTATAATGGCAACTTGTTTTTTGTCGATCAACTCAAGCGCCTTTTTCAAAGTATTATCCAATGTCTGTATTACAGGATAAAAACCATCGTTTTTCCAGACCTGACGAGCAATTAAAGCTTTCAATTGTGTCCGAATTATTTCATCAGATGTTTTCATTCCTTCAGCATCAGGCTTTACACCGCTTTTTTCGGCATAAGAAATGAATTGATTGTAAATGTTTTCATTTATTTTGAATCCTGAATTGAACTCATCGAAGTTTTTATACTTACTCAAAGTTGTCCGGTTGTTATCGACATATTTATAGACAAATTCAGTGATCAAACCTTTCGAACTAAGACTAGAATAATATTCTGAAATTCCCGATGTATCGAGAGAAACAAAAACATCTGGCATGATACCACCGCCACCATAAACTACTTTTCCACCTGGAGTAGTAAATTTAAGAGAGTCAGCGAAATGAATACTATCGGAACTTAAAAGCTCACCATGTTTTAGGCGAACTGAAAGTTCGTTTTCGTACTCACTATAATTTTCATCATACGGTTTTTGAATACAACGACCGGTAGGTGTATAATATCTTGCAATCGTCAAACGAATTGCTGAACCATCAGGAAATTCGCTTTGTTCCTGAACAAGCCCTTTACCAAATGAGCGACGACCAACGATAGTTGCGCGATCCCAATCTTGCAATGCACCCGAAACAATTTCACTTGCCGATGCGCTTCCTTCATCGATAAGTACTACGAGAGCACCTTTTTCAAAGAAACCATTTGTAGAAGCAGAATATGATTCTTTCGGACGAGAACGGCCTTGTGTATATACAATCAGTTTTTTCTCCGGCAAAAATTCGTCAGCCAACTGAATAGCGGTTTTTAAATATCCGCCCGGATTTCCACGAAGATCAAGCACAAGGTTTTTCATTCCTTTTTCTTTTAACTTCATAAATCCGTCGACATATTCCTCATAAGTCTTATCACCAAAATGACTGACTTTGATATACCCTGTTTCCGGACTAAGCATGTAAGAAACGTCTACACTATAAATTGGAATTTTTCCGCGTGTGATTGAATAATCGATTTGCTTTCCTTTTCTGTAAATGGTCACTTTCACTTTCGTTCCACTTGGTCCGCGAAGATTTTGCATGACCATTTGATTTGTGATGTGAATGTTTGCAACACTTTTACCTTCAACTTTAATGATCCTGTCGCCGGGTAAAATACCAAGTGCATCAGATGGTCCACCGGAAACAGCGGTAACGACCATGATGGTATCATCTTGAATATGAAATTCTACGCCGATGCCATCAAAATTTCCTTCCAATGGTTCATTTGTTGACTGAAGTTCATCGGCTGGAATATATGCTGAATGCGGATCCAGTCGGTGAAGCATTTCTTCAATCGTATTCTCGACCAATTTTTTTTGATTGACTGTATCGACATACTCTTGATTGATATAATTGATCACATCATTCAATTTATTGAATTGCCCGGTGCGAAAAGAGAAAAAAGAACTTGCATTTGCCGGTTGATTCATTCTCATTCCGACATAAATACCAACTGCTAATAGTCCGCCAAAAATTAACGGTAACCAGATTTTTAACTTATTCACTTTTTTGAGGATTTAAGGAGTGCGAACTGTTGCGACCCAAACAGTTTAAACTGATTTTTTCGAAAAATGTTTTAGTAATTGACGATTTAACAAGACAATAACACTATTGAATTTCAAATGATTGGTAGTAAAAAAAGTGCTTTTTAAGCGATAGAAACCAATTGCTCGGGCTTCTTGAACTTTTCGACTTGGACTCCGAAACGTCTTAAAAAATCAACACCTTCATCGGTGCCAATGCCTTTGTATTCAGCGTAGCTATTAAGGTAAATGACTTTTTTAATGCCCATCGTATAGATGATTCGAGCACAGGGAAGGCAAGGTGAAAGAGTCACGTAAATAGTGCACCCTTCAATAGGAACGCCATTTTTCGAGGCATAGAGGATGGCATTTTGTTCTGCGTGAAGAGCAAGTGAACAGCTGCCTTTACTATCGCGAGGACAGCCTACTTCAGGCCATTCTTCATCGCAATTGTGGGTTCCGGCAGGTGGGCCGTTGTAGCCAAGAGAAACAATACGAGTATCTTTTGTGAGAACAGACCCAACTTTAATTTTTACGCAATGTGACTTATGAGCAAGGTTCTGGGCCAGCTCCATATAAATTTCATCAAAACTCGGACGATGCATGATGCAAAGATAAGAAAATTAGTGGCGTTTTTAGAAGGAGCTACTACTTTGCTCCGGCTGTTCGCGTAAGCCAGTTTTTTGCCTCTGCGTGATTAGGATTCAGGCTTAACGTCTTTTGCCAGTTCTCTCTGGCCTTTAGTATCTCTTTCTTCATCAGATAAATTCCGCCAAGATTGAAATAAGCTTCTGCATTAGAAGGCATGATGCGAGCTGATTCTGTATAAAGATTGAGTGCCTCATCAGGTTTCCCATTTCGATAGGCTGCATTACCAAGTTGAATCAATTCATTTGAAACCATTGTACGCGCCGCTGAATTTGGGGTATATTTTTCAGAGGCGTTAATTGCAAACTCAGCTTCTTCGAACTTAAATAAATTTGTATTTGACAATGCCAAATAAGTATAAGCATCTGTGTAATCACTTATATATTCTGTAGCCTTTTTAAAATTAAAAGCAGCAGAACTAAAGTCTTTCATATTGAAATAGGCTGCACCGCAATTATAATACGCCTTTGCAAGACCCGGTGTAACTTCCAGAGCCTTTTTATAATAGAAAATTGCCGAATCATTTTGATTCATATTAAAATAAATTGCTCCACGATTAACAAGGGCGTCTGTATGTTTTGGGTCAATATCTAAAACACGTTGATTATCTTTTAATGCAAGTGCGAAATCTTTTTTATGAAAATAAGAAACCGCTCGGTTATGATAACCTCCGGGTTTATTCGGCTCTAGTCGTACTGATTCAGAAAAATCAAGAAATGCCTTGTCATAGTCATTGATCGATTCATAATATTGTCCACGATTTGTAAAAGCATCTGCTGCTGTTGGGTCTTTAGCGATAATGTCTGTCCATAAGGAGAGGCTGTTTTTCCATATAGGTATTCTAGCCACTGTCAAACCTGTGAAAAGAATACAAATTGCAATGGTAACATACGTAAGTCGCAACTCTTGTTTCGGAAAACGCTCTATCAATGCAAATGCGGCAATGAAAATTCCAATGCCGGCCAAATAAACAAATCGCTCATAGATGAGAGCGGAGTTGACTGCCACCAAATGTAAGACAGGAAAAATACTTACAGCAAAAATTAATAGTCCACCTGCAAGTCTCGGATTTTTTTTCATCGAAAAGATGAAACCTACGACAATTGCTCCTATCGCTATAATTCCGACAAGGAGATCAATGATGTATGCCGAACTTCCCGGTTCAGGAAATTGATAAATAGCAATTTGATTGAATGGGAAAATTATTTTCTGCAAGTAAAGTCCAAATGCCATTATTGAATATACAAGTTTATCAAGCAGTGTAAATGGAGCGGTATATTTATCTGCCATTAGCTCACCACTTCCCGAAACAGCGATTACGCCAAAAATTATCGCCAAAATAAAATATGGAATTTTATTCAGTAATCTTTTCGGGTCAAACTTTTGATCGAGCATTAGATCGGATGCAATAAGTATAAAAGGAAGTGTAATAGCTTGTACTTTTGACAATAAAGAAAGAATGAAAAAGAATATACTTACAAAGAGAAACAGCTTTTTCGTTGAATTAAAGTAATCCAGATAAAATTTCCACGACAACAAAAAGAAAAACAAATAAACTACATCCTTTCTTCCTGCTATCCATGCAACAGCTTCCGTAGACAGAGGATGTAAGGCGAATAATAGTGCAATAATTCCGGCATGATTGGTTTTGAATCGCAATTTACGCATGCAAACGAATACGAGAATTGCATTCATGAGATGGAAAAACAAATTCACAGCATGACACCAACCCGGCTTTAGTTTTGACATCTTGTAATCATAAGCAAATGTCAACAGCACGATAGGATTATAACTATTGAGTACTTTTTTCGTGAAAATGGCTTTCGTCTTTTCCATATTCAGATCCCTTATCATTGGCGTTTCCTGCAGATAAGCTTTATCGTCCCAGTTTGTAGAATCAAAAGTTGTAACAGATTGATAAACTAAAAATGTCAAAACAGGAATGATCAGGTACCAAATCCATTTGAAATAATCAGTCTTCTTCTCACTCTTTGCATCCTTTTTTATGATCGGAGGAGTCGCTTGTTTTTTCTTCATAAGAGAATATGTGCCGGAAAAATAGGTCAGAAGTTGCAATTTAGCAGCATTTACAATAAATTCAAATGTATTTAAGTAATTTTCAAGTAGTTGCAAAATGACCTCAATATTATATCTTATCCAAAAACATAGTTTTTCTTTGAAATTAGCCAATCATTTCTATTTTTGCATCAAACAATCCTCCATGAAAAAGTTCTTAAAGCGCTCCCTTGCATTTAGTCTTATTGCAATCACTGCAATTTCTTGCAGCAATAACAATAAGCCGGAGCAAACAACTGATGAATTTGCAGATACAACAACAGTTGTTGATACAGCAAAACAAAAAGCAAGAGAGAAATTAGAATTTAAATTCTTTTATACGATTGCCAATCTTCCATCTCCAATGGAAATGATCAATGCCATTTATGAGAACAATGTACCTTTCAACAGAGATCTTTTAAATTCATCATCTAGAGCAACTGATTATACTACTGCATACAAAAAAGCAGTAAACTATGGTATCTATGGAATTGATATGGCATACACTGCTTTCTATGGACAAAATCAGGATCTGCTGGACTACTACTCTACTACTAAAAAGATGGCAGAGAAATTAGGCGTTCAGGAAACGTTTGACAAATTCACTTCCAGCTTCCGTGAAAATGCAGACAACAGAGATTCACTTGTGAAAATTATCGACCGTGCCTATACAGAAACAGACAGTTATTTACGTAGCAATCGTCGTCTGGAAGTTGCATCTCATGTTCTTGCAGGAAGTATCGTTGAAGTTCAATACCTGAGTATCGAACTTTTGAAAAATATGGAATACGGTCCATCAAATGCTGATCTGTTTGAAAGAGTGTACAACCAAAAATTATATCTTGACAACTTGATCAGTCTCTTCTCAGATTTGAAAAATTATCCAAGCTCTGCAAAATTGCTTGAGCAATTGAAAGGTGTAAAAGTTGTTTTCGATACAGTAAAAGAACCAAAACAACTTACGAAAGAAAATCTGGCGAAGATGAGTGCGGCGATGAGTGCTGTGCGGGCCGATATGATTAAATAAGGTCAAGGGTCAAAGGTCAAGGGTCAAAGGTCAAAGGTCAAGTTGGCATCCTTTAAACTTCCACTTATTATTACACTACCACAATTATTTTTCTTTTTGTAATACAAACTAATTAAAAATCAGAATAGAAGGAGACATAGTAATATGCCTCCTTTTTTATTGTCATTCATATAAGGCATTAACATTGATCCAAGCCTGACCCTTGACCCTTGACCTTTGACCCAAATTCACAGATACAGTTGCCGCGAAACCAGTTTCCCCATTCCAAAGATTCCACTATATTTGACTACTTATGAGTGAGAAGATACTTCAGGCCTTAATGCAGTTGTTTGCCATCGGAGCAGCATTAGAACGATTAACATTACAAAGTCGTTCAGTCGTTGAAAGTTTTTTGCGACAACAAGTAAGTTTGCAACGTGTCGACGAATACCTCCGCCTTTTTGATGAATACATGGAAAAGTATTCAGGTAGCGGTGATGACATTACACGTGCACGAAAAAAAATTGCTTTCAGTTCTGTGCGCGCACTTCGAATTTGTACGGAGATCAACAAAGAACTAAACACCCGACAAAAATACATCGTCTTCCTTCGACTCGCAGAATTTATGCAATCGTCGGAACTGGAAATAACAGAGCCTGAAAAAGAATTTCTGGAAACGGTTGCCAATGTTTTTAATATCGGTCCGGAAGAATATTCACTTTGCCAACTTCTTGCTGCACCAAAATCAACTGTAAAAGATTTTGATTCGGCGAATGTGTTGATCATAAGTGCGAGAGAAAATATTGACCTGCGAAACGCACATCAATTACTCCATGACGACTTAGATGGTATGATGGTATTCCTGTACTTAAAAGATGCAGGTATTTTCTTTTTATCTTATCGTGGAACAGATTCGTTTATTGCCAATGGACAACCGATTGACAGTAGTCGTGCAGCAGTAATTACTCAAGGGGCAGTATTACGCTGTTCGAGATTGAAACCGATTTATTATCGTGACATCATACGGCCATTCCTATCAGCGAATGAAGCAGATACATTCCAATTTACAGTAAGGAATATTGATTTCATTTTCAGCAATGGCAAACAAGGATTACATAACATCAACTTCACAATTAATTCCGGGAATTTAACCGGCATTATGGGTGGTAGCGGTGCAGGGAAATCTACATTGTTGAATGTTCTCAATGGAAGTATGCAACCTTCAAAAGGTGAAGTTCTTATCAATGGAAAAAATATTTATGAAGGAAATATTGCAGAAGGACTGATTGGTAATATTCCGCAGGACGATCTGCTTATTGAAGAGCTAAGTGTTTATCAGAATTTATTCTACAATACAAAATTGTGTTTTGGTGAATTAACGGATGATGTCATCAATACAAAAGTACTCGATGTTCTTGATTCATTAGGTCTAATGGAAATCAAGGATCTGAAAGTCGGCAGTGTATTGAACAAGACGATCAGCGGTGGACAAAGAAAACGGTTGAACATTGGATTGGAATTGGTCAGAGAACCGTCGATTCTATTTGTTGATGAACCAACATCCGGTTTGTCATCGAGAGATGCTGAGAATGTAATGGACTTGCTGAAACAACTTGCATTAAGTGGCAAGTTGATCTTTGTGGTCATCCATCAACCATCGTCAGACATTTTCAAATTGTTTGATCAATTGTACATGTTAGATACAGGCGGTTTCCCGGTTTACTTTGGAAATCCTGCTGACGCATTGATCTATTTCAAGCGCCAGGTTCATTTGACAGATGCAGAACAAAGTGAATGTTCTGTATGCGGAAATATAAATCCAGAGCAACTTTTCAACATCCTAGAATTGCATGAAGTCGATGAATTCGGGAAATCGACAACGAACAGAAAAATTACTCCTAAAGAGTGGAATGAATTATTCAAGACAGTTGAACCGCCAGTTCACGAAGATAAGTCACTTGAGCTAACAGTAAAGCGAAATAAAAAAGCCGGGCCTTTTGCGCAATGGAAAATATTCTTTACGCGAGATCTGCTTTCTAAGTTAAGTAATCGTCAGTACATGATGATCAATTTACTGGAAGCACCAATACTTGCTTTGGTACTCGGATTTATTTTGCGGTATTCATCCGCTTCAGATTATGAATTGATTTCAAATCCGAATTTACCGGCATTTTTATTTATAAGTGTTATTGTTTCCTTGTTCATGGGACTTTCTGTAAGTGCAGAAGAGATCATTCGTGACAGAAAGATAAGACAGCGTGAAAAATTTCTGCATTTAAGCAAGACCAGTTATTTCATGAGTAAGGTTGCCTTGTTGTTTATCATTTCAGCGATCCAGACCTTGTGTTTTGTGGTTATTGGAAATGCAATCATGGGCATTCACGATATGAATATGACGTATTGGATGATACTGTTCACGACCAGTTGTTTCGCAAATTTACTTGGCCTCAATATTTCCGCCGGACTGGATTCTGCAGTGACGGTTTATATTTTGATTCCATTCTTATTAATTCCGCAGATCTTGTTAAGTGGAGTTATTGTTCGTTATGACAAATTACATCCATTGATCAATTGCAACGAAGGTGTGCCATTGATTGGAAATGTAATGACATCACGTTGGGCTTATGAAGCAATGGCTGTAGAGCAGTTTGCAAACAATCCTTTTGAAAAACAGTTCTATTCAGAAGAATCAGTGATGAGTCAGGCGACGTATAAAAAAGACTGGTGGATCGCTGCATTGAGAGAGAAAACAGATCGATTGGAAAGAATGATGTTGAATAAAAGTTCAAAAGACTCCATCAACATTCCGTTGGCAGTAATTAGTCATGAACTCTCGAATGAAGCATCTATTGTTCCATCAAAAAAAGCAGAGTTGCTACGTCAACTGACTTATGAAACTGTGAATGCAAATACAATTACACAATTAAGAACTACTCTTGACGAACTCCGAGAATTTTACATCGAAAAATTCAACACTGCCAACGAAGCCAAAGAAACGAAGATCGCAAAGATGACATCAGGCCAAGGCAGCGAAGAAGAATTTCTTGCAATGAAGAATAGATATGAGAATGAAAGTCTGGAAGAAATGGTGAGGAATAGTAATCAAGCCGAGCGAATGGTATTAACGAATGAAAAGATCATTCAACGTTTCGAGCCTGTATTCAATCAGAATAGTTCATTCTCCAAAGCACCCATGTTTTCATACGTAAAGAATTTGAATGGCACAAAAGTAAAAACATTAAACAGTAACATCATTGTGATCTGGTTAATGTCATTGTTGCTTTACATCACTTTGCAGTTTGATGTGTTTAGGAAGGTTGTGGGGGTGTTTTCGAAGGGGAAGTAAGAAAACCTACGCCTTCAACAACTCAAACGGAATCTTCACCAACGCACTATAATCCTCCCCTGCTTCCATCATATCTTCGTCATCACCGTCGTAGTACCAGCTGACTTTTACGGTACTTTTTCCGCTAAGGCTTAATGTTTCAAGACGACGAAAAACATCGAGTAAACATTTCGATGAACTCGTGTTGAAATATTCTAACCGCACTTTTAGTTCAGTCGAAGAGTTTGGCGATTGTCCGTAGTTATCGATCCATTCAAAAACAGGACGATAAAATTCCAGTGAGTTTTCGGGAATTGACTTTCCTTTCAATTCTAAAATTCCTGATTCCGCTGCGAATGCAACTGATGGCGTCTTTATGCTTTCTTCTATGATCAAATTGTTCATTGCGATATTGGTATTTATGGTATTGCTATTGCTAAAATAAAAAACGAGTAATGTTCATCGATGGGCACAAACTCATACTCTAATGGCATCTTCGATTTCCTTGCCATGTCAAGTATTCCTAATCCCGCTCCGCCTTTCTCTGACAGTTCGGCAACCGATAACGATTCCTGATAAAATGCACGAAGCTGTTCAGCAGACATTGCATTCATCTTGTCGATCTTTTCACCCAATGCTTTGGTCGAAGTGTTGACAATGTAATTTCCGGAAACGATTCTGTAATTCGAATTTTCATCATTCGAAACGATGATACCTGATTCAAAAGGTTGTCCTTCGTGTTCAGGTTTTAGTTGATGATGAAAAACATTTTGCACACATTCTACCATGATAAGAAAGAACTTCTTTCTTCGTTCTGACGGAATACTATTCTCTTCAAAATGTTTATCCATCAATGCCGATATTTTTTCAGTAATGCTTTCATCGATCACACCTTGATATGAATAAAGCACATTTTGTGCGCTCATTTTACTCAGGTGTACATTAACAAAATTCGATAGCATAAACGATCCGGACCGGGTTTTTGTAGGAATCCCAATATTACAAATATTTCCTTATTGTATAAGCTAAAATTGGCCACTTCTCCTTGAAATAGTGAAAAATTTCACCTAATTACCAGCAAAATGCTTACAGGAAAACAATAATAGCGTCATGTTTTGTTGCTTAAAAGAACCGTCATTTATGCGGTTACGAATTACAATTTAAATTTAGTCATTTGACTATTTAATAATGCTGTGCGCCGCGGCGCATAGTCATGCGGAAGGGGAAAACTTGGGGCCTGTTCGCATGGCGTCAGCCTTTTCACTTCATTAAATAATTTCTGTTTATTGCAAATCGTATATTGGGACAATGTCAATTTTTTGGCGCGCTCCCCGGGGATTTATATGTATAGTCAAAAAATCAGACTTTTTAATGCAGCAAAGTGGCTCTTGTTTAAAGAGTCTAAAATGCTACTTTTGTAGGACATCCATTTCCCCGGCACATTTATGTTGTTTTTGAAACCGATACTTTTAGATCAGATGAAGAATGCCAATTTCTTCAGTGATGCAATAAGCTGGTTTTTTTTATTTCTGAACGTTTGTCTTATTGTTGGCGGCTATGTCTTGTACAAACAACTGACAAAGAAATTTGCTGAAGAAAATAAAAAGATCTCTGATAAGTTAAGCGACCGTTCTTATAATGTGATGATGCAAAAGTGGGATCTGGAAAGAAAGAATTTATCAATCTCCCAACAGAATCAGGAAATTCTGGATAGTTTGCATTATGCAAAAAATATTCAGTCTGCAATCATGCCACATGCCGATTCAATTGACAGGATCTTCAAAGATGGATTTGTATTGTACATGCCCAAAGATATTGTCAGCGGCGATTTTTATTTTCTGGAAGAACTGAACGATCGCATTTATCTGGCTGTCGCCGATTGCACCGGTCATGGTGTTGCAGGTGCATTTATGAGTATGGTTGGAACAGCATTGTTAAAGCAAATCATTCTGCAAAATAAATTTACCGATCCTGCGAAGATCCTGAACGATTTGAATGAAGGAATTGTAGAAGCCCTACGACAAAAACAAACTTCATCGCATGGCGGAATGGATATTGCAATGTGTGTGATCGACAAAATGGAAATGACTTTGAAATTTGCCGGAGCAAACAGGCCATTACATATCGTAAGAAATTTTACTACAGAATTGATCAAGCCGGATAAACTACCAATTGGAGGATTCAACGATGATGAGAACAGAACTTTCAAATCACAACAGATCGCTTTAGAAAAAGGTGATCACATCTACTTGTATTCCGACGGCTATGCTGACCAGTTTGGCGGAATGGAAGGAAAGAAGATCATGACTAAAAAATTCCGTGAGCTGCTAGAAAATATGCATCAGACTCCAATGAAAAGTCAACATGAATCATTGTTAAATTATTTCAACAACTGGAAAGGAAAGTTTGAGCAGGTGGATGATGTGTTGGTGATTGGGGTGGTTGTTGAATAACTTCGGATTAAAGTTAAAAGTTAATCTAAAAAAAATTTAACACAAAGAACACAAGTTCACAAAGGTCCACGGAATTTAGCAAGTGAATTTACCCGCCCGCTTCATTTTTTCTTTTTTCTTTTTTCTTTTTTCTTTTTTCTTTTTCTTTTTCAAAACTCAAAACTCAACACCGTCTAATCCAAAATCCGAAATTGCATAAAAAAAGGAGGTAGTCACCGACTACCTCCTTCCCCCCAATATATTTTAATTAATTTTTTACTACCACTAAGTATTTAGATGCACTCCAGAATTTTTCAGGATTCGTGATTGACAAACTAACTACTTTTTTGTTTTCTGTATTCAACGTGTAAGAATCAGCCGGGTGTGAAGTAACGATCTTAGCAGTTTTGCTGTCGATTGGAATGTTATTCGTTACTACGTAATCGATCTTGTTGAATTTACTGTTATCAACATTTGGAGCAAGCGCCGGAGATTTTCCGATTCCGATGAATCCACCGGTACGGTTAATCACTTTAAGGTCTTGCAGCTCTTTTTGCTTTCCAACCACATAATATGCAGTATGCATAACAGCAGTTTGATCGTCGATTACTTTTGTCTTTGCTGTAGATTCAGCATTTAATGTTTCAACATTCGTTTGAAGTGTAGCAACCTGAGTGTTTAGATTAGCAAGTTTCTCATTCAATTCCACAAGTTCGCGATCTTTCGTTGCAAGTTGGTCATTAAGTGACTGGATCATTTTTTCGAACTCTTTAATTTTTCCGCCTGAAGCTTTCACTTTACGATTCAGTTCAGCAATTTTTTTGCGGTTCTGATCCATCAATTCATTGATGGCTGCGATATTCTGATTGATACGCTCACGTGAAGTAGACTTTAATTCACCTTGCTTCTCAACGTTTACATTAATGGCATTCTGCTTGTGAGCTACCGAATCCAAGTTGGTTTCGATCTCACTGAAATCAGCAAGAAATTCATAAATAGAGTTGTCTCTTTCGCTGATCACAGAAGAAAGAGAATCGCTCGTTCGTTTCGCCGAATCAATTTCAGCTTGTCTGTTATCGCATCCGGCGATAACTAACATTGTTGCGATTGCAAAAATTAGTTTTTTCATAGTGTTATGTTTTAGCGTGTCGCGAAAGAAGGATTAAAGAGGATATCAACTTCCGAAACAGCATGGTTAAAATTCAATTTGATAATACAAAGAACGTCATGAAATTAGGAGCGAATGTGATGAATGATAAAAAGTTTTCAGCGATAGAATGTAGATAAACTATGTTATCATTAAGCTTTGCCATATTTCTCTCAAACAGATTAAGAGGTTTAAAATTCTATGTCTTCAAGTAAAATCATTTTGAACATAGAATGTTCTTGAAATTGATTGATAAATATGATTATTGGTTACAAATTCAAAATGCTTACATTCGAAAATTCGAAAATTAAATTTGGAATTTCATACCCATTTTAAATTCAATCATGGTTGTTTAGTCGAAGTACAACCATTTCAAATGATATAAGTTGATATTGACAAACCGTCTCATATAAGCCTGTATATTGTTGTTTTTCAACTATTTATGGCATTTATACTGATTTACATCAGTTAACTTTTCATCACCAAAATGTTATAATTTGCAGCGTAAAACGCCCTATTCGCCTAATATTCATCGAACTTCTAATTATTAGGTCTAGATTTGCCGTCTACAAAAAATTAACTGTAATCCTTTTTACAAAACCCTAGCCCTAAGCATAGTGTTGTCCGAAATTATGAAAGTATTCAAATTAAATCTGCCATTATATCTGGTATTGATACTAGTATGTGGTGCCTTTGCCGGCGGAAAATATATTTTATCGAATGGAAAATCCGAGGTCACTAGTCCTCAAATGGCAAACTCTTGTCCGAGTGCTATGGACCAGATCCGTTTAAAGGATTATGAGTTAACGCATCCATTGATACTTACTGACATCAGCACACAAAGTGATGCATTAAAAAGTATTCAAAACAAAATCACTGAATATGTGAATCAGGCAAAGGCCAATCAGAAAGCTGATGATATTTCTGTCTATTTCAGAAGACTTGATAATGGTTCATGGTTTGCTATCAATCCAAATGCAACATACAATCCTGCAAGCATGATCAAAATTGCATATTTGATCACTTATATGAAAATGGCTGAATTGAATCCCGGAGTATTGAATTCAAAAATATTTTTCGCTAAACATTTTTCTCAGGGTAATAATCAAAACATAAAAGACTTTCAACTTAGAGAGGGTGTAAATTATACGATCAAAGATCTTTTGACAGCAATGATCGCTCATTCTGATAATGACGCTACCCTTTTACTTAGTCAGAATATGAATACAACTATTTACGACAACATTTTCAAGGATCTGAATATTCCAATTCCTAATCCTGTAGCAGAGTATTTTATTTCTGTAAACGATTATTGCAAATTCTATCGTGTTCTTTATAGTTCAACTTATACACGGCCGGAATACTCTGAATATGCATTGAGGTTATTAACTTTAAGTACTTTTAAAGATGGATTAAAAAAAGGGTTGGATGAAAATGTTGTCATTGCTCACAAATTCGGCGAAAGAATTATTGGCAATAAAGCACAATTGCATGAATTTGGAATTGTATTTTACAACAAAGAACCTTATTTGATTGGTGTGATGACAACAGGAAATTCGCTTCCTCTTTTATCGGAAATCGTAGGTGAAATTTCCAGGATCGCATATCAGGATTACAAAACTCTTTCAAACAGCTAAATAATATTCACAATACATTCAACTTGCAGTATGAAATTGTTCATCACTGCAAGTTTTTTTTTGCAAACAAATTATGGTTTTTGAATTGAGATGTTATTCTGAATATTATTTTCTATCAAACTAAAATCCGAAGACTCTATCAAATTATCGCCGGTAAGATCCAAAAAAGTATAGTTTTCAGTTAAATTTAAAAGTCCATTTTCAAGTAACAAGTAATCAATATCATTTATGACACCGTCTTTATTGACATCACCGCTTAAAAGTGAAAAGGTTCCATCACCATTGTCAGCCAGATTATTTCCGAATGCTTTTCCAATTGAATTTGTGAAATCATAAATTATATTATTTTGATCAATTAAAATAGAATTAGAACTCCATGTCTGGATAGAATTCCTGTGTTCAACAATGATGTAAAACTCTGAATTCAAAATCGCAGGTGGGAATAATGCTTCTATGTCTCCTGAAACAGTTATAAATGTTGTATCGGAATACAAAACAGTATATGGCGAGACGGACAATGCCAATTTAACAATTACAGAATCCGATAAACTCTGAGAATTCAATGGAGAATTTTGCGACAATGAACCTAAATAGTACCCTTGAATGAATACTTTTAAATTGATTGATACACTGCAACCTTCATCAATATCACCGTCACAATTATCATCAATACTATTTCCGCAAATTTCAATTTCGCCCGGATTAGCAAATTCATTTCCATCATTACAATCGGTATTATCGCTGATATAGCCTGACGGCTGATCACAATCCAAAATAAAAATGGCAGGATTTCCATAACCGTCATTATCTGCGTCAATATACCATGTACTCACTAAATTTCTAAT
>Ga0116177_10001163_pt1 | contig 19665 bp, 20 predicted proteins | sample AD_STIC10_MetaG_FD_89750 | JGI IMG/M metagenome (GOLD analysis project Ga0116177, IMG submission 89750) | Active sludge microbial communities of municipal wastewater-treating anaerobic digesters from USA - AD_STIC10_MetaG | ecosystem: Engineered > Bioreactor > Anaerobic > Digestate | place: USA... | reverse complement strand
GACCGAGAACACAGGCGTCAAAGCCGTCGTGGAGGTCGCGGGCGACAAAACGCCGGTCCACCGCGTTTACCTTGAGCGTCTGGTGCGGCAGGACTCCACCGGCGTCTGGACGGTGACCGGCTACGATCCCGCGGAGTAAGCTCCCGGCCGTATCCGATTCTCTTTCAGGTATCCTCCGATAAAAAAAGCGGCAAAGGCCGCAAAATCCCAAAAGCATCGCGAAAAGGATCACCCGGCTCTCGCCCCAAACGGGCGGCGGCCGGGTGATCTTCTTATTTCTTCTGTGCGGCGTCCCCTCCGCCTCTCCCAAACTTGGCCGGGCGGTCCCCGCGGGGCCGCCGGTCACTCGGGCAGGCCGCTTTCCTCCGCGCGTTCCGCCTTGGCTTCCCCCGCGTTTTTTTCGTAAATGGCGCTGACCGAGAGCTCCCCCGCGAGTTTCAAAAGGGCGTCGGCCATCACCCGCTCCGGCTTGATGCCGCCGGCGCGTTCTCCGATCTTCTCATAGAATTGGTATAAAAAATCATCCACCGCGATCGTAACCTTTTTCATGCAAAACACCTCCCACTTCCGGTTGGACTGGAACCGGACCCATTCTGTCATCCGTTTCTTCTATGCTTAAAACATCCGAACCAAAACTGGTTCAAATGTGGAAGAGGAAGCGAGGATGGGCGGCCGAAAGGTCAAACAGGATGGGATCCATAACGGCCAAAATATCCGGAAAATCAGGCGAAAACAGAGGGCCGGCCAAACGAAACCGGCCCGGCGGCTTCCGCTTTCCAATGTCGGGATGACGCGGGAAACGCCGGTAAAAATTGAGCGCGGCATCCGCGGCGCGCCGGGGACTTCCTACGACGGGTTGCTGAAATCGGAGCCGCGCGCCCGGCATGCTCGCCCCTTTTTTACGCCATGCCCCGTCCGCGAAAAAAGGAAATTTTACGGTTTATGATTTAAATCGCCTCGTCTACATTATACTCAATATATTGGGCACGGTCAATATATTGAGCGTGCTATTCTTTATTGGGTGATGTGGATGATCAGCTATGATCCGTTTTACAAGACGCTGCTGAGGAAAAATATAACGGAATATCATTTGATTTACAAACAAGGGATTTCCGCGAACATTTTGTACCGCATGAAACACGGGAAGAATATCACGCTCAAAACGCTCGACGCCCTGTGTTTTATACTGGACTGCGAGATCCCGGATATCATCGAGTATCGAAACGATTATTAAACGAAATGGCAAATCCGCAATACAAAAAACGGTGTTGCCCGCGGTGTCGCCTCAAAAATAAAGAAGCCGAGAGTCGCTTAGACATGCGATTCCCGGCTTCTTTTTTGGTGCGGATGATGGGAGTTGAACCCACAGGATATTGCTATCACTAGAACCTGAATCTAGCGCGTCTGCCAATTCCGCCACATCCGCATTTGCGTGGTTTATTCTAACATTTCACGGCCGTTCTGTCAAGACGCCGGAAAAATTTTTAAAGCCGGTCTCATTTTTCCAGCGATAAGCACCGCCGCAATGCAAAGAATAATAAAAAACCATGAAAGGATGATTCATTTTGTCTGCAAGACGCTTTTTGCGGGCGACGGCGCTGCTGCTCGCCCTGATGATGCTTTCAGGCTGCTGGAAAAAGAATAACAATCCTCCGGCGGAGAGCTCCACATCGAGCGGAATCGAAGACACCGGATACGACCTTGTGATCTATCACGACCGGGACAGCCTGCGCGCTTCGCTGCGGACCCTCGCCTCCGCCTATGAGACCGCGACCGGGAAAAAAATCAATCTCGTCTACGCGGAAAAAGAGCTCGGAGGAAAGATTGGCTCAGAAAAACCCGCGCTCTACCTGATCTCCGACTACGGCACGGTGACGGATTTCAAAACCAATATGAAGGATTACGCCGCGGGCGGGACCCTCGCCTCCGTCTACACCGCGATCCCGACCGGCCTCGCCTTGGATGTCTCCGGAAAGGGAAGCTACGGCCTGCCCTTTGAGATCGAGGGCCGGGGTTATATTGTGGACCCGCAGATGCTGGCGAATCTCTTTCCCGCCGCCGACAACGACGACCTGATCGAGGACCTGCAAACCTGCGACTACGCCGAATTTAAGGCGCTCGTCAAAGCCGCCGCCGCGTGGATCGCGAAGCCCTCGGCCGCGAAGGTGCTCTTAAACGGCCACACCTACACCCTCGCGAAGACGAAGACCGGCGCCGCCGCGGGGCTTGAGGCGGTCTTTGGACAGACCGCCGAGGCCGGGCAGGTGTCCTCTTGGCTGCTTGACGCGGCCATCGCCTCCGGCTATACGGCCGGCGACGTGTTCGCCGGGGATCTCAGCGGGGATACCGACGCCTTCCGCGACTACGCGGATGCCGCGGCCGCTTCCGCCGAGCTCCATTTCGCGAACGCCACGACGAAGACCTACTCCGCCGATGAACTGGCTTCCGGCAAGGCGCTCTTCGTCGCCGGGACCACCTCCTTTGGCGACAACCTCAAAACGGAAACCGAGGCCGCCGACCGCCTGCTGCTGATCCCCTTCAAAGTGACCCACCCGGCCAAAGCAGGCAAGACAACGACCTCCGGCAACGCCACGACCTCCGGCAGCGCGGCGACCTCCGGCAGCGCGGCCACTTCCGGTAAGGCGAACACCTCCGGCAACGCCGCCACCTCCGGCGGGGCGGCCAACTCCGCCAGCGCGGCCAATTCCGGTAAGGCAAACACCTCAGGCAACGCGAATACCTCCGGCAATGCGGCCACCTCCGGCAACGCGAATACCTCCGGCAATGCGGCCACCTCCGGCAACGCGAATACCTCCGGCAACGCGAATACCTCCGGCAATTCCGCGTCGGGCGGGAACGCCGCCGACGTGACGCCCAAGACCCCGGACGAGCTCGACCGCTGCATCACGGTGGACGTGCTCTCTTGGTTTGTAATCAACCCGAACGCGGACGCCAAGCAGGTCACCGAGGCGGAGGCGTTTTTGAAATGGCTCTACACCAATCCGACCGGCCTCGGGCTGCTGACCGGCACGTTCGGCACCGACTGGGCGACGCTCACCGGAACCGCCGCGCCCGGTGGAAACAGCGCCGCAGGCGGGACAACGAGCGGGGCGTCTGCTTCCGGCAACGCGAGCACCTCCGGCAAGACCACCTCGGGAAACAACGCCTCCGGCACCGGCAAAGCGGCCTCCGGCAACGGCGCCGCCTCAGGCGGGGCCGCCAACAGCGCGTCGAGCGCGAAAAACGCCGCGAGCACCGCGGGCGCGAGCACCACAGGCACGAGCGCGGCGGGAGCCAGCAAAGCGGCCGCCACAAGCGGAAACGCCGGTAGCGCCGCCGGGAGCGGAAACGCCTCCCCCGGGAACACAAGCGGCGCGACCTCCGGCAACGGCGCCAACAACCCCGCGGGAGAGCTCCCGGATTCCCTCCGGCTGAGCCTCGCCGCCTATTTGGACGCCGGGGACTGGGTGCCCTCTTATTACCGCTACGCCTCCGAGGGCTGGCGCACCAACTTCGAGAGCGCCGCGACCAGCTACGCGCAGGGCAAATCCTTTACCGAGGAGACCCGCACCGGGTTTGTGACCGGCATCTTCTCCGACTGGGGCGGAAAGGACACGGATTCCCCGCTGGAGCAGTCTTTGGATCAGTCCGCTCAGGGCAGCGGGCAGACCACAAGCAAATAAAAAGACCTCTTTTCAGGCATAAAAAAACGGCAGGATCTTCTCCTGCCATACATAGGGCGAAAGCCGCCCGGTCTCCGCCGCTTTTGTTTTAGGGATGGGCAACGCCGCGCGCTCGGGTCGCGCACAACCTCAGGCCGCCGCGCCGCACGCGAAAGATCGGGGCGAAGGAAAGCCTCCGGTTTTCGCCCTATTTTACCGGAGGGCTGGGCAACGCCGCGCGCGAAAAAATGGGCGGCGAAAGCCGCCCGGTCTCCGCCGCTTTTGTTTTAGGGATGGGCAACGCCGCGCGCTCGGGTCGCGCGTAGCCTCAGGCCGCCCCGCCGCGCGCGAAAGATCGGGGCAAAGAAAAGCCTCCGGTTTTCGCCCTATTTTACCGGAGGCGTATGCCAACGCCGACACAAAAAAATGGGCGGCGAAAGCCGCCCGGTCTCCGCCGCTTTTGTTTTAGGGCTGGGCAACGCCGCGCGCTCGGGTCGCGCGCAGCCTCAGGCCGCCCCGCCGCGCCTTTTATTTTTTGAGCATCCGGCGGCAATGAGCACGAAAGGCCTTTCGGTGCTCAAGGCAGGGGCCGCTTATTGCGCCCCGGGCCGCGTGTCAGTCGTAGGTTCTTACGACGGAGACGACCTTGCCGAGGATGGTCACCTCGTCCACGAGGATCGGTTCGTAGGCGTCGTTCTCCGGCTGGAGGCGGAAATGCCCGTTTTCTTTATAAAAGCGCTTGACGGTGGCGTCGCCGCCGACTAAGGCGACCACGATCTCGCCGCTCTCCGCCTCCGGCGTCTGGCGCACGACCACAATGTCGCCGCTCAGGATGCCGCATTTGATCATACTGTCGCCGCGCACCCGCAGCGCGAAGAGGCCGGCCGCGCTGCCCGACCACGGGATGTATTCCTCGACCTCCTCCTCCGCAAGGATCGGCGAGCCGGCCGCGACCCGGCCGAGCACCGGGATCGTCCCGGCGGGCGCGGCGTCGTTGAGCGTGATGGCGCGGTTTTGATTTTCGCCCATCGTGATCCTGCCGTCGGCCTGCAGCTCCCGCAGATAGCGGTGAACCGTGGAGGTGGAGCGGATGCCGAGCTCGGCGCAGATCTCGCGGACCGTCGGCGGATAGCCGTATTCATTGAGGTGCTCGGAGATATAAGAATAGATTTCGTCGGATTTCTGCGTCATGGCAAGGGCTCCTTTCGAAAAAAAGGTTCCGGTCTTACACGGGTAGTATAGCACATCTCTTTTAGAAATGCAAACGTATGTTCGCACTTTTTTGAAAAAATTTCCTCGCGGTCGCCTGAGGGCAGCCTGAGGCTGCGCGCAGTTGACGCTCAAAGTAAACTTTCCGGTTCCTCAAGGTCGCCTGAGGCGACGGGCAGTTGACGCTCAAAGTAAACTTTCCGGTTCCTCGCGGTCGCCTGAGGGCAGCCTGAGGCTGCGCGCAGTTGACGCTCAAAGTTCATGTTCCGGTTTCTCGGGTCAGCCTGCCGCAAAAGGACAGGCGGCGGGGCGGAAAGCCCGCGCTTTATTCATAAAATATCCGATATTTTCGGGGGAATGTTAACCGTTACTTAACAAAGTTTTTTCCTCCCATGCTATAATAAAAATGTACCCGGAAGGAGCCGCAAGCTTTTCGGCGTACACCCTCCTCAAAACAACCCTCAAACTAAAATCACTCAAAAAGAACGGCATCGGATTTTTTCCGGTGCCGTTCTTTTTATACGAAAATTTCCACTCCGGGTACCCGCCGGCACGAGGCTCCCCCGGCGGCGGGAAGGGACCGCGGAGTCCGCCCTTCGGCCCTGCAAAACAGGCCGTCAGCCCGCGAATTCCATGCCGAGCCTAAGCGCCTGCATGTTTTTTTCGATCAGGTCGGCTTTTTTGGCCGGGACGATCTTCTGGAAGCAGCTCTCGAGGTTTTCTACCGTGGTGAAGCCGGTCGCCTTCAGCAGCGCGCCCAGCAGGATGATGTTGGCGAGGCCCTGAAGGTCGCTCTCCTGCGCCATCTGCGTGGCGGGGAGGAAAACGGCGGCGATGTCGGCGCGGTCACAGGCGCGGTCGACGAGCGTACTGTCGATCACCGCGACGCCCCCCGGCACGACGGAGTCGATGAACCGGTCGTAGGAGGGGTTGTTCATGACGACGAGGCAGTCGGGGGCGAGCACCAGCGGCGAGCCGATCGGCTCGTCGGAGAGGCAGACCGAGCAGTTCGCGGTGCCGCCGCGCATCTCCGGGCCGTAGCTCGGCAGCCACGAGACCTCGCGCCCCTCCATCATGCCGGAGTAGGCGACGGCCTTACCGGTAAAAAGGATGCCCTGCCCGCCGAAACCGGCGAACAGCATGTTATGGGAAGCGGCCATTTCACTTCGCCTCCTTGTCGATGTCCTTGTAGACGCCCAGCGGGTAGTAGGGGATCATGGCGGAGTCGACCCATTTCATGGACTCCTCCGGCGTCATGCCCCAGTTGGTCGGGCAGGTGGAGAGCACCTCCACGATGGAGAAGCCCTTGCGGTCGATCTGATACTGGAAGGCCTTTTTGATCGCGGCCTTCGCGCGGCGGATGTTCGGCACGGTGTTGGCGGCGACGCGCTCGGCGTAGGCGGTGCCGGTCAGCGTGGCGAGCATCTCGCAGATGCGCACCGGCCAGCCCGCCGTCTGGGGATCGCGGCCGTAGGGCGTCGTCTGGGTGATCTGGCCGGGGAGCGTGGTCGGGGCCATCTGGCCGCCGGTCATGCCGTAGATCGCGTTGTTGACGAAGATCACGGTGATATTCTCCCCGCGGGTGGCCGCGTGGACGGTCTCGGCGGTGCCGATCGCGGCGAGGTCGCCGTCGCCCTGATAAGTGAAGATCACGCCCTCCGGCAGCGCGCGGCGCAGGCCGGTGGCGACGGCGGGGGCCCTGCCGTGCGGGGCCTGCACCATGTCGCAGGTGAAGAAGTTATAGGCCATGACCGAGCACCCGACCGGCGCGACGCCGACGGTGAGCGGCTCCACGCCCAGCTCCTCGATCACTTCGGCGACGAGCTTCGTGATGATGCCGTGGCAGCAGCCCGGGCAGTAGGAGAGCGGCGTGTCCGTAAGGCAGCTTGATTTGCGATAAACGATGGCCATCAGCGCTCACCTCCCGCGAGTTTTTTGATTTGGCCGAGCACTTCGTCCGGCGAGGGGATGATGCCGCCGGTGTGCCCGAAGAAGGAGACGGGCTTCGCGCAGTTGAGGGCGAGCTTCACGTCGTCCACCATCTGGCCCATATTCATCTCGACGACGAGCACGTTTTGAGCATGCTCGCAGCCCTCTTGAATCTTTTCAACCGGAAACGGCCAGAGCGTGTAGGGGCGGACCATGCCGGCCTTGATGCCCAGCGCCCGCGCCGCGTTCACGGCGGATTTGACGATCCGCGAGGTCGCGCCGAACGCGACGACCACGATTTCCGCGTCCTCGGTCAGGTAGCACTCCGCCTTGGGCAGGAGGCGCTTGACCTCCTCGTAACGGGCGAAGCGGGCGACGTTCGTCTCCTCGAGTTCCTTCGGGGAGAGGTAGAGGGAGTTGACGATGTTGTGCGTACGCGTCCCGTGGCGGCCGGTGACCGCCCACGGTTTTTCGTAGGTGACGGTCTCGCGGTCCGGGAAGACGACCGGCTCCATCATCTGACCGAGCAGGCCGTCCGCCAGCACCATGGCCGGCATCCGGAAGCGGTCGGCGTTCTCAAAGGCGTCGAAGACGGCCGTGACCATCTCCTGCACGGAGTTCGGCGCAAAGACGAGCAGCTGAAAGTCGCCGTGGCCGTAGGCCTTGGTTGCCTGCCAGTAGTCGGACTGGGAGGGCTGGATGCCGCCGAGACCGGGGCCCCCGCGCATGCAGTCGACGATGACGCAGGGCAGATCGGAGCCCGCGATATAGGAGACGCCCTCCGATTTGAGCGAGATGCCCGGCGAGGAGCTCGAGGTCATGGCGCGCACCCCCGCGGCGGCCGCGCCGAGGACCATATTGATCGCGGCGACCTCGGACTCCGCCTGAAGGAACACGCCCCCGATCTTCGGCATCTGGCGCGACATATAGGCGGAGATCTCCGTCTGGGGCGTGATCGGGTAGCCGAAGTAATGGCGGCAGCCGGCGCGGATGGCGGCTTCGGCGATCGCCTCGTTGCCTTTCATAAGTACTCTTTCAGCCAAGTATCCTCATCCTTTCCCGTTATCCAAAATACAGGATAAACTTTTTGTGATGGTTCCGGGAAGCGCGGCCCGGTTATTTTTCCACGGTGATCGCGCTGTCCGGGCAGATGACGCCGCACATCGCGCAGGCGATGCACAGGGCCTCGTCGGTCATCTCCGCGGGGTTGTACCCCTTCGCGGAGATGCGGTCGGACGCGAGACGCAGGATCTTTTTCGGGCATACGGACACGCACAGGCCGCACCCCTTGCAGATCAGCTCGTCGATGGTAACTTTCGCCATAAGGCAATCCCCCCAAAAATAGAATTCCAAAAATAAGCCGTCGGGAGCCCCCGTCGGCGGGAACCTCGTTTTTTGTCCTCCGGGAAGCCGCCCGTCTCCAAGAAAGAATCGGTGCGGCCCGCCGGACGTCATAGAAAGCGGTTGTTTTGAGCTTTTCGTTCGGGAACGAATCGCCCCGAACTTTGCGCGAAACGGCCCGCCGGTTTTACACGGAGACGATTTGCGCTAAGATTATACAATAAGTAGCATATTCCCGGGCGCGCGGCGAGGGCGGTTTTAGGACGCCCGCCGTCCTACAAGGCGGGCGAGGCGAACTCCTTGCGTAAAATCTGCAAAGGTCTTGTTTCCGGCGAAGTTGGCCGGTGCCCGCAGGGGACGCCCGCCGCCCTACAAGGCGGGCGAGGCGAACTTTTTGCGTAAAATCTGCAAAGGTCTTGTTTCCGGCGAAGTTCGCCGGTGCCCGCAGGGGACGCCCGCCGTCCTATAAGGCGGGCGAGGCGAACTTTTTGCGTAAAATCTGCAAAGCAGATTTTACGCGCTTAACAGCAGTTCCCGGGGTTCCGCAGGTAAAACGGGCATTTGCCCTCTTTTTGCACGCTCTCCGGCTTCTCCTCGTATTTGACGCAGGAGACGGCGGAGCCTTTTTCTTTATAGACGCAGGTCCGGCAGATCAGCTCCCGGTTGGCGACGAGCCCGTCGTCGGTGGCCCAGAGCTTTTGCTCGGCGGGGCGCTCTTTTTTGTGCGCGCCGCAGCCGCACGAGCCGCCATGACCGCATGAGGTCTTTTCCATCAAAAACAGCTCCTTTCCGATCGAGGTGGCAAGCCTAAAGTCTGTTTCAGGTTTTGTTTACGACGACGTTCGCCGATCCCCGCAGGGGACGCCCGCCGTCCTATAAGGCGGGCGAGGCGAACTCGCAAGCCTAAAATCTGTTTCAGGTTTTGTTTACGGACGAAGTTTTTTGCCCGCGCTTTGCGCGGCGCCGGCCCGCTTGTGGCCGGCGAAAAAAACTCGCAAGCGTAAAATCCGCTTCAGGTTTTGTTTACGGACGAAGTTTTTTGCCCGCGCTTTGCGCGGCGCCGGCCCGCTTGTGGCCGGCGAAAAAAACTCGCAAGCTTGAAATTCGCTCCGGTTTTGTTTACGACGACGTTCGCCGATCCCCGCAGGGGACGCCCGCCGTCCTATAAGGCGGGCGAGGCGAACTCGCAAGCGTAAATCTGCAAAGCAGATTTACGCCGGTTCCCACGGGAACTTCACGAGCAGCTCCACCGGGAAGGGCTCCGGCACCTCCGCCTCCTCGCAGCCCTTGAGCACGCAGGTCGCGAGCAGCGGCAGCCCGGTGAGCGCCGAGACCCGCGCCGCATATTCCACGCTTTGCTCGATGTCCATGGCGGCGGTCTCCCGGCCGAAGTTCGTATTGTTGACGAGAAAGCTCCCCTTGAGATGGGAGGCCGCCTCGATCTCGCTTAAAATCTGCGCCGCGTCCTCCGGCGTTCCGGTCAGGTTGCGGCTCCGGTTGACGACGTAGAGCATCGCGTAGCCCGCCTTTTGCAGCTTCGCGGCGTAGCGCCCGAGGGCCGCCGCGCCCGCGTCGTCGCCGCCCGCGTCGATAATCAGGCGCTTGCCGGAGAGGATGGCGGCGTCGATCTCCGCGGAGAGGGAGGGCGTGTCGAGCGTGGTGCCGAGGAAGGTCGGCGCGATCAGGCGGCAGGACAGCCCGGCGGCGTAGTCGCCCGCGCGGAAATAGGGGTTGACGACGTCGAGGTCGCAGAGCGTCGGTTCCTCGCCCGCCGCGAGCAGCCGCTTCGCGAGGTTCAGCGTAAAATTGGTCTTGCCCGAGCCGTAATGCCCGGCCACGACAAGGACGTTTTGTTCCGGCAATCTCACCGCCCGCACCTCCGCAAAAAAAATTAATCTTTATTATAGCATTCCCGGTATGGGGATTCAATGCTTTTTATAGAGATCGCTGGGGGAATTTGATGCACGGGCGGGAAAAATTGCCGCAAAAGCCGCGGACGCCGCCGCAAAAGAGCTGGAAAAAACCGCATACCAAACGGAAAAACCGGCCTTTTTCGCCGCTTGGGAGACGAAAAATTTGACATCCTCATCCATTTCGGCTATAATAGGCCGTACTTTGCGGGGAGGCGCATCATGAGGAGATTTTTAACAGGCGCGCTCCGGTTTTTCGTATTTCTCGGTTCGCGGCAGTTTCAGCTGATGCTGTTTGCGGCGGCGGTTTCCGCGCTGATCTTTTGGATCCCGGCGCAGGTCCGCACGGTCCGCATCGACGACGGCGGGGAAATTTTCGCTGTCCGCACGACCGAGGACGATCCGGCGCACATTCTTGAAAAATACGGCATTACGGTCGGCTACGGGGACACCCTCTCCGTGACCGGCTTCGAGACATCCGGCCTTGAGGCGGATTACGCGGACGTCACGGCGGAGATCCACGTCGCGCGCGCGTTCGAGGTGGACGTGCTCGCGGATTCCCTGACCTATCGCCTGCGCATCGCGGGCGGGACGGTCGCGGACGCCCTTTACAAAACCGGCATCGAGCTGCGCGGCACGGATCTCATCGACCGGCCGGTCCAGAGCCTGCTCACCGAGGGGGAGCGGATCCGGGTCACGCGGGTCGATTATCAGACCGCCACGGAGGAGGAACCCATCCCGCACGGCGCGAGCTACCGCGGCACCTCGCTGATCCGGGAGGGAAAAACGGTCCTGCTCTCCTACGGCAGGGACGGCGTCAAGCTGCTGACCTACGAGCAGAAGACCGTCGACGGCGTGGAGGAGGGACGGACCCTGCTCTCCGAGGACACCATCAAAAAACCCGTCGACGACCTCTATCTGCGGGGCGACGACGGGCCGATCTCCGAGCTGGATTTCGACTATCCGATCGCGGACGGCCGCCCGGCGAGCTATCTGCATCTTTTCAGCAACGCGCGCGCGACCGGCTACTATGCCAAGCCCGGCGCGGGGACCGCGACCGGCGTGCGCGCCGGCGTGGGCTATGTGGCGGTGGACCCCTCGATCATCCCCTACGGGACGAAGCTCTGGATTTGCGCGCACGACGGCGGCGGCAGCTTCGTCTACGGCTACTGCGTCGCGGCGGACACCGGCGGGGCCATGCTCTCCGGCAAAAATATGGTGGATCTCTATTACCCCACCTACTACGAGTGCGTGCTCAACGGCCTGCGCTATGTGGACATCTACGTGCTCGAATGGGGCTGAGTTTCTTTGCCCCGGAATACGCCCTCTCGCCGCCGGGCTCTCGTCCGGCGGCCTTTATTTTGAGCACGGCGGCCCGGACGCCGCGCCGCCGGGAGGACGGGCTCTTTGCCGCGCGGGGCTCCGCTTCGGCCGGGCGAAATCGGCGAAAGGCCGCGCCGCCGTGCCGCCCGAACCCGTCCGGGAGACGAAACCCCGCCCGGCGCGCTCCTGCGGCAAAAGTAAAAATAAAAACCAAGAAAACAAGAGATTTTAAACGAAAACAAGAGAAAACGGAAGGATTCGTTTTCTAAACTGATTTTGGAAGAAAAAAAGATTGACAAGCCGTTTTCGCGCCGTTATAATAACGGTTGTCGCTTTCGAAACGAAACTATTTTTTGAAAAGGATTATCGGAGGTCTTACCATGAACACCACTATGCCGAATGCCTCGACCATCGAGCGCAAATGGTACATCCTCGACGCCGCGGGCAAGCCGTTGGGCCACACCGCCGTCATCGCCGCGGATCTGCTCCGCGGCAAATACAAACCCGATTTCGCGCCGCACGCCGACTGCGGGGACCACGTCGTCATCATCAACGCGGCCAAGGCCGTCCTCACCGGCAAGAAGCTCGAGAAGAAATTTTACTATCACCATACCGGCTACATCGGCCACATGAAGGCGATCAGCTACGGCCACCTGATGGAAAAAGACCCGTGCTTCGCCATGATGAAGGCCATCAAGGGCATGATCCCGGACAACACCGTCGGAGCGAACTCCCTCAAGAGAGTCCGCATCTACGCCGGCGCGGAACATAAACAGGAAGCTCAGGCCCCGCAGGCCTTTGAGCTCTGAGCGGAAGGAGGAAATCAGACATGTACGAATCCAACCCCTTTTTCTACGGAACCGGCAGGAGAAAGTGCTCTGTTTCCCGCGTCCGTATCTATCCGAACGGCGCCGGCGCCATCACGATCAACGGCCGCGACATCGACGACTATTTCGGCCTCGAGACCCTGAAGCTGCTGGTTCGCCAGCCGCTTGAGCTCACCGAGACTTCCGGCGCGTTCGACATCATCTGCACCGTCGAGGGCGGCGGCGTCACCGGTCAGGCCGGCGCGATCCGCCACGGCATCGCCCGCGCGCTGCTCCAGTTCAACGAGGAGCTGCGTCCCGCGCTCAAAAAGGCCGGGTTCCTGACCCGCGACCCGAGAATGACCGAGCGCAAAAAGTACGGCCTCAAAAAGGCCCGCCGCGCGCCGCAGTTCAGCAAACGTTAATCATCCGCAAAAAAAAACGATCTCCGGGGCTTTCGGGCTCCGGAGATTTTTTTATGCGGTCGCCTAAGGGCAGCCTGAGGCTGCGCGGTCGCCTGAGGCGACGGGCGATTGACGCTCGAAGATCGCTTACCGGCCTCTCGAGACGGCTTTTTATGGGATGCGTTTCCGGGCAGCCTGAGGCTGCGCGGTCGCCTGAGGCGACGGGCAATTGACGCTCGAAGATCGCTTACCGTTCTCTCAAGACGGCTTTTTATGGGATGCGTTCCCGGGTCGCCTAAGGCGACGGGGCGGCCGCGACCGGCGCGGAGCCGCGCGGGGTGCGTAAAATTCGTCCGCCGCGGAGTCCCGGGCGCGCGGGCGGCAAAGAGGGCCGGCGACCCACGGCCGCCGGCCCTCTTATTTTGTTCCCTATAAATATCATAGGCGCGTTTTGGAGCGCGGGAGCTCATCTTCCCTCAAAGACGACCGGCTCCGGGCGGTCGAGGCCCCAGCCGCAGATATTCCCGCGCTGGAGCGCGCCGACGATGCGCCGGGCGACGCTCTCGTAGCCCTCCTCCGCCTCGAGGCGCGCGATCAGCTCCTTGACGTGCTCGCGCTCGGTGTGCTTGTCCGCCGGGCAGGGGCTTTTCATGACCGGGAGGCCGAGGCTCTTTGCCGCGGCGAGGACGTCCGCCTCCCGGCAGTAGATCAGCGGCCGGATCACGGTGATGTCCTTGCGGCTCATATAGGTGACCGGGGAGAAGCACTCCGCCCGGCCCGCGTCGAAGAGGTTCATTAAGAAAGTCTCGGCGGCATCCTCGAAGTTGTGGCCGAGGGCGAGCTTGTTGCAGCCGTCCTCTTTGGCGGCGTCGTGCAGCATGGCGCGGCGCATCCGCGCGCAGAGGCTGCAGGGGTTGTGCTCCTTCCTCGTATCAAAGACGATGGTGCCGATGTTGGCGCGGCGGATGTCGAGCGGGACGCCGAGCTCGCGGCAGTGCGCCTCCACGGCGGAGTAGTCCGAGTCCACCCCGCCGAAGCGGGGGTCGAGCGCGAGGGCGACGAGCTCAAACTCCGGGCCGACGTGCGCGCGCAGCATCTGGAGCGCCTCGAGCATCGTCAGGGAATCCTTGCCGCCGGAGATGCCCACCGCGATTTTGTCGCCGGCGTGGATCATATCGTAATCCTGCACGGCCTTCCGCAGCGCGCCGACGATCTTCTGCATTTTTTCCATAAAGGCCCGACCGCCTTTCCAAAATAGCGTTTGTTTTCCGGGGGCTACCCTTCGCCCGGGAAGCGGGAGCCTATTCCCTGCCGCCGAGGAGCTCCGCGTCCTGCCGGAGACCGGCCTCCGCCCAGTCGTACGCCCGCAGCGAGCCTTTCCACTGGAGCTCCGGGTAGTCCCACTGGCGCAGCGCCTCGTAGGCGGCGATGGCCACGGAGTTGGAGAGATTGAGGCTGCGCAGCGTCGGGCGCATCGGGATGCGGACGGCGGTCTCCGGGTTTTGAAACAGCAGCTCCTCCGGCAGCCCGGCGTCCTCCCGGCCAAAGACGAGATAGCAGCCGTCCGGGTAGCGCACGTCGCTGTGGCGCAGGAGCCCCTTTGTGGTGAAATAGTAAAACGGGCCGCCGTTTTTCGCGAAAAACTCCTCGAGGCCGCCGTAGAGGGTCACGTCGAGCAGATCCCAGTAATCGAGCCCGCAGCGTCTCATCTTCGCGTCGTCGAGCACAAAGCCCATCGGCCCGACCAGATGCAGCCGCGCGCCGGTCACCGCGCAGGTACGGGCGATGTTGCCGGTGTTCTGCGGGATCTGCGGCTCGACGAGCACGATATTGAGGCTTGGCATGGGAATCCCCCCCGGTCTTTCAGATTCGCGGCCGGAGATCCGGCCGAAAGCGCGCCGTCCCGGGCGGGGAAAAAACCACCCGCCGCGCCCGGCGTTTCGCGGAAGGGTCGCTTTCCCGCGGCCTGCTTTTTACAAAAAGAGAAATCCCCGGCGGGCTTTTTCTCCCGCCGGGACGATCGGAGATGAAAGCGTTCCCCGGCCCGGTGGCCGGAGCCGTCTTCGTTTTCGCCCGGGGCCGGGCCGTCGGAGCGGGCCTGTCCGCCCCATTTTTTGGCGGGGCCGTCCGCCGGGACAATCAAAGCGGCGGTCTTACCTGCCGCAGCAGTTTTTATATTTCTTGCCGGAGCCGCAGGGGCAGGGGTCGTTGCGTCCGACCTTCTTTTTCCTGAGCGGGGAGGCCGGGGCCGAGCCGTCGGAGCCCACGCCCATGTCGGGCTTCGCGACCTGCTCGCGCTCGGGGGCCGCGCCCGCCTTCACCCGGATGGTCAGCAGCATCTTCACGGTGTCCTCGCGGATGGAGTCGATCATCTGGTCGAACATGTCGAAGCCCTCCATCCGGTACTCGATGACCGGGTCGCGCTGGCCGTATCCGCGCAGGTAGATGCCCTGCTTGAGATCCTCCATCGCGTCGATATGATCCATCCATTTGAGGTCGACGTTGCGCAGGAGCACCGCGCGCTCGAGCTCGCGCATCAGCTCGGGGCCGAACAGTTTCTCGCGGACGGCGTAGACCTCCTCCATGCGGTCGAGGAGCGCCTTTTCGACGTCGGCCTTCGTGAGCGACGCGATCTCCTCCCTGTTATAGCGCAGCTCCCCGTCGGAGAGCATCCAGCCGAGGTAATAGTCGCGCAGGCCGCCGAGGTTCCAGTCCTGCGGGAGGCTGCCCTCGGTGAGGTAGGTGTCCACGTTTTTGGAGACGCTCTCGGCGCGCATCTGGGCGATATAGTCCTTGAGGTCCTCGCCGTCCAGCACCTTGGAGCGCTGGCCGTAGATGATCTCCCGCTGCTTGTTCATCACGTCGTCGAACTGGAGCACGTTTTTGCGGATGCCGAAGTTGCGCCCCTCCACTTTTTTCTGCGCGTTCTCGATGGAGCTCGCGAGCATGCGGTTTTCGATCGGCATGTCCTCCTCGACGCCGAGCGTGTCCATCATGCCCTGAAGCCGCTCGCCGCCGAAGAGCCGCATCAGGTCGTCCTCGAGCGAGATATAAAATCTCGATTTGCCGGGGTCCCCCTGCCGCCCGGAGCGCCCGCGCAGCTGGTTGTCGATGCGGCGGGACTCGTGCCGCTCGGTGCCGATGATATAGAGGCCGCCGGCGCTCTTGACAAGCTCCGCCTGCCCGGCGATCTCCCCTTTGTGTTTTTCGTAAAGCTCTTGAAAGAGCCGCCGCGCCTCGAGGATGTCCTCCGCGCCGGTCTCAAAATAGGCGTCGGCGGCGCCGATCAGCTCCTCGTCGTAGCCGAGTTTCCGCAGATCGGCCTTGGCGAGGTACTCCGCGTTGCCGCCCAGCACGATGTCGGTGCCGCGTCCGGCCATGTTGGTGGCGATCGTCACCGCGCCGGGCATGCCGGCCTGCGCGACGATCTCGGCCTCCTTGTCGTGGTGCTTCGCGTTGAGCACGTTGTGCTGGATGCCGCGCTTTTTGAGCATGGCGCTCAGCAGCTCGGATTTCTCGATGGAGATGGTGCCCACGAGCACCGGCTGGCCTTTCTCGTGCGCGTCGGCGATCTCGTCGATGACCGCCTCGAACTTGCCGCGCTCGGTCTTATAGACCACGTCCGAGGCGTCCTCGCGGACGATCGGCTTGTTGGTGGGGATTTCGATCACGTCGAGGCCGTAGATCTCGCGGAACTCGGCCTCCTCGGTCAGGGCGGTGCCGGTCATGCCGGAGAGCTTATCGTACATGCGGAAGTAATTCTGAAAGGTGATCGTCGCGAGCGTGCGGTTCTCGTGGGCGACCGTGACGCCCTCTTTGGCCTCGATCGCCTGATGCAGCCCCTCGTTGTACCGGCGGCCGAACATCAGGCGGCCGGTGAATTCGTCGACGATGATGACCTCGCCGTCCTTGACCACGTAGTCCACGTCGCGCTGCATCACGCCGCGGGCCTTGATCGCCTGATTGACGTGGTGCACGATCGTCATGTTGTCCGGGTCGTTGAAATTCTCAAGCTGGAAGGCCGCCTCCGCCTTGGCGACGCCTCTCGGGGTCAGCGTGGCGGTGCGGGCCTTCTCGTCGACGATGTAGTCGGCCTCGATGTCCTCGCGCTCCTCCTTCTCGTTCTCCTCTTTGACGCGGATGGCCGTGAGCGTGCGGGCGAAGCGGTCGGCTTTCTCGTAAAGATCGGTGGATTTCTCGCCGCGGCCGGAGATGATGAGCGGCGTGCGCGCCTCGTCGATCAGGATGGAGTCCACCTCGTCGACGATCGCGTAGCGAAAGCCGCGCTGGACGCGGTTTTCCTTGTAGGTGACCATGTTGTCGCGCAGGTAGTCGAAGCCGAACTCGTTGTTGGTGCCGTAGGTGATGTCGCAGGCGTAGGCGTCGCCGCGGCGGCCGGTCTCCACGTCGTGGGTGACGAGCCCGACGGTGAGCCCGAGGTAGTTATAGACCTTGCCCATCCACTCGCTGTCGCGCCGGGCGAGGTAGTCGTTGACGGTGACGATGTGCACGCCCTCCCCGGTCAGGCCGTTGAGGTAGGCCGGGAGCGTCGCGACGAGCGTCTTGCCCTCGCCGGTCTTCATCTCGGCGATGCGCCCCTGATGGAGCACCACGCCGCCGACGAGCTGTACCGGGAACGGGCGCATCCCGAGCACGCGGTCGCAGGCCTCGCGGCAGGCGGCGAACGCCTCCGGCAGCAGGCTGTCGAGCGCTTCGCCGTTTTGATAGCGCTCGCGAAACAGGGCGGTGCGGCCCTTGAGCGCGGACTCGCTCATGGCCTTATATTCCTCCTCCAGATCGAGGATCTTTTTGACGACGGGGTCGATGCGCTTGAGCTCTTTTTGGGAGTAGTTGCCGAAGATTTTTTCAAGTAGACTCATTTTTTTCTCCTTATCCTTGGGCGGGCCCTTCCGCCCGAAAGCGATGCCCGATGTTCTATTTCCCTATTTTATTCTTAAGCGTTTTGCAAGTCAATGAACGGTCTGTTAAATCTATGCACCGTTTTTTTGACCCGCAAACGTTTTCAACGGAAAATTCTGTGGAAAAGGGCGATTATTTGGGACATACTCCTCATTGATTTAAAATGAGATTTCCGATATAATTTATGCGGGTTTGAAGGAAAGCCTGCAAGCCGCGTTTTTGGAAGAAATCGCGGCGCGCCTTCCCGCAAGCCGCGTGATTATTTTTTATCCATTTTATCATAGAGGAAAGGAGTTGCCGCATGAACTGTTCAGAAGATGTGGAAAGAATGTGCAGCGTGACCAAGGGCCCGCACCACGGCCCGGCGCCGATCCCGGAGGAGGGCCGATGGGTCAAATCCTCCCAGATCACCGATATTTCCGGCCTGTCCCACGGGGTGGGAACCTGCGCGCCCCAGCAGGGGGCGTGCAAGCTCACGCTGAACGTTAAGGACGGGGTGATCGCGGAGGCGCTGATCGAGACCGTCGGCTGTACCGGCATGACCCATTCCGCGGCCATGGCCGGCGAAATCCTGCCCGGCAAAACCCTTTTGGAGGCCCTCAACACCGATCTCGTCTGCGACGCCATCAACGTGGCGATGCGCGAGATCTTCTTGCAGCTGGTCTACGGCCGCAGCCAGACCGCCTTCTCCGAGGGCGGGCTGCCGATCGGGGCGGGGCTGGAGGATCTGGGCAAGGGGCGGCGCTCGGCGGTCGGCACCATTTACAGCACCGGCGCAAGGGCGTGCGCTACCTCGACCTGACCGAGGGCTACATCACCTCGCTCGCGCTCGACAAGAACGACGAGGTCGTCGGCTATCAGTTTGTCCGCCTCGGCAAAATGATGGAGGATATCCGCCACGGCATGGACGCCGCCGCCGCGCTCAAAAAGGAGACCGGCTCCTACGGCCGCTACGCCGACGCGGCGCGCTACATCGACCCGCGCGAGGAATGACGCCGGAAGTCTCCTTGTTTGGGGCCGGCGGGGACCCGCCCACAAGTAAGCGGAAAGGATGGTCTTAAGATACATGGCAGAGTTTGAAGGAAAAGAAAGAAGAATGCCCAAAATCGAGGCCTGCCTCGAAAAATACGGCATGTCCTCCCTTGAGGAGGCCGCGGCGCTGGTCAAGGCCTCCGGCGTCGACCCGGAGACGATCGTCCGGGGCGTGCAGCCGATCGCGTTCGACAACGCGGTCTGGGCCTACACGCTCGGCGCCGCCATCGGCATCAAAAAACAGGTCGGTTCCGCCGCGGAGGCGGCCGTCTGCCTCGGCGAGGGGCTTCAGGCCTTCTGCGTGCCCGGCTCGGTCGCCGAGCAGCGCGAGGTCGGCCTCGGCCACGGCAACCTCGGCGCGATGCTGCTCAGCGAGGAGAGCAAATGCTTCGCGTTTCTGGCGGGGCACGAGTCCTTCGCGGCCGCGGAGGGCGCCATCGGCATCGCCCGCAACGCCAATAAGGTGCGCAAGACCCCGCTCCGGGTCATTTTAAACGGGCTGGGCAAGGACGCCGCCTATATCATTTCCCGCGTCAACGGCTTCACCTACGTCGAGACGGAGTACGACTTCGCGACCGGCGAGCTGAAGATTTTGCGCGAGGTCCCGTTCTCCGACGGCGAGCGCGCGGCCATCCGCTGCTACGGCGCGGACGACGCGAATGAGGGCGTCGCCGTCATGAAATACGAGAGCGTCGACATCTCCATCACCGGCAACTCCACGAACCCCGTGCGCTTCCAGCACCTCGTGGCCGGTACTTATAAAAAATGGTGCGCCGAGAACGGCCGGAGGTATTTCTCCGTGGCCTCGGGCGGCGGCACCGGGCGCACGCTCCATCCGGACAACGTGGCCGCCGGCCCCGCCTCCTACGGCATGACCGACTCCATGGGCCGCATGCACGGCGACGCGCAGTTCGCGGGCTCCTCCTCCGTACCGGCGCACGTCGAGATGATGGGCCTCATCGGCATGGGCAACAACCCGATGGTCGGCGCGACCGTCGCGATGTCCGTCGCCGTCTACGAGGCGGTGCGCGGGCTGCGCGCGTAAGATCCCGCCCGATGCGGCTTTCCCCCGCGAGACGGCGTCCGGCGCGCATCCATGATCGCTTGCCGCCCGATGCGGATTTCCCCG
>Ga0116177_10001162_pt1 | contig 19669 bp, 19 predicted proteins | sample AD_STIC10_MetaG_FD_89750 | JGI IMG/M metagenome (GOLD analysis project Ga0116177, IMG submission 89750) | Active sludge microbial communities of municipal wastewater-treating anaerobic digesters from USA - AD_STIC10_MetaG | ecosystem: Engineered > Bioreactor > Anaerobic > Digestate | place: USA... | reverse complement strand
ATTTTTTCACACTTACATAACTATTTATTACATCCACAATATCTAACTTTTGTTTTATTTGAGTAACGATATCTTCCATTTTTTTATTTAATATTACCGCAAAAAGGCAGAAAGTGCGTGAATATCCTTTGATAAGAACTATATATCACGAAAATATAAGGTTTTAAAGCCTTATTGATATGAAAAACAGAAACTCAAAAAGTAACTGTTACAATTTTCCGGACGTGTAGTTGCCAGTACAATATTATGTGGAAATTTTGAGGAACTTAATATATTCTATATATAGTATGAGTAATACAAAAAAAAGAAAAAACACCAGTGAAAAAACCGCCTTTCTCATCCTCTCAATAATTCTTGCTGGTGTAATCGTTATAAAAATGGTTTATGCTGCAAAACCAAACCCCGGACACGATTTTACTCAAGTAAGCGGAAGTGTAGCTCAGGGGGACCTTCTTTTCGGATCTGCTGAAGACACATTATCAAAACTTGCAAAAGACGCCAATGCTACAAGATATTTATCAAACACGGGAACGGATAACAACCCCGCGTGGGCGCAAGTAGAACTTTCAAATGGGGTGACAGGAAATTTACCTGTAGCAAATATGGATTCTGGGTCAAATGCCAGCTCTTCAACTTTTTGGAGAGGGGACGGAACATGGCAACCTACGACATCAAAAGCTGTAGTTGGAGGGGGAAGTTCTACTTCAATTACCGCAGATGCGGTTTGTAACCCTTTTGGTTACTCAGTATGCAACACAACTCAAACTACAATGTTAGGTTTTGCTGTACCCTACAATGCGGTAATTAAAAACATTTATGGAAATTTACAAACAGCCCCTGCGGCGGGAACCACATGCGCATTTACAGTTAGGTCCTCGGCTTCTTGCACCGGCGCTTACACAGCGACAGCACTAACATGCACAGTCACTGGAAACGGATCCAATAGAAATTGTTCTAATAACTCAAACGAAGTAAGTATTTCCGCAGGAGATTGTCTTCAAATACATTATAATGAAACAGGCACCTGCTCAGGGATTATTAACTGGGGATTTGAAATCGGTCCACAGTAAGACTTTCTATGAGAAAAATTATTATAACAATAATTTTTTCACTTGCCTTCACTACTTTGGCTAATTTTTCATTGGCTTTTGTTCTACCTGTAAATGAAATAAAAATTGGAGATCCTGTTTATATTGAGGAAACAGACAATGTTAAAAATTATGCTGTATTTTTACCTTTTGAAGAACCAACAAACGGTCAAGTGTGCGCAAGTATTTCTGGTGAAGAACTTTTTGAAAATAATAATTTAAAAGACTACGGTACTTGCTTTATAAACGATCCGGGAATTTTCACAATTGTAGAAATTCAAGAACCCTTCTCTTCAAGTTACGAAGAGTTAAAAAATAATGAGGAGATTTTGCAAGAAGAAACTGTAACACTATCTAAAGATTTTGTAGGCATTGTAAATGAAAGTATTGAAACGACAGAAAGCACAGAAGAGGTAGAAGGTGTTTTAAGTGAAAGCAGTGATTCAGAAGGTGTAATTACAGATCTTGGAAGTTTTATTCAAGAAGCACAAGATGAGATTGTAAGAATTTTAGCAAGTTTAACAGATACTTCGGAAAGCAGCGAAGCTACTACATCAGAAGAAAACTTGGTTTTAGGAGCAAGAACATTCAATCTTCTAAATCTTGTAAAAGAAAACTATCTGATTATTACTTTGGTAATTTTAATTTCAATATCAAGTATTATTTTGATTTTTTTAATCAAAGATATCAAAGGAACGAATAAAGATAAAAAGTAATTACAGTTAATTTTTCCTGCTCAATTTATCAATTATCGGATATAATTAAATTGCTGTATGAAAAAGATGTCTTGCCCAAAATCAAATTCTATTAAAATACTTTTAGCTTTATCTTTATTTTCATTTTTATACACAATAGTTTTCAAAAAATATTTTGAAAATATTAAATTTCCGAAAAACCCCCAACTAACTTACGCCGCATCAAATACATTTTCAGCTTCAGGGTCGTGGTTAACCCCAACAGGAATTTACACTATTGATGTGGCGTGTTGGGGAGGTGGTGGTGCAGGTGGTGGAATTACAACGAACAGAACTAGAGGCCGAGGAGGTGGTGGTGCTGGAGGACAATACGCCGCCAGATCTGAAATTTCATGCATACCAGGATCCTATTATAGTATTGTGGTAGGAGCTGGGGGTACGGGGTCTTTTATCAGCGGACAAGCGGGTGAGGATTCTACTTTTGATGGAAATGTTGTAATTGCAAAAGGAGGTGCTGGCGGACAATCTTACGAATCTGGATACCAACCTGGAATTGGGACTACATCAGGAGGAGCAGGGGATATTGTATACGCTGGTGGTTCAGGATCAGTTGGAGGAACGGGAACCACAGGAGGCGCTGGAGGTGGTGGCGCCGGTTCTACAGGTGCAGGAGGAAACGCCAGTGGAAATACTGCAGGAACAGGAACTTCAACAGGAGGGGGAAACGGAGGTGCTGGGTTAACTGCATCAGGAAATGGAAATCCAGGTAGTGTTTACGGAGGCGCCGGAGGCGCCGGAGCGTCAACGGTAGCAAACAAAACAACGGACTACAGCGGTGCTAACGGAGCTCAAGGTCAATGTATAGTCACATTTACAGATACATTTGCTCCTTCAATACTTCAAACTTACTACTCACCAACCTGGTATTTTGGATCAAATCCTTCAAATGCAAGTTCATCTCAAATAAATATGTCGGCTGAAACTGGATACGACTACTCTACTCCCATTGAGTTTCTTTTTTCACTAAACACAAGTAGTTGTCCAAGTGGTCAAGCAGGTACGGGAGGAACAAGCAGTAGCTGGCAAACAAGCACCTCATATTCAGATACTGGTTTAGATGTAAATAAATGTTATGGATACACAGTTCAATCCAGAGATTCGGCAACTACTACAAACACGGGAACTGCTTCGGAAATTTTTACTTTATACACATCTGCAAATACGCCGGGCATCCCAACTTTATCAAATCCTACTTTATATACACTTGATCTCGATAATGATTCTAATGGAAATCCTACAACTGGACCTGATACAAAATATGCAGTACAGGTTACTTATGCAAACCCAGCTGATACTAGTTGGCAAGGTAAATGGGTGGCGGCAAATGGATATCGATCTGATTACGAGGTTTGGCTCACAGACAGTGAATTAGACAGCATTACAATTCAAGATCTACAACAAGGAACTGAATACGGAGTTTCAGTAAAAGCAAGAAACGAAGACGGCGATGAAACTTCTCTAAGTTCTGAAGGAAGGGGAACAACAGATCAAATGCAAACCTCGGCAACTTTTTTAATTTCAGGTACGTGGACAGTTCCTGACGGAGTTAATGCCGCAGATATTGAATGCTGGGGAGGTGGTGGGGGTGGTGGAGGAAGTACTACAAACACAAATTATGGAGGTGGGGGTGGTGGAGGTGGTGCTTATTCTAAAGGCACCAACATTTTAGTTTCTCCTGGTGAAAAATATCAAGTAATCATAGGGACTGGCGGAAGTGGTGGCACCCCAGCTTCAAGTGGTAATCCCGGTGGAAATACAACATTTAACAATGACGTGGTTGTTGCTTTAGGAGGAGAAGGTGGTGGTGTAGGAAATACTTCTGCAGGAACAGCTGGAAAAGGAGGAAGTGCAGATAACAGTACTGGAGATACTGTAAATAACGGAGGTAACGGAGCTATTGGTTTAAATCTTCTGGGAGGTGGGGGTGGTGAAGGAGCTGGAAGTAATTTAAACGGATATAACGCAACAGGTCAAACAGGTGGTTCGGGAACTGATGGAGGAAACGGAGGAAACGGAGGCAACAGTAATTCAAACGGAACTTCGGGATCGGCTCCTGGAGGAGGCGGAGGAGGCGCCGGAAACGGAAGTGCTGTAACCGGGTTTACAGGCGGCTCTGGAGCTGGTGGAAAATGTTTTATCACCTATAAGGAAAGAGTTGATGGTACTTTATCATGTAAAACATCTACATCCTGTTCATCCGGAATTATAGTTTATAGAATATCGGGCACCACAAATGCCCACGCAGAGCTACCCTCTCAATCAAATTATTCTCAAATGGTATGCTGTACTGGTGTACCAGGACTTTCAAATCAATGCTCAGGAAATTTTGAAACCGTTTTAAAATTTTCATCTATTACTAATGCTCATGTAGAAAAAAATACTCAAGAAAATTATACTGAACAAGCTTGTTTGCAAGTACCAGAAAACGGTGTATTGGAAATTGGATATAAAGCCGATAATTGCGATGGGTACGATACAATTCTTGGATCAATTTCTTCAATAACAAACGCGCATGTAGGAGACAAAGATGCTTACCCATTAAAAATATGCGCTACAGGTTTAGTCGCGGGAACAATTACATTTAGTATTTCTAACAACAATCTGGGTTTTGGAATTTTGAGTGCTTATAATCCTAAATACGCAACTACCAATGGGCAAGGTTCAGAAAATGAAATCTATGGAAATAAAATTACTGCTTCGACGAACGGTACAGGAGGATACACTATATATATTCAAGGGGATACTCTTAGAAGTAACTCTAATCCGGACTTTACGATAGACGCAATAGGTGGGCTACCAACCATTCCCGGAGCGGGAAATGAGCAGTTTGGTATAAGACTGTCTTCGAGTGGGGGTAATGGAAATCCTCTGTATCCATACGATGACAGCATTTTGTATGCTTTCAACGCAACTCAAACAACCTCTGACGCTATTGCAGAGGATCCTGATGGTGACGATATTCCAACGGAGTATTCTATATATTATTTATCCAATATTTCAGGAGGCACGGAGGTGAGTGACTACTCTACAAGTATTACCTACATAGTAGCCAGTAATTTTTAATTTAAATGAAAGCAAAAAGTATTTGACAACTATACACATTAATGTTGTATTATTAGGTACGATGAAAAAAATAAACCAACACATTTTAAAAATATTTTCTATAACTGCCATTTTATTTTTAGTTTCAATCTACCCAAACAAAGCTCTCGCAGAGCCTTTGGAAGATAGATCCGATACAATGAGCAGACTTGGAAGTTCATCTGCTGCCAACGTAACATCGGACCATACAATTCAGTTTGTTACACCTTCGGGTGTGGCATCTGGAGAAACTATTGTTATTGATTTCCCATCAGATTTTAACGGATCAACTCATCCAAGTGGAGCTTTGGACTACACAGATATAGATCTTTTTATTGACGATGTTCCAGATGGAACATGTGATGGTACAGCGCAAACAATTGTAGGAGCAACACCAGGAGTAAGTGATTGGTTAGCAGAATTCAGCGGAACAGATAATAGAACTCTTACAATTACATCAGGAGGGGCTTCGGCAGTCGTTGCAGCAGGTTATGAGGTGTGTATTGAAATAGGACAAAACGCTGAAGGAGGCGCCGCTAACTCTCAGTATATAAACCCAACCACAATAGGATCTTTTATGATAGGTCTTGAGGCAGGTGTTGATACAGGGGATGTTTCAGTAAGTATAATTGCAAATGATGTGGTTGTCATTACAGCAAAAGTAAACGAAACAATTACGTTCGCTATAAGTGACTACGATATTGGATTTGGAGTACTAAGCCTATCAAATGCAAGATTTGCAACAGGAACAGAGCCTTATGGTGCTGATGGACCAACTCCTGTTTCCGCACACACTATGTCAGTTGCCACAAACGGAAGCTCGGGTTACGACATCACTTACAAGGGTCTGACATTAGAATCTGGTTTAGATGATATCGATGTAGCAACAATAACAGGAGACGGAGACGGAGTACCCGGCTCAGAACAATTCGCAATTAGCTTTACAACAAGCGGTAATGCCACAATTGCATCTGCATATCAACAGGCATCGAGCAACTACTCGTTTGTTGAAACCACAGAAACATCCTTTGCATCTGAAACAGGTCCTACTGCTACTGAAACATTATCAGCGTTTTATTTAGCAAATATTTCGGGATTAACCCCTGCCGGAACATATAGTACAGCTATAACCTATGTGGCATCGGCGAACTTTTAAACCACATGCCCAAATCGGTAAAAAAATATAATAAATTTCTAATAGTTCTCGGTGTCGTATTATTTTCACTGGTTTCTTTTTCATTAAAAAACAAGGCTTACGCGCTAACTCAACCAACCAAAGTCGAAATAGATGGCGAACCGGGAAAGGTTTTTTCAGGTACGCTAGAGCTTTATAACGAACAAGAACAGGAAATAACTTTTTATCTTTCCTACCAGAACTTCGAAGCAAGAGGGGAAGGTGGCTCTCCGGCCTTTTTGGATTACGATGGAACTGGTTTAGCATCTTGGATAAAAACATCACAAAGTATAACTTTAAAACCTAAGGAAAGAATTGAATTCCCTTATGAAATTCAAATTCCTCAGGATTCAGAGCCGGGAACATACTTAGCAGCTATATTTTTTGGAAATACACCTCCTCAAGCGATGGAAGGTGGCCAAGTTACAATAGGTACAAAACTTGGAACGTTGTTATTCTTAAATCTTCCTGGTGCAAAAGTTGAAGGAGCAGGAGTTACAGAATTCTCAACAGAAGGTGGAAAATTCTTCTCGTACCTACCTCTTAATCTTTACTACAGATTCTCAAATAACAGCGCCTTAAAAGTAATGCCCTTCGGTAGTATAGATATAAAATGTCTTTTCGGAAGAACAATGGGCACATTAGACGCAAACATCTCAAAAGGAAACGTCTTGCCAAGCAGCGTGAGAAAATTTGTTATTACTTGGGATAAACTAAGACAAGATAACGTAAATGAAAAGGAAGGAAAAACAGAAGAAACTACAGTAAAACCAGGAGATAAATTAAGTTTCTTCGATGCTGTAAAAATTCAAATGAAAAATTTTGCCTTCGGCAAATATACCGCAACATTAAATGTTAAATACGGAGAAAATCTAAGTGCTACAAAACAAACATCATTCTGGGTAGTTCCGTGGCAACTACTCTCTTTAATACTACTCGCTTTAATAATCATAATACTTTTATTTAAAGGTATGATGAAAAGACATAATAAAAAACTTATTGAGATGGTAAAAAAAGAAGCTTTGACATCACAACAAGTTACAATCGCTCCCGCTGAAAGCATTGCAAAAGAAGAAAAGAAGGTACATGAAAAAGTTAAGAAGGAAGTCAAGGATAATGTTGAAGAGATAAAAGAGACAATAAAGGAAGAGACTGATGGAGAAGCAGAAGAAACACTTCCAGCTTTAAATCCCAAAGAATAGTATAATTAAAAAACGTAAGGACAAGCAAAAGGCCCGCCTCCGGCGGGCCTTTTTGATATTTAATTTTGATGTTTGACACTGTCTTTCTAATTCATAAAATCCCCCCGGGGGGGGGAATTTAAGAATAGTTAAAGTAATTGACAGGATATCGCTGCTCTGTAGAATTATTAGCTGTAATGAAAAAACAAAACTTTAATTTAATAAAAATATTTCCTGCTATCGTTTTGGTAATTTTATTTTCCCGCTCGACTAAGGTTCTAGCAGATCCCTTACAGAATAAGTCTGACACTATGAGCAGACTAGGTAATTCAAGCAGCGATGCTGTACTTTCAGATCACGAGATACAATTTACTACTCCAACAGGAGTAGCTTCAACACAATCTATAGAGATAACTTTCCCTTCTGATTTTGATGGTCTTAACGATCCACAAGGGGCGCTTGACTATACAGATGTCGACTTACTAATAGACAACACACCGGACGGAACCTGTGACGGAATAGATCAAACACTGGTAGCCTCCGGTGCAGGAGTCAGTGAGTGGAATGCTGTCTTCAGCGACACAGAAAACCGCGTACTTACGCTCACCTCGGGAGGAGCCTCAGCAGTTATAGGAATAGGAGATGAGGTGTGCATTAAGATAGGTGAAAATGCAACAGGAGGCACAGCCAATTCCCAATATATAAATCCAACATCAAGCGCAGCTTACACAATTTCTATTGCTACTACATCTGATTCAGGAAATATATCCGTAAGTATCATTGATAACGATATAGTTGTAATAACCGCAGATATTACAGAAACCATATCGTTTGCAATCGATGACTACACAGTAGGATTTGGAAACTTAACTTTAGCAACCGCAAGATTTGCAACGGGAAGTTCTCCTTACGGATCAAATCCTCCTTCAGTACCAGCTCATCACATTACTGTAGCTACTAACGGAAGTACAGGTTATGAAATAACGTATCTAGGTGCAACCCTGACTAATCAAAACAACGATACCATTGACCCAGCAACTATTGTAGGAGACGAGGATGGAACACCGGATACAGAACAGTTTGCAATAGGTTTTACTACAAACGGTAACGCATCAATTGCCGCAGCATATAATCAAGTATCCCCTAACTTTAACTACAGCTTTGTCGCAAATACCGAAACTCCATTTGTTTCAGAGGCTGTTCCAACAACAACAGAAACTATATCTGCATTCTACTTGGCAAATATTTCGGGGGTAACTCCTGCTGGAACATATAGAACAGAAATAACCTATGTGGCCACAGCAAACTTCTAAACTAAACTATGATAAAAACAAAAAACTGCCCAAAATCAATATTAGTTCTCACCTTATTCTTTTTCTCATTATTTTATATATTTTCAAAACAATCAATCTACGCACTCACTGTACCAACAAGGCTTGAAATAGAAGGGGATCCAGGACAAACTCTTTACCATGAACTTGAAATTTACAATGAGAGTGATCGTGAAGTTACTTACTATATCTCTGCACAGAATTTTGAAGCAAGAGGTGAGACTGGTTCACCATATTTTTTAAAGGATACAAGCACAGGTTTGGCATCATGGATAATTTCAGCGGAGAGTGTTGTAGTCGGACCGAAGGAAAGAATTAAATTTCCATATCAAATTAAAATTCCACAAGATGCTCAGGGCGGAGGCTATTTTGCATCCATATTTTTTGGCACTACTCCACCAACACCTGAAAATGACGGAGAAGTTTCTCTTGGAAGCAAAACCGGTACTCTTATTTTCTTAAATGTATCAGGCGATGCTCTTGAGAAAGCAGGTATTATTGAGTTTAAAACCAAAGGCGGAAATATATTTTCCTATCTTCCGATTACCATGTATTACAGATTTTCAAATGATGGTGGAAGAAAGTTAATACCCGTGGGAGCAATAGATATAAAATGCCTTTTTGGCAAAACAGTCGCTACTTTAGATGCAAATAGCTCAAAAGGTAATGTTTTACCAAATAGTGTAAGAAGATTTGAGTTAGTTTGGAATAAGTTGAATCAAAATAATGTAATAGAGAAAGGTAATATCGAAAACAATGAATTGATAGCCGGTAATCAAGATTTTAAGGTAGGATTTTTTAAGGCAGTAAAAATGCAAATTAACAACTTTGCGATAGGAAAATATACGGCGAATCTTAACTTAAAATATGGAGATAATAAAACATCTGAAAAGCAATTAGTTTTCTGGGTTATTCCCTGGCAAATACTTACTCTTATTGTAAGTGCCTTGGTGCTTTTAATAACGGTCATCAAAGGGATGGTGAAGAGGTACAACAAGAAACTCACAGAGAAGGTTAAAGAAGAAACTTTAACATCACAACGTGTAATTATTACGCCTACCGAGACGATAGAAGAAAAAGAAGAACCGTAAGATATTGAATGAAATAGTAATTTTTATTAAAAAATATAAGAACTGAAGACAAGCAAAGAGGGCTCGCCAAAGGCGAGCCCTCTTCCGATTTTTCTATTCAAAAGATATAAATATATTAACCATAAGCATAGCTCACCTACTCAAGATTATGATTTAATAAACCATCATTCCCATCTCTAACAACCTATATTATTTTTACACGAAATACTTTTAGTGATATAATCCAGTTTAAATAGGTAAGTTAAAAAGCACTTTTAAAACTCAGGTGACTAAATAGAACAATCACAAAAAACCATAAAAAGGAGAGTAAAATGACGAAAGTTTTGAGAATTATTGTACTTGCAGTCCTTGTAACAATCGTACTTACCGGGTTTACACCCAAAGGAGTTATGGCTCAAGGAAGCACCAAAACGATATACGCTGGTGCTATCAACGATCATGGGTGCGACGGCACGGAGTGGCACTTTGTGATTAACCAAATATCAGATCCCGCTATAGCCCCCTTGTTTATCGTAGTAACATGGGCAAACGGAGCATCCGAACTCATCGGACTTGGCGAGGTAACAGGAGGCGTAGCACACTACTCAACAAATCTTAATTTGGATTTTCCTGTAGATTCAGCATCAGCGGAAATATATTCGGAATGGGATGGCCAATTTAATTTGTCTCACGGTCCGTGCACATTTCCTCCGACGGAGACTCCGACTGAGACCCCGACGGAAACTCCAACAGAAACTCCGACCGAAACGCCTACAGAAACTCCGACTGAGAACCCTACCGAAACTCCGACTGAAACGCCAACTGTGACCCCTCCAACCGAGACTCCTACGGAGACCCCACCAACAGAAACTCCAACGGAAACCCCACCAATTACAGAAACACCGAAACCAACACCCACTGACCCCCCATTAGGTGGTTATATGCCAAAAAATACTAACGGGTCAGTCTTAATGATTAGTGGCACAATAATGCTCATAGCACTGCTTGCTAATTTTGTAATAAAAAAAAGTAAGTAGTCCAACAAAAATCAAGGGCGCCATAATTATGTAAGTTTTTATGGCGCCTTTACTAAAGAGAGGCAAAATGGATAAAAGTTTTCACACAGGTTTGTGCACAATTGTTATCCTGGGAATACTTGTAACTTCAGCATGTATCCCAATTATTCAAGCACAGCCCATTCCAACCGCCCAAGATAGCAACACAAATTCGTTCGAGACACAAAACAATAACGCCAACACCATACCACCAGAAAGTTCAAACGAACAAATCACAGAGACAGAATCCCCCGACAATATTGAGGAAAATAACATTAGCAACCCCTATGTATTTACGTTAAATGGTAAAGAAATTGATTTTTCAATTGGTCATGTGGAAATTACATTTAACAAAGGCTTACTAGCCGGAGAATTTACAAGTTTTGATGTAGTAAGCCCCAGTAACCTAGGAAGATTTACTACTACAAGCGAAGCCCTATCCTTAAAATCTAAAACAGGAGTTATCAGAAGTGAAAAATACGGTAACCTCCTCTTGGGAATACATTCCGGGTATGCATTACCTGAACGTCCTCTCGAGGCCGAGTTTCTACGACATTCACTTGAAAGGTGGGGAGAAGGAACAGATTATGTAGAAAAAAAGATTTACGAGATAATCGGTAGTAAGGGAACAATTACTTTTAATGGGAACGAATTCCTTATTGAGGTTATCGGAGCAATCAGACTTCAAAAAGAAGAGTCTGAAGAAATAAATCTTTTTCCTGAAAACGTGCTAGACATAGCAACTAAAATGAATAACGATGAGCAATATATCGCCCTAGGAAACGTAGAGCCCTTTGAAAAAGCAAAGTTCGGTCACGAATTGATGATCAACTTTTGTGGTCGAGGGCCTAACAACCAACCTACCTACTATCGATATATAATATTAATCGATATTGAGGAAAAACTAACGCCTGATGAATAAACATTTATCGGGCGTTTTTTTTATGGTTTCAAAGGAATTTTTTAGATAATTAAAATAGCTATGGCGGAGGGAGAGGGATTCGAACCCTCGATAGGTTTTCACCTATACAGTCTTTCCAGGACTGCGCACTAGTCCACTATGCGATCCCTCCAAGGCTAAGATAGATTTTACCACGATTAAATATCAAAAATGCTAAAATAAATCATGAAAATAATAATATTTGCAGGCGGAATAGGCACCAGAATGTGGCCTCTTTCCAGAAAATCTTTCCCTAAACAGTTTATTAAAATGTTTAATGGTAAATCTACTTTGGAACTTGCTGTTAACAGAGTAAAAAGCTTTGGCTACGAAAATATTTTTGTAAGTACTTTAAACGAGTACTTGCCCTTAACAAAAAAATACTTACCAAAGGTACCTTCAAAAAACTTGGTGGGTGAACCTGCACTTAGAAACCTGGCCCCAGCAGTTGGATATAACCTAATTCGCCTTAGGACACGTGGGTATAAAGGTCCTGTGGCAATACTTTGGGCTGATCATCTTATTGAAAATGAAAAACTATTTTTAGATACAATAAAAAAGGCTGAAGAAATCTCACTTAAGAATCCGGATAAAATTATCTTCGTTGGAAAAAAACCAAGGTTTGCTAACAACAATCTAGGGTGGATACATTTTGGAAAGGAGATTTCAAAAAACATATTTGAATACAACAAATGGTTTTATAGACCCCCTGTAGAAGAGTGTGAAAAAATGTTTGCCTCCAAAGAGTGGCTATGGAACACAGGTTACTTCTTCATGGATATAGATTTTGGGTGTTACCTTTACGAGAAATATCAACCTGAAATCTACAAGCAATTAGTAAAGATTGAAAAATCTATTGGAAATTCAAACGAAAAAGAAGTAATTAAAAAAGTATATCCAAGCATAGAAAAAATTAGTTTCGATGATGCAATCGCTAAAAACGTGAAACCTGAAGAAGCGATAGTTTTAAAAACTAATATGGAGTGGGCCGATCCGGGTACCTTGTATGCATTAAAAGAGGCTCTGACAACAAAAGAGGGTGAAAATTTAATCAAAGGTAACGTTAAAACAAAAGATACCGAAGACTCTTTAATAGTTAATGAAGAAAAAAACAAACTCGTGGCTACAATAGGTATAAAAGGAGCTGCGATTATTAACACAAAGGACGTCACTCTAATAGTACCGAAAGAAAAAGTAAAAGAAATATCAGATCTTCTAGCGGGTTTTGAGAGCGATCCAAAATTAAAAAAATATCTTTAGAGTGTTAGACGGTACACGTAGAGAGTATGCCCGAACTTCTTCTCTTTTCCTAAGTTAATTATTTCTATCGGACTTAATTTCTCAAAAGGAAAATCAAGGGAATATATCAAAACACTTTTTTTCAATTCTTTTTTCAATTTTTCTAATAATAAATTAATATCTTTAACATAAATCCATAAATAAATATGAGTAGCAGATGATAAGTCAGACGTTAAAAAATTTTCATACTTAATTTCAATATTTTTATAATTGCCTAACAGGACAGCAATCTTTGAAAATATATAAGAGATTAAAGAATTATCAATACCGATAAATCTTGTATTTTTAAATTTTTTGGAAAGACTTCTTAGCAACTTGGAGTTCCCACAACCCAAATCATAAAAAACGCTATCTTTATCTAAAGGTATAATTTCTGATAAATATTTTATTGACGAGGTGGGAGTATTTATAGACGGGGTATTTCCGGTAAGGAGAAAGTGAAAAAGTGAAACCAAGATTAACACCGGGAATATCATCAGAATTATTTGAGTAATTAATATAAACATTAATATTCTTCCCTAACTGTAGAGATAATTAAGCAACTAACTGTTATCAAACAAGCAAGGTGATAGAAAACACTATCATGGTTAAGGATACTAAGTACATTAATTGAGAAACTAAAAATGTTTTTTTAGAGTATTTAATATAACTGTTGTTTATTAAAAAGGAAATTAAAATAACAAATAATATACTTGTGAGAAGATATGTGAAAACTGCTAGAAGAGGAGATACCCCCGTAGGAGCTGTGTTTAGGTTTGAAATATAAAAATTAATATCTGCCGATTTAAAATCGCCCAACCCGGTAATCAGAAAACCAACTACATACATTAATAAAGTAACAATCCAATCAAGAATAAATAGTTTGAATATTTCTATAGGTTTCATAACATTAATGTTATCACTTTTTATCCAAGTTTCTTAAAAATCTATATGGATGTGCCAGCTATTTTAGAAAACTTCCCAAGATCTCTGTCTTCGTATAGTTTAGGAAGCATGTCGGAAGGTTTCCATTTTTTAATTAGATCATTCAAATCAATCTGAGATTGATATTTTCCTGTTTGAAAATATTGATCTTTATCTTTTATCTTTTCTGTAGTATGAAAAATTATTTGAGCTATCCTTAAACCGACAGGTAGTGGAATAACGGAACTGCTAAAATTAGTAATCTCCATAGTCCATCTATTCACATAACCTATATCTCCCCAACCTGCACATTTGCAAACAGCAATACCTATCCTACCGATAGAACTTCTTGCTCTCATTTCGGATGTAACTGCGGGCAATTCACCGACTCCGTTTCTTCCTCCAATGAACTCGATTGTGTGAGAAAGGATAGTTTCATTAGGAGCTATCAATATAACCCTATCATCGTTTTTTAAATTTTTTAAAACATTAATTTTAGATCTTAGTTCCTTTACATAAACTGCTTCCTCCAGTTTTGCGTACATTTTGTTTAAAGAAGCCTGATCAAATGGATTAAGTATTTCGGTGTGATTTAAAGCAAGCTGTCTGTAAAAATAGTTACCCAATCTAACATCATAACTTGCGTTAGAAAGGTTTTTAATGTTGAAGGGCGATATTACAATGTTTCCTCTCTTGTAATGTTTTAATATTTCTGGTTTGGAAAGAACGCTCATGGAGATGATTATAGAGGGTTTTTAGTAGTTTTAAAATGTTTTTTAAATTGATGACAAGTTTAGGAAATTCAAGAATAGTGTATTTTTCCTGGCGGAGGGAGAGAGATTCGAACTCTCGTGTGACTTGCGCCACGCTTGGTTTTCGAGACCAGCCCGTTATGGCCACTTCGGTATCCCTCCAGATACAATTTATATTGTTATTTTAACATCTATAATATACATATATGTCAAAATTCAAAGATAATGTGATAAAGGCTGTGAGAAACATCCCAAAAGGGAAAGTAGCAAGCTACGGACAAATAGCAACAATAGTGGGAATACCTAGAGCCGCTATTCAAGTAGGGTGGGTTTTACACATGTGTGGAGATGACGGGGTTACCCCATGGTGGAGAGTAATAAATTCAAAAGGTTATATAAGCACAAAATGTCATGAGCATACCCCAAATACTCAAAAGGGGCTTTTAGAAAAAGACGGTGTACTGGTTGGCAAATATCTTAATGTTGATATAAAAAAATACAGGTACTTACCTAGTTATCGCGTTCTCAAGAAATTTGAAATGAATGACGAAAGTATTTATGAGTTTTTAGAGAAATATAGAATCTAGATTTTGGTGGACCGTACCGGAGTCGAACCGGTGACCCCTGCAATGCGAATGCAGTGCTCTACCAACTGAGCTAACGGCCCTAGGAAGCTTCAACCCACTCAACAAAGTGAGATATCTCTCAGAAGCTACTACCCTATTTGGTGCACCCGGAGGGACTCGGTCACGCGTCTTAACATCTTGTTTTTCGCTAATGCTCAAACAATCTGTAAAGCTCGCAACCCCGCCTCACTCACTTCGCTCGCTCCGGCATTCTCGTCCCTCCTACCAGAAAGGTGTTGTCGGACAAGCCGACACCACCTTTCTGGTGCACCCGGAGGGACTCGAACCCCCGATCTCAGCGTCCGCAACGCTGCGTTCTATCCACTAAACTACGGGTGCAATATCATTAGACCAATACTTGGATATTATAACTCAAAAACAACACCTGCTTGTTTTTGGTGTTGTCTATTGCTTAGAACCGAATCCTGTTTCGTCTTCATTAACGCTAAATTTATTTATAACCTTGTCATAAGCATTATCAAGAAAAGTTCGGGGTTCGCTTTCTAGATAATGGGTATACTTTTCTAATATTTCTTTTATTTTATCCCTATCTTCAGGATTAAAAGAGAGATATATTCTTCCTGGAAAACCAATAGTTGTATCAACAACTAAAATCTCAGTTCCACCTTTAGGTAAGAAGAAAAACCTTCTTAACTTATCCCAATAATACATAGAATCATCGATCATTATTCCGTGATTGCTTAGCTCGTATTTAACGTTTTCAGACGATACTTTTTTTAAAGAGATAACAAAAAAAGCTATACTACCCAAGATTAAAAGAACGAAGAATTGTTGCATTATTAAAAGAATTAAACCAACCACAATACTTATGGTAATCAACGATCTTGAATACCTTTTACTAACTGATATTTTTTCCTCCACAGAAACTTCCTTCTGCCAAGCAAGATATATTTCTTTTACGGGAAGGTTTTCAGGATCTAAATTTTCGATCTTTGCCGGACCTAAATAGTCTTCACGACTTTTTATGTCCATAAATTTTGTGAAGCTTGGTAATTTCATATATAAATTATACAACAAAAAAATTCAGGTACGTAAGTATTAAAAATTATAAACACAAGATATTGCTAAAGCGTGGGGGTAGGTGGAATATTTTCACATTTTGTGGTATATATGCAAAAAACCACTATTTATCTAAAGGAGATAGAAGGAGAGAAGATGAGAAACAAAAACAGCTTTAAAGTTTTACGGGTTCTTGTTGTCGTTGTTTTAGTTGTAATTCTTTCTCTGTGTGTGTTACTGCCGTTGTTGAGTTAAAAATATCAGCGTGACTCCGTTCTTTTTGTAGCCTGTGTAGAATTAAACCTCACAGGCTTTATTTTTTGGGTAAATGTCCGATTAGTACAGTGGTTCTTACTGGCGGAGGGTACAGGATTTGAACCTGTGGACGGCAATTAACCGTCACGGCTTAGCAAGCCGCTGCATTACCACTCTGCCAACCCTCCATACAAAGCTAAAGTGATACGTTGATATTATACCAGCTAAAAGATTTTTTAAAGTTTTTTACTCAAAGCAAAACACTTAACATCTTGAGCACCGTTTTGAAATAAAACCTTTGAGGCCTCTAAAAAAGTCGCCCCCGTAGTGCAAATATCATCTACAAGAATAAATTTTTTGCCAGCGATTTTATTAACTAACCTCCCCGCTTCAAAAGAATTTTTAATATTTTCAAACCTTTCCGCTCTGGAAAGGCTGTGCTGAGCATGTTTATCCTTTACTCTATTTAGAATAGAATTATCAACTGAAATATTAAACCTCTTAGCAAAAATCTTTGATATTATATCTGCCTGATTAAAACCCCTTAAATTTTCTTTTTTCTTACTCACCGGTATCGGTACCACTGTAAAATTTTCAAATGAAAACCCCCACTCATACACAATGTTTACGCCTTCAAACGAAAGCCTTTTTAGACACGAAAAAAGCCGGGAAGAGTATTTTGATAGTCTTATACACTCCCGCACATTCTTTTCATAAACGAAGGGACTAACAATCTGGGAAGGGTAGAGCATCCTATTATTCAAAGCCCCTGATGTACTCTTTTCGGAAGTATCTTTTAGCCTGTTTTCAAAATTACTCTCGCTTTTGCCAGTCAGGGAAGTTAAAAAGTGATATTGATGGGTGTAACCATTATTAGAAGACCTATCACATATCAAACACCTTTGTTCCTGCATTAAAGAACAATTAGATATACAATTCTCACAAAAAACATCCCCCAAAGCACCGCAGAACACACATTTTGGAGGAAATATTGCATTAATTATCTTTTCCATAAGTTATCCACATAGGTTTATTTGTTGTTATTAAAACCAATTTACACTTTTACCTTATAGTAATACATACGGTTGAACCTGTAGTTAATATACGCTAAACCGCCGAGTGAGGAAGTGGTTTAAATCTACCCACAATAGAATATTAAACCCCCAAATTTTTAAACTTGGGGGTTAGTGCATATCGGAACCATTTATTTTTTCTTCTTTCTTTCAAGAGAAGTAACGGGACTATTCGTTTTGTGGCTGAAAACAATAGGTATCTCTGGATGCCCGGGTACCACGTTTTCATAAACATCTCTGGTGTTAGTCGAGTATCCACAGTCGGAGGGCTTGGCCTGTTTACTATCTATCGCTAATTTTATTGCCAGACGGGTTTCCCTGTTCATGTCAATCCCATATCTTTGCTTAAGACGGTTTTTTGCATGCGATCTGTCCGCAACCTGTTTTGGCCTTACTCCAGAGTGAGCTTTCTTCTTTTTACTTCTACGTCCTCTTTTTACAACATATACTGGCATCAGTACCTCCTTTCTTTTGTTCTGTTTATTCTTAAATACCATTTTTTGGATGATTTTTAAAGTGCTGGTCGCAAAAACTTTACAAACTAAGAAATTATTATCATAATTTACATATGTCCGTAACCAACAAGGAAAAATTTGAACTAATTGATAGGAGATATTTGGAATTTAAAATTAGAATGGCTGAGCTGAAAAAACAAAGGTTTGAGGCGATAATAGAATACAGAAAAGCAATAGATGGAGAAAAATTGAGAAGGATAAGAGCTGGAGTTTATTATTAAATTATTATGACTGATATACCTGAAATACCAACAATAGAAGAAAATCCCATAACATCAGAATCCAGTGTTTTGGATTTAAACAATGCGTCTGAGAATTTAACAGGTGGTTTATCAGAAAATTCTGAGGAAACTGAGGAAATTGTAAACAATGAAGAAGAACCTGAAGCACCTAAGGAAGATGCTTTAGAAGGAGAAGGAGCGCCCACAGATGGAGAAATAGAAGTTGGATATGGTAGAGCCGAAAATATAGACGAGGATATGGAAAATATCCTAAATAATCCACAAGATCCAACAAACAATTACCTCATAGAACAACTAAGGGAACCAGAAGCCCAAAAAAACCCCGAAGTTGGCAAAGAACAACTTTTAAAAATAAGTGAAATAAACCAGAAAATAGAAGAAGAAGGTGATAAAGCAAAAAAAGATATTGCAGAGATTTTGGGATTAGATTCAGAAAAACCCAACAATGAGGAGATTATCGAGGGAGAAGTGATTATTGAAAATCCAGAAACTGAAGAAACTCCCGAACAACAAGAAGAAAGAATAAAAAATGAAATTATTGGAAGCATAAGAAAATTATTAGACGAAGAATTAAGTCAAAAAACAAACGAGATACTTGAACAGCTGGGTATGTCAGAAATGACCCAAGAAGTAACCTCCAAGCAATTTGAAGAGTTTATGAAAGGTCTTGGTCAAAGACTAGATAAACTAAATCCAATGGATAAGACTCTTATAATGGGAAACCTAACAATGCTAGAAAAACTTCCTGGGGAAGAGAAAGATAAATTTAAAGAAGTTTTAAAAATTCTCTTGAAAATTGCAATAAAAGCTTCAGCAAAATTGGTATCAACAATAGCAAGAAATATTGCTAAAGCAAATAAGGACGATAAAGCGACTCAGGCAATTCTTGGATCGTTTGCAGACTTGACTGATTGGGGCGCAGAAGCGATTACCGGAAAGGGAGATATACACAACGATATTGTAGAAGTAATTAATAAGATAAGAGCCTGATAATAACAACTTGGCAGGGATGGCGGGAGTTGAACCCACGTTCTAATACATTTTCACATAATTTCTACAAGTTTATACGAATTTTATCTTAAGAAAGCAGGTAACCGTAAAACCCTTAATACTTTCTGCAAGCTTTTTATTTGAGCTTCCGCTCTCGGAAAGACGGCACAGCCAAATCCTATTTCCTCATCTAGGTTTTATTAGACTAAGACGGAAACTTTCCTAGAAAAATTCCCGGTGTCTGTCTTAGGCTTAACTAAGTTAAGCGAAGACGGCAGCCATTGCTGGCTTAAATGCTTTTTGATCGGCATTTATATTT
>Ga0116177_10001159_pt1 | contig 19683 bp, 14 predicted proteins | sample AD_STIC10_MetaG_FD_89750 | JGI IMG/M metagenome (GOLD analysis project Ga0116177, IMG submission 89750) | Active sludge microbial communities of municipal wastewater-treating anaerobic digesters from USA - AD_STIC10_MetaG | ecosystem: Engineered > Bioreactor > Anaerobic > Digestate | place: USA... | reverse complement strand
GGCAATTCGACGCTCGCGGCCGCGGGCACCTCGACACCGACGCTGGTACCGAACGTCGACGCCATCCCCTGACGTCATCAGCGCGGGCCCCGCGGGCGGATGAGCGGCAACCTGTATCTTCGCATCGATGCGCGGGTGCGCGAGCACTCGGACCGCTGCTGCTGGTCGGTCCCCGGGCGTCGCAACTGGTCATGGGCTGAGGTCGGCGCCGCGGCGGCACGCAACGCAGCCGCGCTGCATGCCGCAGGCGTACGTGCCGGCGATCGCGTTCTGGTGCAGGTGGAGAAATCCGCCGAAGCGCTGCTGCTATATCTCGGCTGTCTGCGCGCCGGGGCAGTGTTCATCCCGCTCAATACGGCCTACACCGCGAGTGAGCTCGAGCACTTCCTGAGGGATGCCGAGCCGCGCCTGCTGGTCTGCGATCCCGCGAAAAGCTCACTGCTGGCGCCGCTCGCCCAGCGCTGCGGTGTCGCGCGAGTCGAAACGCTTGCGGCGGACGGCAGCGGCAGTTGGTCCATCGCCGTGGCGGAGCGGGGGGAGGACGCGTCCGAGTCTCCGATCGCCGCATGCGGCCGTGACGACCTGGCCTCGATCGTCTATACCTCCGGCACGACCGGGCGTTCCAAGGGGGCGATGCTCTCGCATCGGAACCTGGAATCCAATGCCGATGCGTTGATCGAGTGCTGGCAATTCCGTGATGACGACGTGCTGCTGCATGCGCTGCCCGTGTACCACGTGCACGGTATCTTCGTGGCGATGCATTGCGCGATGCTGGCGGGCGCGCGCACGATCCTGCTGCCGAAATTCGACGTCGATGCCGTGCTCGCGCTGTTGCCCACCTCGACGGTGTTCATGGGTGTGCCGACGTTCTACACGCGGCTGCTGGCCGATGCACGGTTCGATCGTGCCGCGGCGGCTCGCGTACGGGTGTTCATCAGTGGTTCCGCGCCGCTGCTGCCGGCCACGTTCGCCGAGTTCGAGCAGCGCACAGGTCATCGCATCCTCGAGCGTTATGGCATGAGTGAAGCGGGGATCATCGCGTCGAACCCTCTGCACGGCGGGCGCATGGCCGGGACCGTCGGATTCCTGTTGCCCGGGGTCGCGGCACGGGTGGCGGATGACGCCGGTGCCGAGCTGCCGCGCGGTGAGCCGGGCGTGCTGGAGATCCAGGGACCGGGCGTGATCCGCGGCTACTGGCGATTGCCGGAACGCACGACGATGGATTTCCGCCACGACGGCTTCTTCATCACCGGCGATCTCGCGACGATGGATGCCGAGGGACGCGTTGCGATCGTGGGTCGCGCACGCGATCTCATCATCAGTGGCGGATTCAACGTCTATCCGCGCGAGATCGAGCTCGCGATCGATGCGCTGCCGGGCGTGGACGAGTCCGCGGTGATCGGCGTGCCGCATCCGGACTTCGGTGAGGCCGTCGTCGCAGTGGTGGTGCCCTTGGCGGACCACGTGCTCGACGAGGCGAGCCTCGTGATCTCACTGCAGGATCGGCTCGCGCGCTTCAAGCAGCCGAAGCGTGTATTCGTCGTCGATGCGCTGCCGCGCAACGCCATGGCGAAAGTGCAGAAGGCGATGCTGCGCGAGCAGTACCGCGGCGCGTTCGCGCCGCCGCCCTCTCCCTAGCCGGCGCTGGAATCAGCCTGCGGTCGCTGCACGATGCGACGGGCAGGGCTCACGATGGCGAGGCCGATCACCACGACGAAGGCCAGCACGACCATGCCGATCTCGAACGCATACTGCTGTGGCTTGACCCAGATTTCGTCGAGGTGGCCCCACTTCTCCAGGATCTCATTGACGTTCCAGGCAATGATCGCGGTCGGGATCGCGTAGCGCAGCGCTGGCGCCATGCGCTGGAACCACCACAGTCGCTGGATCAGATACAGCGCCCAGATCGCGAACAGCCCGCAGGATGCAAACGTGAACCAGTGTTCGGTGCCGAACAGGTCCGGGTTGTAGATCACGAGCAGGTAGATGTAGAAGAACCAGGTGACGTAGATCGTCTCCATCGCGACGATCGAGGCGAGATTGCGCGAGACTGCGGAGTTCTTCTCGCCGATGTTCATGCGGAACACCCGGTGCAGCCACATGAATGCGTTGCAGCGCGTTTCCTTGTTGTAGAAGAAGAACAGCAGCGACGCGAACATCACGCCGGTGGAGGACAGCATCACCCGGTATTCGGGCAAGGTCGGCTTGGCGCCCCAGAGCACTTCCTGCACGCCGAGATCATCGGCGACCCAGACGAAGCTGAACTCGATCCAGGACAGCCAGACGAGGCTGCCGCCCGCGAACCCGAGCAGCGTCGCGACGTTCTCGGATTTGTTGCGACCGACGTAGATCATCACGGCGCCGACGAGACCGATGACGACCGCCGCCTGCAGAACGCCTTCCTTGAACCAGCTGTGCTCCATCATGTACATGACGAAGTGCCCGAGGCCCTGCCAGAAGTACACGATGAGCACGGCGATGATCGCCGGGATCGGTGCCTGGTAATACCTGCGAAATCCGCCCTGAGCGCTGTTCATGCTGATGGTCCGTGTCTGCCGATCCGGCCACAATGTAGGCTGTGGCGCTCGATCGTGGGTCGCGCGCTCGCAGTCGGCCCAACCTGTGGTCAGGCCTCGGTCAGCGGCAGACGGCGGATGCGCCGGCGGTCGAGCGCCGCCAGGGCGTTGGCCACGCTCGGCATCACGGCGGAGGTCGCGCATTCGCCGATCCCCCCGACCAGTTCGCGGCCCGAGGAAATCAGCTCGACGTGCAGTGTGGGAGCCTCGTCGAACCGCAGCAGCCGATAGTCGTGGAAATTCGATTGGCGCGCGCCGGCCCCATCGAGGGTGATCTGCTCGAACAGCGCAGCTGAGAGCCCGAAGTTCAGGCCGCCCTCGATCTGCTTGACGACGCCGGGCGGATTGATCGCCACGCCGCAGTCCACGGCAGCCCAGATGTCCGACACCGCAACGGCTCCGCGGCGGCGCTGCACCCGCGTGACGACCGCAATCCAGGTGTTCCAGCCAAACTGCAGGGAAACTCCCCAGTCGACATCGGCCTGGTCAGCGCGCCGCGACCATCCTGAGCTGCGCCGAACCGCCTCGATCACCGAATGCCCGGCGGAGCCGGCCGGCAGCAGTCCGCTACGGTAGTCGAGCGGATCCCTCCCGGCCGCCACCGCCAGTTCATCGATGAAGCTTTCGATGAAGAACACGCTGAAACCGTGTCCGATCGAACGCCAGGGGCCGATCTGGACCGGCGTCGGCGCTTCCACGAAACGCACGTCGAGCCGCGGAATCTCGTAGGACAGATCGCTGAGGCCCTGGGTGTTGACCAGGGCCTGCATCTGCGGCCGCGCCCGACCCGTCTCGGCGATCCAGTCGCTGCCGCAGACCTTCGCGCGCAGCGCATGCGGTCGACCGCGTGAATCGACGTCGGCCACGAGCGATGCGACCACCGCAGGGCGGAAGCGATCGTGATGCAGATCCTGTTCGCGACTCCAGATCAGCTTGACGGGCTTGCCGGCATGACGTGCGAGCCGCGCTGCCTGCACTGCGACGTCGTTGCCGATCACGCGCCGGCCGAAACTTCCGCCGATTGGCAGGTTGTGAATTTCGATGTCATCCGGCTCGACGCCCATCGCAGCCGCGATATCCCGGGCGACAGATCCGGCGACTGCGTGCCGAGCCACACGTGACAGCGACCGGCCTGCCATTCTGCGGTGCAGGCGAGCGGTTCGAGTGCAGCATGCGCCAGATAGGGAACGGTATAGCGCGCGGACAGCGTTCGCAGCGGCGGACGACCCGGCGTGGGCGTCTCGGACGCAGGTTTACGCTCGACTGCGGCAATGCCCGCGGATGCGTCGAGCGCCGCGAACAGCGTCGCATGCACGTCCGCAGGCGCGGCCTGTTCCGGCCATTCCAGCTGCAGGGCTGCCGCGGCGCGCTCGGCAGTCCAGTGACTGCGCGCGAGCACCGCGACGCCGCCCGGAATCCGCACGACATCGACGACGCCCTTGATGGCGCGCGCGGCGTCGGTGTTCGCCGCGGTGGGTTCGCGCGAACCGCGCGGATCCATCGAGACCGCTGCGTGCAGCATGCCTTCGCGAACGACATCCACTCCGTAACCGTGAACGCCTCCTACAATGTCAGCTGCGTAACGGTTGCCTGCCGGCGCGATGGCTTTGGGCCGCAGTGGCGTGTCGTCCGGCGGCGATGCGTCGACGGACGCACGCACTGCCCGCGCCGCGCGGCGCAGCGGCAGGTACCAGTGATACATCGATGCGCTTGCGGCGGTGGTCTGGGCGCCGGCACCGCGGGTGCGATACACGGCTGCGCGCGGCGCGGCCTCGACGATCAACTCGTCTGGATGCGCGAGGCCGAGCTCCTGCGCGACGACGGCCGCGAGCACCGTCGCGATCCCCTGGCCCATCTCGACCGCGGGCAGGATCAGCGTGTAGCGACCGTCCGCCGCGCGCGTGATGAAAGCGGAGGGCGGCGGCGTCGCTGCGGGACCCTGAGGCGGGCCTGGGGTCTGTGCCGTGGCAGGCGTGCCGAGAGCGCGATAGCCGATGACGGCACCGAAGGCACCCAACTGCAGCAGTTCGCGACGGCTGAGCCGCTGCGGTAACCCGGATCGTGAGCTCGACATCTCGCCTCAGGCTGTTTCCAGGACTTCGAGGGCCGCGCGCTCCGCCGATTCCATCGCGCCCTCCATGCCGCGATTCGCCTGCGCGGTGTGCTCGCCACAGAAGTGAATGCGCCCGTGCGGGGCAGCCATGCCGCGCGCGAAGCGATGAACCTGACCGGGTCCGAACACGGCCCAGTCGCCGGCCGCGTGGGGATCGCGTGCCCATGAATGGATGAAGCCGTCGGCGAGGGCACCTTTCGCCGCGGGCCGAAGTCGTTCGATCTCCGCTTTGACGCGCGCGATGGCTTCCCCCGGCGGCAATCGATCGAGCCAGCTGGCCGCGATGCCACGCGGGTTCGCGACGATCGCCGTGATCTCGGCGGGATCCTTGCCGAATCGCTGGCCCATCACGTTGCCGGCGATGCCGTCGGTCCACATCGTCGGGCTCATGCCGTCCGATTCCCAGTACTTCCTGCGTGGCACGAAGAACACGAGCGTGTTGATCATGTAGCCGAGTGTGCTGACGGCTTCGACTTGCCTGCCGGTGAGTCCCGGGGTGATGCGGATGTGGCGCAGCACGGAGAACGGCACCGAGCAGATCACGCGGCGGGCGCGATAGCGGCTGCCATCGGCGCAGGTCACGGCAACGCCGCGACCGTCATCGTCGATGTGTACGGCTTCGCGCCGGAGATGCACTTCATTCTTCAGTTGCCGCGCCATGCCCTGCGGCAGTTGCTGATTGCCTCCCAGCACGGACAGTACGGCCGTCGAGCCGACGGAGATCGTCTTGATCCACGCGTCATTGAACAGGCATTGGAGCGCCGAGACATCATGCGCGGATGAGCCGAAGTAGGGGTTCGTCGACCAGCACAGCTCGATGGTGCGATCGTCGACGCCGCGGCTCGAGAGCCAGTCGCGCATGGAGACGTCCAGCGGCGCGCTGGAGTCTGCCGTCCAGTCCTGTGCTGCCTTCAAGGGGTTGTTCGCTGCGACGAAGCCGCCGCCGAATTCCCAGGGCATGCGCGTGCGGGCAGATTCTGGCAGTGGGTTCAGCGGCGACTTGCTCCACGCCTCGCGGGTCAGCGGCTGCCCGCGGACGAACAATTCCATCTGCGGCTGCAGCGCGCGCCGCGGCGCGTAGTCCAGCAGTGGCAGTCCCAGCGAGCGAACCCGGTCGAGCACCCGCCCATACCCTGAGGCGAAGCCATTGCCGCCGACCTCCGGATAGCCCGGCCGATCGAACAGCGTGAAGACGCGGCCGCCGATCCGACGCTGCGCTTCGATGACCTGCACCGTTGCGCCCTGTTCCTGCAGCAGCAGTGCGGCCTGCAGGCCCGACAGCCCCGCGCCGATGACGAGCACATCCACTTCGGGCTGCGAACCGGCGCGCGGCGCGGCACGAGCCGTCAGCGGCAGTGAGGCGGCGGCCGCGAGGCCGGCAGAAAACTGGCGACGGGTGATGCTCATGACGCCTCTCAACCGGCGAGCGCGGCTTTCGGGTCGCGCAGGATGTCCGGGTGGCGCACGGCCATCAGGCGCTGCCAGTCCGCGGGCATCGCGGCGGCGCTGAACACCTTGCGGCCGAAGCAACGGCTGAAGTAATGCCCATTGCGATCGCCCATCTCGAGCCAGGGTGGGAAGTTCAGCATGTCGGAGAACACCTGGCCGGTCGGGATCGCCTTCTTTCTCGGATCGGCCACGTCGCGCAGGCTCGCGAAGTACGTGGAGAGGTCCTCGACCTGAAACGCCTTGCGCGTGAGGTCCGTCGGCACGGCGCGAAATGCCATGTCCGAGCGCACCCAGACGTCGTCGCCCTCGATCCATGCGGGGCCGGGCGCCGAGTTGTGCGTCGTGGTCATGCCCGGCATCGACGGGCCGTGAACTTCGCCGCTGCGATTGAACTGCCGGGTCTGCGCTTTGGCCGGCGCGTATTTGATCTGCACCTGCTTGCCGGTGATCGGATTGTTGAAGGTCTCGAGCAGTTCGCCGGTGGCGATGTCCGTGTAGAACGTCGTCGTCAGCGTCGTCACGGCGTAGGTCTCCGCGTCGACGTCGCGCACCGTGAACAGCGTTCCGATCAGCATGTTCCAGAACGGCGTGTACGCGGGTGGCAGGGCAGCGTATCGAATGCCCTTCAGCCACCAGAAGCCGACGGACTCGTCGAGCGACCAGGCGAGCTTGCGGTGGATCATCGCCAGATCCGCCGGATCCGACGGGTTCAGCGCAAGCTGCGGGGTGGGTTTGCGCGCGCTGGCCGTGCCCGGCGCGATGGCCGCCGCGCCGATCATCGCGCTGCCGAGGATGCCGAGGCTGTCTCTGCGATTCATGCTGTTCTCCGTGGCGGGTGGCCTGACTCACGGCAGCTTATCGCGGAAATCGTACGCGGGTCGGACGGTCCGCCTCAACGACGCAGGGTTCGGTCCAGGCCACCGCGGATCCGCGTGACCGTCTCGTCGTCGCTGCCGTCCGCCCGGATCAAGGGTGGCATCCCCTTGCCGAGCTCCGCCTGCACGCGCTCACGCAGCGCCGGCAGCTGCGCGACGAGATCCTCGACAGGCTGGGGTCGCGCGATCAGATAGCCCTGCACGTCCACGCCGCCGAATCCGGACAGCAGGGCGAGCTGGGTCGGACGCTCGACGCCTTCCGCCGTCACGGCGAGACCGAGATCGTGGCAGAGACGCACCATGCTGGTGACGATCGCGGCCGAGCGCTCGTTCTCGTCGATGGCGGCAATGAGGCTGCGGTCGAATTTCACCCGGCTCAGCGGCAGACGCTCGATCGAGGCGAGCGACGAGAAACCCGTGCCGAAGTCGTCGAGCGCAATGGTGATGCCCATCGAGCGCAGTGTCTGCAGCGCCTCGATCGTGCCGCGGCCCGTCTGCAGCACGTCTTCGGTCAGCTCGAGCTCGAGGCAGTCCGGCGTGAGGTCGTGGCGCCGGAGCGCGGATTCGACCCGACCGATGAAGTCCGCGAGCATGAACTGGCGCGACGACACGTTGACCGCGACCCGCATGTCCGGCCACTTCGCCGCGCGTTGCCGCGCGAGGGTCGCAAGCGCTGCATCGAGGGCCCAGACGTTCAGCTCCGTCAGCAGGTCCATCTCGGCCGCAAAGCCGATGAACTCGCCGGCCGTCGCAATGCTGCCATCGGGCTGGCGCCAGCGCATCAGCGCTTCGGCGACGGTGACCCGGCCGCGGGACAGCGACACCTCAGGCTGGAAATGCAGCAGCAGAGAATCGTCCGCCACGGCGCGCCGCAGCGCCTGCTCGGTGCGGAACTTTCGATCGCTGGCCGCGAGCAGGCTCGGGCTGTAGGCATGATGACGATTGCGGCCCAGTGCCTTGGCCTTGAAAAGCGCTGCATCGGCGGACTGCAGCAGCGCTTCCGTGTCCGTACCGTGATCTGGCGCGATCGCGGAGCCCACGCTCGCGCTGATCAGCAGTTCGCGGTCGCCCACGTGTATCGGCTTCTGGAAGCTTGCCACGACGCGTGCCGCCAAGGCGTCCACCTCCGCTCCGGATGGCACGTGCGCCTGCGAGATCGTGAACTCGTCGCCACCGAGGCGCGCGATCAGTGCTTCGCCGCCGAACTCCCGGCGCAGATGCGCGGCGACGGCCTTGAGTACGCGATCGCCGAAGGCGTGACCGAGGCTGTCGTTGCTGGTCTTGAAGTCGTCGAGATCGATGACGAGCAGGGCGACCATGGTGTTGGTGCCGTTCGCGACATCGATCGCGGCGTTGAGCTCCTCGAACAAATGCCGGCGATTCGGCAGGCCGGTGAGCGGATCATGCATCGCGAGGTGGCGCATCTGCGCCGTGCGCTCCACCACGCGTTCTTCGAGTCGCGAATGCTCCGCCAGCAGCTGCGCTTCGGCTTTGCCGAGGGCATCGGCCATCGAATTGAACGATTGCGCGAGTTCGTCGAGCTCGCCGGGACCGCCGCGTTGCACGCGCGTGGTGAGTCCGCCCTCGGCGAGTCGCCGAGTGCCCTCGCGCAGCCGCCGGATCGGCGTGACGACACCGTAACCGGTGATCGCAAACACGATCAGCACCACCGCCAGCACGCCGAGGCTGACCGTGGCAACCGCGTCGTTCGCATCCTGTGCAATCTCGCGCGCACGCACGGCGCCCGCGGCAATCTGCCGGCGTGCCGGCTCTGCCAGTTCGGAGCGAACGCGGGTGCCCGCCTCGGACGTGCGCCCGAGGAAAGCGCCGGTCGCATCCTGCACTTCGGCGCGTCGCTGCTGTGCGGCCCGACGTTCGCGTTCCGCGCGTGCCAGGTCCTCACGCATCAGTTCCATCCACGCAGCGCCGGGGGAGCGCAGCAGCTCGGCGGAGTGTTCGCGCAGTGCGGCACGCAGTTGCTGTTCGGCCTGCGGCAACGCGCTCGCGGGCAGGTCGATCGCGGCGGCGCCCCCGGCCATCGCCGCAGACTGCAGGTCGTTGACGGCAGCCGCAAGTTCCATCAGGGAACGCCGTGCGACGTTCTGCTCGCCCACCCAGATACCATCGCCGCCGGCGCTGCTGACGCGCTCCCGCAGACGCGCCACTGCACGCGAATAGGCCGTGACTGAGGCACGCCGCTCGAAGTCCAGCCGCAGCAGGGCAGCACCCTCAGTCGGGAGCGAATCGAGCAGCGACGCGAGCGGCGCCGAGATCGCGACGTCCGCAAGAGCAGTTCGCGCCGCGTTCAGGTTCTGCTCCGCCGCGCCAAGCTCGATCAGGACGCGCGCGGGTGCAACGTTCTGCGCCGTGGCGGTGGACTGCAGCGCGCTCGTGACGACGTTCGCAATGTCCTGGATGGCCGCGCCGAGGTCTGCGCTGCCGCGCACGATCGGGTCTGCCTCCGAGTGGATCTGGACGATCTTCGCGGCGGAGTCGAGCGCGCGCTGCTGGATCAGTCGATTGCCGGCGTACAGGACGACGACGACCGCGAGCGCTCCACCCGCCAGCCAGGTGACGAGGCTCGATCTGCGGGCGTTGTCCGGGGCGGTCGACATGGGCGTCTGCGGATGATGTCGAGAACACGCGGGCCCGGCTTGGGACGGCGTCGCAACACGGCCATCGGATGCCTCGGTTATGTTGAACTACGTCACGATTCAAGGAGCGGAGCTGCGGGCGGGGCCCTGGCGGGCCCGGTCCGGGCTCGCTCAGCCGCGGCGTCGGCGATTCACGGCGAGCAGCCCGTCGCCGCTGCGGCGGGTCTCGAAGCCGGCGCGCTGCAGGCGCGTTGCCACTTCGCCGGGCAGGTCCCGCGCCCGGCTGCGACTGTTCGGCGCGCCGGTGTAGTGGAACAGCGGCGCGCCGCGCTTGAGGACACGCGCGAGTTGATCGTAGAAGTCCTGCGAATACAACTCGCCGGCGATGCCGAACCGCGGCGGGTCGTGCAACGCTGCATCGAAACTGTCGTTCGTCAGCGTCTGGATATTGACCGAGACGTCGCCGTGAGTCAGCGCGAGCGGGGGCGCAGCAGCGGGCGACCATGGGTTCAGGCCCCGGAGCCACAAGACGTCAGCGTTCTTCTCGTACGAATCCACCTGCTTGGCGCCCGCCGCGATCGCGCAGGCCGCGAAGTAGCCGAGACCGCCGCAGGTATCGAGGATGCGTTTGCCGCGCGGTGCGATGAGTGCCACTTTCTGCTGCGCATCGATCCAGGGCGACAGCTTCGACGTCGGCAGCATCTTGATGCCGTCGATCTCGAACGTGGGCGGTCCCCAGGCGGTGGGCACGAGCTTGATCAGCGACTGCGTGAACCGGGCCACCGGCTCGAACGCGGCACCGCTCCAGTGATACACCGTGCGGTCCCGGCAGGATTCGAGGTAAGGGTAGGTCTGGTCCTGCCATCGCCAGCCGTCCGGATGGGGCGCCACCGCCACCTGCGAACGGCCGAGATCCAGCGTGACATCGATCACGGGCAACCCTGTGCGCAGGGCGTTGCACAGCCGGGTGTGTTCCGCGAGCGTGATCAGTGGACCTACGGCCATGTTCCGAAGTGTACCTCGCGGCATTCGGCAGGCAGCGAGCGGCCGCCCTCGCTATCATTGCCGCTCGGCCGCATGGCTTTGAACAGATCGATTCACGGAGCGGGATGCATGAGCATGTCTTTGCGCGACCAGTTGCTGGCCGCGGGCTTTGCAAGCAAGCAGCAGGCGAAGAAGGCGCGCGAGCAGGAGCAGGCCGAGAAGCATCAGCAGCGCCATCAGCAGTCACGGCACAAGCCTGCAGGCCCGTCATTGAGTGCTGCGGCCGCGATGCGTGCTCAGGCGGAGAAAGCCGAGCGCGACCTCGAATTGAATCGCAAGCGCCAGGCGAAAGCCGAGGCCAAGGCGCTGCGCGTGCAGATCCGTCAGTGGGCCGCGGCCGACATGCTGCCGCGCATCGAGAGCGAGCAGACTTTCAATTTCATCGACGGTGGCAAGGTGCGCCGCGTCGCCGTGGATGCGGATCGTCGCGCACTGATCCTGAGCGGTGCGGTCGTCATCGTGCGCGTGGATGGCAACTATCTGCAGCTCCCCGCGGCAGCGGCTGCGCGGATCGTCGAGCGGGACCCGGCGGCGCTGGTCGCGCTCGATGCTGGCGGCACGCCGGCGGAGTCGGCGGTGGCGGACGATCCGTACAAGGACTTCGTCGTTCCAGACGATCTGGTCTGGTAGCGTGACGGGTGAAGCGGACACGCGCCCCTCTGCGTTCGAGCAGTGGCGCAGCGCAACGCTTGCGCCATTTTCGCATCGAGCGTTCGCGTCGTTCTGGTGGGCATCACTGGTCTCATCGCTCGGCAGCCTGATCCAGACCGTCGGCGCGTCCTGGCTGATGGCCACCATCTCGCCGGCGGCCAACCAGGTGGCGCTCGTGCAGGCGGCCGGTGCGCTGCCGTTCTTTTTCTTTTCTCTGATCGCCGGCGCATTCGCCGATACCCACGACCGCCGCAGCATCATGCTCGGCGCGCAGGTGTTGATGTTCGGTGCCTCCGCGTCGCTCGCGCTGATCGTGTTCCTCGGTGAGATCTCGCCGCTGGTGCTGCTGGCGCTCACCTTCCTGATCGGTTGCGGCTCGGCGGCGTTTGCGCCCGCCTGGCAGGCGTCGATCGGCGAGCAGGTGCCGCGCGCCCTGATTCCCTCCGCGGTGATGGCCAACGCCGTCGGATTCAATCTGGCGCGCAGTGTCGGTCCCGCCATCGGCGGCGCGCTGGTGGCCGCTGTCGGGGCCGCGGCCGCGTTCGTGGTCAACGCGCTCTCGTATGTCGGCATGCTCATCGCGCTTTTGCGCTGGCGTCCGACGACGCCTCGCAATCCCTTGCCGCCCGAGCCGCTGGTGTCGGCGATCACGGCCGGCCTGCGCTACGTCGTCCTGTCGCCGCATCTGCTCGCGACGCTCGGCCGTTGCCTGCTGTACACGACGCCGCTCGCGGTGGTGCCGGCCCTGATGCCGATCGTGGCGCGTGATCTGCTCGGCGGTGGCGCGCTCACCTACGGGTTGCTGCTGGCCGGGTTCGGCATCGGTGCGATGTGCGCCGCGCTGTCGAGCGCCACCGTGCGTACCCGCTTTTCCAGCGAGCGCCTGTTCCGGATCCTCTCGGTGCTCGCCTTCATCGCGTTGATCACGATCGGCCAGAGTCGGTGGCTACCGCTGACGTTGCTCGCGCATGTGCTCGCAGGGTCGGTCTGGACGATGGGCCTGGCCACCTTCAACATTTCGATCCAGCTGTCCTCGCCGCGTTGGGTCACCGGGCGAACGCTCGCGATCTATCAGACCGTCGCCTTCGGCGGTATGGCGCTCGGCAGCTGGTGCTGGGGCGAATTTGCCAGCCTGCTCGGGGTGCGCGAGTCCGTCAGCATCGCGGCCGCAACGGTTCTGGCCACGCTGATCGTCGCGCGCTGGATTCCCATCAGCACCGAGCATGTCGGTTCTCTCGATCCGCAGGCGACGGCGGCCGTGCGTCCGCCGCAGATGCCGATCGATTCTTCGTCGGGGCCGATCGTCGTCACCATCGAATACCGCGTGCCGCCGGAGAATGCGGCCGCGTTCGTCGCCGTGGTCAACGAACTCGGCCGGATCCGTCGCCGCGACGGCGCGCGCCGCTGGTCCGTCTGCCAGGACATCGACGAGCCGCAGCACTGGCTCGAGCGATTCGAAAGCCCGACGTGGATGGACTATCTGCGCCGCCAGACCCGGCCGACGCAGGCAGACCAGGCCGTGCGCCAGCAGATCGCGGAACTCATCCTGGGCGAGCAGGCAACCGTGCGGCGCCTGATCGAACGGCCCACCGGCTCCGATCCGCTCGGCACCGAGCGCGCGCGAACCGAACCGCTCGACGACACCTCCAGCCACGGCTGAGCGAAGCTGCGGCCGTGACGCTCAGACCGCGCGTCCGGGTCGAGTCCGCGCGTCAGGCCGGTGTCACCGGCAGTTCACGAATCCGGCGACCGGACGCGGCGAAGATCGCGTTGGCGAGTGCCGCCGCGATGGGTGCCGTGCCCGGTTCGCCGAGACCGCCCGGCGCTTCGCTCGAGGCGATGAATTCGACTTCCACCGGTGGCGCGTCTGGCAGGCGCAGCAGCGGGTAGTCGTGGAAGTTGCTCTGCACGACCCGGCCCTGGTCGATCGTGATGCGCTCGCCGAGCGCGGCCGAGAGCCCGAACAGCACGCCACCCTCGATCTGGGCGCGGGCGTTGTCGGGGTTCACGACGATGCCGCAGTCGACGACGGCGAACACCCGCTCGATGCGGATCGCACCGCTCGCATCGACGGCCACTTCGCAGACTTCCGCGACGATGGAACCAAAACACTCGAGCAGTGCGACGCCGCGGCCACGTCGCAGCCCGGACGCGGATTCCTGCGTCGTGACACTCAGTGGCGTGGACCAGTTCGAGAGTGTGCCGACACGCTCGAGGACGGCGCGATGCCGGGGTCGGTCCGTGAGACCTTCGAGGCGAAACTCGAGCGGATCCCGTTTCGCCGCGTGGGCGAGTTCGTCGACGAAAGATTCGACGAAGAAACCCTGGTGCGAAAATGTCACCGAGCGCCAGGGCCCCTCGTGCACATGGCTCTGCATCGGCAGGTGGCGAATGTCGACATTCGCGATCGCGTACAGCGGATGCGCAGCCCGGCCTTCCTTCATGCCTGTATAGACGTTGCGCCAGGCCAGGGGCTTGCCCGCTGCATCGACGCCGCCGTCGAAATTCGAGCTCACGGCCGGCCGATAGAAGCCATGCCGCGTGTCCTCTTCACGACTCCAGATCAGCTTCACCGGCGCAGGGGCCGCTGCCATCGCGATGCGCATGGCCTGCTCGACGAAGTCCGCGTCGCGCGGCAGGCGGCGGCCGAACCCGCCGCCGATCACCTGGTTGTGCACCGTCACATTCCCTTCGTCGAGACCGGTCAGCTTCGCGGCGACGTGGCGCGTGTTCAGCGGGTCCTGCACGCCGGTCCAGACGTCGCAACGGCCATCCGCAATGCACACCGTTGCACTCATCGGCTCCATCGTCGCGTGATGCAGGAATGGCACCCGATACTTCGCGGTGACGCGCGTGATCGGGCCCTGCATCGCCTGTTCGACATTGCCGCGTTCGAGATCGTCCTTGCCAGAGAGCGTTTCGAGCGACGTCGCCTGCTGAGTGAACCACGTCTCCGTACTGGCATACCCGTGGCCCCCGTCCGTGAACCGCGGCGTCAGTGCGTGCACGGCATTGCGTGCCTGCCACCAGCTGTCCGCCACCACGGCCACGGCGTCATCGAGTTCCACGACCTGGCGCACGCCCGGCATTGCCCGCGCTGTTTCGGAATCCACGCTTTCGAGGCGGCCGCCGAAGACGGGGGCCGCGATCGCGGCGGCGTACAGCATGCCGGGCCGGCGAACGTCCACCGCGTAGGTGGCACTGCCATCCACCTTGGCCGGCAGGTCGAACCGGCGCCGCGATGTGCCGACGATGGTGAACGCGGCGGGGCTCTTCAGCGGCGGATGGGTCGGCAGATCGAGCAGCGCCGCTTCGCTCGCGAGTTCGCCGAAGGTTGCCGAGCGGCCGCTCGCCGCATGTGCAACGCGCGACAGACGTGCGATGCAGTCCGCGATCGGCACCTGCCAGCGATCTGCGGCGGCTTGCCGCAGCATCGACTGCGCGGCCGCGCCGGCCACGCGCATACCGTACTGACCGGTACTGCGGACGCTCAGGCTACCGCCCGTGATCTGGAATCCCATCTGGCGGGTCAGGCGGAATGCAGCGTACTCGACGCCCCGCACCAGCGGCTGCGGCACCGTGAACATCCCCGACATGAAACCGCGCAGGACGTGGCCGTTGGCATAATCACCGGTGGCGGGTGCCTGTTCGACCCGCACCATGTCCCAGTCCGCCTCGAGTTCTTCGGCCAGCATCATCGCGAGCGCCGTCTGCGCGCCCTGGCCCAGATCTGCGTGCGGGACGATCGCAATCACTTCATTCGCGGGCGTGATCTTCAGCCAGACGGCGAGCTGTGGCAGATCGTCGGAAGATGAGCTCCGCAGGCCGAGACGGTTGGGTGCCAGGGCGAAAAAGCCCGCGCCGAGCAGCATTCCGCCGCCTGCCAGGGCACCGCTCGTCAGCAGCGCCCGCCGTGTCCATTTGCCCATTGCGTCATCGTCCGTGTTGCGCGGCCTGACCCTGGCCGCTGCCGCAGCTAGTGTACCTAGATGGTGAAAGAGGCCGTGCATTCCAGTATTGGAACTAAACCCCGCGTCCGCAAGAACCCGGGGCCGGCACAAGTCCCTGTTGCCGTAGGGCTCGTGCTGGTACTACATTGACGCACCCCTGAATTCGGAAGAGAACTCGCATGGCTCGAGGTCCCGGTGTCCAGTCGCTCGTACGCGGTCTGCGCGTGCTCGAAGTGCTCAACGAGCGGCCCGGCCTCTGCGTCTCGGAGATCGCGGCGCGCTGCCGGCTGCCGCGCACCAGCACGCACCGGTTCCTGCAGACGCTGACGCTGAATGGCTTTGCGCGCCGCGATGAGCGTACCCAGCAGTATTTTCCGACGCATCGCGTCACGAACCTCGCGTGCGGCTTTGATCGCACGGCGCATCTGACCGAGCAGGCGCGTCAGTTGCTGGAGCAACTCGCGGAGTCGATCACCTGGCCGATGCATTTCTCGACGCGGAACGACATGCGCATGGAAATCCGCGCTTCGACCGATCATGTCAGTCCGCTGGCCGTGGAGAAGCTCCTGCCGGGGTTGCGTATTCCGCTGTTGCAATGTGCGGCCGGCATCGCGTGGCTCGGCTCACAACCTCGCGGCGAGCAGATGAAGCTGGTCGATGCCGCATTGCAGGAGAAAGGTGACGTGGTCTGGAGCCGCCTTCAGGTCGAAGGTGCGCTCAGCGATGTCGAGAAGCGCGGCTTCGCGATCTTCCGCCGCCCGCAGCGCCGCACCGTGATGGTCGGGCTCTCCGTGCCGGTACGCATCGATGGCGAAGTGCAGGGCGCGATTTCGATCCGCTTCGCCGAGAGCGCGATTTCAGTGGACGTCGGTCGCGAGAAATTTTTGCCGCGGCTCACGGCGGCGGCCGCGTTGCTGGGTGAGTCCGCCCACTAGGCGCCCCGGTTCTGGCTCAATCGTTGTCGACGATGGACACCGTGATCCGGTCAGAACCGGCGCGGACGCGACCCGTCGATGCCGTGCCGAGGCGAACCGTGAACGTCTCCGTCGCCTCTTTTTCAGAGTCATCGATGATCGGGACATAGACCACGCGGTGCGACTGGCCGCTCGCCAGCGTCGCGGTGCCCGTCATCGGGCCTTCAAAATCGCTGTCCGGTATCGCGAGTTCCCTCTTGACCGTCCAAGTGACCGCCGCGCGCCGGTGGCTCCCGTCCATCCGCCGCAGCGTCAGTGCCGCGAAACGCGTGCCCTCGCTGACCTGCATCGTGCGCGAGTCGAAGCCGACCGGCACGCCGCCCCGGTCGGCCGCATCGTCCGAGACCGCGCCGGTTGGTGCATCCGCGACATCTTGAATGGAGGGCGCCACCGGCGTGGCCACCACGAGCGTGCCCGGGTCGGTGCGTGCGCCGTCGGGCGTGGCACCGGTGAGTTCCGGCGTGGCCAGTTTCGGCATCACCCAGGCCGCGGCGCCCAGGGAGAACGCAACGCCCAGCAGCAGCAATGAGGGCCATCGAGGGACGACTCTGGGCAGGACGGGCATTGGCCCGGCTGTCGTAACGAGTGGTGAGGGTGGGGCACTGACCCCGCTCTCGGTGGGCGTCGAGTGTCCGCGCAGTCGACGCACGTCGGGGGGGCGCTCGCTGCGCTCCCAGGCGAGCCCGCTGCGCAGGCGTTGCCAGGCGGTGTCGCCGAGTTCGACGGGCACCGGAGCGAGCAGGCCCGCGTTTCGTGCTGCCGTCGAGGCGCAGCGCGAGAACGGATGACGCCCGGTGGTCATTTCGTAGATCACGCAGCTGAGACTGAAGATGTCATCCGCCGGCGTGGCGGTCACGCCAGCCAGCACCTGGGGGCTCGCGTAGGCGCGGGTTGCGACAACGCGAACGAGGTCGGCACCAATCTTCGCACCCGCGCCGAAGTCGAGCAGGCGAACCGAGCCGTCCTCGGCGAGGAAGATGTTGCCCGGCTTCACATCGCCATGCACCACGCCGCGCCCATGGGCGTGCGCGAGTCCGGCGATGCAGGCCTCCGCGATGGCGGATGCGTTCGGAATCCCGACAGCCAGGCTGCGGTTGCGTTGCAACGCACGTTGCAGCGTTTCACCGCGGAGCAATTCCATGGTGATGAACCACGTGTCCCGATCGCATTCGAGATCAAAGATGCGAACGATGGCGGGATGATCCAGCGTTACCATGCGCCGGAACTCGACCTTCAGACGTGCAGTGGCCTCCGGCCGATCTCGCCACTTCGGCCTGACCATCTTGATGGCAATCGGAGTACCGGCCTCGACGCTGCCCGTCAGGCCGAGATCCACGGCGCGGTGCACGATGCCCATGCCTCCCGTGCCGACAACGCCCTCCAGCACGTAGCGATCCTGCAGCCGCGTCCCCGGCGGCAACGGCACGTCAGCCCCAAGATCCGTTCCCTCGGAGTGCAACTCGTCCGTCGGATCGTCGAGTTCGAACGACGCGTCCGTCACGCATGCCGCGGTGTCCGCGTCTGGGGCCATGCAGATCACTCCGTAGGTGACTGCAGGCTATGCCACGCGATCGATCAGCGATGTGCGTTGCCCAACAGAGCAGCTACCCTCGAGTTGTCGGCTTCGCCTTGCGGGTGCTGAAAAAGAACGCCGAGACCAGAAGGAATCCGCCGCCCATCAGGAACGGTGCCCATGATGCCGATTCCTTCTCGAACACGAACCGGGACGGGCTGCGCGGATCGTAGAGGACCATCACCGGTTCGCCGTTTTCGAAATCCGCCAGCAGTTCCTTCGGAAACGGGCGGCGCTTGCTGACTTCGCGGCCCTCGTCCGTCGTGAAGTTGAACTCGGCGGAGTAGGTTTCCGTGCCTCGGCGCTTGCGCCGGGTGTAGTCAGTGATCGGTTCCACCTCAGCAGAAACGCCCACCGAGCGAATGCTGGACAGGGCCATGTATTCCTGCGCCCCGATCCCGATGGATCCGATCGCGGCGATCAACGCAAGAATGCTGAACAACAGTGGGCGCACGGGACCGGCTCCGGGTGTGGAAGAGTGTGGACCGGAGCCTAGTGCCTGCGACAGGACTAAATCCGCCGATCCGTGCACAATTTCGCCGCGATGTCGGGCCTCAGTCGATCCTAGCGCTTTGACAGATAAACGCGATCGTCGAAGCTCATCACCCAGTGCGGACGGAACAGCACGGCAGTCGCCATCAGCAGGCCGTTCATGAACGCTTCGCCGAATGTCATCAAGGGCAGCAATGCGAGGTAGTCTTCGCCGACCTCTGCAATCATCGCCGGCTGCCCCGACAGCGCGAGCAGCAGCCAGCGGGCGAGGGCACCGAAGTTCCAGGCCAGCGCAGATCCGAGAAAGACGCTGACGAAAAAATATACGAAATAATTCCGCGGCAGCCGTTGATGCACGACCTCGTGCAGGCGTCCCGCGAACAGCGCTGGCACGACCGCCGTGCACAGCAGGTTCGGACCGAAACTGCTCCAGTCGGCGGCGCCGAGCGCGGAAAGGGCTCCGAGTACCACAGCCGCGCCCAGTATCGTCAAAGCCCAGCCGTGCAAAAGCGTGAACGCCGTGATGAGCAGGAAGCGCTGCGACAGCCCCGGCACGAATCCCGCGCGCAGTGACCAGACCGCACCGAGCATCGCGAGACTGCCGATCCACACCGCCAGCCGCTCTGGATCCTTCAGCCAACCGTGCCAGGGCCACTCGAGCGCCGCGAGCGCGATGGCCATCGCGGCGAGCACGCTGGCAACGATCAGCACGGGACCCGACAGCAGTGTGCTTTCGATCAGCATCGCCGTGCATTGTGCGCGCGGTCGCGCAGGCCTGCGTCGGGACGAATGCGTATCCTCAGCGGAGCGCTCGTCGCTCGGCCTCTACAACCGTCGGCACTGGTCTTCCTTGTTGCCCTTGACGCGGTTGGATCTGCCCAGTGGCTGGCTGCGGTTCTCCTTGCATTGGAGATTGCCGTCGATCGTGTTCGCATCGATTCGCAGCGGTCCGCGGTTCTCGAACGCCTGCACGTCGCCCTTCACTTCGCTGCTGACGACGCGTATCCCGGCATCATTTTTCTTCAGCTGCACGTTGCCCGTCACATTGGAATCATCGATCGAGATCTCACTCTCGACGCCTTCCAGTTGCACGTCGCCGTCGATGTACGCGTCTCGCACGAGGACGAGATCTGCAGCATCGGATTGCAGGTTTCCATCGATGCGCGCACCGTTCACGATCCGCAGCACCGCGCCGCGCTTCAGCAGCACATTGCCATCGGTTCGCGTGCCATCGAGCGTGCATTCGCCCCGCACGACGACATTGGAATCGATGCTCCGATTGCCCACGACGCCGCGGCAGTCGAAGTCGTCGGCCAGGGCGTTCGGCGCGATCAGTGCGCAAGCCAGCGTCGCCAGCACGGTGCTTACGGTGGTGAAGTTCATCCTGATCAT
>Ga0116177_10001146_pt1 | contig 19812 bp, 9 predicted proteins | sample AD_STIC10_MetaG_FD_89750 | JGI IMG/M metagenome (GOLD analysis project Ga0116177, IMG submission 89750) | Active sludge microbial communities of municipal wastewater-treating anaerobic digesters from USA - AD_STIC10_MetaG | ecosystem: Engineered > Bioreactor > Anaerobic > Digestate | place: USA... | reverse complement strand
TGTTGGTGCTGCTCGTAACGGCACCACGCGGTTCGCTCTTGGATGCCCTGGCAACGGCGGAGGTCGACGAGGAGGAGGAAGACCGCCAGCGTCGTCGCCGTCGCCGCGACGATGACGAGGAACTGAACCAAGGGTATTCTTGGGATGACGATGATTGATACCTGCCCGTGAGCACGAGACCATCCACACGAAGACTGCGTGCCGGTGAGAACGCATCGGCCCCCGCGAAGGCGGAACTGAGCGACGGCCCACCGCGAGTGCCGGGGCCTTCACGAGTCGATCCAGCCGCTTTCAGCTCGCCAGGCTGGGACTTTCATGAACTTGCTGTGTTTCTGCGTGCTCAGGACGCTGACTGGGTAAGGCGCACCGGCGTCTAGAACAAGCCTGTTGCGCGACGCCAGAAACCAACTGCCTGCAATCGGTTCAGATCAGCTTCTGCTTCCTCGATGATCTGCGGGAGTTCGGACAATTGGCGCTTGAGCCAAGCGACCTCTTTGACGGATTTCGCGTAAGGCTTCGTGGCCGCGGTTCCCTGCGAAGTCAGCGTCTTGCGCTGAAGTGCGTCAGCCAGCCATGCCATTGCCCTCAAACGGCCTTCGGCTTCGCCGTCGCAATCCCAGGCATCGAAGTCAAAATCCGTTCGCCAGCTAAGACACTTCGTGCCGCTCTGATTCGGGCAGGTACGCACCAGGCTTTCGTCAATGCCGCGAAAGGTTGCTTCAACGTCCCATTGGTACCTGGACATGCAGCCGGGGTTTCCGAGCCACATGAATCTCAGCTTGATTCGCATCGTGATGGGAACGGGGACGAAGTCCAACACCATCTGTTCATCAATGAGTTTGTGATCCTGCTTTCTTCGTTCGGTCCTGTCGATCCATACCACGGCACTTTCCTCCGTTCGCTTGCTCACCCGTTCGGCACGTCCCTTACCGCGAAACGATTCTTCTCCAAGCAATGCGCTTAGCGCTGTAGTCGTCGTCGACTCCAGTTGTGCCGGATCGGCATCCGGCAGGTTAAGCGGAATCATCATGTTTGGCAGTGAAGCCAGGCCCGAATCGATCACTTTGAAGAACGCGTCGAACCAGTCGACCTTCTTCTGCTCGGAACTGATCGCCGATGGCAACGCAGCATGCCTCGTGCGATGGCCGGAAAGTCGCTCGGCCGACTGAGAGACGCAAGCCTTGTGGGCTGACCACCGACCATACGCGCCAGCGGCAAGAGTTGATGCCACTGCGAGCGCAGCGATGACCAGAAGGCCAACGTGCGGGTCCGACCTGATAGCCGGCGTCTTCCACTGCTCGATGGAACCTGCCAACCAAGGATTGCTGGCAGCAAAGGGAATCGACCGGTGGCCAGGTAGTGCAGCGATTTCAGCTGTCGCCAGCAGCGCGGAGCCTTGTGCAGAAAATTCGCGCTTGACTTGTGTGCACCGCGTCGCAGGCGACTCGTCTTTGATGCACGACCAGACTGCGTCGAAAGCGTGTTGAGCATCGGATCGTCTGATCTGACACTCCTGATCCCACGACGTTTCGAGCCGGCACAGCAGCAGTTCGACTTTGAGGATTGCGAAGGACGGCGTCTCCCAGTTGACCGTGGTCGCGTTGACGCCAATTGCGGTGGCCCCCGCGACGCACATGGACATCGTGACGATGCTTGTGTAGGCGGAGATCCGACCCACGATGACGCTCACGTCTGGATAAGCCGAACTTCGACGTGCTCTTGGAGCCATGCCGGCACCTTCTCGATCGACTCGACTTCCCATTGGTGCCGAGCGTTCTTGCGCCAGTACCTCATCGGCTCACCCGGTTTCATGGCTTGGCGGTACCGGCGGCAGATGGCTTCGCTGTCCGTGATGATCGCGAAACCGTCGAGCCTGTCCTCGGGCACTTCTCCGTTCAGCGAGGCCGTGATCCCCGTGATGAACTCATCGAGCTTCCGTTCCCACTTCGCCGAGAGTTCCATCTCGATACCAATCCGCTGGCCGCCTTCGAAGTGCCAGATTGCGTCTGGTCGCTTGTGGCCTCGCAGATCTCCGGCGTTTAGCTCCTTCTCGGTCGTCACGCGGACGATCTGGCCGCTGTTGATTGCTCTGACGGTCAGCATCTGGACAAGCAGGTTGTGCCGCATCGTCGCCTGGTTGACGCGAAAGGGATCGATTTCGGGGTAGGGCAGGAGCGTCATGGAATTGCGCTCGGCCAGTTCCAAGCCCGGCTCTGCGAGCGTGTAGAAGACACCCGGAACGCCTGACTCCGTCTTCGTCGATCGGAGCAGGCCGCGCTTTGCTGCGATAGATGGCCAACCCGCCCCTTGCTTCTTCAGAACATCCTTCAGCACCTGGGAGCTGCTGAACCCGAACCGATAGATCCAGTCAGCAGCGGCGCAGCGATTGATATCTCTCCGTTCCTCCGGCGTCTGATCGCCGAGATAGTCGCGCGGTCGCACCCTCATGGCCTGTCTCCCACGAAAACGTCCTCGAACCCGCTTCGTACGGAGGCGATGGACGACGTGATGGACGTGATTTCGAAGGGATGTTTGTGCGGACGGGTCGACGCGCAGTGCATCGGGCACCGTGCTGGGCGTCGCTTCGCGCCGGCGGCTAGGGCCGCTGCCCCAGCACTGCCGCGGCTGGACGCCGCGTCTGCCCGCTCCACAGCGCCCTCACGGCCTTCGGCCTCCGGCGGTCGGCTGCGCCGCCCTTGGGGGCCCGCCGCGCAAAGCGCGGCTACCCCTGGCAGGGGCTGCGCCGCACGGTCGTTCCTCCCGTTCGTCTTGGGCTGCGCCGCTCGGCTGGACGCCGAGCCCTCGGTCCCTGCGGGCCCGACCTGCGCTGCGCGCAGGCCTGCCAGGGGTAGCCGCGCTTCGCTCGGCGGGCGGGGCTTCGCCCCCCGACCGGCTGACGGCGCCTGGGGGCGCCTGCTCCGCTGTCGCTGCGCCACGCCGGTCGGCTCCCCCCGGCCGAAATCGAACGCGCTGGGGCGCGATCGATTTCGGGGCTGCGGCTGGACGCCTTGCCCCAGCTCCTCGGCTTCGCCGTGTCGCCGGCCCCTGTTGTTTGCCCGGCTGGGGCGAGTCAGTTCCACGTTGTCGCCGGCCGGGTCGATGTTGTCGATCCAGGATCCACGCGGCGCGGCGAATGCCAGATCACGATCGGGCCAGCACTTGTCGCGAGGCCTCGTCCAATTCAACATGTCAGCTCCCAATATCGTTCGTTCGCTGACGACAATAAGAGCTGGCTCTATCACATGCAACGAGCCGACGAAGCCAGTTCCGTAGCCCACTCGGCTGCGGCGGGGCCGAACGCAGCGACAGAATGGATCGACTTCGATCTCTAGAGATCTCTATCGATCAGTCAGGCCGGAGCGCGGCGCGGAGAAGATTTTTGTAAAGATGCGTGCGCGCAACATGGCGCGCCAATCCTGCATCGCTATCGGCTCAGGACCGATCGATGGTGACCTCAAAGGCGCGTGCGACAACCGTCTCGGCGAGCAAGTTTCTTGGCAGGCAAAACGAGAACTTGATCGCCTCGGCGAACACGCCCAATTCGTCGTCGGTCAGTTCGAACTGCGCGCCCAGCGCCGGCGCCAGCAGTGACGCAGGGGCCTGAACGCTCAGCGCATCGAACTTCACTTTGTTTCCCGTGCCTGCGGCGTTGCGCGAAAAAGTCCTGTTGGCGCGAGTGCCTGCAAAGGTCCAGGTTCGAACGGTGGCTTCGTCAGGCCTCGAAGCGATGAAGTGGGTTCCAGGTGAGATGCTCATGTCGTCTCGAAGGAACTGCAACGCGGCCTTCGCCCGCTGCGAAAGCGTGACTAAGGCCGGTGCGCCTTCTGCCAACACCGTTCTGATGCCTTGGCAAACCTCTCGGCTCAGGCTTCGTGCGCCGCCCATCCATCGTGCCTTGCCACCTTCTTTTGCCGGCTCCAGCCAGACCGTCTTCTTCGACCACTCGATACCGGTGACCCGCCAACTGCGTCCCGCCAGCAAGATCAATCGGTTCTCTTGCTCTCCGTTCAAAGCCGTCGGGTCGATGTAGCCGACTTCCGTGTTCCCGTGCTTGCCCGTAAGCAGCATCGATCCGCTGAACGAAGCGAGCAGGTCACGGTAGTGGCCTCGGCCGAACTCGCGCTCCAGGCGCGGGCCTACTCTTACGATGGCCTCGGATCGATCCAGAAACTCGACCTTGACCATGTGCTCTACAAGTTGGCCGATCTGATCCTGCGCCAGTTCAGGAAACGAGCCCGCCAGCACCTCAGCCAGTTCGTGCGTTGGCAGCTCTCCACGCTCCAGCGTTGCCACCATGGCCTGCTGCGCCACGATCGGCCAAGGCTTCGCCGGAGGGATCGCAGCTTCGACCCAGGCCTCAGACCATCGCTGCGCGATTCCCAGTGCAAGCAGGAACGCGTTGTCGTTCGTCGTCAGGAACAGGCAGTTGCGCCTGCTGCCGCTACGCCGGCCGGTTCGGCCCATGCGCTGCAGGAACGATGACACCGTTGACGGCGCGTCGATCTGGATGACCTTGTCCAGGTCGCCCACATCGATGCCGAGTTCCAGCGTCGAAGTGGCGACGATGACGCAATCCTTCTCTTCGGCAAACGCGGCTTCCGCCTGTCGGCGTTCAGACGCACTCAGTGAAGCGTGACTCAGGAAGGTGCGCACTTCGTGCGCCCGCAGCATGCTGCTGAGCTGCTCGGCGCTGCTTCGCGAGTCACAGAAGACCAGGCGTTTCTGCCCACGGTGCAGGCGCGCAATCACGGTTGCCGCGTTTTCCAGCGAGGCGACATGATCGATCGTCACGTCGGCATCAGTGCTGACGCTGGCACTGCCGACGACTGCGCGTTCGCCTGAAGGTGCGAGCCAGTTCAGCAGCTCTTGCGGGTTGCTCACGGTGGCCGACAGGCCCACGCGCTGCAGCGGTCGCTTCAGGTATTGATCGAGCCGATGCAGCACCGAGCGCAAATGCCAGCCTCGGTCGTCTGCCGCAAAGGCATGCAGCTCGTCCACGATCACCGCTTGCAGGTTGCCGAACCAAGCCTGTTGGTCGACCCGGGTCGAGATCAACATGGCTTCGACGGATTCCGGTGTCGTCAGAAGGATGTCCGGCGCGTCTTTAAGAGCGCGCAGCTTGCGCGATTGCGAAACGTCGCCGTGCCAGACCTCGACGCGCCGGCCGACCAATCCAGCGTAGTAGGAAAGGCGCTGTTCCAGGTTGTTCAGCAGCGCCTTGATCGGGCAGATGTAGAGCACGCTGGCAGCCGGCCACTCCTCGCGCAGCATGCGCGAGAGCATCGGGATCGCCGCAGCCTCGGTCTTGCCGCCTGCCGTCGGCGCGAGGAGCAGGCAGTGCGTGCCAGCGTGGATTGGCGCGATGGCGGCCAACTGGGTTGGCCGCAATGTGCTCCAGCCCAGCGAGTTGACGACGTGGTACTGCATCGCAGGATGCAGTTGGTCGAACTCCATCACAGCTCGATGTCGTCCACCGTGGATGCCCCCGTGGCCGCGCGCTCGGCCACCGACATTTCGCTCTCTGCCAGCGTCAGGCTGTAGTGCTTTCTCGGGTCAAAGTCGGCATGCAGATCCACGCGGTCCAGCACATCGGCCACGAGCTTCTTCAGGAAGAGGCGAGGCGCAATACCGACCTTGCCACCCAGGCCGCCCGCTACGGCGGTGGCCAGGGTGTCGACGTACGCGTCGTCCACCACAGCGCGAAGGCGCATCTCATGTGGACGCCCGTCGGCGTAGATGTCGCGCACCCGGCGCCCGACCGACAGCAGCGCACCGTGGTCAAACGGCGAGAGCCGAATCTGCACGGCCCGCGGATTGTCGAATCGGCGGTCGGTGCCGAAGTCCACATGCAGCCGCTGTGCCAGCGGCGCGAGCCGTTGCACGCCCTGCGGGCCGTCGAAGAACGCCGGAGTGCCGGTCACGACGAGGTAGAGCCCAGGGTAGCGCCCGGCGTCGATCTCATCGATCCACTGCCGCAGCGCGTTCAGGCCCTTTTCGCGCGTGTCGGTGCGCATGCGCTGAAGGGTCTCTACCTCATCCAACACCAGCACCAGGCCCGCGAATCCGCTGTCGCGCAGGATCGTCAGCAGGCCGACGATGAAGTTCGTGGCGCCGAAGTGGTCCAGGTCGCCCTTGATGCCCGCTGCGCGTTTCACGCTGGCTGCCACGTTGGGCTGGCCAGCAAGCCAACTGATCAGCCCATCCGCCAACATCGTGTCGCCGTCGGCCACGGCCCGGCGGTAGGTGCGCAGCACCGCCGAGAAGGCCGGTGCTGCTTTGTTGATGGTGGCCAGCCGAGCCTCCATCAGGGCGTCGGTCCGGGTTAGCAGCTCATCGGCGTTGCCCGCGTCCACCGACTCATCCGCCAGCACGTCCTGCTCCAGCGCGTAGAACCATCCGTCGATCACGCCGCGAAAGGCGCCGACGCCGGTGTCAGCGGTACCCAAGCGCTCGACCAGTCGGCGATACACCGTCTCCAGCTTGTGCAGCGGTGTCTCGGTCTCGTTGATCTGGACCTCGCTCGCGGCAAAGCCGCGAGCACGGGCGCGCTCCTGCAGCCAGCGGCCGAAGAAGGTCTTGCCGGTGCCGTACTCCCCTCGTACCGCCTTGAAGCCGCCCCGGCCGGCCGCCACGGCGGCCAGCTCTTCGTCCAGGGTCGGCGCGAACGTCTCGATGCCCACGGCCAGTGCGTCCAGTCCGCTGCTGGGCACCGTGCCGCGCCGGAGGGCGCCCACGATGTCTTCGCGTCGAGCCTCACTGATCATCGCGGCGCTCCCTGCGATGGGACGCGAAACTGCTGCAGCAACAGCGCCCGATTCAATTCAACGGTGCCCGCTGATTCGTCCACGGTCAGCACGGGTGCCTGGTCGACATTGAGCATGCGACGCACGGCACTCAGCAGGCCTCCCAGGCGAACTTCCGGCAAGGCCAGGCGCTGGGCCAGTGCCGCGCGCGTGAGCTTGCCACCCCGTTCGGACAGCGACACCAGCAGCAGCCGCATCTTGTCGTCGGGCAGTGCCACGCGAGCGGCGAGCTGCTTCTGAGACGCGTAGATCGCGCTGGCCAGCAGGGCGCCGATCCAGTCGCCTTCTGCCTGGGGCGCCCTCGACGGCGGCTGCGGAGCATCCTGCGGCTCGAACAGCGAGGGTTGGGCTACCGCTGGTGCCGCGGCTTTGCGACGCGGCGCAGGTGCGGGCGCAACGGCCGGGGCGGCGGCGGGCGCCAGGTGCGGCAGCTCCCACCACTCGGGTTGTGCCGGCGGTGCCAGTTGCCACCCCGCCAGACTCATGCCCAGCGGCAAGATCACGTTCAGTGGCACCGTTACCTCCTGCGGCGAGACGCCACCGTGGTACCCGTTCTTCCTGCCTGCGTAGCGCGTACTCTCGCCCCACAGGCACACCACAGCCTTCGAGCTGTCTGCGGTCACGACACGGCCGCCGCTGTAGGCCACTTCGTGTGGGGCGCGTGCATCGCTGCCTGGGCGCCAACGGTCGCTGACCTTGTCGGGCGCCGAGCCAACGCTGATCTGTGCGGTGCCATCCTCCAGCAGGTGTCCGTGGTCCGCCGTGATCACGACAACCCGGCGAGCCTCGCGCGCTTCGCGCAGCAGCGGCATCAACAACTTCAGGTCTTCCAGCGTCCAGCGTTGATGCAGCTGGTCGGGCCCGCTCAGGTGGTCATCCACGGCGTTGTAGACCACGCCCACGACCCTCTGATGCGGGTTGGTGATCGACGAGCGCACCTCCTGCGCCAGGTTCGTCGAGTCGGCCAGGTCACCCTTGTGGAACAGGCGCGGCGGCAGTTCGCTGCGGCTTTGCGACAGCAATGCGGTGTGGGTGGCGAACCCGGTTTTCTCGTTGGCCGCGGTGCCCAGCGCAAGGCGGCCACACAGCAGGCTGGCGCGGCTCACTTCCGTCACTGTGGGCAACGCCGCCAGGCCGATCAACGGGCGCCCGACATCCGCCGGCACCATCTCGACCCACCCGAGAGTGTTGATGCGCGAGAACAGCTCACGGTAGATGCTGGCGCTCAGGCCGTCCATCACCAGCAACAGCACAGGCTGGCTCGCCGCAATGGGGCCGATCACCCGCTCGAGAACAGACTCGACTGGGACCACGCGACCGTCAGCACCTGGGGCCTGCGAGTTCCACTGCAACAGTGCCTGGGAGAAGGGCTGATCGAATGCGTTCCTGCGCGCGATCACTGCAGAGCGTAAAGCGCCATAGGCATCGGATAGTTCGTTCAGCTCGTCACCGCCGAGCAGTCTGAACCTTGCCCAGTCGACAAACGCGCCCTCGTCGGCCTGCCACCCCAGACCACCGGCAAGGTTGGCGGTCGTTGCTGGCGGCAGCATCAGCCAGCGTGCCAGGCGCCGCGCCATCTCCACGCGGTCCATGCGCTGCTGTTGAAGGGCGGCCAGCGCATGCCTCAGCACTGCGTCGGCCGCATGCTCCAACTGGGAAAGATGCGCCGCGTTCGGTGCTGCCACGTGGGCGTCCAACGCTTCGGCAAAGGACCGAATGCGCTGATCCAACGAAGCGGGCAGCAGGTCGCTGAGGTACGCAAACTCGGCGATGCGCAGCTCACTGAGCAGGCTGTCAGCTCGGTCCAGCGTGCCGCGCATGGCCTCCGGCCCTGTCGCACGCACGGCCTGCTCCGCCGCTTGTGACCAGGCGCGTCCTTCAAGGATGCCGACGTGCCTGTCACCCACATAGCGCTCAAGGCGAATGGCCGCCTGCCCGAGTGCAGCCTGGCCTTCGCCGGCTGCGGCGTAGATGACGCCGCACACCAGCCCCAGGGCCAGTGAATCGACGGTTCGCCCAGCTTTCACGCAAGCCAGTACCATGCTGCCCGCCGTGCCGGCGGCATCGCCCAACCAGCGGGTGATGTCCGCACGCGTTGCGGCCGACAGCAGCTTCAGTGCGGCATCCGATCCCGGCTGGGTACACCACTGCATCAAGGCCACGGCGTCGGGCCTTGCCGACGGCAAACCCAGGAAGCGCTGCAGCACCTCACGCCACGCGGTCTCCAGGTCCAGGAAGCCGTTGGCCACCGGCGTGTAGGGGCCTTGTGCGGCGCCGTCGATCAGCGCCTGGGGCATCCACGCGTAGCGACCGAGACGCGCATCGGTCTCCTTGGCCTGGAACAGTTGGCGGACGATGTCCCAGCCTTCGGGCTGGTAGACGCGGCCTCGCGCCAGCCGGGCGGCGATGTCTTCGGCCACCTCGTGGGTGGCCAGCGGCGTGATCACGACGAGCCCCGTCGCGCTGCTGCCGTCGCGCTCGTTCTCGCACAACGCTTCGCGAATGGCCAGCGACGATTCGCACCAGCGCAGCGCGAAGTGGCGCCCGCGCTGAGTCAGCGACTCGGGCCACGGCTGCTTCGATGCAGCGCGAATCGCGACCGCGACAGCGGTCGGATCGCTGCTCAGTACGCGGTCGAGCTGCGCCGAAATCTGTGGCGTCGACAAGCTCACAGCTGCGTGCCCTTGCGTTGCAGGCGCCAGCTCAGCGTCAGTTCGAGATCCTGATCCTTCGCGAGACGGGCCTTCAGGTCGTCGAGTGCAGCGGCGGCAGCAGCGCCACTCAGGTGAAGCTGCTGCTTCTCCTCAATGACCTCCGGGCCCATCGCAGCGGGCGCCGGTGGCAGGGCCACCGGGGCAGGCGTCGCGCCAGGTGGCTGGGGCACAGGGGCAGGAGCCGGCGGAGGCGCGGCAGCCGTCAGCAACCTCATCGCATCGCGTTCCAGTTCGTCGAGCCGCGCCTTCAGTGGCACGACATGCTCGTCGCTGGTCAGCACCTCGCTCAGGCGACTCAGCACAGACGTGGCTGCGTCACGCCGGTGGTCCTGCAGGTCGCGCATCGCGTCGAACATCTCCCACCGCGCATTCGTCAGCGCGTCGGCGCAAGCCTGGGCTTGGCCCAGGGTGCGGCCGACCGCAGCATCGGACGTGTGCAGGGCGGCTGCGGCGAGCGTGGCCACCACATCGGACTCTGCCGCCTGGGCGATCGACGCCAGCAGCGCCTGCGCAGACTCGGCGGACTGCTGGCGCGCACCGGCAACGCCTGTCGCGTAGCGCCCTGAACGGTCGCGCACCTGGGCCACCAGCCGGGCCGTGGCATCTCGTTTCTGCGTCGCGGCTTGTTTTACGTCGTCCACCAAGCGGCCCACATTGGCCGCGTTCAGCACCTGGGCAGGTGTCAGGCCGAACAGGCTGGAAGCGCGCTGCACGGCCGTCTGCCAGTGGGTGGCATCGGGCAGGGCCTGCTCACGCAGCTCCAACTCATCGGGCAGGCTGTCGATGCTGGGCTCGAAGGGCCCGCCGCGCTGCACGAAGCGGCGGTTCGTCGTGGCCGCATAGGTCAGGATGATCAGGTTCTGCAGTTCCAGCGGCAGCCCCATCGGCGCTGGCGAGTCGATCCACTGGCGCAGCTTGCCCACCGTTATGACGCCGCCGCCATCGCGTGCATGGCTCTGCGCGAATCGTGCCTGCCAGTGCGGCTCGACCAGCAGGTGCGTTTCACCCATCTGGCCGATCTGGCTGGGGTTGACCACGGCGCGAACCAGCTTGCGCGTGGATGCGTCCTGCACCAGGCCGCGCTGCCCCGGCGCCTCGATGGCCTTCTGCACTTCGGGCCACACCTTCTTGATGACGCTGGCCTTGATCTCCGTCTCGAACTCGGGGTGCGCCGGGTACTGGTGCGCGAAAAGCTGCCCCAGCAGGCTCTCGAACGCCGACCGGAAATCGGCGCCCACCGGGGGCCGAGGCTGCAGCGTCGGGTCCAGCGAGATGAACTGCTGATCCGCCGTCAGCGCGTTCGTGATCGCGTCGCGCGGCTCCGCACTGATGCCATAGGCCACCTCCAGCTGCGAACGCAGCTTGATGCGCAGCTGGTCGAGCTGGTTCTTCGCCAATGCCTTGGCCTGCACCCGGTCCACGAACGACAAGTGCGCCGCATAGTTGTCGAAGCGGTCGCCCTGCAGGATGTAGTCCAGCACCACGAGGCGGCCCAGGTCGGTCAGCGCCTTGTTGCTCAGGAATGAGGGCAGCCAGGCCAGCGTGCGCGTGTCGCCGCCGCGGTAGTCGCGCAGGCGTGCCAGGTCATCGGCCGGGCCCTTGCCCGCGTCTTCGTCGAACGGGAAGTCCAGCACCACCGTCCACGCACCGCTGCGCCCACGGAGGCGGTCGTCGGTCATCTCCCGCACGTTTTCGTACAGCAGCTCCACCTCGCGCTTCGTGCCGCGCCAGGTGAACTCATAGGTGGTGAAGAGGCCGCCGTCGTCGGGGATGCCCAACTCGTCGAACAGCGCCTTGCGGATGCGCTTGCGCTTGTTGCCCGCGTTGTCGTTGATCTCCGCCGCGCGCAGGATGGGTTCGATGTCGACACCGGTCACCTGGATCGAGATCACCGGCTGCAGGTCGTCGGTAATCTTGATCTCGCCGATCTCACCCGCCCAGTCGCGGCACTTGCGCAGGATGTCCGCGCCTTCGCGCCCTTGGATCGGTGACTTGAAGGTGCCGTGGTTCAGCGCCGCCAGGCGCGGGCCCGTCAGGGCCTTGAGCGATTCCACCTCCGGAACCAGCGCGCTGAGCAGCAGGGTCTTCAACAGCCGAGCGTCGTTGCGCAGGTTCTTGGCCAGCGCAGGGTCGGGCTGGCCGAGCTTGATGGCCTCCCAGGTCACGCCGTGCTGGCGCTCCAGCATCGGCAGCAGGCGCTGCGTGTACAGGCGCTTGGCGTTCTCGAAGTGCAGGCGCATGCCTTCGGAGAACGGCTCATCGCCTTCGGCAATGGCGTCGTACAGGTCGCCCACCGGAATCAGCTGCCCCAGTTCCAGGTCATGCCGCCGGTCCACCAGCAGCTGCAGCATCAGCTTCAGCGCCGTGCGTTCGCGCTGCAGCGCGGCCGACACGGCAATCAGTGTCTGTACCAGCGCCGGGCTGAACGGGTAGACCTTGCGGAACATCTCCCGGTCGGCCGTCGTGGTCAGCAGCGTGTCCAGCACATCCTTGCGAAGCTTGAGCGTCTCGTCGAACGACGCCTGCAGGGTCTGGCGCGCGGCCTCGCTCACCGGCCGCAGCACGCGCTTCTCGGCGATGGCGGGCAGGTTGCGGTCTTCCAGCGTGATGCGGTGGAAGCGCGCTTCCCAGTGCTTCAGCACGTCGCTGAACTGCACCTGCACGACGCCAGCGAGGTTCTCGCCCACCAGGTCGCGCAGATCGCGCTGCCGCGCGACAAAGCTCACCAGCGGGATGGGCCTGTCGGCATTGGTCGCCTCCACCAGCTTGACCAGCTTGGTGCCCTCGCGGCTGACGAAGTTGACATCGGCCGCATGGCTGGCCAGCCACAGCACCAGTTCGTCCAAGAACAGGATGACGGCGTCATAGCCCAGGTCGCGAGCGTGTCGGCTCATGATGCTCAGGCCGTCGTCCAGCGACACGAACGACTCGCCGCTGCCAGCGAGTGTGCGGTAGGCCGAGAAGAACTGGCCGATCAGGTCGCCCACCAGGCGCGAACGCTCCTCGCCGTTGGGCGCTTCGAGCATGGCCGCCTCGAAGCTGGCGGCATCCCAGCCGCTGTCGAACGAGCCCCAGCCGCCGCCACCACCACCTTGCTGCTGGGCACCTTCGTTCAGCTTGGCGAAGAACGATGCATCGCCCATGCGGGCGCGCAACTCGCGCGCGTCCTTGAACAGCCCCTCGGCCAGGTAGAAGCCGGGCACGGGCGCTGTGGGGTGCAGCTTGCGCACGAACTCGGCGTACTGGCCCAGCACGGCGCTTTCCATGTCGCGTGCGCCGACCATGTGGTACGGCACCAGCAGAAACTTGCGGCCCGTCGTCCAGTCGTTGCGGGCCACCACGTCGGCCAGCTCGGGTGTGGCGCGTGCCTGCGTGTTGCCCGACAGCAGCAGGTTCAGCACGGCCATGAAGTGGCTCTTACCCGAACCGAAGCTGCCGTGCAGGTAGGCCGCCTTGCTGCTGCCCGTCTGCACCGCCTGCTGGATGAAGCCCAGCGCATTGCCGAAGGCGTCCACCAGCTGCGGCGTCACCACATAGTCGCGCAGTGTCTGGTCGGCGTGCGTCACGCCTTCCGACAGCTTCAGGACGAAGTCGCCTTGGTGGACTCTCTCGGGAATCGCAATCAAGTCGCGGATCAGTGGCATATCGGTCCCTGTCATTTCGTGTCGTTGTCGTCGCGCGAGAAGCAGCCGGCAACGATGGCTTCGATGCGCTCGATCTGCTGTGGCTTCAGCAGCAGCAGTTCGGTGGCGTTCCTGCGCCGTTCAGGCATGCGGTCGTTGTTCTGATGGATCCACTGGATCAACAGGTTGATTGTTCGATTCGGCAGATCGAATTCCTTGTCGATCTGCGCGTAGGCCTTGTCGTAAGCCTGCAGGAAGGCGGTCTCATCGACCAGCGACTGCTCCAGCGCCTGCTCGGCACAGCGCGTCAGGAAATCCGCGGCGGCCTCGCCGTTCCAGTGTGCGTACACCCTGGGGGACGAGCGGAAGTCGAAGGCGAATTCGTTGTCGGCGATGTAGGTCACGTCCCAGAGCTGTCGGGCCTGCCTGCTGAACGACTCCAGCGCGGCCAGGTAGTCGGCTTCATGGCGCTTCATCGCCACGGACAGCGGCAGGATGGCCGGGCTGCCGTTCACCATCGGCAGCGCGCCATGAAGGCTCAGGCTGTGGTGCGCCAGCAGGCGCGAGAGGCGCCCATTCCCATCCATGAAGGGGTGCACGAACACGAAGCCGAAGCTCACGATTGCCGCTTTCACCAGCGGCGGTACGTTGCCCTCGGGTGCGTTGGCCAGGCGCATCAGCCCGTCCATCAACTCGCCGACGTTGTCGGGCGGCGGCGGCAGGTAGCGCACCGCCAGTGCACCGTGCCCGCCGCGCTGCAGCCAGTTCTGTTGGTGGCGGAACGCCTGCTCCTGCTTGATCGCGGTCGTGATCACCAGGTTCTGCAGATCGACGAGGTAGTCCTCTGTCAACGGGCGCCGGTCGCGCAGTTGCTCCATCGCCTGCAGGAAGGCGCGCTCCTTGTCGGGCGCCGGCGCTTCGTTCTCGATGGCGTAGGAGTCGCGGGTCTCGCTCAGGTAGGCCCAGTTCATCACGCGATCGAGCACGCCCAGGTTCTGCGGATCGCTCACCCAGGCGCGCAGGCGTTCGAGCACGACTTGACCGCGTTGCTCCAGCGCGGCATTGCGCGCGACCACCGGGCAGAACTCATAAGGCCCGATGCCATTGAAGTTGATCCGGTACTTGCGGCTGCGCTCCCAGTCGGGGCCGGTGTAGTAGCGGGCGGGCTCGAAGAAGTCGACGTAGTTGCCCCCGGTGGAGTCCCAGGGCAGCGCCAGTTCTTGTTCGTTGGCCTTCTCCCAGACGAACGCAGCGCGGCGCAGATAGGCGCCCAGCCGTTGCGCCGTCAGCGCCCGCACCATCTCGTCGGCCGGCACCAGTTTCAGCGCCTCATGCAGGATGGCGAGCTGCGTGCGTTCGTGTTTGAGCGCGAATAGCACATGGTCGAGCACCGTCGCATCCGCGCCGGGCGCCACATGTCGCGGCACGGCGAGCAGGTCGGGCATGTGTTCGACGCGCGTGACCGGCCGCACCTGCGCCGGGCGGGCCAGTGGCGGCATGCGCAAGGGGATCTGCGACAGCAGGTATTCGTAGCCGATCACTGGCTGCCCCTCTTTTTTGTACCGGGCCACATTTTTCTTGTAGAAGTCGTCCTCTGGCTCTGTTTTTTCTTACCAAGTCCCGGCAGCCAGGCGCACAGATTTCCTGTACTGGCCCACAGGTTTTGCTTGGAAGCCACGATGGCGGCGGGTTTTTCCATACCAAGTCAGCCCTCAGCTCGCCCGACGGCGCCCGCGCTTGGCCGCCACCGCCGCCGGCTTCCACGCCCGCAGGTCATCCAGCGTGAAACCCAGCGCCCGCGCGTCCTCGGTCACGAAGCCGCGGTAGTACGTGCCCATGCGCTGCCCGAACTCGGGGTCGATGTCGTTGTGCCACTGCTCCAGCCAGGGCACCAGTTCCAGCAGGCTGGCGAGCAGGGGCTGCAAGCGGGCAGGTTCCCAGCCTTCGTTGTCCTTCATCTCGCCGTAGTAGCCAGCCAGGGCGGTGGCCAGCTGCAGGTGGTTCCAGCCGGCCCAGGCGATGACCAGGCTGCCGTCGGCGCCGCGCTCGGCGCCGGGGAAGCTGACGAAGCGTTCCTTGGGCACGTCCAGGCCGCCGCGCAGGCGCCAGAAGTCGGTTCGCAGGAAGTCGCTGCTCTTGTACTTGGGCGGCACGGGGATGGGACCGATCTCCGCCGCTTTGCGCTCGTCCTGGTGGCGCTTGACCTCGGCTGCCAGTTTCTGCTCTATCCACGCTCGCGCTTCGTCGGTGGTGTCGCTGCCGAAGGTGGTGCGGGCGATCTCGGCGAACTCTCTGCGCCATTCATCGGCGTTGTCGGCCACCACCTGGGAGTCGATGGCATCTTCGCGGCGTTGCAGGGTCCAGGTGTCTTGCCACTGGGCGCGCTTGCGCAGGCCGTCTTCGGTGTAGCGTTGAACGGGCAGCAGCGGTACGGCTTCGCTTGCCACCAAATCGGCGACCAGTTGGGCGGTGTCGAAGTCGGCATGGCCGGCATAGAGCGCAGCCACCTGCATGAAGTCGGCGTCGGCCTGCGCGCGCTCGGCCAGCTTGGCCGTCGACGTCAGTTGCGGCGGCGCGCCTGCGCTGGCGGGCCAGAAAGCCGGTTGCTCCAGCCGGTTGAGCAGCCAGCCGCGCAGTGCAGCCTTCTCCAGATCGTCCCAGGACGGCGTGTTCCAGCGCCGCTTGAACTCTGGTCGCTCAATCAGGCCGATGTTGCGGTCGGACTCGATCAACGCGATTCGGCGCTCGACGACGGTGCGGTAGTCCGCCGGCCAGTGCGCCGGAGGCTCGGTGATGGGTGTGCTTCCGTGGCGTTCGAACCAAGTGCTGGTCTCGTCGCCTGTGACCATACGTCGAGCGAGCACAATTTCGAAAGCGCGTTCGCCTAAGTTCACCTCGATAGGTGCCGAAAATTCGACCTCGTCGATGGCGACGCCGGCCGGCAGCAGGCCATAGAGGCGGTAGCACTGCCAATCCAGTTCTTCTTGGTCGGCAATCATGAGCCGGCGCAACTGGGCGGCTTGGCCGCGGGCAGCCTGTAAGCTCTCGCGGGTGGGTAGGTGAGTGGCGCCGACTAGCGCGGCGGGCAGCAACGCGGCGATTTGCTGGGCATGGGTGTCGTTGCGCTTGGCGATGTCAGCAGGGCGAACTACGGAGAGCGGAAATTCGGCCACTTTGGTAGAGCTGAACTCAAAGTGACTCTTCCATGCTTCATCCCCGAGAGCGGAATTGCCGGCCTCAACTCGCGTCCCGCCACCTTCCCCCTTGTTGTGGCACATCTGCTTCAGCCAGAAGCACGCCACCGAGGAATTCAGTAGCCCGAGAAGTCCGAGGTGTTCTTCTTCGCTGCTGCGTGCAGACAGTTTGATGACCGGCGCGCTTTGCTTGAAGATTTTGCCGCTGCGGTCGAGGACAAAGTGGTTGTGCGTGGAGACGAAGGCGCAAGTAATAGAGGACTTGATCTTGAATCGTTCTACCGGGATCTGCCCATAGGAGTACCAAGCCTTGCCGACGTCTCGGTATGTTTGGCCGCCAAACACCTTTCGATCCAAGAGCGAGGTTCTGCAACGCCAGATGAAGCGGAGTGATCCGCTGAGTTCTTCTTCAGTACGAAGCTCTACGTCTTCGGTATAGGGAAATAGACAGACGCTCTGGTCACTGACGGACCAATCGCGCACTTCTTCCCCAATTGCAAAGGACCGAAGCGAGGACGGCTCACACCCATTTCGTAACGCGGCTTCTCGTGGAAGCACGAACACGTCGTCAGCCTTGGTAATACAGACGAATCCAAGGTCTGTCGTCAGCGAGGAAAGTGGGGGCGCGTCCTCTTCAATCCTTTCCTTCACCTCCCCAGCGCCGCCGCCGCCAATACTCCACGGATGCTTGGCAAACGCTGCTCGCGGGATGTCCGCAACGCTCACGAAATCGCTCTCGCTGCCAGCATGATCGATCTGTCCGACGATGGCGCTCCACACTTGGCCCCGCGCTGGATCATCAGGCGTGCCTGGCTCCCCCTTGATGCCCATCACTGTTCGTATATCGGCAGCTAATGGCACTCGGTGGCGACCGAAGAGGATCACGGTCGGCGTTCCATGGCCGGGGATGTATGCACCGCTGGTGTCAACGACATGCGTAAGTTCCAGCCGAGGCAGTACCTGCTCAATCAGCTTCGAGCCGAATTCGCGCTTCATGAAGCTATTGGCGGTGATCAGGCCGACAAGACCCGCGCTGCCTCCAACGCTGGCTGACAAAGCAAGTTCGAAGAACCGCTCGGTGAACGGTGCGCCTAGCGAGTATTGACGGTGACAGCTGGCATATTTCAGCCGGTATGCCGCGTTGAGCGCGCTGTCCTTGACGACGATGTAGGGCGGGTTACCCACCACGGCGTGGTACTGACGCCCGAGGATCAACTGCACTTGGGCCAGGTCTTCGCTAGCGTAGGCATGTTCAAGGCCGGTGTCTTGGTACTGGTCGTTGCCCAGCAAATCTTGGGTGGCACTGAGACCAAAGCGCATGCCGTGCAGCAAGCTGTCACCGATGGCCACGTGGATGGTGAAGTCCGGCGCGTCGACCAGGCGCTGTACGCCAGCCACCTGCAACGCAGCCACCAGCAAGCGGAAGCGGCTGATGGCCACGGCAAACGGGTTCAGGTCCACGCCAGCCACAGCGTCCAGCGCCTTCTGAGCGATGTCACGGGCATTGCGGCCGGGTTCATTGCGCTGCCACTCATCCACCAGCCGCGCGAAGCCACCCAGCAGGAAGTGGCCTGAGCCGCAGGTGGGATCGATCATCCGCGTCTCCCGAAAACCGAAGTTGCGAATGGCCGGGGTGAGCGTGCGATCGAGGATGAACTCCTCGACGAACTCGGGCGTCTGCAGCAGCGCGTAGCGCTTGCGCGTAGCCTCGCTCAGGTCCTGGTACAGGTCGCCCAGGAAGCGGGTGTTCCAGGCCGGGTCGGTGAAGTCGCGCAGCAGCACGCCGGTGTCGGTGTTCACCTGCTGCCAGAACTGCCGCAGTGCCATCGCGGCGTCGCCACTGATGCCGAGTCGGAAGACGGGGTTGTGCGCATCGTCGAAGAAGGTGCGCAAGCCGGGCAGCGTGCCTGCTTCGCGGAACGCAGCCAGCAGGTAGTCGCGGTCGCTTTCCAGCGGGTTGGCGCGAAAGTAGGCCTCGTGCCGGTCGCGGGCCAGAGCCAGCCGGCCTGACTCGGGCGTGCCGGCCAGCCAGGGGCGATCGACGAGTTGGTTGTCCTCAATGAAGCGCAGGAACACGCAGCTCAGCAGCCAGTGCACGCCGGCCTGGGTGATGACCTGGTCGGCCCAGGTTTCGAACGGTTCAGCGCAACGCTTGGCGTCGAACGCAGCTTGCCACTCCTCGCGCAAGCTGGCGTTCAGTTCAGGTTGCTCGGCGATGCGCTGGCGCAGGTCAGCCTCCACACCTTTGAGCTGGCGCGTCAGGTCGACGAGCAGTTGTTTGGCATCGATCACGTGTTCTGCTTCCCTGGGTTCTTGTTTTCTGTGGTCACGCTTCGGCACGGCCGGTCAGGCGCCTATGCATGTGTGAGTCCCGCGCGGTGCTGGTTCTCGATCCATGCCTGCGGCAAGGCCAGCGTCTGCGTGTTGTGGATGTTGTTGACCAGCGGCACGGCTACGCCGTCGATCACCGGCAGGCCCTGGTGGGCGGTGGGCAGCAGCAGCCAGACGCTGGGGGTTTGCCCTGGGCGGCCGGCGGCGGCTTCGATCTCGGTGATGAGTGCCATCAGGTCATAACGGGCCAGCAGGCCGGCGTTGACCATCAGCACGGGCGCAGTGCTTTGCAGCAGTGCAGTGCGCAGGGCCGGCAGCGCGCGCTGCACCAGGCGCATCAGGTTGGTCCAGTCGCGGCTGCCCTTGTCGGCGGCGTCGGCGCGTAGCACCGCGTTCCAGTCCACGCGAGCAGCGGTGGCTTGTACCTTCAACTCGGTGAGCAGCAGCGCATCGACGCTGATGCGCTGCAGCTTGTGGGCGGCGCCTTTCTGCTGCTCACGGAAGCGGTGCAGCAGTTCGGTTTCTGCCCGGCGAGCCAGGCGCGGCTCCACGGTCAAGACGAGCAGGCCGCCCTGGCGCAGGCTGCGTTGCAGCCGGTCCTCCGCGGCAGCGGCGTCGACGACGGTGCCATCGGGCCCGGCACCGGTGCTGAGCATCGTGCCCTGGCGGGAGAACTGCGTGGTGGTGCCCGCCGTGGCCACGCTGCCCAGCGTGGCTGAGCGGTAGGCGCCGGAGCCATCGGCAGCAGTGGGGTCCCAATGCAGGGGGGCGCTGGCCTCTTCCAGCAAGCGGTCCAGCTCGGGGCGGCCGAGCAGGGGCGTGGCCTCGGGGTAGCGACCGCGCACACGGGCTTGCAGTGCCGAAGGGCTGAGCGTGGCGCCGACGAGTGCGTTGATGGAGGCCTTCAGCGCCTGCAGCGCCGACATGCCGCGCGGGTAGATCTCCTGGCGGCTGGACAGCGCGGCCTTGCGAGAGGCAGACGCTGCCAGACGCAGCAGGCGCGTGGGTGGCAGGTTTGCTGTTGGCGTGCCGCCTGCGCTGGCGACGGACGGGGGTGTGATGCCTTCCAGCGTTTCCAACACACGGGAGGGCGGCAGCAGCGGGTCTGCCAACGCACAGGCGTCGGCTGCCGCGCCCAACTGTCGGG
>Ga0116177_10001145_pt1 | contig 19813 bp, 17 predicted proteins | sample AD_STIC10_MetaG_FD_89750 | JGI IMG/M metagenome (GOLD analysis project Ga0116177, IMG submission 89750) | Active sludge microbial communities of municipal wastewater-treating anaerobic digesters from USA - AD_STIC10_MetaG | ecosystem: Engineered > Bioreactor > Anaerobic > Digestate | place: USA... | reverse complement strand
TATGTAGGGCCTTCCGTCGTTGTAGAGGTAGTACTGGTAACCGTTGGCGAAGTACGTATCGGTGGGTGGTGTGGTGGCGTCCGGATAGAACATGTAGTTGGGTTCCGCGTACACGACTCCGGGCACCTTGCCAAGCTCTGCGACCAATGCCTCGATGTCCGCGTCCTCTGCGAATTTGAGGAAGGCGAACCGCAGCGGCGCAGCGGCTGCAGCCTTCGGTCCTTCCGACCGGTCCTTCATCTCGAGTGTCCTGTCTATGGTCCCTCCGAGCTTGGCGAGCGCCCCTTCCAGGGCGGCGTCCGCAGCCGTAGCCATGGCGCCGGTATCGAGCCTCACTATCACACTGCCGGGCTTCATGGCCTTGGGGCCCGTATAGTTGATCTGCTCGTTGATGTAAAGCTCGTCCGTGTTCACCTCGAGCTTCTCGGGACGCCCCAGTTCTGAGAGCTTCGACCGTACCTCGTCCGGGTTTACCTTCGGAAGCGAAGCCGAAGCCAGAGTCGCCGATAGCATGAGGATCGACGCCATTAATAACACCGAAACTCTTCTCGGACTCAAATGCCTGCACTCCTTTCCTGATTGAAGGTGGGAAGTATAACAAGGATTTCGACTTCCCGATGTGAACTCCTTTTAGAACATATAATGAAATGAATTGTTTTTACAGAAACTGTTATAGGACGGCGTTAGTGAACCATCCGACCTTCTGGAGGGCTTTTGCCTGTCTGCCTAGCCCGAATGACACTTCACCGTGAACACATGCCCGGCCTGCGCAAGGGCCTGCAATGGAAGGGACCGGGATGGATAAAACGGGGTTTAGTGCCGCAATCATACAGAAACGGGCGCAAAGGGCCGCGAAACGCCCCCTACTCTCTTTAGTACCCGTATTCACTTGCAGTATAATCAAGTTGTATTAGCGCACGAAATCTATATGAGGAGGGTGACCGATGCGAAACAGGAGATTATTGGTAGTCCTTATGTCGGTGTTAATCGTACTTTCCGCAGCCTTCATGGCGTCTGCGGCCGACGGTAAATTCACGATAGTGCACGTGAACGACGTGCACGGCAGGCTGGAACCCTGGATCCCCACGAACGAGAAAGTCGCCATCGGAGGCATGGGAAGGCTGTTCTCATATGTCGACGGGCTAAGGGACGAGGGCAAGGACGTACTTCTGCTAGCCTCGGGCGACATGGTGCACGGCACCAACATCGTCAACCTTTTCAACGGCGTTCCTATGGCCGAAGTGATGAGGGACATGGGCTTTGCGGCTACTTCCCTGGGGAATCACGAGTTCAACTACGGCCAGAAACAGCTTCTGAACCTCGAATCCATAGCCGGCTTCCCGTTCCTGGCAGCCAACATAGTCTATGAGGACGGAAGCTATTTCACAATGCCCTATGCCGTGAAGACCATAAACGGCATCAAGGTCGGCATGTTCGGGCTGTCGCCCGTCGACACCCCGATAGTGACGCACCCCAACAACGTAATAGGGCTGAAGTTCCTGGATCCGATCGATTCGGCCATGACCGTCATGGCAGAGCTCGAAGAGAGCGCGGACATCATCATATGCCTGTCCCACCTGGGCTATGAAGAGGACCTGAAGCTTGCCAAGGCGATGCCCGGGATAGACATCATAGTTGGTGGCCACTCCCACACCGTACTTGACAAGCCCGTGAAAGTCGGGCCCACGGTCATCGTATCCGCCGGTGAATGGGCCGCATACGCAGGGACCCTTGAAGTCACGGTGAAGAACAACGCTGTGACTGCGTTCGAAGGCAAGCTAGTAAGGCTGGACGAGAAGGTGGCAGACGCTCGTCTTTCGAGCAGGGTTGGCGCCCGTATAAAGGTATACGGCAATGCGCTGGCCAAGGAGATGAACGTAGTCATCGGCAAGGCCCTCGTTGACCTAGACGGGGAGCGCGCCAATGTCCGTACCAAGGAGACCAACATGGGCAACCTGGTGACAGACATCATGAAGGGCGCGACCAAGGCGGACATAGCCCTTACGAACGGCGGGGGCATCCGCGCTTCCATAAAGGCCGGGGACATCACTGTAGGCGGCGTGATATCGGTGCTGCCTTTCGACAACAGCCTCGTGGTGATACAGCTCAGGGGAGATGCCATCGTCAAGGCGCTGGAACTCTCGGTAGGTTCCTACCCGAACCAGCTCGGCGGATTCTTGCAGGTCAGCGGCCTTACATTCAAGTTCGACCCCGCCAAGCCGGCCGGAAGCCGCGTGGTCGAGGTCAAGGTCAACGGCCTTACCATCGACCCGTACAGGCTCTACAGCGTGGCGACGAACGACTTCACCGCGGCGGGCGGGGACGGCTATGCGATGTTCAAGGACGCCAAGGTGCTGTATATGTCGGGTGAGATGCTCCGCGACGTGGCCATAAAGTACATCAAGGGCCTTGAGATCGCCCCGAAGGTGGAAGGAAGGATCTCCGTAGTCAAGTAGGGCGGCATAAAGGCAAGGACACAAAGAAGACGCTCTTTTCACGGAGCGTCTTCTTTCATTGATGACGGTTTACGAAGCCGTTCCGGGCGGCAGGCGCGCACCTGCGGATGCTACCCGCCTTGGAAGCCTACTTCTCGGTCTTCTCGCCCTGGACGGTCGGCTTGGGTATGAGGGCTATTATCCTGTCTATCAGCCCCTGGTTCAGCTTGCCGTTTCCTTCCTTCATTATCCCTATGGCCATGGCAACCGTCTGGCCCGAGGGTGTGTTGCCGTACTCCCTTACGTACTTCTCCAACGATGCCATCACGCCCGGATTCAGCGTCCCGTCACTGTAGCTGAAGTTAGGCGTATTGTCGATGCCCAGTATGAACGCGGCGAGCTTAGCTACGTATTGCTGCATCGCGTACCGCTCGAACGCGGAGCCCGGGAAGCTTTGTAGGAAATACTCCCAGTCATGGAGCCTGTTGCCCACTTCTTCCTGCTGGATGTTGAGGGCCCCGTCCATCGCCCAGATGTCATACACCTCGACTTCCTCCAGCATCAAGTACTCGACGGCGTCACGCTGGATGTACTTCTCGAAGTTCTTCAGCTGGAACTTCGGGTCGGGTATCGCAAGCAGCTCGCCCTCGCCCGTGTAGAATATCCCCAGCCCGACCGGCGCAAGCTTGTCGGCCAGCTGGTATACCTTCTGCATAGCAGCCTGGTCGGCCGTGCCCGTTGAAGGCAGGGCCTCGTTTATCTTCTGGGCCACTGCCGAAGCATAGTCCCTGTAGACGAGGAACGCCTCATACCTCCAGTACGGGGACGCCGCCGAAAACGCAGCCACGTACTTGTCGAGAGCCTGCTTCATGGCTTCTGCGGGATCCGCTGCCTTGACGGAGGACAGGTAGCTTGCGTAATCCTCCGGAGTGAAAAGGGGCTTCACGGATACGAACCTCGGTTTGATGGCGTCCTGCTCCCAGCCCCAGACCGTCCTTGCCACCGCTACCGCGTTGGCGTGGTACACGGCCCATATGCTCCTGTATGTGACGAGCTCAGAGATGCCGTCATTGTTCACGTCCGTAAGCTCGGTCGAACCGACGGGGTCCATGACCGGCTTGAGCGTCCCCACTTTCCTTCCGTTCTCGTCGAAAATACCACCGTACGTGCCCTCATCGTCCTTGGCGGCCCCTCTGAGGAGGTCTATCGTAAAATCGATCCCCTCGTACTTCGCGACCATCTTGTAACCGTCGCTCACCAGCATGTCCACCGCCGGGCCGTCGTTTAGCGCATAGAGGTCGGCCATTATCCTCAGCGTGCCGCCTTCCATCGATACAGGCATTGCAGTGGTGATCCCTCCGGAGCCTCCAGAGGGGAGGTCTATCAGCATGTCGACTGAGCTGCCGATATCCAGCTTCCCGAAGGTTATCGTTCCAGGATAAGCCGCGCTCTCGGGTCCCAGCCAGTTAAGCAGCTGCTTGCCTTCTTTGCCTTCTATTACGAGCAGGCCGTGCTCGGACATGAAATCCGAATCCGCCTGCGCCCTCCTGGCGATCAGGTAGACCTCGTCTACCACACCGTCGCCCGTTACGTCGGCATAACCTCCGTATATGTACAAGGCGCCCTCCGGAAGCGGCGGCATCGCCGCCGTCGAGACGGCCGAAAGCGACAATGCGATCACCACGGCCGCGGTGATGGATATAATCATCTTCTTGGACAAAGGATTCACAACCTTTCGAAGAAATGCTCATTGGTACATTGATATTAACGCAGAGGCCTTTTGACGGGTTTCAGGCCCTACGGTGAATACCGTCCCCGGCGCAAGTACCGCCGGATATCCATGATTATCTCACAGCGGGGCGCGGCAGTCATACACAAGGCTTCCATTGTCCTTAGCGCGTCAAAGTTCTATTTTCAGAACAAGCCGTGATATTGGAGGATTTTTCCCGTTCGGGGGAGTAGGAGGTTTCATGCTTATTCTAGGAGGTGCTTAAATGAGGCGGGACAGAATACTTTGCGCCTTCGCCGCGATCGTACTTGTGGCAAGCCTTGCGGGCTGCGGGGGCAATTCCTGGTCCTTCGACTTCAAGAAGGAGGCCGACCTTGCCGCTTTCCCCAAGGTGATGATATGCTCGCCCTTCCGCTGGGACAGGAGCATATTGGGCATCGAGCTGGATGGCTATGCCTTCTTCGGTCCTTACTACTACATGGGCGACCTGACGATGACGGTCAAGTTCAACCTCTTGACTGACTCCGTGAACACGGCTGACGTCAAGCTGGGCCTGTTCTCGGAACCGAGCCCGCTCCCCGAGGACTTCGTCGGCGTCTATTGCCAGAAACTGGGTAACGACGGCGCGGTTGAAATCTACATGGCCGAAGGGGCGGACATGGACATCAGGTTAATCGCGGGCAATCAGCCCGGATACAACAAGAGCGGTGCGAATACCATAAAGATCGTCCGCAAGGGCAACAACTACAGCGCCACCTTGAACGGCGCGCTAATAGCCCGCTTCGACGCGAATTACTGCTCCCCGGAGCAACTGTATCCCTGGATGTTCTCGTCCTCGGAAGGCGGCAAGGTCTACATAACCAGCATAAAGGTGGATTACTGACCGAGATACGCAGTCTTGAAGACGCGCGGATGGCCCCTAGCGACGCAAGGGGCCATCCGCGCGAAATGCTATCGGGGCCGATCAGCCCGCCAGCTCTTTCACCAACTCCACGAACCTGTCAGGGTCTTCCACCATCAGCGAATGGCCTACGCCCTCAAGCGCCCTGACCTCGGCATCGGGGAACTCCGCCGCAGATTCCCTGGCCATGGCCTCGGTGATGAGCGTATCCTTCTTCCCTACCGCTATCAGCACCTTCCCCTTGAAATCCCTGCACCTTCCCGCATAGTCGAACCTCGCCAGCGCCCTCGGGTGCTCGGTGAAGCTCGCCGGGTTCATCCTGAACGCGCCGTCGACCAGCCTTGCGAGCCTCGCATCGTCCTTCATCGAAGGTGTCATGGCGCCCAAAGCCGCCTTCATCATGTCCCTCGACGTCTTGTACAGCTCTATGACGGGGTAGTGCTCTTCGGGTGTTACGAGCCCCTTGACCGGGCAGGGGTCGATGAGCAGCATCTTCATGACCCTCTCGGGATGGCGGCAGCCCATCGAGACCGCGACGGCCCCTCCCAGGGAGTGCGCCACGACGACGGCCTCCTTTATCCCGAGCGCGTCCATGAAGCCGAGCATGTAGTCCGCATACACGTCCATGTCTCCCGTGTCGACCCTGTCAGAAAGCCCGCAGTTGGGCAGGTCGGGGGCTATGCACCTTAAGCCCTCAATATCCATCACGTCCGCGAACCAATCCGAAGATCCGGTGTTCCCGTGGATCATAAGAACCGGGCTGCCCCCGCCGCTCTCCGTATAATGTATCCTCTTGCCTTTGACCTCGACGAATCGCGAACCCTGCCGCATACCGCCCACCAGCCTCCTCCTGGCCCATATGACCGGCCTTTGGGCCCATCTGTGCCAGAGCATCATGAGTCCGTAGGAAACCCCCTTGGGGAAGAACATCACGAATACGATCAGCATCACGCCGATTATCAGCGTGAGCCACTGCCCGAAGCCCCTCGACATGAAATAGGGGAGCCCGAAGATCAGGACGGCCCCGTACAGGGAGCCCTGCACAAAACCGAGCCCGCCTATCATTATCGCGGCCAGCAGGTTGACGGATATCGAAAGCCCGAAGCTGGAAGGGATAATGAAGCCTACCGTATGCGCGTACAGCGCTCCAGCTATGCCCCCGTACACCGCGCTTATCATGAACGCGTGCAGCTTCACCTTCGACACGTCCACGCCGTACGCCCTGGCAGCTATCTCGGAATCCCTTACCATCCTGTACTTCGTGCCCATGGGAGAGCCGATGAGCGAGAACGCCCCTACGGACAGCAGCAGGAAGAAGCCGAGGTTGACCGCGTAATTGAGTATCTCCGCCTTGAAGAACGGGACTATCTCCCTTATGCCGGTGTGGGCCCCGAGCCACGGCTGGCCCGCAATGAGCTGCTCGATTACGACACCGAAGGCCATCGTCGCTATCGCGAGGTAGAAACCCTTCATCCTAAGGGCCGGAAGGCCGATGATGTATCCGAAAAGGGCGGTGACAAGGACCACCGGGATCAGGTTCACCGCGAAGGGAAGCCCGTACCTCTGCGATAGGAACGCCGTGGTGTAGGCCCCCAGCGCCATGAACGCCGCGTGCCCGATCGAGACCTGGCCGGCCATGCCGGTCAGTATGTTCAGGCCTATCGCGGCTATGGCGAATATGAGAAGGCGCGAGAAGATGGCCAGTATGTAGGTCTGCGATCGGAAAACTAGCCCCAGCCCGGCCCCTATCGCCAGCGCTATGATTGTGTACCTCAACAAGCTGCTCTTCACCCCGGCTCACACCTTCCCCTTGAACCTGGAGGCGAAGAGCCCGTCGGGCTTCACCGCCAGCATGACGATTATGATTATCAGTATTATCGAGAACTGGTAGTCCACCGGATTGGCCGACGTTATGTTCAGCGCCGTGAACCCTGCGGACATCAAGGTGACCACCGTCTCTTGTATCAGGCCTAGCATCAGGCCTCCGACTATGGCGCCGAACAGGCTCGAGAAGCCTCCCAGCACCGCCGCCGTCAGCCCGTATATCTGCATCTCGACCATCATGGACGGCGTGACCGAGGACTTGTAGGCTATGAGCATGCCCACCAGGGCCGAGAGGGCTATCCCTATGCCCCAGGCCGCGGCGTCCACGCTCCTGGTGTTCACCCCGACCGCCTGGGCGCCGATTACATCCTGCGCCTTGGCCCTGACCGCGGTCCCGAACTTGGTGTACTTGAAGAAGAAAGCCAGCGCCACCGACACCCCGAGGGCGATCAACGCCCCGGCTAGGTCGTTTGCGGGCAGTATCAGTATCCCCTTGCTCATCCTTATGATCAGCGGGGCCTTGTCGAGGACCTTGGGGAATATCAGAGGCTCGGTTCCCCAGATGGCGAATGCCAGCGCCTCGATTATCATCAGAAGCCCCAGCGTAATTATCAGCATCGAACTGTGTGACAGGCCCTTGACCCTTTTCATCAGGAACTTGTCTATGAGCACGCCAAGGACGAGCCCGGCCGCCGCTCCGGCAAGGAGCGTCAGGACTACATTCCCGGTCAGCAGATAGACGGACAGAGCGACGAACGTCGAGAACATGCCCGAGTTTCCGTGGGCGAAGTTCATCACGTCCACCGTCCTGAATATCAACGATATGCCCAGGCCCATCAGCCCGTAAAGCGACCCCTTGGAAAGCCCGAAGAGGACGGCCTGCAACAACCTGGTACCCAAACTCATAGCCGCACCTCCTATATGCCCAGGTATGCCTTCTTGACGTCCTCCGACTCAAGAAGGTCCTCGGATCTTCCTTCGAGCGCGATCCTGCCGGTCTCCATTATGTACGCCCTCTGCGATATGCCCAGCGCCTTGAATGCGTTCTGCTCGATGAGCAGAATCGAAAGGCCGCGCTCCTCCCTTAGCCTTTCCAGGGATTCGAAGACCTGGTCGACCAGTATGGGCGCAAGGCCCAGTGAGGGTTCGTCCAGCATCAGCAGCTTCGGGTCCGCCATCAGCGCCCTTCCTATCGCCAGCATCTGCTGCTCCCCTCCTGAAAGGTACCCTGACACCTGGTCCTTCCTCTCCTTGAGTACCGGGAACAGGTCATGGACGAGGCCGAGCCCTTTCGAATAGCTGCCTCGCCTGTACGAGCCCATCCTTAGGTTCTCGTCCACGGTCAGCTCCGGGAAGATGTGCCTTCCCTCGGGGCACAGCACCAGGCCCTTCGACACCCTTGCGAAGTTCGTGGCCCTCGATATGTCCTCGCCGTCGAATTCCACGGCGCCGCCCGATTCAACGATGCCGGCGAGTCCCATCACGGTGGACGACTTGCCAGCGCCGTTGGCCCCGATTACGGCGACTATCTCGCCCTTCCCTACCTCGAATGATATCCCCTTCACGGCCTTTACGTGGCCGTAGCTCACGGTGAAGCCCTCAGCCCTAAGCACGCTTCCTCACCCCCATATCCGACTTGCCGAGGTATACGGCGATGACCTTCGGGTCGGACGCTATCATCGCAGGGGGACCTTCGGCCACCTTCTCGCCGAAGTTCATGACGGTGATCATGTCGGATACTTCCATCACCATGTTCATGTCGTGCTCCACCAGCAGCATCGTCACGCCCGCCGCCTTGACCTTCCTGAAGACCTGGTCCATCTCGCGGGTCTCGTCGTTGTTGAGCCCTGCCGCCGGCTCGTCCAGCAGCAGCAGCCTCGGTGCGGACACGAGCGCCCTTGCCAGCTCGACCCTCTTCAGTATCCCGTATGGCAGGGACTGGGGCATCGAATTGAGCCTGTCCTTTATCCCCATCATCTCGGCGACTTCGAGCACCCTGTCGCGGGTCCCCTCCGTGAATCGCCTACCCGCGCCGGGCAGGAAGGGGATTTCCCTGCTTCTATACTCGTGGATCAGGCCTGAGAGGATGTTCTCGTACACCGTGGTGTTCCTGAAAAGCTGCAGGTTCTGGAACGTCCTGCTTATGCCCCTGTACACCACCTTCTCGGAGGGGATGCCGTTCAGGCTGGCTCCGTCGAAGAGCACCTCGCCCGAGGTGGGCTCTATTATCCGCGATATGACGTTGAAAAGCGTCGTCTTGCCGGCGCCGTTCGGGCCTATCAGCGAATGGATGGTGCCGGGCGCCACCTTCATGGACATGTCCTTCACGGCGGTCAGGCCGCCGAAGCGGACAGTTACGTTTCGAGTCTCTAGCATCTGGGCGCTCCTTACGTGGAAGTAGGCCGCGGATCCCCTGACGGGGTCCGCGGCCCTGGTAACGCTCTTGTTATCTGAGGTAGATCCAGTCGCTTGCGACCTCGAGCCTGTCCTTCGTGAACCTCAGGACGTACATCGACTGCTTGCCTAGCCTGCATGTCCAGTCATTCGCATCGTACGCGCCGTAGCTGATGTCCACGGCCACCATGCCGGAGAACTTGTTGAATGACTCCATCGCCTTCACCAATCCCTCCCTGGTGAGGTTCCTGCCGGCCCTCTTGAGCCCTTCGACGAATATCTCGGCCGCGGTCAGGCCCGCCACGCCGAAGGCGTTGGGCAGCTGGCCGGGGAATGTCTGCTGGTACACCTTGAATATCGGCAGGTTCGCGTCGGTGAAATCGACGTTGACCCAGGCCATCGCCTCTACTCCGACCGCGTTGCCGGCGGCTCCCGCCGCGACTGTCAGGTCGGCGTTGGAATATGTCATCAAGTAGGTGGGCCTCGTGAGCTTGAAGTCACCCCTGGCCTGCTTGAGGAACGAGGCGCTCTGCGGGTTGAACAGGCCCACTACCACGGCGTCCGGATCGGCCGCGGTAAGCTGCAGGATCTGAGACGACATGTCGGAGGCAGTCGCCTCCACGGGTATGTCGGCCACTACCTTAAGGCCGCGCTTGGCCGCCTCGGCCTTTACGGAAGCCGCGATCTCCTTGCCGTCGTCGAGGTTCCTGTAGATGACGGCTATCGTCTTGGCCTTCTTGGTCTCGGCGAGGTACTTCACCATGAGGACGCCCTCGGTGGTGTAGTTGGGCTGCACGGGGAATATGTACCTGTTCGGCGGTATCGCTATGATGCCCGTGCCCGCGCCCTGGTAGATGTGGGGCACCTTGTTGGTCTCGAGGTACTTGTACGTCGCGACGACGCCGGGGGTGCCCAGCCCGCCCACTAGCGCGAACACCTTGTCCTGCTCGACGAGCTTCTTGACCGCCACCGTCGTGTTCGCGGCGTTCAACTGGTCGTCCTCGATGACGAACCTGATCTGGCGGCCGTTGACACCGCCGTTCTTGTTGATCCAGTTGAAATAGGCCTTTATGCCGTTGGCATAGGGGACGCCGATCGCGGCGTAAGGGCCTGACTGCGCTATGAAGCTGCCCACTAGGATTTCCTTCTCCGTCACTCCGGGTTCGGCCGCCATGACGGTCCCCGCCGCCAGGAGCGCGAGAGCAAGGGCGATGATAAGGATCTTCTTCATTTTACCCCTCCTATGTTCAATCTAAGCCTTCAATGCCTTTGGACCTGCGGCCGTGCCGTCCTTTGCGACGGCCGTCAGATCACCAATCCTCCGGATGCCCTGATCACCTGGCCTGTAACGTAGCTCGACTCGTCGCTCGCCAGGAACGCGACCACCTCGGCTATCTCGCTCGGCTCGCCGAGCCTCTTGAAATAGGTCTTCTCCTTGATGGGGTCAAGGACCTTGTCCGGTACCGTCGCCATCATCGGCGTGTTTATGTATCCCGGGGCCACCGCGTTAGCGCGCACGTTCGCGCCCTTCCTCGAGAATTCCCTCGCCCATGTCTTTGTCATGGACACCACCCCACCTTTCGTGGCGGCGTAGTTGGTCTGCCCTATGTTGCCGTCCAGCCCAACCACCGAGGATATGGTGACTATGGCGCCCTTGCCCTGCTCCATCATCATCGGGCCTATCGCCCTCGTCATGACGAAGGGGCCCTTCAAGTTCACGTCTATTACGAACTGCCAGTCCTCGTCGCTCATCTTGTGGATCAGGGCGTCCTTGGTCACACCCGCGTTGTTGACGAGCACGTCGATCCTGCCCTTCTCCTCCCTGACCTTGGCCGCAAAGCCGTTGACCGCGGCCGTGTCAGTCACGCTCAGCGCCACGCCCTTCACGTTCGCGTGCTCCGATTCGAGCTCCGCGAGCGCTTCCTGGTTGAGGTCCACTGCGTAGACGCACTCCGCGCCGTACTCCAGGAACTTCCCCACTATCGCCTTTCCTATGCCCCGTCCGCCGCCGGTTACGACGCAGACCTTTCCGGCCATCTTCATGCCGATCACCCTTCCGTGCTTAATCTCATCAGGTATCCCAGAAGGCTCACGCCTTGCTTCCCCATCTCATTACCGCCGAGGCCCATACGAACCCCAGGCCCGCCCCGACCATGCTGATTATGTCACCGTCTTTGACCTTCCCGGCCTTAAGGCCCAGGTCCAGCGACAACAGCTGGTCGTTCTGCCCCAGGTGGCCGTACTCGTCCAGGTAGGTCGTCTGCTCCGGCGTAAGGCCCAGCTCCAGGAGCACAGCGTCATGGGCGCTCTTCTTGAAGTGCAGTATCGCCAGGTAGTCCACGTCCTTCTCCGTAAGCCCGCCCGAGCGCCTCAAGGCTTCCCTTACCACCCAGTAGAAGTTGGGCATCGTCTTCTCCCCGAGCTTCCTCTTGAACTCCTCGGGGTCATCGATGCCGAAGTAGGCCTTCTGGTCGTCGCCGGGTTCGGGAGGCCATCTTTTGGAGCCCAGCACGGGCACCACGCAAAGCTCTGAGAACGACCCGTCCCCCTTGAAGGCCGTCCCCAGGAGCACGTTCTTACCGTATCCGCGCCTAAGCACGGCAGCCGCGCCGCCCGCTGCCAGGTCCGCCATGAACGTCGTCTCCGGCACCGCGAGGTCTATGAGGTCGGCGTTCCTGTAGCCCGACACGAGGAGCACGGTCCTGTTGGTCTCGCTGGCCATCATGAGGCCCTTCGCCACTTCCAGGGCGGCCATGAACGAGCCGCACATCGCCTCCATGTCGAAGCCCCACGCGTTCACCGCGCCGAGCCCGTCCGCCACCTTGAGGCTCGCGAGCCAGCAGGGGTAGTCCTTGTGCTGGGCGCCGAACCAGAGTACGACGTCTATCTCCCCCGGATCTATGCCAGCCGCCTCCACGGCCTTCCTCGCGGCCTTAAGGCCCATGTTCGAGGTCGTATCGCCGGGTCCCGGCACGGGCTTGCTCTTGATCCCGAACTTCAGGGCTATGACATTCTCGGGTATTCCCGTCTTCGCCGCTATCTCAGCGGCGTCCATGCGCGATTCGGGCACATAAAGCCCGTATCCCATCATACCTATGTCCAAGTCGCACACTCCTTGCTCGTGTTTTGCCTTGAATATGTTCTCAATAATATTTAATGATATTCCCCGCAGATTGGCAATATCCTTCTTGGTTTCGACAATTTCCTCATGATTTGGGGAAATATTTGTCCTCGGAGCTTAGCAGGATTCTGCGCCTCAGTGTAATATACTTATTGATGAATAGGTTCTCAAATAGGTAGGTGCGGTATGCGGAGAGGCGAGGCTAGGGAAAAGATAATATCGGCCGCGGAGAGGCTTTTCGCGAACAAATGGTACTCGACGGTGTCGGTGGCGGACATATGCCGCAGCGCGGGGGTCTCCAACGGGATCGCGTACCACTACTACAGGAACAAGGACGAGCTCCTGGCGGACATCATGGAGCGGACCATAGAAGTCGTCGGCGGCGGCCCTTCCCTCGAGGGCGCGGGACCGGACGGCATGCTGAGGAACTACGTGGCGGACCTGCTCGGGATAACGGTCGAGCGGAAGCACCTCATAAGGTCCTTCAGGCAGGGCCAGTACAGGATGCTCGGCTACGAGCGGAAGCTTCACGAGGTGTACACCAAGCACCTGGAGGCCGTGCTGAAAAGGAAGGTGTGCGAGCCCGAGTACGAGTTCATAATGTCGGGGCTGAGGTTCGTCAACATACGGCATGCCTTCGACGGGAGCCCCGCGGACATAGGCACGCTATATGAGGTGCTGACAAGGGGCGCCTTCCCGGGCATATCGATGCGGCCGCTTGGCGAGTTCCTGCCGAATAGGGTCCTCCCCCCGGCCGTCGACATCATACAGGACACTCGCTCGAAGCTGCTCAAATCGGGCAAGGAGCTCATCGGCGAAAGTGATTTCGCATCCGTCGGGATAGCGGACATCACAGGCAAGGCCGGGATATCGGTCGGGTCCTTCTACAGCCACTTCGAATCGAAGGAGCGGTTCCTTGCCGAGATGATAAGGCAGATATCGAAGGAGCTCAGGAGATTCATCAGGATCAACATGCCAAAGTGCGAGACAAGGCTCGAGGAGGAGCTGGCGGGCCTATACTTGTTCTGCCTGTACCTCACCTTCGACCCCGTCTGCTACGCTGTCGTAAGGCAGGGTGAATATGTGGTGCCGGACGTGGCCAGGGGCTACTACGACGGCTTCGTTGACGGGTACTTGAAGCGCATGGACTGGCTCCCTGAGGGCTGGGACAGGGGCACCGTCGCCAACTTCTGCATCGGCATAGCCCACTACCTTGGGATGGAGCTCACGTTCTCGGGAGCGAAGAAGGACATCAGGCAGTGCATCGCGGAGCTTGCCGGATATTACGGACGCGGCATAGGCCGCACGGAGGTGTGACATGCTACCGGTAAGGATATTGGGCACAGGGTTGTACGCCCCCGGGGAGCCCATCGACAACCTGGAGCTTATGAGGCTGACCGGGATAGAGTTCGACCCGGCCAGGACGGAAGAGAAGCTCGGCTACAAGACCAGGCACATGGCGAAACTAAGGGGCATCGACGAGAGCGCGCTCGATTTCGCGGAGAAGGCGGCGCTCGCGGCGATAGAGGATGCTGGAATCGACGCCGGGGACATAGGGCTGTTCATAGTGGGCACCGACACGCCCGAGTACATATCCCCGTCGACGGCGGTCATGCTGCAGGGCAGGATACAGGGGAAGCAGACTCCTGCTTCCTCTTTCGACATGGTCGCCTCGTGCGCCAGCTTCGCGTCGGCGTTTAGCACGGCCGCCAGGATCATGGCGGTCGATCCTTGTGTGGAGTATGCGCTCGTGACGGGCGTGTACAACATGCCCGCCTTCGTAAGGCCAATGGACGCCTTCGGCCTGATGGTGTTCGCGGACGGGGCCGGCTCGTTCGTGCTTGCAAGGGACGGCACGGGAAAATCGGGCTATCTCGAATCGGCCTTCGTGACGGACGGCACCCAGTGGGACTACATCGGCATCTATACCGGCGGGGCTAGGAGGCAGGCGACCCATGAGCTGCTCGACGAGGGCAGGTGGGGCCTGGAGAACCTGAAGAGGCTTCCGGCCGACAGGAACTTGAAGCTGTGGCCGGTCGTGGTGGAAGAGCTCGTGAAGAAGGCCGGCGTAGGCATTGACGAGCTGGACCATATAATATTCACGCAGATCAACAAGTCTTTGATAGTAGACATAATGTCCATGCTTGGCCTTCCCATGGAGAAGACCACGATGGTCATGGACAAGTACGCCTATACGGGCTCCGGCTGCATACCCATGGCCTTCCACCACGCGGTGCGGGAAGGAAGGGTGAGACGGGGCGACCTGGTGGCCTTCATGGCGTCAGGATCCGGCCTGTCGGTGGCCGCCAACCTGTTCAGGTACTGAGGGCGGCCCTTACGATATTCCGATGGAGGTGTTCCTATGATCGACTGGAAGGACGAGTACAAGAGAAGGTTGAGGTCAATTGACGAGGCCGTGGCGACGGTGAAGTCGAATGACGACATCGTAGTGGCAATGTGCGCGAGCGAGCCCCAGGGGCTGATGGGCGCGCTGCACAAGCGCGCAGGCAGCGTCGAGAACGTCAAGGTTTTCTCATGCCTTACTCTCAAGCCCTACGACTTCTTCATGAAGCCCGAGATGAAGGGGATATTCGAGCTCAATTCCTGGTTCCATACGGCAGGCATCAGGGAGGTCGTGAAGAAGGGCTACGGGACGGCCACTTACGTGCCGAACATGCTCCACAGGGCGGCGACCGACCGGATGTACGCCAGGAGGCCGGACGTCTTCATGGGGGCGTGTACGCCCCCCGACAGGCACGGGAACGTATACCTGGCGATGAGCCTCACATACGAGAAGGACGTGCTGGAAAACGCCGGCCGGGTGATCCTCGAGGTAAACGAGAAGATGCCCAGGGTCTTCGGGGACACGCTGGTAAACGTCAGGGATGTGGACATATTCGTCGAGAACACACAGGAAGTGCCCGAGATGCGAGGCGCTCAACCCGGCGAGGTCGACATGCTTATAGGCTCGCACATAGCCGAGCTGGTCGAGGACGGGTCTACCATACAGCTCGGCATAGGAGGGATACCCAACGCGGTGGCCCTGTCGCTTAAGGACAAGCGCGATTTGGGCGTACATACCGAGATGTTCGTCGATTCGATGATGGACCTGTACGAAATGGGGGTCTTGACCAACAGGAAGAAGGGCTTCATGAAGGACAGGGCGGTGACTACGTTCTGCATGGGTTCCAAGAGGCTGTACGACTGGATCGACGACAACCCCGTCGTGGAGTTCCACCGCGGCAAGTGGGTCAACGACCCTTGCGTGGTGAGGCAGAACACGAGGATGGTCTCCATCAACACTTGCCTTTCGGTAGACCTGACAGGGCAGGTGGCGTCCGAATCGCTGGGTCCGGTCCAGTATTCCGGCACCGGGGGCCAGACCGATACGGCGGTTGGCGCCGTGGAGGGCCTGGACGGGCTGGGCAAGTCGATCATAGCCTGCTACTCGACCGCAAAGGGCGGAACGATCTCCACAATCACCCCCTTGCTTGCGGAGGGCTCGGCCGTCACCCTGCATAGGTCGAACGTGGATTTCGTGGTCACCGAGAACGGCATCGCCTCGCTGAGGGGCAGGAGCGTCAGGGAGAGGGCCAAGGCCCTCATAGCCATCGCCCACCCCGACCACAGGAAGGACCTGGCGGAAAGGGCCAAGGCGCTCGACATTCTATGGTAGGCCAATCGCCCCTCCTTGAAGGGGCTTCGGAGGTGTTTCAATGCGTGATGTAGTGATAGTGGGGGCAAAACGCACCGCCATAGGCTCTTTCGGAGGGGCCTTCAAGGACATGCCGGCGGTGGACCTGGGGGCCGCGGCGGCCAAAGCGGCGCTTAAGCACGCCGGTATCGAGCCCGGACAGGTGGACGAGACGATAGTGGGCTGCATACTCCAGGCGGGCCTCGGGCAGGGCGTCGGAAGGCAGGTGGCGGTAAGGGCCGGCATACCGGTGGAGAAGCCGGCATACGCGGTCAACAAGCTGTGCGGTTCCGGGATGAAGGCGGTGGTCCTCGGGGCGCAGGCCATAATGCTAGGAGACGCGGAAGTCGTGCTAGCTGGCGGCGTGGAGAACATGAGCCGTTCGCCATACCTGGTGCCGTCCGCAAGGTACGGCGCGAGGATGGGCGACGCCCAGATGGTGGATTCAATGATTAACGACGCCCTGATGGACGCTTTCAACGGCTGCCACATGGGCGTGACGGCGGAGAACCTTGCGGACGAATGGTCTGTGACGAGGCAGGAGATGGACGAGTTCGCGGCCGCAAGCCAGCAGAAATGCGAGGCCGCCACGGCGGCCGGCAGGTTCAAGGACGAGATAGCCGCCGTTTCGATACCGCAGAGGAAGGGTGAGCCGCTTACGGTGGACGGCGACGAATTCCCCAGGAAGGGCGTCACGGCAGAATCCATCTCGAAGCTGAAGCCTGCTTTCAGGCAGGACGGCAGGGTGACCGCGGCCAATGCCTCCGGGATCAACGACGGGGCGGCCTTCGTGGTGCTGACCAGCGCCGAGAACGCCGACAGGCTGGGCCTTAAGGTGCTCGCCAGGTTGGTTTCCTACGGGACTGCCGGAGTGGACCCCAAGGTAATGGGCTACGGCCCAGTGCCGGCCATAGGGACGGCGCTGAGAAGGGCCGGCTGGAAGCTGTCGGACGTGGGGCTCATAGAGCTGAACGAAGCCTTCGCGGCGCAATCGATAGCCGTGCTTAAGGGGCTCGAGAAGGAACACGGGCCCATAGACCGCGCTATAGTCAACGTAAACGGCGGCGCAATCGCGCTCGGGCACCCCGTGGGCGCGTCGGGGGCGAGGATAATGATCACGCTGCTTTACGAGATGGAAAGGCGCGGGGTCAGGAAAGGCCTCGCAAGCTTGTGCATAGGCGGCGGTATGGGAATAGCCGTGCTTGTCGAGAAATAGCGGGCCAAAGGTACGGAAGAGGCAGCCGATGCCAGAATCGTATGCTCCCCCGGGGCGGACGGGAAACGACAGGACCGTCCGCCCCGGGGGAGCATATCGATTCGACCATGACGTCGGCCGCCGCCGGACCAAGGGTACACAGCGCCGTTAGAGCTCCTGCATCCCACCCGAGGAGACGGCCCTGAACTCCTCTATCACCATGCTCGCGGCGTCCGTGGCCAGTCCCAGCTGCCCTTTGATCTGTACGAAGAACCATGCCGCCAAGTATTGCTGCGCGTCGTACTCACCTAGTAAGGTACCGTTCAGGGTGAACTTGTAATGGTCACCCTTCTTCACCATCTCGAGGCTGTTCTCCCCTTCTTTGATTATCCCCGGGACCAGGCCGGTGATTATCTTGTGAAGCGTATAGTCGTCCCCCTTCTCTATCAGCGAGACACCCTGCACCGAAGGGTCCGCCACCGCGAATGTGAGCATGTGGAATGCGGAAGGGCTCCAGATCGGCTCATTCGAGACCAGGAGGAACAACTGGCCCACCTCATCACCCGTGAAGCCGAGCCCCAGCCTGATCCTTATCGTGACGTCGCCCTTGAACGCATATGGGCATAGAAGTGCCTTGTCGTCCAGCGATATGCCCGACGGGAGGAATTCGTACGATCCCTGACCTGATATGTCCCAGGCGACCTCGTCGTTGAAGAGCGCCTGCTCATTGCGGAAACTGAAGAAGAACACCTTGCCGCAGCCGGCAAGGAGCGCCAGCAGCACGAAAGCGCAAGATACCACCATCGCTTTGCTGGTACGCATCATACCACCCCCTCTTGGATAATTACCTCCGGAAACCATATCTCCTTCACTAGTTGAAATATTTTCTCGGCGAATTACGGAAGGCGCGCCCTACCACCCTTCCCCAAGGCGGCAAAGAGGCCTAGCTTTTGCACTTCTTTGCGAACTTGGTTCTCATATGCAGGCAAACGCCACGGACGCATTGAATACATTCGTCAGGGCGGCGGGATAACGATCGCGGGGCCGCCTCCAGGAATACATCGGAGGTGTTCGATGAAGGCGCTTATACTGTGCGCGGGCTACGGCAAAAGGATGATGCCGATAACGCTTACGACCCCGAAGCCGCTGCTGCCTGTGAACGGCAGGCCGCTGGTGCTCAACATAATCGACAACATCGCCGGGGCCGGGATAAGGGAGATCACTATCATCTCCAACCAGACCCACTACGAAGACTACATGCGTCTGCTGGAAGGATATCCCAACAAGGGCGTTCGTGTCATTTCGAACGGGGTGACGCGGCCCGAGGACGCCCTGGGCGCCATAGGCGACATGGCCCTTGCGATCTCAAGGATCGGGACGGACGACGACCTCCTGATAATTGCGGGCGACAGCCACCTGTCGTTCGGCCTCGGAGGCTTCATTAGGTCGTACGAGGAGAACGGTTTGGACAGCGTGATCGTCCAGAGGGTAGACGATCGGGAGTACCTTAAGAGGCTCGGGGTTGCCGAGCTCGACGGATCCGGCAGGATAGTAGGATTCGAAGAGAAGCCCGAGGAGCCGAGGTCGAACATGGCGGCCTACGCCGCCTACATTTTCAAAAGGGAAACCCTGCCCTTGGTGGACAAGTACCTCGAGCGAGGCAACCAGAAGGACGCCCTGGGCAAGATAATCGGATGGATCCTGGGACACACCACGGTGATGGGCTACATTCCGGAGGGCGCGTTCATCGACATAGGCACCCCCGAAACATACAGTAAGCTCTAGCTACCGCGAGCGGATAAGGAAGAAGGACAGGCATCGGCCTGTCCTTCCCATTGCTTTCATATGCAGCCGGTAGGCTTTATCCTGCCCTCCGGGTCCAACGCCACGGCCTTCAGCGCAGCCGACATCCCGTCGGGCGCTTTCAGATCCGGGGCTATCTCCGCAAGGGGCACCACGACGAAGGCCCTTTCCCACATGAGCGGGTGAGGTATCGTGAGCGCCTCTTCCCGCATCACTACGTCGCCCATGGTCAATATGTCTATGTCCACCGTCCTCGGGCCCCATTTGAAGCTCCTCTGCCTTCCCAATTCCTTCTCTATGGATGATATCGCCTCAAGCAGGTCCTCGGGTTCGATGCCACTGTCGAAGGCGGCGCACATGTTAATGAACGGCGGCTGGTCCTCATAGCCCCAGGGTTCGGTCTCGTAAAGCGACGACAGCCCCGACGCCTTCCCCAGCCTCTCTTCCAGGCTCAGCACGGCCTTCCTTATGTTCCCTTCCCTGTCCCCCATGTTCGAGCCCAGGGAGAGGTATATCCTTTTTTCCGCCATGTCAGATCTCTATCCTGTCGTAGCCCTTGTCGGCGAACGCCATGAGGGCGGTGAATGTGACAGCGGCAAGGAGCACGTTGAATGCAGCCACGATCCCCACCGGCAGCCAACCCTGCCAGCCTGCGACCATCATCTTGTAGACGGCATAGCCCTGCGCGAACGTAAGGCCGAAGCCCACGAACATGGG
>Ga0116177_10001134_pt1 | contig 19852 bp, 16 predicted proteins | sample AD_STIC10_MetaG_FD_89750 | JGI IMG/M metagenome (GOLD analysis project Ga0116177, IMG submission 89750) | Active sludge microbial communities of municipal wastewater-treating anaerobic digesters from USA - AD_STIC10_MetaG | ecosystem: Engineered > Bioreactor > Anaerobic > Digestate | place: USA... | reverse complement strand
GCTCTTGGCAAAGCCATATTTTTCCCCGATATTTTTTAGTTTTTCAAACCAAGTTTCCGGATCATCATTAATATCGTAAGTGCTTAAAAACTCATTGATAAAAGCATCTGTATCAATATTGCCGAGTTCTTTTTTAATGCTATTTAATTCCTCTGGATTTAAATTAAAATTATGGTCGAAGAAATATGATATCTCTTCTTTTACCTCGGACCAGCGGCCGATATCTTTGCGCGGTTGCAGTCCTCCCGCTCGTTCAATATTGAGAATTTTTTGACTATAATCTGCCTGGGCTTTTAATAAATCAGCCAGTTCTGTGTCATATATTTTTGCCCAGTCGAGAGTTCTTTGATATACGGTTTTAGCGTCTAAGCGAGAGATTATATTCTTACTAATATCTTCAAGTTTAGCCGCGTCAAACAAAGGACCATTGGAGTTTGCCAGTTTTTTCCAGGTAATTTTGAATTCCGAGTTGGGGGTATCAGGGTTGTTTTTACGCCAGTCTTCAAAATCGGAATTAGCAAGATTAAGCAGATATTCAATGACCGCTTCTTCCGGATAGCCGGCGGCATAATAATATTGTAAATTAGCTTCTTGATCTTGGCGTTTGCTTAATTTTCGCTTCTTTCCTTCGTCTAGTTTTTGGATAGGGGCAAGGTGGGCGTAGGCGGGCGCTTTCCAGCCGAGGACTTGAAATAATTGGAGATGCAGGGGGAGGGAAGGAAACCACTCGTGACCGCGGATAACGTGGGTGGTGCCCATTAGATGATCATCGACAGCATGGGCAAAATGATAGGTCGGCAGGCCATCGCTTTTCATAATGACAATATCTTGGTCATTTTCCGGCATTTCCCGACGGCCGATTAGCAGGTCATTAACTATTATTTTGTTATGAAAATTCCCGGGAGATTTTAATCTAATCACCGGTTTTAAGCCTTTATCTAAAGCGGCCGAAACTTCTTCCGGACTCCTCTCGCGCCAGATGGCAAAATGACCATAGTAGCCGAAACGCTCGCCCCTTGCTTCTTGTTGACTGCGCAACTCTTCCAATTCTTCCGGGGTAGCAAAGCAGGGATAGGCTAGACCTTGGTTTAGTAAATTTTTAATATAGCTTTGGTAGATGGCGGCGCGGGCGCTTTGTTTATATGGTCCATAGTTTCCTTTTTCTAAACCATTTTCATCCGGCCCCTCGTCAACCTTTATGTTATATTTAGCTAAAGCGGCCGCAAATAAATTAGCGGCGCCGACCACCTCTCTTTTCTTATCAGTATCTTCAATGCGTAAGATAAAAATACCCTGGCTCTGGTGGGCAAGACGTTCAGAAATAAGGGAAGCATAAAGACCGCCGATATGAACGAAACCGGTGGGGCTAGGCGCGACTCTCGTTACCAAAGCTCCTGCTGGCAGCAGTCTTGGGGGATAACGTTTTTCTAATTCTTCCGGACTGGGTAATTTTTCCGGAAACAGTCTTGCGCTTATTGAACGCATTTTTTCCATAATGTTGTTATTTTAGCATGATATTCTAAAATTACCTTAAAAATCAAGAAAAGTAAAGTTTAAATAATATTTGAATGATTAATTTTCACCCTTTCTTTTTTCGCATTTTTATTGTAAAATGATTATATCGCTTAGTTTTTAAAAATTTTTGTTTTGCGGTATAATAAGCTTAAGATAAGCCTTAATTTTTTCTGTTTTTTATGTCTACAGACGAACAGCTTTTAGCCGCTCAAAATACTAAGAATCAGCCTGATCAAGAAAATTCAAGTTCTGACCGGGCGGGGGCTTTGCGTGAACAACAAAGAGAAGGAGGCGGCCAGGAGGAAACCGGTCAAAGCCTGCGTTCTCAAGTCATGGCCGCTAGAAAGAATCAAGCCAGTGAAGATGCCAAGAAGAACGAAGAGCGCAAAAGCATCAGTTTTCGCCACAGCCAAATCTTAAAACAGAACATTTTTAATCTTGTTACCAGTTTTGGCTTGAGTTATTTTTATATAGTTTATCATTGGTTTCAGAGTAAGTTGGGTAATAAGCGAAAGTATGTGAAACTAGGTTCGGAGTGGATGGATAGTCCCGCTCTTACCGAGAAACAGCGTGATGAAATTGGTAGTAATTTTGCCCCCTGGGAAAATTGTTGTTTTTTTTCTGTTTCCATTGGTTGTTTGGTGGCAATTTTTTTGGTCATCCTACCCCTTGCTTTGTTAGGTTATTATCTTTCCCACCCCGCTGAAGCGGCTTGGGAAGGTTTAAAGTCAGTTTGGGAAATTATCAAATCAATTTTTACATCTTAACTATATGCGCTTGCCCGTGCGATTTTATCTTAAACGCAGATTTTGGTCGGTTTTTTTGCTCTCAATCGTTTTTTTCTCTGTAGCTTTGCCAGTATACGCCAATTGGAGCGATACCTTGGGTAGCATCGTCGGTTGGCTTATCGGCCTGTTTATTAGCGCGCTTGGCTTGGTTTTGATTCTGGTTATTAAAGGCTTGCTTTTAATTGCCAGCTATCAGAATTTTATTGGTTCCCCGGCCGTGTTTGAAGGTTGGGCGATTGTTCGCGACTTGTCCAACATGTTTTTTGTTGTGATTTTATTAGTAATCGCTTTTTCAACAATTTTGCATTTGGAAAATTATAGTTATAAAAAATGGTTGCCGAAGTTAATTTTGATGGCCGTGCTCATTAATTTTTCCAAGACTATCTGCGGCTTATTAATTGATGTCGCTCAGATTGTGATGCTCACCTTTGTTAATGCATTTAAGGATATCGCCGGTGGTAATTTCATTGATATGCTTGGCATCAGGGATATAGTTACCATGGCGAAGAATACGGATGATCTTGGATTCTGGGCTATCGTTGGCGCTTATGTCCTCGGGCTTATTTACATGATTGTCGCTGTAGTGGTGATTGCGACGATGATGATGATGTTGGTCATGCGCTTAGTAATGATTTGGATTTATGTTGTTTTATCTCCTTTAGCTTACTTGTTGGCCGCTTTTCCCGGTGGTGCTCAATATTCTTCCAAGTGGTGGAAAGATTTTACCCAGAACTTGATTGTCGGTCCGGTTTTGGCTTTTTTTATCTGGTTGTCTTTTGCGGCTTTACAAAACGGCAATGAATTAGATATTGTGCGAACTGCTAAGGATAATTCTGTTAATGAGGAAATAGCTGCAGTCGGGGCGCCGACCAACTCTAAGGAGAAGATGGGTTCGCCAGTAGCGATTACTGAGGCGTCTACTCCTGACGCTTTGATTAAATTTGTTATTGGTATTGGGATGTTGGTTGGTGGTTTGAAGATTTCTCAAGAAATAGGTGGCGCCGCCGGTTCAATTGCCGGCAAGGGGATGAATAAATTGAGTAAGATGGGGGCGGCAACGACTGGCTTTATTGGCAAGGGGGCTTTAGGTATTAGTAAAGACTTGGGAATGGGTCTTGCCAAAAAAGCAAAAGTTAAAGAGGGTTTGGGCTATATTTCATCAAGGACCGGCGCAGTGGGAAGAGCTTTAGCGGTTACCGGCATCAGAGGTTTGGCTACCAAAGGGTTGGTAAGTTTAAACTCTCAAGAAGCGCAGATTAAGGAAAAGGCAAAAAAGAAGTTAAGCAATATAGACGATACAAGAGTTATGGCTCGTTATGCCAATGAATCCGCTTTTGGCGGAATGGGTATAGCAATGCGGAAAAAGGCGCGCACAAAAATGCCCGATGCTATTGAAAGTGATCAAGAAATGAATGACGTCTTGGCTAGCATGAGCCTCGACGACCTGAAAGAATTATCAGACGCCAGATGGACTGCTTTAGGCACTAGGCGTGCGCATTTAGGTGGGCGTTCAAGAAATTTTATTAATAAAGACTCTGATGCTCGGGGCGCTTTTAATTTAGGCATGCAAAGCGTCGGTGTTCCCGAGAGTGAATTTATTGTCGGTACTGATCGGAACGGTGAGCCGCTTGATAATCCTGATAGATATGGCAGTTATATGAATCCTCGTAATCTTCCGCTTTCCCCAGATGAAATTGATACTTTATTTAGTCGAGGACGTCATCGTTTTGATTATTATAAAGATCCTAGGCCTATTGAAGCGGATACAACCGAGAAAGTTTCTCCAGAAAAGCAAAATCAAGAAAGAGGGAAAGGCGATCTGGCCATTAATGGCTTTGCCGCTGGCCGATCAACCTTAGCGGTCGATTTTGACCAATTAAATTTAGAAGATATCGAAAAAGGTTCTGCCGGTGATAAGGATTGGCGCAATGTTCGCGGGGTTAACACTAGCGACCCGGCTATGATTAATAAAATTGCCAGCCGTTTAACCTCTTTAATAGACGGAGAAATCTCTTCTTTACAAGCAAAGGGTAATTTGAGCAAAGGGGAGGAAAAGAGATTGTCGAGTTTGAACGAAGCTAAAAACCGTTTGTCTAATCCTGAGAATTTAAGCAATCTTGCCTTGGTAAACTCCAGCGCCTCCCGCTTCAAGATGAGCGATGTCAAAGAGACGATTATTCATGAAGAAATACACGGCCTCGGTTACGAAGACGAAGAAGAGGTAAGAAGGGCTACCTCTACCATTATGGCCACCCGCAATTATGATGCCCGTAAAGACAAAGCGTCAATTGATGCTATTTTGGGTAAGCAGCCGTTAGCGACGCGTCCGGTCGATCAGATAATCGCCGCTGAAAAAGAATCTGGTCCGGTGTTTGATGATTCTCCCCAAACGGTTGATTTTGATCTTTCCCCAATAGAACAAAAGCTTGCCAATTTTGCTAAGCAATTAGAGTCTGCCGGTTCGAAGATAAGTAACCTTAAAATCTCCGGGGTCTCCGGTTCCGCCAGCCAGGCGCCTAATTTTATTTATTTGTTAAAAGCTCTTAAGAAATCTTTGACTAATAAAGATGATTCTTCATCCCGGCAAATAGCGGCGCTCGCCAGCTCTCTCGGCGTTCAAAAAGCGGAAACTCCCTTGGAATTCCGGATCATCGCTAATAATCTTCCGGCCGATTTGAAGCCTAAAAACAAGGTTGATCAAAGCCAATTAAATTAATAATTTTATGAATTATATCATTGAGAGCTTGAATAAATTCTATAATCTGCCAATGGATATAAGGCAAAAAATAGGGGGCGTCGACTCCATGCTGGTCGTTCAAGATATTGAAAAAAAATACGGCGTCGATATCAGTTTTGCCTTGATTTTAATAGCGATAGGGGAACTGAACGCTAATGACTTATCCGCTTATCTCCAAAAAAAATATTTTTTGTCGGCCGACGATGCTTACGATATAGCGAACGAAGTGACCCGCAAGATTTTTGTCCAATTGTTTTATGACGATAACGATAAAACTAACCAGTCTTTATTGATTGCCGAATTGAACGAAGGGTTGTTTAATCTCTTAAAAGATCAGGCCAGGGCTTCAATTTTTAATAATAATGTTTTTAAAATTTTAGTTAATGATGCTTCTTTTCTGGAAAGATTGGGAAAAAGCTTATTGACGAACGAATTAATTATCGGTAATGCCCAAATTTTATCTTCTGGCCGAAAAGTGAAACCCACGGTTGCTAATTGGATTAAAGATTTCTTAACAATAAATGGCACCGATAATTTTAACGACATAGATTTAATTCGTTATATTACTGATGCTGATAATGCCAAAAATCTTTCTAAAGAAGACAAATCCCTGCTTTTTAAAGTGTTAAAAACCTATGCTAATATTGCCTTTTTCTTAGAAAATAGCGAGAAAAAACCAATAAGCTCGCTGGAGTTTATTCCCACCGGCACCACTAATAATAGCGACAATGATTTTTTATCTGATCAGGCCGATGATAAAGCGATTTTAAAAGATGGAGCGGATAAAGACACTGTCCAATCTCCAGCCAATGTTTCCGATTTAGATTATTTACAGAAGATCTTGCCAAATTATAATTATAATAGTTTAGAGTATAAGGCGATTAGTCAGGAAATAGAACGTCTGCGTAAAACTAAAAAATAATATTTTTTTGTAAGGAAAATTAAGTTATTTACAGAAAAAGAAAAGCCATTTTTGAAAGAGGCCCAGAGAGCGGGTTGTTATATTTATTATGTCTTTAGCGCTCAGTTTTGGTACTTTTGATAATTTCCATCCCGGGCACGCCGTTTCTTTACAGCTAGCCTCTTTTTGGGGCGATGAACTCCTTATTGTTATTGCCCGAGAGGTTAAAGGCGGAACGGGAAAGATTAGGCGCACCGGCGCTTTTCTTTTTTGTTAGGAGAAAAAATAGAGGGTAAAACTGTTTTCGGTTTTTTAAAGGCGAGCGTTTATTAGTATTAAAAAAGTTTTTTAGGTAATTTTTTTATAAATAAATTTGATATAACTCCTTTCTTGATAGCATGCTCATTTTTGTGGTAACCATAGATTTGAACCTTAATTTATAGATTTTATGGTTACATTTTACAATCATTTGTCGAATAGCTCTATGGTTACATTTTGCATCATTTGATTTAACCTAGTTGCTTTTTATGTTGTAATATATTACAATATATGTTGTAATAATTTACAATTATGATTAATTTTAATTCTAATAAAATAACACAAATATTAGCCTTTTTTTTCTTAAATCCAAAACGCAGATTATATTTAAAAGAGCTGGCAAATGTTTTAGAAATTGATAATGGAAATTTATCTCGTTATCTTAAATCCTTGGTAGAAGAGGGAATATTGAAAGTTGAAATTGAAGGAAAACAAAAATATTTTTTATTAGATTCAAGTTATCCTTTTTTAAAAAACTTAAAAAAGATATTGACGGGCAGTGTTAGCCCGGAAGTTCTAATTAAAAAAGCTTTGGCGCCAATTAAAGGTTTAGAGCGGGCTTATTTGTTTGGTTCGTATGCTTCCGGAAAATTAAAGGAAAATAGTGATTTGGATATATTATTAATCGGCAGCCATGATTCTATAGAGGTTAGGGAAGTTTTAGCTTCATTACAACGTCGTTTAGGGCGGGAAATAAATATTATTGATTATTCGGTAGAGGAGTATGAAAAAAGACTGAAAGAAAAAGACGACTTTCTGGACAGGGTTTTTCATGAATCTATGTTAACTTTAAAATAACATGTTTGTTAAGTTTATCTTTTCTAAACAACAAATAGATAAATATTTTCAGGCGGCGGAAAGGGATTTATTTTTAGCGGCCAACAAAGAACCGGAAATAAAATTTCAGTTTTCTTATAACAGCCTGTTAAAATTAGCTCAAGCCGTTTGTGCTAAACAAAATTTGAGAGTTAAAGCGCGGACAGGCCATCATATGGTTCTTTTTGATAAGTGTGCGGAATTATTAGATGATAGAAAGATTGCCGCCGTAGCGCAGGCGATGCGTGATAAGAGAAATCGTGATTTGTATGATGGCGGTACAATTATAACTATAAAGGAAGCGGAAACTTATTACATATTTATTAAAGATTTGGTTAAAAGAGTAAAATCATATTTAAATTCCAGATTAATAAAATAAAATTTATATCTGCAAACAAGATAAAACTCATCACTTCCGAATTAGTGACCGCGGACCATCCTGAGAAGATTTGTGACCAGATTAGCGATGGCATCTTGGCGGCGATCGGTGTGGCCGAACCGGGGGTATTCATTTGGAAACTTTTGGTACCAATAAAATAGAAGAAGATAAAATATTAGAAGCGGTGAAAGCAAGTTTTGATTTTCGGCCGCCAGCGATTATTAATCAATTAGAACTTAAAAGGCCGGTTTTTAAGCAGACAGCTGCCTACGGACATTTTGGCAGGCCGGAATTTACTTAGGAGAAGATTGATAAAGCGGAACTTTTGAAATCATCTTTAAAGCTTTAAATTAATGCGGTTTTTGCCGCATTTTTAAATATCCATTATGTCTTCAGCCCTCAGTTTCGGCGCTTTAAATAATTTTCATCCCGGGCACGCTGTTTATTTACAGCCAGCTACTTCTTTGGGCGATGAGCTTTTGTAGTGATGGCTAGAAATGTTAATGTGGAAAGGATAAAGAATAAGAAGGCGCGGCAAACGGAAGATCAAATAAGAAAAAAGGTGACGGAATTTTTACGACAACAAGGAATTAAAGGAAAGGCTGTTTTCGGTTATGATTAGCCAGTCGATGAGGATCAATTACGTCGAGAGTTAATTTCACTGAGTTTAAAAACGAAAGGCGAACGTATGGCCCCTTATTATCCTGAGAAGTGTAAGTCTAGTTTTTTAGGTAATTTTTATAAATAAATTTGATATAAATTTATTATCTCAGCCACCATTTTAGCGTGGTTTTTTGATTATTTTTGTGGATATTTTTTATTGTTTTGTCGCTTTTCAATTTTTGGGAAAATATGCTAAAATGAAGATAATGCCCGAAACAGATTTTGTTGGTTTTTATTTTTAGTTTTTTTCTTTCATTCATGTTTGATTATTTGCAGCAATTCAATAAACTGCCCAAGGAGTTAAGGGAGAAAGTTTCCTCGCCGGCGGCGATGGCGATTTTGTCGTCTTTAGAAAATAAATACGGTATCAGTTTGGCGATGCTAGTCATACAGATAATGATAAAACAGGTTTTAATTAAAGATTTAGTGCCTTATTTAATTGAAGAAATGAGCCTAACTCCTGATAAAGCCCAGTCTCTGTCACAGGAATTACAAGAGCGTCTTTTTTTCTCGGTAGCTACTTATCTCGGCCTAAAGACACCCCCTTCTTTAAACCCAGAAGAGAAAGAATTACAAGTTTTAATGAAAGAAAATAGCATCATTTTGCCTAGTCAGGAGCTGATGAATCGTTGTCGACAGATATTATTGACTTATCGTAAGGGTATTAGGACAAAAATTGATGTTCGCGCTGCTTTAGAAAAACCAGTGGCGCAAGGAGGTTTGGGATTGGAAGTGGCAGTAGTTGATAGGTTGCTTCGGTCTTTAGAAAAATCGCCGGTAGCCACGTCTTTGCCTCAAGCTTCCGCCGCTTTCACAGATTTAGTCAATAAGAATGAAGCCAGCTCTTATGATTTAAAGTCAGCTCTTGCCCGCGGCGCTGTTAAGCCGCCGACAGAATTAATGTCCAAATTTAAGTCGCCGGCGACTAAACTTAACTTACCGCCTGAACTTGAAGCTCCAGAAAAAACTTTAGCCTTAGAAGATAAAGGGACTGTTAAAGAAAATTTACCTCTTAGCGTTCAGGAAAAATCTATCCCTCCTTCTATGGTCGTCAAGCCTCTTTCGTCTGAGCCTAAATTGGAAAAATCAAATTCCCAGGTTATGTCTCCCCAGCCGCCAGCGGCGCCAGCAGAAAAAAAAGAAGTTGAAGCTAATAAATTTGCTCCGGCGCCTAAATCTCGTCTTTGGTCAAAGCTTTTTAAAGCTCAGGAAAAAAAGGCGGAGATGCCTTTAAAAAAGATTAGCGTTTCTAGTGACCACTTAGCCGAAGCCGTGAGGGCGGCAGCGCAAGCAGCCCCCGCTTCTGTCCGCCCCGCCGCTTCTATAGAGACAAAAACAAAAATGGAAGATGTCAGGGCCCGTCCGAAAGTGATGGGACCCTTAGAAGAATTAAGATATTTAGACTTGGTCAATTTTAGAAGATTGGGCGATAGCCCTAAAGCAATAACCGATAAGATCGTGATGAAGATTAAGCTCTTAGAGAAAGACGGCTACGACCGCATGGTTGCCGGCGTTCAGTCTTGGCGCCAGAGCCCCGTGAATCGTATATATGTGCGCTTGGCGCAAGAGGCGGTGGCTCAAGGAATTACTTTGCGCGATGCCGTTGCCGCCCGGCAAGCGGCCAATAAGGAAACTTTAAGCATGGAGGAAATTGAAGCGATTGTCGCCATGAATAGCCGTTTAATGTTTTAATATGCAGCAATTTACTGTTCCTCAATTTATTGATGTTGAGAGCAAAATTATCGGGCCGATTACTACCCGCCAATTTTTGATATTTTTGGGAGCGGCGGTGATTATCGGTATTAGTTATAAGGTTTTCGATTTTTCTTTGTTTTTAACGATTGGCATTATCATTTTCATTATCGCTGGCGTCTTCGCCTTTTTAAAGATTAACGGCCGCCCTTTCCATTTGTTTTTGCTTAATTTTATTCAGACAATGCGTCGCCCCTCTCTGCGGGTCTGGAATCATCAATTAGGATTCATAGACACGCCGGCGCCGATGAATATTGTTAAAGAAGAAGCGCCAGTAAAGAAAAAGGAATTTTATCAAACTTCGCGTTTAGCCGATTTAGCGCTGGTGGTGGACACTAAAGGGCGTTATCGGGGCGATGGGGACAATAACGAAACAGTGTAAATTTATGCCTGCTAAAAAAAATTTGGCCAGCAATAAAATAAACGTTTCCACCCAGCAATATCTTGATATTGCGGAGATTAAAGATGATGTCGTTATTATGAAGGACGGGACTTTGCGCGCCGTACTTTTGGTTTCTAGTATTAATTTTGCCTTAAAGAGCGAAGATGAGCAGAATGCCGTTATTAATTCTTATGTCATGTTTCTGAATAATCTTGATTTCATGCTGGAAATCGTTATTCAATCACGGGAATTGGATATTGATAACTATCTTAATTATTTAAAGGAGAAAGAAAAACAGCAGATTAATAAGCTTTTAAAGATCCAAACGGCGGAATATATTGAGTATATTAAGGAATTAACCGCAATGGGAAAGATTATGAACAAACGGTTTTACGTGGTTGTCCCCTATAACCCCTTAACCGACAAACATAAAGGTTTTTTTACTCTTCTAGGAGAATCGTTGAAGCCTGCGACCTTTATTAAGCTGAAAGACAAGAGTTTTGCCCGCTATAAAGAAATGTTGAATCGCCGTTTAGACAGCGTCATCGGCGGCTTAGAGTCGATGGGTGTCAGTGTCGCCCGTTTGGATACACAGAGTTTAATTGAGCTTTATTATAAGACTTATAATCCGGAAACAGCCAAGAATCAGAGTTTGGTTGATTTGGAAAAATTACGGATTGAAACAAATTAATTAGCGTTTATGATAAATTTTAATCAGAATGAGGATAAACAAAAAATAGGCTTGAATACGAAAATTTCTTTGTCGCCATCAGGCCAGGGGCAGCCGATTGAAGCCAATCCGGTTTTGACCAAAGAAATCATCGAGGAGGAAAAAGCTTTTCGCCGCGGCGTTTTGACGGTGCGTGATATTATTTCTCCGGCCAGTTTGCAGGTGACGCCCAAGTATCTCCGTCTCGGCTCCAAATTTGTCCGCACCATTTTTGTTATTGGTTATCCCCGTTATATCAGTGTTGGCTGGTTTGCTCCGATTATCAATCTTAATTTAACTTTTGATATTTCCATGTTTTTCTATCCGGTTAAGAGCGCGATCATTTTAAAGCAGCTGAAGAACAAGGTTGGCGTTTTGGAAGCGCAGATAATTTCTGATGCGGAAAAGGGAGCGGCTCGCGATCCTTTGCGGGAAACAGCTTTACGCGATATTGAATATTTGCGTGACGCCCTTACCCAAGGTACAGAAAAGTTTTTTCAATTTTCTCTTTACGTTACCCTATACTCAGACAGCCTGGAAGAATTGGATAGGATGTCTGACCAGGTGGAAGATATTTTCGGCTCTCGTTTAGTTTATTCGCGTCGGGTTTATTTTCAGGCAGAACAAGGATTTAATTCTACCTTACCTTTGGGTAACGACGAGCTTTATATTACTTTTAACATGAATTCCTCGCCGATTGCTTCTTCTTTTCCTTTTATTTCCAGTGAATTGACCAGTGATCGCGGAATTTTATATGGCATTAATCGCCATAATAACAGTTTGATTTTATTCGACCGCTTTTCCTTACAAAATGCCAACTCTGTCGTGTTTGCTACTTCCGGCGCCGGTAAATCTTATGCCATCAAGCTGGAAATTCTCCGTTCTTTGATGCTGGGCTCTGAAATCATCGTTATCGACCCGGAATATGAGTATAAGCATCTGGCAGAAGCGGTTGGTGGCACTTATATTAATATTTCTTTAGCCTCAGAAAATAAGATTAATCCTTTTGACCTGCCTCGAGCTATCGGTGGCGAAGCTAAGCCTAAAGATATTATCCGTAGCGCTGTCATCACCCTTAAAGGCTTAGTGCGTTTAATGCTGGGCAAGCTTAATTATGACGAAGACTCAATCGTTGACCGCGCCCTTTTAGAAACCTATGCCAAAAAAGACATTACTCCGGATTCTGATTTATCTACCATTGAAGCGCCGATAATGTCTGATTTTGAACAAGTTTTAGACGGTATGGAGGGCGGGGCGGATTTAGCTTTACGCTTGAAAAAATATACGGAAGGCACTTTTGCCGGGCTACTAAATAGCGTTACTAATGTGGAGATGAATAATCAGCTGGTTTGTTTTTCTGTGCGTGATTTGGAAGATGAGCTTAGGCCTTTAGCTATCTACACCATCGTTAATTATATTTGGAACATAGTACGCAGCGAGATGCGCCAGCGTATTTTAGTGATTGATGAGGCTTGGTGGATGATGCAGAATGAAGACAGTGCCAAATTTATTTTTGCGTTGGTTAAACGCTGTCGTAAGTATTATCTAGGGGTGACTACTATCACTCAGGATGTTAATGATTTCTTGTCCTCTCCCTACGGCCAGGCAATCGTTACCAATTCTTCTTTGCAAATATTGTTAAAACAGTCGCCGGCCGCTATCGACCTTGTTCAAAAAACTTTCCTCTTAACCGAAGGAGAAAAATACCTCCTCCTAGAATGCGGAGTCGGTGAAGGTATTTTCTTTGCCGGCAATAAGCATGTAGCGATGAAAGTGGTTGCTTCTTATGCCGAAGATCAGCTGATTACCTCCGATCCGCGTCAATTATTGGAAATTGAAGAGGCTAAAAAAGAATTTAACGAAAGCTTAGCCGAAGGGCAGGCTTAAATAAAAATATATGGACAAGCGTCAAAAGTTAGGACTATTAATTATTGTTATCGGCTTGGCAATTATTGCCGTTATTATCTATTTTATTTTTATTCGCCAAGCGGAAGTTCCGGCTACGACCATAGCCCCGCCGACGGCGAGCACGACCGTACCGTTGCCAACTGAGCCGGTAGAGAGCGATATCACTCCTAGTGATAAGCCCCGTAATTATCAGCAGTATGATATTTCCAAGGAGCCGGAGCATCAAACTGACGCTGCCGATGTGGCTAAACTTTCCGCCGCTTTTGCCGAGCGCTTGGGTTCGTTTTCTAATCAATCAGATTATAGCAACTTTGAAGACCTAGATTTATTTATGACCGCGTCAATGCGCGACTGGGCAAAATCCTACGTTGCTAAGATGCGCGCCGACAATCCCTATAACGGTTCCTATTATGGTATTACCACTAAAGCCATCAGCGCGGAAGTAAAAAGTTTTGATGACGATAAAGGAACGGCGGAGATAATTGTGGGCACCCAGCGTCGTGAAGTTGGCGCCGATGGCGGCGAACGCAATTTTCAGCAGGATTTGCGTTTGACTTTTTTGAAAATTAACGACCAATGGCTGGTCGACGGCGCCTATTGGTTAAAATAATTATGGCCATCAAGAAGATTTATGTTTGTTCCCACTGCGACGCCCAATTTCCTAAATGGAGTGGGCGTTGCTTAGAATGCGGTTCTTGGGGAACATTAGTTGAGAATATAACCGACGCCCAGACGGAGAAAAAGGAAGAAGCAAAAAAATTAGGTGACGCCAAGGTGATTGATCTAAGGACCTTAAAAGGCGGTCCGGAAATAAGAATTAAGAGCGGCTGGGAAGAAATTGATCGTGTGCTCGGCGGCGGTCTTTTGCCCGGTTCTTTATTATTACTCAGCGGTGAGCCCGGAATCGGCAAGAGCACTTTGGCGGCGCAGTTGGCAGACGCTTTAAGCAATGGCCATGAAGTTTTATATGTGAGCGGCGAGGAGTCGGCCTTGCAGGTAAAGGCGCGTTTGGAGCGCTTAGGTTGTGATTTGTCCCGTCTACGTTTTATTGGCGAGACTAGCGTGGAAAAAATCAGCAGTGCCGCTCTGAAATTGAGGCCAGCCTTATTAGTCATTGACTCTATTCAAACTGTCTATTCTTCTTTAATACCCTTTGAACCGGGCAGTCTCAGCCAAATTAGGGCGGTGGCGGTAAAATTTCTGGAAATTGCTAAAGAGTATAATATTTCGGTTTTGCTTATCGGTCATATTACTAAAGATGGCCAGATTGCCGGACCGAAGTCTTTAGAGCATATTGTTGATACGGTTTTGTCTTTAGAAAATGAAACCGGCAGTAATTATTGCCTTCTTCGAGCCAGTAAGAATCGTTTTGGTTCGGTTAATGAATTAGGAGTTTTAGAAATGACCGGCAAGGGTTTTAGGGAAGCGAAAGATCCAAGTTCGGTTTTTCTGGGGCAAGGAAGCTCAATGATTGCCGGGTCTGTCGTCGGCTGTGTTTTAGAGGGTAGTCGCCCTTTCTTGGTTAACATTCAAGCCTTAGTGACAAAGACAGTCTTCGGTTATCCGCAGCGCCAGACCAGCGGTTTTGATTTGAATCGCTTGCAAGTGCTTAGCGCGGTGATTGCTAAAAGAAGTAAGATTAATTTGGTTACGCGCGATATTATTTTAAATGTGGTCGGCGGTTTAAAAATTAATGACCCGGCTTTAGATTTAGCGGTGTGTGCGGCCATTATTTCCTCGTATCTGAATAAGCCGCTGCCGGCCGGTATGGCGACGATTGGCGAGCTTGGACTGGGAGCCGAGCTTCGTCCTGTTTTCCGTTTAGAACAGCGCTTAAAAGAGGCGGAGAAGTTAGGTTTTAAGAGTGCGATTATTCCCGAAGGAGCTGAGTATAAATCAGGTAAATTAAAGCTTTTAAAGATAAATAATTTAGGAGAATTAGTAGAAATATTAGCTTAAATTTTTAAAAATGAGAATATTTTATTGTTCTTTTGATTCGTTTCTCTTGATTTAATGACCTAAATAATATATAATTAGGTTATTATAATGACCTAAATAATATAATTATAAATATTAGATATGATTAATCGAGAAATTACCAAAAATATTCAGGACTTTTTATTTAAGGGTAAGATTGTTATTATCTATGGTCCCAGGCAATCAGGTAAGACTACTTTAGTAAAAAGTATAATGTCTCAATATCTTAACGATTATGTTTATTTAAATTGTGATGAGGTTGACGTTCGCCTGGCTTTAAGCAATAAAACTTCTACTGAATTACGGTCTTTTATCGGCGCTAAACGTCTGGTGGTAATTGACGAAGCTCAGAGAGTTGAAAATATTAGCCTGACTCTTAAGTTGTTGGCCGATAATTTTCCGGAAACACAGGTACTGGCGACGGGATCTTCTGCTTTTGAATTATCTAATCGAATTTCAGAACCTTTAACTGGGAGAAAAAAAGAATTTTTTTTATTTCCATTTTCTGTGGGAGAATTGGTAGCGGCCTTTTCTGTGCGCGAAGTGCAGCGCCGTTTAGATGATTTTTTAATTTTTGGCTTATATCCGGAGGTAGTTAATTCGGGGGCAGATAGAGCCGGAATTGTACGTGAATTGGCTACCAGTTATTCTTATAAAGATGTTTTAGCTTATCAAGATATTCGCCGTCCGGAACTTTTAGAAAAATTATTACAGGCTTTGGCTTTGCAAATAGGCAATGAGGTTTCTTATACTGAACTTGCTGGTTTACTGGGGGTTAATAAAGTAACGGTTGAGAATTATGTTCGTATTCTTGAGCAGGCCTATATTATTTTTCGGGTAGCCCCCTTTTCCCGTAATTTGCGCAACGAATTAAAAAAGAAGCGTAAAATTTATTTTTATGATTTAGGCCTACGCAACGCTTTAATTAATAATTTTAATCCTTTATCTTTGCGTCAAGATGTGGGCGCGCTTTGGGAAAATTTTTTGGTAGCGGAGCGCTTTAAGCGTATGCGTAACGCCGGTCTGTTTAATAATATTTATTTTTGGCGAACTACGGCCGGCAAGGAAATTGACTATCTTGAAGAGAATAACGGAGTTTTGTCCGGCTATGAGTTTAAGTGGAATCGGGCTAACTTTTCTGCTCCTAAAGAATTTTTATCTAATTATAAAGGAAGTTTTGTTAAATTAATTAATCGGGAAAATTATTTAGACTTCATTGTTTAGTAAAACTACCACGTTACGCTACTATTGCGTAAACTATTGACAATAATTTATAAAAGTGATATAGTTCAGTTATCGTACTTTGAAAAAGAAGGTTTAAAAGTTTGTAAGGATTGATCAATTCTGGCCAGGCCTTATAAACTTTTAAACCAAACAAAATAATGAAAACAAAAAAAAGAGTTCTTTTTTTAAAAAGGTTTTTTTTGAGCTTGTTGGTTGTTTTGGGGACGTTAAGCATCGCTTATTTAGGCTTTGCTTTTATCGCTTTTGCCGCCCTGCTTGATAACGGCGGTACTGGTGACATCGGCGACATCCTTAAATGGATGCGTAACCCCTATTTTACCGGGATAATTATTGTTTCTTCAATTCTTCTGGGTTTTTTAAAAAAAACCAGAAAAAGATTGAAGAATCTAATAGCCGACCTGGCAGAAAATTTTTTCTCTGATTAGAAGGATGCCTCCCGTGGTAAAGGGAGGCTTTTTATTTGGTTGATATAAGAAAAACCTCCGTTTGAAGTGGAGGTTTTTATATTTTTTACAAGGCCTTATCGCCGCATCGGTCGTTTGATTTTTCTTTCTCTTTTTTTTCTTTTTTCTTTGGAAAAACGATGGAGGATTTTCTTTTTTTCCTCGGCATTCATCTTAATCTCTCTAAGCTCAAGAATTGGCGGCACAATTCTTTCATTTTTTTCGTCCATGTTTTTAGCGTTTCTTACAAACACTTCTCCTGCTTTTGAAAAAATATTTTTATTGGAGAAGTAAATTGGGCAACCATTAAAACAAGCTTTGTAAGTATTCATTTTTCTTAGGTTTTATGAAATGAACTATAAATATTAGATTATATATTTTTATTTTTTTTGTCAATAACGTTATTCTAAATGAGCCTCTTCGTTACTGGTATCGCCTAATTTTTCTCTTAAAGCTGGATAATTAGCTAATTCTGGGTCAGATTTAATAATTTTTTCTGCACTTATTTGGGTCTTTTTAATCATTTCATAATCAAATAAAGAAGCAATTCTTAGTTCAGGGAATCCGCTTTGGACGAGCCCATATAAATCGCCAGCTCCACGTAATTTCAAGTCAATTTTAGCCAGAGATAGGCCGTCATTATATTTACTTAAAGCTTGTAGCCTTTCCGCTGTTTTGGGATTTTGCTGTTCCTTACTGGTTAACAGCAGACAGTATGATTGCTCTTCGCCCCGGCCGACACGGCCGCGGAATTGATGTAATTGGGCGAGCCCGAAGCGTTCGGCTCCTTCAATCAGGATCACACTGGCATTAGGAATGTCCACACCAACCTCGACCACCGCGGTGGCAACGAGTATTTGTATGTCTTTATTAGCCAAAGCGCTCATTATTTTTTCTTTCTCCGCGCTTTTTAATTTACCATGAATCAAACCGATTTCTAAATCGGGAAATACTTCTTTTTTTAGGCGTTTATATTCAGCGGTCGCTGACCTTACCCCTAACTTATCCGATTCTTCTACTAAGGGGCAGATAATGAAAGCTTGGCGGCCGGCGATGATTTGCTGGCGCACAAAATTATAGGCTTGATCGCGCTGTTCTTCGGTAATTACTTTAGTGATAATAGGTTTACGATTTTTGGGTAACTCTTTGATTAAAGATAAATCTAGATCGCCGTAAAGGGAGAGCGCCAAAGAGCGAGGTATGGGGGTGGCGGTCATTGACAGGAAATGCGGCCAGAGGCCGCCGCCGCTTTGTTGCAGTTTTTGTCTTTGCTTGACGCCGAAGCGATGCTGTTCGTCAACAATTACGAGAGCTAATTTAGAAATATTATAATCTTGGATCAAGGCTTGAGTCCCGATAATAATTTCCGCGTCTTTAATAATTTTCTCTCGGCGTTCGGCTTTATTTTTGGGCAATTCAAAATTAGCCTCGGCTTGATGACCGGTGAGCAGAGCAATTTTGACATTAAAAGCGCCTAATAGTTTTTGAATACTTTGATAATGTTGTCCGGCTAAAATTTCGGTCGGCGCCATTAGGGCTCCTTGGTATTTATTAATAGCGACATTAAATAAAGCCATCGCCGCTACTACAGTTTTACCGGAGCCAGCATCACCTTCAAGCAGGCGCGACATGGGCGCGTCTTTATTAATATCTTGAAGAATTTCCCAAGCCGCTTGTTTTTGGCCGGTGGTGAGAGTAAAGGGAAGCGATTGAACAAATTTTTTGGTCATCATTTCTTGGAAAATAATTTTGGGAGCGACTTTATTTTTTAATTGATATTTTAAGGCCTGAGAACGCAATTGACGGATAAAGAGTTCGTCAAAGCCTAACCGTTTACGGGCCGCCAGAGCTTGTTCCATGTTTTCGGGAAAGTGAGCCCGCTTTATCGCTGTTGCCAGAGGTAAAAGTTGTAATTCTTTTCTGACACTTTCCGGCAACCATTCTTTAAATTTGTCGGCCGCCTCTATTGCTTGTTTAATTAAGAAGCGGAATTGCTTTTGGGTGATGTCGGCGTTGAGGTGGTAAATGGGCACTAAACCTTGAGTGTGAATTAGAACTCCATTCGCCCCTATTTTTTCATACTGCGGGGAGATAAGAGTTAGTTGGCCATAACTTTCGGCCGTTTTTCCCGCTAAAGACACTCTGTCTCCTGGTTTAAGATTTTGGGCGATAAATGGCTGATTGAACCAGATAACTTTAATAAGACCACTATCATCACTGATTAGAGCCTCGGTTAATTGTCGTCTTTGTTTGACGCTGCGCTTGTTCTGAATCAATTCTATTGTTCCGGTAATACTAATATTTTGTCCGGCTTCGATCTTATCTATAGAGGTTGTTTGGCTGAAATCGTCATAGCGGAAAGGAAAATATAAAAGCAAGTCTTGGACCGTTTCCAATCCTAGTTTTTTTAAAGATTGAGCTGTATTTTTACCGACGCGGTTTAAGGCCGGTAGCGGGACGCTAAGGAGCATTTTATAAAAATAGGCGCCTTAATAGGTGCCCGTAAGATAATAAATTAGTGTGCCCTCACCAGGAATCGAACCTGGATTACAAGATCCGCAATCTTGCGTTTTATCCATTAAACTATGGGGGCTGGAAATTCTAATTTCATGATAGGCGAATTATACTATAGCTTGAATAATTTCGTCAATTCTTCCGACAGGGGAGGGGCAATTCTTTCCAAATCCTCGTTAAGATAACGGACAAGATAGTTGCGGACGTTTAAGGGGTCTTGGCGGCGCAGAGGGATAGATAGGCGGGGGAGCATTTTGTTGTTAAATTCCAGATAAAGATTTTTAATGCTTTGTTTTGGTTTATAGAGAACGCAAAATTGCTTAATTTCATCGTAATCATAGAAACGGCGACCGATTTGAATTCCTTCAGGTCCAAGCTTGATTGTGACCATTTTTGGTTCCTGGCTGTCATGGATTATCGTGATGGCCATGGAAATAAGGATAATTAAGGCAAAAAGGAAGTTAGACCTTGCCCCTAAAAAGACGATGTGCCAGTCGGAAATAGTGAAAAATGAGAAAAAAAGACAAATAAAAACAAAAATAGCGGCCAGTAGATACCAGCGCTTACTTCTTTTCGGTTTTTTATATTCCGGCACCTGCCATTGAATGAAATTTTTGCTTGTTTCTTGGTTGTCCATATTGTTTGACAATAAATAAGAGATTTTATATAGTAATTATACCATAAAATTTAAAAGAAAAAAATATTATTAGGAGAGGTGGCTGAGCGGCTGAAAGCGGCAGGTTGCTAACCTGTTATAGGAGTTTTTGCTTCTATCCGGGGTTCGAATCCCCGCCTCTCCGCCAAT
>Ga0116177_10001128_pt1 | contig 19902 bp, 16 predicted proteins | sample AD_STIC10_MetaG_FD_89750 | JGI IMG/M metagenome (GOLD analysis project Ga0116177, IMG submission 89750) | Active sludge microbial communities of municipal wastewater-treating anaerobic digesters from USA - AD_STIC10_MetaG | ecosystem: Engineered > Bioreactor > Anaerobic > Digestate | place: USA... | reverse complement strand
AGAAAAACTTTCTCAGATAATATAACAATTGATGAAAAAATTAGAGAGCTATATTCTAGAATGCCACAACATGAATAAATTTTATTCAATGTAAAAAGTCGAGTTAAGCTCGATTTTTTTTATTAAGTTCTAATGTATTTTTTAGTAAATATGAAATTGTAATTGGTCCTATGCCACCGGGTACAGGAGTAATGTGAGAACATTTTGGAAATACATCAGTGTAATCAACATCACCAACAGTAGCATTTTGTATTTTATTAATCCCAACATCAATTATAATTGCATCGTTTTTAATCATACTTGCTTTTATTAAAAAAGCTTCACCAATAGCTGTTATTAATATATCAGCATTTTTTATCTTTTCCCGCCAATTTTCTTCGTTAATATGAGCGTGAGACACTATTATTCCTAAATTTTTTAAAGTTTTTTCAATTGGTTCTATAAATTCATGACTATTTCCTAGTATAATACCAGTTTTATCTTTTAAATTTTCTTTCGTGTAAAGTAGGGACTCTTTTATAGTTTGACTCATGACGGGTTCTATATAAGTCTCATTATTTAAAAATTTTTTAATATTTTCAGGATGAAATCCATCTACATCTTTTTTTGGATCAATGCTATTTATAATTTTTTGAGTGTTAAATTTTTTTGGTAGAGGAAGCTGAACTATTATTGCATCAACCTCATCATCTTTATTTAAAAAATTTATGCAATCTATTATATTTTTTTCATCTTCACCACTTTTAAATAAATATTTATTAAAAATAATTCCAACCTCAGAACATGCTTTTTCTTTTTTTGAGACGTATAATTGTGATGCGGGGTCATTTCCAATTAAAATTATTGCAAGTCCAGGAATTAAATCAGAACTAACAATTTCACGTCTTATCTCATGTTTTATTTTGTCGGAAATTTCAATCCCATTTATTAGTTTATTTTCTTGATTTGCCATTTAATATTTGATTTTTTTATAAATAGGAAATTTTTTACATATTTTTTTAACTTCTGATTTTACGTACGCAAGAATTTTCTCATCATTATAATTTTTCAGAGTCTTCACAATTAATTGCGCAATTTTTGTCATTTCAGTCTCTTTCATTCCGCGAGTAGTGAGCGCTGGAGTCCCAATTCTTATTCCTGATGGGTCAAATGGAGAGCGAGTATCAAATGGAATTGCATTTTTATTAACAGTTATTCCAGCTAATTCCAATGATTTTTCTGCCTGAGAACCAGTGATATTAAATGGAGTTACATCAATTAAAATTAAATGATTATCAGTTCCACCAGTTATAATTCTAGGTCCATTGTTTGATAATTCTTGAGATAATTTTTGTGCATTTTTTACAATTTGTTTTGCATATTCTTTAAATTCATCTGTGTTTGCTTCAAATAATGCTTGTGCAATTCCAGCTGTGGTGTGATTATGTGGCCCGCCCTGAAGTCCAGGAAAAACAGCTCTATCAATTAAAGTTGGAATATTTTGACGTGACTCGCGCCAACCAATAACTGAATCAATTTTTTGGGTTGGGTTTGATTCATCACCAGTACACATTATCATTGCGCCTCTTGGACCGCGAAGAGTTTTGTGAGTTGTAGTTGTTATTACATCAGCGTGACCCACGGGACTAGGATGAACTCCACCGGCAACAAGTCCGGCAATGTGCGCAATATCTGCAACTAAAAACGCATTTTCATTGTGTGCTATTTCAGCAAGTTTTTCAAAATCAATAATACGTGAATATGCAGTAGCTCCTACAAAAATTAATTTTGGTTTTTCTTTTTTTACGAGTGATTCAATTGCATCATAGTCTAAAAATCCATTTTCATCAGTTGTGTATTGAATTGACTCATAGTATTTTCCACTAAAATTTACTTTCCATCCATGTGTTAAGTGTCCACCAAATAGCAAATTCATTCCCATTACCTTATCTCCTGGTTTACCAAGTGCAAAATAAACCGCTTGATTTGCGGGAGAGCCAGAATATGGTTGAACATTTACATGAGTTACACCAAATAATTTTTTTGCATAATCCTTTGCTAAATTTTCTATTTCATCAATATATTCATTTCCACCATAATAACGTTTACCAGGATAACCTTCTGAGTATTTGTTTGTTAGAATTGAGCCCATTAATTTCAAGACATTTTCTGAAGTGTAGTTTTCAGAAGCAATCATTTCAAGCCCTTCCTGTTGGCGAATAAGCTCACTCTGAGTAAGTTCAAGTATTTTTTTGTCTTGTTTATTTATCATGATTTTGTAGTTATTTTTAATGTTTTTATTATAGCACAACCTTCGAGGTTGCCAACCTGCGAGGTCGAGCACCTGCGAGGTTGACGCAAAGAGTAATTTTTTTGGTATAATTGGATTATTTTTTTTAAAAACAGAGTTTGAAAATTTTCAAAAACAAATAAAAGAAAAAGAAAGAATATTTTTAATTTTTTAGAAAAAAATAAAATTATCAAGATAATGATAATTATTATTTGCTCTGCAATTTTTTGTTTTTTTGTTGTTAAGTATTTGATCTATTAAATAAGAATTTTTTAAATTTTTTTCACCATATACTCACCCTCAAGCCTATATCCCAATTTTCTATAATATTCCCTAACACCAACTCCTGAAATAACAGCAATTTTTTTGTATTTATTATCCCGAGAAATTTTTTCAGCTTCTTGCATCAATTTTTTTCCAAAGCCAATGTGTTGAGTAGAGGAGACGTTTGCTTTTTTATCATGGGCAACAAGCTTTCCATAAACATGAATCTCTCTTACAATCGAACAATTTTTTAGTTCAGGAAAAATATTCTCTTCGGGGTTTTTATTAAATCTTAATCTTACAAATCCATATAATTTATTTCTATCATAATTTTCATAACTTATGAAAAATTCTGTGCCACCTGATGCATTATATTTTTCTATAAATAATTTTACATCTTTTAATTTAACTTCCTTGTCTTTTATTTCACGACATCTTATACATTTGCATTTCAAATGTCTTAATTTCATCTCTCGTTCAATATTTTGTCGCAAATTTGTAATATCATTTCCCCCGACAATTGATTCTTTTGGAATATCCCTGATTAATCTGTTTATTCTTACATAATATGGAATTAACTTTGATTTAACCTCAACAAGTAAATCAAGTAATTCATTTTTTGTATAAGGTACGTATTCACGATTCTTAAACATTTTATATAAAATTTTTGCTTCACGCGTCACAACACAAGGATAAATTTTTATCTGATCGGGCCTGTAATCAGGATTTTCAAAAATGTCTTTAAACATTTTATAATCTTTTTTTGGATTAGAATATGGTAGGTCGGGCATTAGATGGTAATCAACTTTTAGTCCGATTTCTTTACATAATCGAGTTGCTTTTATAATGTTTTTTTGATTATGTCCGCGTTTTACTTTTTTTAAAATCTCATCATCTGTATGCTGAACCCCAAGTTGAACTCTGGTACAGGCTTGATGTCGCATTGTAATTAATTCTTTTTCATTTATTAAGTCAGGTCTTGTTTCAAGAGTTACTCCAATAATTCTGTATTTTGCAGTTTCATTCTGTTTTAACATTTTCTCCAGTGAATACTCTTTTTTATAATTATTCTTTGGATAATCATTCGCTCCTTGGAATGAGCGAGAAATAAACCAATTTTGATATTTTTTTGTATAAGCATTCCACGAGCCACCCAAAACCAAAAGTTCTATTTTATCAACGGTGTGTCCGTTTGTCTCTAATGCTTTTATTCTATATTGAACTTGATTATATGGATCAAATTTAAGTCCCTTTGCTCTCTGAGCGGCGGGTTCATTTGATAGATAGCTTACTGGCATGTCAGTTTCTTTTGGGCAATAAATACATGTTCCGGGGCAATTATATGGTTTTGTAAGAACTGTAAGTGGAGTAACTCCAGAAATTGTGCGAGTAACTCGAGTTATTAAAAATTTTTCTAGGACATCACTTTTCTTAATTTTTTTGTCTTTTACTAATTTTTTATAAGCCTCGAGAAGTAATTGATTTGTGGTCGGTTTTATATTAAATTCTCCACAAAGTCGTTTTTTCTTTAATTCAAAATCAGTTCTATTTTCAAATTTTAGAGAAGTTAGTTTTTTAATTATTTTTTGATATAATATAGTCATAGGTGGTTTTTTAAATCCCGATTAGTGGGACAATAAATTATAAATAATATGGATTATAATAATTTTTCATCTGAATTTAATGCAACTCGTCAGAATATGTGGCCTGAATTTTCAGATTTTGAAAAGTTTTTGAAAAATGGACAGAGGATTCTTGATTTGGGTTGTGGAAATGCCAGAATTATTAATTTGCTAAAAAATTATGAAATTGAATATATTGGCTGTGACATATCCGGCTCTTTACTTAATTATGCCAAAAAACAGGAATTAGGTAAAATAACACACGCAGATTTTGTAGAGGGAAATATGTTAAAACTTCATTTTAAAGAATCCAGCTTTGATATAATTTTTTTAATTGCATCATTCCATCATTTAAGAACAAAAAAACAGAGAACAGAACTTTTGAAAAAAATGAGAGACTGGATCAAACCTGATGGAATTATAATAATGACAAACTGGAATTTATGGAATGATATCTATTTTAAGAAGTACTTTAAGTATTTGTTCGATCTTTCTTATAAAAAAACTCTTAAGGATTTTATTGTTCCATTTAAGGATTCTACTGGTAGATCTTTAGGAAAAAGATTTTATCATGCTTTTACTCTTAAAGAAATTGAAAAATTAGTTAAAAATACGGGTCTAGAGTCCATAAAAAATGAATTATCACAGGATAAAAGAAACATATTAACATATCTGAAGAAATCTGATTTTTAAAGCTGTGAAAAACCCTAAAATGTGTTATAATTAATTTAATCAAAACAAATAATAAATATAAAATGTCACAAGAGGAAAAGACAAACTCACTCGGTAATTTTTCTGATTTAGATGATGAAATTCTTATAAAACAAGATGGTTCTTTTAAGATTTTTTCTCATGGAATCTTGAAAGATTTTAATATTGAAATAAAAGAAGAGCCGAGTACTGCTGTTTTAGATACTGGATTAGAGGAAAGAATTTTACCACCACCACCTCCGATGATTTTTGATAAAAAAGGAGCGGATTTTTATTTTGATATTGATGATAAAGATGAAATTATAAAACACAAGCAAAAGATTGATAAATTAGAGCCAAAGATTAAACAATATAGTTTAAGAAAAATTGTAGAAAGAATTATTGAATCTAATCAGATTGAACTTATTCCACAATTAGAAACAAAATTTTATAATATAGTTTTTTCATTTTTAAAACACACCAGAGAAAAATTTGACGTAGAAGAAATTCTCACAAAAAGAATAGTTGATTTGGGTTTGGGTTTTGAAAAGAAAAAAGCGGAAAGCATTTTGAAGTTATTAGCAGAAATAAGAGATAAAATAGATGAAACACGCGGAACCATTTTAAATGATTTGAATGCAGAAGATTTTGTGGCTAAAACTGACCCGCAGAACAAAGAACATCTTTCAAATTTAGATCCAAGACAGCAAATACAAGTTAAACCAATAAATACGAATATTCCATTTGTGAAAAGAACGCCAACAAATTCTTCCCCAACAAAACAAATAATGAATGATGTAAAACAAAAACCTAAAATTATTAGTCCGGTCGAAGAATTGGGAGAAATGAATATAAATATTTTTAGAAGAATATCTAATAATCCAATTGAATCAACACAGCGCATAATGAATGTGATAAATGCTTTTGGAAAAGAATCTATACTTAAAAAAGCAGCTGCAATAAAAAATTGGAGAAAGAGTGAAGTTTATAAAATTTATTTAATGCTTGGTCGCGAGAGCATGGAAAGAGGTATACCAGTTAGTAAAATAATAGAGCAAAAAGCAATATCAAATGAGAAGACTATTACACTTGAGGAATTTCAAGCCATTTCAGATCTTAATAAAAAAATTAAGTTTTAATTATGAATAATTTTATCGTCCCACAATTTATTGATATAGAGGATAGAATATTTGGTCCAATAACAATAAGACAATTTTTAATCTGTACTGTTGGTGGACTTTTAGTTTTTGCTGCTTTTAAATTAAGCGACTTTAGTCTATTTGTGTTTCAGGCAATATTTTTAGTGCCAATTACGATAGTATTTGCTTTTGTAAAGGTTAATGGCAAAAATTTTCATTATTTTTTATTAGATTTATTAATTTTTTTATTTAAAGTTCCCAGGATGGCCGTTTGGCAAAAAAAAGAATTTGTTTTTAGAAAAAAAATTGAGGACAACAGAAAAAAAGATACATATTTTTTTGAACAAAAATCTTTACCTAGGGCGAAATTAAATGAAATTTCTCTTATAGTTGATACTGGGGGTGCATATATCGGTGAAGATGATAATAATTCAAATTTAATAAATGATATTTAATATGAATAATCAAAAATTACCAACTAAAAAATCTACCCAAGAAATACTAAATATATCAGATATTGTTGATGATATGATTATATTAAAAGACGGAACGGTAAGAGCAGTATTAATGGTTTCATCTATTAATTTTGCACTTAAAAATCAAGATGAGCAGGAAAGTATAATAGAGGGCTATTATTCATTTTTGAATTCTCTTTCATATCCAATACAGATAGTAATCCAGTCAAGAAATATTGATGTTGATTCTTACATCGAAAAATTGAATAAATTATCAAAACAACAGACAAATGAATTGTTAAGAATGCAGACACTTGATTATTTACAATTCATAAAAGAGCTTTTAGAATTTCAGGCAATAATGACAAAAAAGTTTTATGTTGTTGTTCCATATTCTTCTTTGACAAATAAAAAGAAGACTTTCTTGAGTCGTGTTTCTGATTTTTTTTCAGCATCAGAGGATATTATAATGAAGAAAAAACAATTAGCTGAATATAAAGATCAATTGTATAGGAGGGTGGCACAAGTTCAAGATGGATTGGCATCAATTAGTTTGCAGGCGGTTCCATTAGACACACTAAGCCTTATAGAGCTTTATTATAATTCATATAACCCAGAGGTTGCAAAGAGTCAAAAATTAAAGGATATTGAAAAATTACAATTAGAACAATAATAATTTTAATATACAATGTTTAAAACAAAATCAATAGAAAAACAATTAAAGCCCAAAGAAGATAAATTAAAAAATGATCCTGTTGATATTCGGGAACAAAAAGAAATACTTGAGTCAGAAAAAATATATAGAAGAGGAGCTGTTTCAATAAAAGAACTCATTTCCCCATCTGCCTATAGAGTTGAGAGTTCATTTTTAAGATTAAATGATAAATTTGTAAGTACTGTTTATATAGTAACTTATCCAAGATTTGTTAATATAGGTTGGTTTGCACCCATAATTAATTACTCAATTCCACTTGATGTTTCAATTTATTATTATCCAGTAGATTCTCCAAAAATTTTAAGAAAATTAAAAACAAAAGTTGGAAACATAGAAGCTCAATTATCACTTGATGCTGAAAAGGGTAGCCCCCGAGATCCACAATTAGAAACTGCGCTTTCTGACATAGAACAATTACGCGATAATCTAACCCAAGGAGTAGAAAAATTTTTTCAGATGGGTTTTTATGTAACTGTATATGCGGAAAACCCAGAAGATTTAGATAAAAGACTCGAGACTGTTGAGAATATTTTTGGTTCAAAGTTAATTTTTACAAAAAGATCTCTTTTTACATGTAAACAGGGATTTAACACCACGCTGCCAACAGGTAATGATGAGCTGTATATTGTGAATAATATGAATTCATCTCCAGCTTCAGCATCTTTTCCATTTATTTCATCGGAGCTAACAGGAAATGATGGGATTTTATATGGAATAAATAGGCATAATAATAGTTTGATACTTTTTGACAGATTTTCATTACAAAATGCGAATTCTGTTGTTTTTGCGACTTCTGGTGCTGGAAAATCATATGCCATTAAATTAGAAGTGCTTCGTAGTATGATGATGGGAACTGATATTATAATTATTGATCCAGAAAAAGAATATGAACATTTATGCGACGCTGTCGGCGGTACGTATATTAATTTATCGCTGAATTCAGAAAGTAAATTAAATCCGTTTGATCTACCACGAGGACTTACAAAAGAAATGAGAGCTGGAGATATTATAAGAAGTGCAATTATAACTTTAAAGGGTCTCGTAAGATTAATGGTTGGGAATTTGACACACCTAGAAGATTCTATAGTAGATAGGGCTCTTATGGAAACATATGCAAAGAAAGACATTACTCCAAATAGTGATATTGATAATATAGAGCCCCCACTCATGAAGGATTTAGAGGAGGTTTTATTGGGTATACAGGGTGGTGATGATTTAGCTCAAAGAATTAAAAAATATACAGAAGGAACATTTGCGGGATTATTTAATAGCCCAACGAATGTAAATATGAGCAATCAATTGGTGGTTTTTAGTGTTAGGGATTTAGAAGATGAACTTCGTCCAATAGCAATTTATACAATCATTAATTATATATGGAATACAGTTAGATCTAACATGAAAAAAAGAATATTAATTATTGATGAGGCTTGGTGGTTAATGCAACACGAGGATAGCGCTAAATTTATTTTTGCTCTTGTAAAAAGATGTAGAAAATATTATCTAGGCGTAACAACCATTACCCAAGATGTAAATGATTTTTTAGTTTCTCCATATGGACAAGCAATAGTTACAAATTCAGCACTTCAGTTATTGCTAAAGCAATCTCCTGCTTCCATAGATTTAATTCAGAAAACATTTTTATTAACCCAGGAAGAAAAATATCTATTATTACAGGGAAAAGTTGGTCAGGGAATATTTTTTGCTGGAAATAAACATGTTGCAATTCAAATAGAAGCGTCTTATACAGAAGATCAACTTATAACCTCCGATCCAAGACAGCTACTCGAAATAGAGGCTGCAAAAAAAGAATTTGAAGAATTAAATAGAAATAAAAATTAATTTATCTCGCTTAGCGAGGGAAAAATATATGCAAATAAATAAAAAACTAATTATCATTTTAATTATTTTTATAATAATTTCTTTGATAATATTTGGATTTCTATTTTTTTTAAAAAATAAAAAATCAGAAATCCAACAAACACAAAAACAAATTCAGGATCAGTCTAAAGAACCAGGAAATGAAGAATTTAATTCAATAAAATTTGAATCAGAGGCAAAAATAGAAGAAAGTTCTCAAATTGTAGAAGTATCAAGAAATTTTATAGAGCGTTATGGCTCTTGGTCTAATCAGATAGATAATTTTTATGAATTAATATCCCCCATGATAACAGATAGAATGTACAATCAGGCGAACAGTTTTATATCAAAGAATCCAAATTTTACCGATAAAAGTAGTTACTATGGAATAACAACAAAACTTATAAATGTAAAAGTTTTAGAATCAAATGATACTTCAGCTACAGTATCTTTACAGTTACAACAAACAGAGTCAAAAAATGGTACAGAAAATACATTTTATAAAAAAGCAGAGTTATCACTCGTTTTTCAAAATAATAAATGGTTAGTTGATTCTGTAACATGGAAGTAATATTATGGCACAAAGAGCCGTCTCAAACCCATTTAAAAAAGTAAAAAATTATACAAAGGCAGCCCTTGGTTTAACTTCTGAATTTTTAGAAGAAACAATGTTAACGGATAAAGAAAGAACCGATTCTGCAGTTTGGAGAAACTTATACGATGAAGAAGAGCATAGTGGAAAAACATTACAAGAATTATCCAATGATGGGAGATCTAGAGATGACGTAACACAACAGTGGGATCAAAATAGATTTCAAAGATCACTAAGAGACGTAGAGGGTGGGAAAAATATTTCCCTGCCATTTATTCCTAAAAAATCCGAGAAAGAACAAGCAAAAAACAATTCATCTTATGTCGGTGATTGGAATAAAAATAAAACTAAAGGTGGTTTGCCCGGGTCCAATAAAAATGAAAATTTATCGCTGAGCAACACCGGAGAATTAAATAGAAAACCACAAAATAAAGAAGAAGAATCGGGCGATGGAAATAAAAAAGCAAATTTAGATAACGATGGGCAATTAAAAAATTTGTCTCCAATAGGAGAAGAAAATAAAAGGAGGAGATTTGCTGAAAGTATGCGTCAAAAAATGAAAGATAGTCAAGCTGGTAAATCCGTAGAAAAAGCTAAAACGAGTATAGTTAATAAAGCTATGATTGCAAAAAAGGGCGTAAGACTGGGAACATTTGCTACTTATAAATTTTGTTGGCAGTATTTGATTCCTAGTTGGGGATTAACATGGTTTTATCTGGCTTTTCATTTTATAGCTAAATATATGTTTGGATCAATATATTTTTGTCATTTTGTTTCAATAACAAATCCAAGTCTTGCGATAAAACAAATAACGGATGGGAAAGATAAAATGGATTTTGGTTCAATGATAGCATTTGTTGTAGTCGGTACTCTTATAATAATCATACTTTTAGCATTATTTATTCCATTCTTTTTGATAGTTTATATAATCGCGGAACCACTAGACGCAGTATTAACCTTTTTAAAGTTGTTCTGGGGACTTTTAAAAGAGTTGATGTCTTTTGTAAAAGGTATACTTGGGGGTGTTGTGAAGCTTTTGGGATGGTTTTTTAAACTTTTTTAAGTCAATATTTAATTAAAATAATATTATAAAATGCTAGAAAAAACAAAAAAAATAATTTCCATAATTTTATTCCTAATTGTAAGTATTGGGCTTGCTTTTTCAATTTATTTTGTATTTTTTGGAAAAAAACAAGAACCAATTCCAACAATAGTAGAGGAACAACCAATAACAGGAGTAGAATTTCCTATTGCGGGAGAAGGTGGTGCACAAATAGTGGAACCGGGTGGTGGTACAACTGATGAACAAATTGTTACCACAGAAAAAGAAATTGAAGGGGTTGCTCAGGATGAAATTATTGTTAATTCAAAACAACTTGTTGATAGAAATATTTCTAATGTGAGTGATTATAGTTCTATAAATGACGGAATTGTTTATTACGATAATTTTAGTCAATCTTTTTATAAAATCACAGAAGAGGGTAAAATTTCTAAATTATCAGATAGAAAATTTTATTCTGTTAAAAATTCAATTTTTTCCCCTACAAAAAATGAGGCTATTTTAGAATATCCAGATAATACAAAAATGCTATATGATTTTAATAAAGATGAATTTATAGCAAAATTTCCTAAAGAAGCACAAGATTTTGCTTTTTCTGATCAAGGAGATAAATTATCTTATAAATGGATAGATTATTATGAAGATCATAACTATTTGGTGACATCTAATCCAGACGCAAGTAATTTTAAATTTATTGTGCCAATAGCAGATCAGGCAAAAAATATTCAAAATATATGGAGTCCAGATGGAGAAGTTATGGCAACATTTAGAAAACAAGAAGATCTGGAAAGACAATATATTTATTTTATCAATGAAAATAATAAAAATTTAAGAGCACTACTTGTTGATGGATTTAATTTTCAGGGAATGTGGAATACTAAAGGAGATAAATTATTATATAATGTGACAGAACCAAGAATAGATTATAATCCGGTTTTATGGGTTGCAAATGGACAAGGGGATGGTTTAGGATATGGAAAGGCTTCCCTTGGAATAAATACATGGGTAGATAAATGTTCGTTTAGTAATATTGATTCAAATGTTGTCTATTGTGCTGTACCAGACTCTCTACCAAGAGGATCGGGGATAAATTCTTCTATTGCAAGCAATGCTGTTTATTCAATTTATAAAATAAATATAGGGAATGGAAATCAAGAACTTATTGCTCAACCAATTGTAAATAATAGTAGAGTCTCAATTGATAAAATATATATAAGCAAAAACGATTCTCAGATTTTTTATGTAGAACAGGGTAGCGGTTATTTATACAGCATTAATTTAAAATAAATTTTAAAATATTTAAATTTTAACAAAAATGACAAAACATGAGAAAATTCTCCCTATACTAGCAATAATTTTAATTATAATTGGATTAAGTTTTTTATTTTATAATTTTTTTAATTTTTATAAGATTATAAAAATTAAAAATGAAAAACAGGTTTTAGAAAGCGAAACTAATGAAAAATATGAAATATCATCTTTTGTAAATGACCCAATAAAAGGTAAAAGAAATGCTCAGATTAGTATTTTTTTATTTGCAGACTATGAAACGAGGGGGACAAAAGATGCTTTAGTAATTATAGATGAAATTTTAAAAAAATATCCAGAGAGTGTAAATTTAGTTTGGAAAGATTTTCCTTTATCTACTAATATTTTTTCAAATAGCTCAGCTTTGGCTGCTAGGTGCGCTTTAGAGCAAAATAAATTTTGGGAATATAATAATGAATTATTAAATATAACAGAAAATTTTTCTCTTGATGTGTATAGGGGTATCGCAGAAAAATTAAAATTAGATTCAACTAAATTTTTAAATTGTTATAATTCAAAAAAATATATACAAGATATTAATACTAATTTAGTAGAGGCATATGTTTTAAAGATAAAAGAAATTCCAAGTATTTTTATAAATCAACAGAAATTTGAAGGAGCGATAACTCAAGAAAATTTAGAAAACATAATCCAATCAATGATTAAATAAAAATGATCAGCAAAAAAAAACAATTATTTATTTTTAATTTAATATTTATATTATTTTTTTTATATAGTTCAACTATATCAGCATTTGCCCAGACTCAAACTTATACAATTACAATAAATTGTTCTGGTTTAGAACCAATTATATTGTCTTCAGAGGGAACTGAAAGCGGTTTTGATCAATTGTCAAATAATGTGCAAATTGATTTATTAAAGTGGCTTAAAGAAGGAGTTACAGAAGGGGAGTTTCTAGATGAAACACATCGAAATTTAATATTATTAATGTTAAAAGACAAATATGAATTATCCTGTACCATACCAAATAATCAGACTAATATAATAGGAGGTGTAGACGAGACCCCCGCAAAATCTACTCCACTTAAATTTACGCCAGAAGTTGGTATTCCTGGATTTATAGGAGAAAAAGATGTAGAAGACGGATTTTTATTGGGAAATTTTCTTGTTGCTTTGTATAAATATTTAATTAGTTTATCTGGGGCAGTTGTTGTAATAATATTAATCTTAGGTGGTTCTGAGTGGGTTTTTGCTGGGGGAGATAGGGGAAAAATTTCAAAAGCAAAAGAAAGAATAAAAAACGCTTTTATAGGCATGACACTTGTTTCATGTTCATATTTAATTTTATATACAATAAATCCAGCAATGTTAAATATTGTACCTATAAAGGTTGGTTATATTGAACCAATTTTGGTTGAGGATACTACAGTAGATATGGGTAGTATGTCCGTTGTTCCTGATGGATATTCATCTGCCGTTGCAACATCAAATGGTATTTGCCCAGCATTTATAACTCTCGATTTGCATGGTAGTGGTAGAAGTAATTCTGGTACAGATAAGTGTCCAGATATGGGAGTTGTGCCAGGTACATCTTGTCAGGGATCAGAAATAATAGCTATAGCTAGTAAATATATAGGTTGTAAAAATGGTCCTTGTCATTGTGCCTGTTTTGCAAGTAGCGTATTAAGGGCAGCTGGATGTGGCCTTCCAAAAACTGTAACCACGGCTTGGTGTAGAAATGCAGCTGGGGGTAAACCAGAGTGGCAAAATTGTACTCCATCTTTCAATTTAGGTCTTATGAATATGCTACTGAAGCTTGGTTGGAAAATCTATCCCGTTGGTAGTATACAAGCAGAAGCAGGAGATATTGTTATGGATAAAGGTCATGTTGAAATTGTTTATGATTCATCTGGAAGATCTATAGGTTCAGCCGGTCGTAATTACAGGAACGCCACTGGTGGTTATTGGCATTGGGGAGCAAAAAATTATGCCGGATGTAGTAGTATGCATGGAATTGGCGTTGGTTCTTCAAATTGGGACGAGACTCCAAAAGTTATTATGCGCAATCCAAAAAATTGAATTAATTAATTAAATTAGGATTTACTCATTTAATTTAGTAATAATTGTGTATTCAGATGAAAATAGTCTATTCATGTTCAAAATGTGGAGCACAATTTCCAAAATGGAATGGAAAGTGTCTTGATTGTGGTGCTTGGGGAACACTAGACAAAGAAACTTTTATAGAAGATGAAAGAAAAAGTAAAACTGAAGATTTAAAAGATGTAAAAGTTGATTTTATAGATTTATCAAAAATAAAAAATGAAGAATTTAAAAAAATAAAAACAGGATTAATTTATTTTGATAAAGTTATCGGCGGGGGACTTGTTTCATCGTCATTAATTCTACTTGGTGGAGAACCAGGAATCGGAAAATCAACCATAATTTCTCAGATTATAAATAAAAATTTAAATACTCTTTATGTTTCAGGAGAAGAAAATGCAAATTCAGTGAAATCCCGCTTTGATAGATTAGAAATAGACATTAAATCAGTAAAATTTTTAGCAGAAAACAACATTGAAACAATTTTAGCTGGGGTTATAAAAATTAAACCAGATTTTTTAATTATTGATTCAATTCAGACACTTTATACTGCTGAAGTTGAAGGTGATCCAGGTGGGGTTGCACAGGTGCGCGCTTGTACAGTAAAAATTATGGAGCTTTCTAGAAAATTTAATATTGCAACTCTTATTGTTAGTCATGTAAATAAGTCAGGGGACTTAGCTGGGCCTAAGACAATGGAACATTTAGTCGATTGTGTTTTAAATCTTGAGGGCGATAGATTACATAGATTTAGAATTTTAAAATGTATTAAAAATAGATTTGGTTCAACTGATGAGGCAGCAATACTCGAGATGACAAAATCAGGATTTAAAGAAGTAATAAATCCATCAAAAATTTATTTATCATCGCTTAGTCCGGATAATAGTGGCACTGCAATCACTTCTATTATAGAAGGAAATCAAGTTTTGATGTTAGAACTTCAAGCATTAGTTTCAAAAACTAATTTTGGTTATCCAAAGCGTACAGCAAGTGGCTATGATCAAAAAAGATTAGAATTACTTATTGCAGTACTTCAATCAAAATTAGATTTGAAATTAAATATGTATGATGTTTATATAAATTTAACTGGAGGATTCAAGGTTTCTGACCGTGCGCTTGATTTAGCAGTTGCAATGGCAATTTACTCATCTTATGAAAATAAAAAAATAATAAATAGTTCAGTATTTTTTGGTGAAGTTGGGCTTAGTGGAGAAATAAGACAAATTCCAAAAACAAAAGAAAGAATAAAAGAAGCGGTAAATTTAGGGTTTAAAAATATAGTTATTCCAAGTTTTGAAAAACAAATTGAAGTAAAAGGAGTAAATTTAAATTGTATAAAAGATATAAAAGAACTTAAACAATTTTTAGTTTAATATTTTTCATTTCAAAATAATTTTATGAAAACAATAGGTATTATAGGTGGAATGAGTTGGAAATCATCTCTTGAATACTATAAACTTATAAATGAGCTAGTGCATAAAAAACTTGGTGGATGGCACAGTGCTAAAATTATCATGTATTCAGTAGATTTTGATGAAATTGACTTGGAACACAAAACAAAGAAATGGAAAAAATCAGATGAAATATTATTTGATGCGGCTAAATCATTAGAAAAATCAGGGGCAGATTATATTATTATAGGAGCAAATACTGCACATATATTAGCAGATAAGATTCAAGAAAAAATAAAAATTCCTATTTTGCATATAGTAGATTCAACTGCAGAAAGAATTAAATCCAAAAAGATTAATGTAGTTGGATTATTGGGGACAAAGTTAACTATGCAAGATAAATTTTATAAGGGAAGATTAGAAGAAAAATATAATATTAAAGTAATTGTTCCTGAGAAAATAGATCAAGAAAAAATTAATCTTGAAATTAATAATATAATTTTAGGAAAAAATAATCAGCGTGCAAAAAAAGAAATCATATCAATAATAAATAAATTAAAAGAGAAAGGTGCTAAAGCAATAATTTTAGGTTGTACAGAGCTTCCACTGATAATAAAACAATCTGATGTTAAGATTCCATTGTTTGATACAATGAAAATTCACGTTGAGAAAGCGGTTTCATTTTGTCTTAAAAAATAAATTATTCCAAATGAATATCAGAAGAAAGAGTTTCAACCTCTTTTTTTATTTCAGGGAATTTTTCAACACCTCTTTCAAAAATATATTGAGCCCAGATATTACATTTTTTAATTAATTCTAGATCTGATAAATCTGCAATTTTTATGCCAGACATAAATCCAGATTGTTTTATTCCATATAAATCTCCACTTCCACGAAATTTTAAATCAAATTCTGCGAGCTCAAATCCATCATCAGTTTTTGTTAGAATTTCTAATCTATTTTTTGATTTTTCGGAATTTGATTCAGAAAACAAAAAGCAATATGATTGGTACTTGTCGCGACCAACTCTTCCACGAAATTGGTGTAGCGATGCAAGTCCAAATCTATCAGCACCTTCAATCATCATTATAGTTGCATTTGGAAAATCAATTCCAACTTCTATTACAGAAGTAGAAACTAAAATTTTTGTAATGTTATCAGAGAAATTTTTAAGAATTTTTTGTTTTTCGTTTTCTTTCATTTTTCCATGTAAATATTCTATTTGTAAATTTGGAAAAATATCATTATTTAACTTTTCATATTCGCTCATGACAGATTTTACACCTAATTTATCAGATTCGTTTATAAGCGGGCACACAACAAAAACTTGCTTCCCGGCTTGAATTTGATTGTAAATAAATTCATAAGCCTTAGGTCTATTTTGTTGAGATACAAATTTTGTAATAATCTTTTTTCTCCCTATTGGTTTTTGCAAAATTCTAGAAATATCCAAATCTCCATAAATTGTAAGAGCAAGAGATCTCGGAATTGGAGTCGCGGTCATTGATAGAAAATGTGGGCTTATTTGTGACTTTTTTGTTAATTCTTGTCGCTGTTTCACTCCGAATCTGTGTTGTTCATCTATAATAATAAAACCAATATTTTTAAACTCAACATCTTGTTGAATTAAAGAATGGGTCCCAATTATAAAATCAGAATTTTTTACATATTTGGAAACTTCATTTTTTGTTAATTTTTGAGCAATTTCTTTCTTGCCATTAAATAATAATCTATCGGAATTTGTAAAAAGTAAAATATTTATATTGTAATCTTTGAAAAATTTAATAGCATTATCAAAATGTTGTTTTGCTAAAATCTGAGTAGGGGACATGAGTATTGTCTGGTATTTATTTAAAATGACATTATAAGCACAAATAAAAGATACAATTGTTTTTCCGCTTCCAACATCTCCTTCAAGAAGTCGATTCATTGGAATATTATTATTTATATCTTTTAAAATTTGCCAAGTTGCTCTTCTTTGATCTTCTGTAAGTTCAAATGGAATCTTTTTAACAAAATCAACAATTTGTTTTTCTTTGAAATTAATTTGTGGAGCAGAAAGTTCAATATTTTGTTTTTTAATAAATTTTGACAAGCACGATAGTAAAAATATTTCATCAAATGATAATCTTTTTTTGGCAAATTCTAGTTTTTCGTAATTATCAGGAAAATGAATTTGTTTTAGAGATTCTTTAATTCCAATTAATTTTTCTTTTTCAATAATTTCACTTGGTAATTTTTCTTGTAATTCATTTATACAATTTAGGGATTGTTTTATTATGTATCGTAGTTGTTTTTGTGATAAATGTTCTGTTGTGGGGTATATTGGAATAATTCTTGCAGTGTGTGATGTGTCTTTATCTGTTTTTTCATAATTTGGATTAATGATAGAAAATCCTAAAAGTGATTTTTTTACAACACCTGATACAAATATTTCATCTCCAATTTGCAATGTGTTTTTAATATATGGTTGGTTAAACCAAACTATTTGGATTTGTCCTGAGTTATCTTCTAAAAGCATTTCGGTTATATTCATTCTTTTTCTTGGAGATCTTTTGTTGTTTAGTAATATTATTTTACCTTTTATAGTTGCTGATTCTTCATTTATAAGTTCACTAATTTGTTTTAAATGTGAAAAATCTTCATATCTAAATGGATAATAAAAAATAGCATCATTTATAGTGTTTAGTCCTATTTTTTGAAGTTTTTTATATATTTTTGGCCCTATGCCATAGATTTTATCAAGTGTTGTAAAAAGATTCATAGTTTTCTATTTTTATGATATAATTATACCATAATTAGATAATAAGAAGAGATAAAATGTTTTTTCAAAAAACAAATAAATTTTTTTTATTCGCATTTTTAGTTCTAGGATTTTTTTTGTTACCTAGTATATCTAAAGCCTCAATTCCTTGGACTCAATATGTTGGTAATCCAGTTTTGAGTCAAACAAATGATAGTGGTTTTTCTTCTGTTGTAAAAGATGGGTCTTTGTATCACATGTATTATGGCTATAGTGGAGTTAATCACGCCACCTCGACAGATGGAATAAATTGGAATGTTGATTTAAATAACCCAATATTTTCCGGAGGAACAGTACCAATGGTTTGGAAAGAGGATTCAACATGGTATATGCTTTTTAGATATTTAGATGGAGACTTAAATTCTGTTGGCCTCGCTACATCAACAGATGGAATAATTTGGAATGAATATAATTTAAATCCCGTATTAGAAGAAACTTCTGGTTGGTCTGGCGGGGTAGAAGCCTGGGGAATAATGAAGGTAGAATCCACTTATTATATGTTTTATAGTGACTGGGATAGTTCAAACAGAAAAATTGGATTAGCAACTTCTACGGATCTTATAAATTGGACCAAGGATTCAAATAATCCAATATTTTCTGGTGGTAGATTTTGTCCATTTCCTTTTAAATATGGTGATTACTATTATCTTATTGTTCCTCACTATACATCTGGTACGGATTACTCAGAATTAGAATTGTACAGAGATACTAATCCAACTTTTTATGAAGATAGTAGGGATTATATGGGGGTTGTTATGAGTCCGGGTATAAATGGAGAGTGGAATGATATAGATCAAGACACCGCTTTTGTATTAACTGATGATATTGGAAGAGATAGTTTTGAGATAACAAATAATCAATTGTGGGTTTATTTTGCCGGTGCGCCAACAAACTCCCCAACAACATGGTATACAGGATTGATAATAGAGCCAAATATACAAAATGCATTACCACAAGAAACTGGACCTACGTGGTCTGTTGTTGGTTCTAAGGGCATGTCTTATGGAGTTGTATATAATACAACTATAGATATAGATAGTAATAATATGCCATATGTTGCTTACCAGGATTGGGATAAAAGTGGGAAAGCAACAGTAAAAAAATATAGTGGATCTTCATGGGAAACAATAGGAATGGAGGGTTTTGCAGGAAATGCAGCTAATTCAACGCAGGTTTTTTTACACAATGATAATCCATATTTAATATATAGAGATAGTTTAGCAAATGGAGCAAAGACTACATTGATGAGATATACAGATTCTGCTGGTTGGTATGCGGCTGGAACTTCTGCATTTTCAGATGCAAGAGCTATATATCCAAGTTTATATGTTTATGATAATGGAACGGCAACAGGTACTCCATATGTAGGATACTTTAATACTTCTGATGGTACAAATGGAAAGATAATAGTAAAGAAATTAGAAAATGAAACATGGCAGACAGTTGGTACGGAGGTGACTTCTAATACGGCGACATATTCGTATGTATCTTTAGTTGTTGATAGCTTGGGTGTTCCTCATATTGCATTTTATGATGGTTATAATTCTAAAAAAGCAACTGTTATGAAATATAATGGATCTTCTTGGGTAAATGTTGGAAGTGCGGGTTTTTCTTCTGGTCAAGCAGATTATGTTTCTTTGGCCATTGATAGTAATAATATTCCATATGTGGCATTT
>Ga0116177_10001127_pt1 | contig 19905 bp, 20 predicted proteins | sample AD_STIC10_MetaG_FD_89750 | JGI IMG/M metagenome (GOLD analysis project Ga0116177, IMG submission 89750) | Active sludge microbial communities of municipal wastewater-treating anaerobic digesters from USA - AD_STIC10_MetaG | ecosystem: Engineered > Bioreactor > Anaerobic > Digestate | place: USA... | reverse complement strand
TTCGGCGAATACCGCGGCCCCACCGGCGTCGCCGTCATCATCCAGACCGATGGCGAGGAAGATCTCGAGAAGGTCAAAGGCGAAGTCGAACGCGTCTCGAAAAAGCTCGGCCGCACGCTCACCTATGTCGTCGGCAAGCCCGGCCTCGACGGCCACTCCAACGGCTCCGAACAGATCGCCGCCCGCGCCCGTCAGGCCGGCATGAACGTCATCTACGAAGGCATCCGCTTCACGCCCGAAGAGATCGTCCAGCAAGCGATCGACTCAAAGGCTCACGTTGTCGGCCTGTCGATCCTCTCCGGCTCGCACCTCGATCTGGTGAAAGACACCCTCGGCGTCCTGCGCGCGAAAGGCCTCAATATTCCCGTCGTCGTCGGCGGTATCATTCCTGAGGCTGACGCGTTGGCGCTGAAACAGATGGGCGTCCGCCGCGTCTACACGCCGAAGGACTACAAGATCACGCAGATCATGGGCGACGTGGTGAAGGTTGTCGAAGAAACGCTGACGGCTGCGGAGTAGGGCAGCAGCCCTACTTTGTTGTGGGCTTTGCGGCTTTCTTCGCCTTCGCTGGAGTGTTGCCCGCGTTGAACGCCACGGCGCTCTTCACGAGCGCCTTCAGGGCTTTCTCGCTGACCTTGTCATCCTTGCGGAAGTCGATCGCGCGCCTTGTGTCGCCGCCAAAGCCTGCGTTGAACAGGCCCGCCGGATCCTCTAGTTTTGCGCCGTGTGCAAAGGTCAGCTTCACATAGTCCTTGTACGTCTCACCCGTGCAGATGATGCCGCCCAGTTCCCACACCGGCACGCCCTGCATGTTGTTCGACGCCTTGCGCCACTTCACGACTTCCACGATTCCCGGATCGGCCGACTTGATCGCCGCCCGCGCCCGCTCAAGCGTATGGGCGCGCCATGCCCCATCATCGCTCATTGCTTTCGCAGCGCTTTTCTTCGCCGGTGTCTTGGCCATCGTTTCCCCCTCTAGAGTTTTTCGCCCGGCAGTTTGCTCGCCTGCTTCACCCAGTCGGCAAACTGCGCTTCATCGAATGCGCCTTCATAGACATTCAGATAGCGCACATTCTTCTGCTTCGATTCATCCGGCGGCATCGGCTTCATCTGCGCGCCCTTGAAGAACGTAACCTTTATGTATTTCGCGAAGACATGGAACGACACGAACCACGTCCCGTCGCCCACGCCATAGAATGGCGAATTCCACTTCACCGCCTTGGCTGCCTTCGGCACGGCGCGCGCGATGATCTTGTCCATGCGCTTGCCGATATCACTCTGCCATCCCGGCATCGCCGCGATATAGGCCTGCACAGGCGCATCGCCGTCGCCCTTGGCGATTTGCGGATTCCCGCCGGACAAACGTACAATACCGTCCGCCCCCGGCTTCAGCGGTTTTCGCTTTGCGGCAGCCTTCTTCGCAGACGTTTTCGCTGGCGACTTCCCCATGGTCGTTAGTTCCGCTCAGCCTTCACTCGCCACCACCTGATCGAGCTTGTCGAAGAACTGCTTCCAGCCGGCATGGGCGCCGCCGAGCGCCTGCTTCTGCGTGGGACGGAAGCCAGACTGTTCCATGCGCAGGTGAGTGCCCTTGCTTGTCGGCGTCAACGTGAACGTCACCACGCTTTTCAGATCGTAAGCGGCGTCGTCGTGCTTGAAGTCCCAGGTGTAGGAAAGCGTCCGGTTTTGCTCGACGGCGAGGACTTCACAATCCAGTACGCCGCCCCAGTCACCGCGAAGATTGAAGCGATGGCCCACATCCGGCTTGAAGTCATTCTTCATCAGCCACTCTTCCATCAGGTGAGGCTGTGTCAGTGCGCGCCACAGCTTTTCCGGCGGATAGGCGATCTCGCGTTCGACAACGACAGACCGGGTTTCGGTTGCAGCATCGGTCATTGGTCCATCCTTTTCAGAAGGTCTTCGAGGTGATCGAACTTTGTTTCCCAGTAGCCTGCCATCTGGCTGGTCCAGTCGATCAGCGGCGCGAGAGCGCCAAGCTGCGCGCTGTAATGCGTTTGCCGCCCATCGGGACGATCTCGCACCAGCCCGGCCTGTTTCAATATGCCCAGATGCTTTGAGACCACGGGCTGCGAGACCCCGGCTCTGGCCGTCAGAGCTCCGACTGTTTTCTCGCCTTCACGACACAGCCGCTCGAAGATGGCGCGTCGCGTTGGATCGGCGAGCGTCCTGAAGAGCGTATCGTGAGCTTTCGACATCGGAACTCATACCTCGCCAGCTATATATTGACGTATAGCTATATGGCTATGCGTCGGTCAAGCAGCATTGATTGACTTTTTGCCTCTCTCACATCACAAGACGACGCGCCCGAAGGAGACCATGGACATGAAGCTCTAGAAACCTCGCCCGCATCTCGCGTCGTTTCCCACTGAGCCTTCGGTGTTCTCATGTCTGCCCCCAGCAAGCCCTCATTCATCACGTTTGATCGCGTATCGGCCTCAACGCCCGAAGGCCGAGCGCTGTTTGAAAGCCTCACCCTCGCTATCGGCGCGGAGCGCGTCGGACTCGTCGGGCGCAATGGTTCTGGCAAGTCCACACTGCTGCGCCTCGTCGCGGGGCAGAGCGAGCCCTCGTCCGGGACGATCTCTGTGTCCGGCCGCGTCGGTGAACTGGCCCAGAGCTGGCCTGACGACACCATCTCCCTGGCCGAGGCTCTTGGCGTAACGGCGGGTCTTGCGCGTCTTGCTCGGCTTGAGGCCGGACACGGCAGCGAAGAGGACATGGCGGAAGCTGACTGGACACTCGAACATCGCATCGCCGAAACGCTCGCGAATGTGGATCTGCCGGAGCGCGACCTCACCCGCACCATCAAGGGCTTCAGCGGCGGCGAGCGCACGCGTATCGCAGTTGCGCGCCTGTGGCTTGAGGCGCCCGATATCCTTCTGCTCGACGAGCCGACCAACAATCTAGATGATGCGGGCAGGGCGGCGATCCTCGCTCTGATCGACGCATGGCGCGGCGCTGCCCTTGTCGCCAGCCACGATCGCGACCTGCTGGAGCATGTCGACCGCATCGTCGAGCTGACACCCGTGGGCGTCACCGTTTTCGGCGGCGGCTGGTCGGCGTTTTCTACGGCGCGTGAAGCGCGTCGCGCAGCGGCGACGGATGCGCTCGACAAGGCCGAAGGCGACCTGCGCCGCGTGAAGGATCAGGTGCAGCTGCAGCGCGAGATGAAGCAACGCAAGGATGCTGCCGGCAAGGCCGGGCGCTTCGCTGCCGGGCAGAGCAAGATGATGCTCGATTTCAAGCAGGACCGGGCCGAAGCCTCGCAAGGCGCAGCCAATCGCCTCGCCGATCGCCAGCTCTCTGAAGCGAACGACGCGCTCGACAAGGCCAAGGCGAAGTTTGAAATTCTCGTGCCGCTCAACGTCGTTGCGCCCAGCGTTGGTCTGCCGTCCCAGAAGGTCGTGCTCGCATTCGAGGACGTGACGGCCGAAGCTGGCGGCCGCACGCTGTTCGGTCCACTCAACTTCAAGGTCGTGGGGCCCGAACGCATCCACATCGCGGGCCGGAACGGTTCAGGCAAATCCACGCTGCTGCGCTTGATCACCGGCGATCGCCCGCCCGCAGCGGGGAACATTCGCCGCCTCGATGGCCGCATCGCCATGCTGGACCAGCACGCCGACACGCTCGATCCCGCGCTCACTCTGTTGGAGAACATGCGGATCGCCAACCCGGAGCTGGATGACAACGCCGCCTATGCCGGGCTCGCCCGTTTCGCCTTCCGCAACAAGAAGGCGCATCAGGTCGTCGCAACGCTGTCCGGCGGAGAGCGCCTGCGGGCTGCGATGGCCTGCCTGCTCGCTGCGAGCGAGCCGCCGCAGCTCCTGCTGCTCGATGAACCGACCAACCACCTCGACATCGACTCCATCGAAGTCATCGAGGAGGCGATGCGCAGTTATGATGGTGCGCTGATGGTCGTCAGCCACGACCCGGCTTTCGTCGCCAATGTCGGCTGCGCGCGCGAGATCAGGCTTTAACGCCGCCCAGCTTGCAGATGTGCTTCCACTCTGTATCCGTCACGGGCTGCACGGACAGGCGCGAATTGTTGATCAGCACCATGTCCTTCAGCGCAGGATCAATCTTGGCTTCGGCCAGCGTGAAGGGCTTCTTCAGCGGCTCAAGTGCGCGAATATCCGGCGACACCCACGGCCCGCTTTCGGCTGTTGGATCCGGGTAGGCCGTCTTCACGACCTCGGCGATTCCCACCACGGCCTTGTCGGCGTTCGAGTGGTAATAGAACACGCGCTCGCCCGGCTTCATGGCCATCAGGTGAAGCTTCGCGCCGTGGTTTCGCACGCCTGTCCACGGTGTGCCTTTCTTTCCCGCTTTGACGAGATCGTCCCACGAGAAGACGTCCGGCTCTGATTTCACCAGCCAGTAGGCCATGCATATCTCCAAGCTCGCAGCGGAGTCATAGCGCATGCGAAGGGCAGGGCTAGAGGCGTCGCGCTAGTGCTGGACGTCCTTGCCGTCCAGCCGCCGCGCATTGCGCAGGGTGGGGAATGCCCACGCCCAGATGCCGGCAACCGCTATTGCGCCCACGCCGCCAATGACGACCGCCGGAACAGCGCCGATGGCTGCGGGCCCGATTGCATGGGCCATCGTGCCCGCGCGGAATTCCCCCAGCTCGTTCGAAGCGGAGACGAACACGGAGTTCACCGCGTTCACGCGCCCGCGTACATCATCCGGCGTCCATAGCTGCAGCAGGGTTTCGCGCACGACGACGCTCACCATGTCTGCTGCGCCGAGGCAGATCAGCGCCGTGATCGACAGCCAGGCCGTCGTCGACAGGCCGAACACGACAGTGAAGATCCCGAACAGCGCCACGCAGATGAACATGATACGGCCAGCGTGATCCTTGATCGGGAAGACCGCGATCACCGCCGCCATGGCGATGGCGCCGATGCCCGGCGCCGCCCGCAGCCAGCCGAGCCCTTCCGGTCCCAGTTTCAGGATGTCCTCGGCATAGATCGGTAATAGCGCGATCACCCCGCCCATCAGCACGGCGAACAGGTCCAGCGAGATCGCGCCGAGAATGATCTTCTGCTTCCAGATGAAGCGGAAGCCTTCGAGCATGTTCGACAGGGTGGGGCGCTCGCGCGGCGGCGATGGCGGTGGTTTCGGGATCGCAAAGACCAGCGCAGCGCCCAGGATCATGAAGATGCAGGCGATGGTGTAGGCAATCTCCGGCCCATGGCCATCGAAGATCCCGGCGATCTGCGGTTGGCCCATGTCCGCCAGCCAGTTCGTGAAGGGCCGCTCGCCCAGTCCAAGCAAGAGACCGCCAGCCGCCGGTCCGCCAATCGTTGCGGCCTGCCAGGCGGAAGAGTTCCACGTCACGGCGTTGGCGAAATCCTTGTTGGGCACCAGCGAGACAACCAGCGAGGACGACGCCGGCCCGAGGAAGGCGCGCGCCACCCCGAACACCACAAGGATGCTCAGCATCAGAACGGCGGTGATCATTCCAAGGCCGGTAAAGATCGCCATTGCCGCGGCGCACGCCCCGGCAAGGATGATCGACAGGCCCATGATCATCCTGCGGCCGAATTGATCCGCAGCCGTACCGGTCACCAGCACCAGCAAAGCCAGTGGGAGGAACTGAACCAGTCCGACCAGTCCGGTGTAGAGGGCGGATTTCGTGATCGTATAGATGTGCCAGATCACCGCCACGGACAGGATCTGCGCCCCAAATGTCGTGAACACCCGCGCCAGGAAATAAAGCACGAAGGAGCCGTGCCTGAAGGCGGCGAACCTTCCCGGCTCGTGCCCCTCGGGGGCGCCTTCGGCGGCTGAGTCTGTCATGCGAAAACGGGGAAGAGCAGGGGAGACATCATGGCTGTTCGCGCCCATAGGCGGCGCCCGAAACGGTCTGGCAAGAGGCTGGTTCAAAGTTGGGAAGCAATTCCATGTGGAACGCTCCGTGCCGATTTTTTATCGTGTAACCACATCATTTGGTTACCCGCAGATGCTGACGAACCTGCAAATCGTACGCATCGGCTCTGCCCGGAATGCGTGCGATACGCACCGTTCCATCTGACGCAGCTATTATTGGCAGACGGCTATTGCGTTAGCGAATTCGAAACGCGAGACAGGGTACGGGGAGCTAATACTACGCGCGCGAATCGTCTGACGCGATTGGAGCCCCATCGCCATGTTCGGCAAACTCTTCAGTCTCATGTCGACGGACATGGCGATTGACCTCGGGACAGCGAACACGCTGGTCTATGTGAAGGGTCACGGCGTTCAGCTCGATGAACCCTCGGTCGTTGCCTACGTGAACCAGAATGGCCGGAAGGTCGTTCACGCGGTCGGCAAGGAAGCCAAGATGATGCTTGGCAAGACCCCGATCTACATGGAAGCCGTCCGCCCGATGCGGGATGGCGTGATCGCCGACTTCGAAGTCGCCGAGGAAATGATCAAGCGCTTCATCCAGAAAGTGCAGGTCCGCCGCTCCTTCATCGCGCCCGTTATCATCATCTGCGTGCCCGCTGGCGCGACCCCGGTCGAACGCCGCGCCATCCACCAGTCAGCGCAGATGGCTGGCGCCCGGGCGGTCCATCTTATTTATGAGCCTATGGCGGCAGCCATAGGAGCTGGCCTGCCGATCGATGAACCGTCGGGTTCGATGGTGGTTGATATCGGTGGCGGAACGACCGAAGTCGCCGTGCTGTCGCTGGGCGGTCTCGTTTATTCCCGTTCGGTACGCGTTGGCGGCGACAAGATGGACGACGCCATCGTCAATTACCTGCGCCGCGAAGAGAACCTGCTGATCGGCGAGGCTTCGGCCGAGCGTATCAAGAAAGAGATCGGCACCGCGAAAGCGCCGGAGAACGGCAAGGGCATGTCGCTCGACATCCGCGGCCGCGACCTGATGAACGGCGTTCCCAAGGAAATCGAGATCACCGAAGCCATGGTCGCCAAGGCCCTGGCCGAGCCGGTCCAGCAGATCGTTGATTCGGTCAAAACCGCCCTCGAAGCCATGCCGCCCGAACTGGCTGCCGACATCGTGGACAAGGGTATTGTGCTCACCGGCGGCGGTGCGCTGCTGCGGAATCTTGACGTTGTCCTGCGTGAGCGTACCGGATTGCCGGTGACGGTGGCGGAGGATCCGCTTAAGTGCGTCGTGCTCGGGTCGGGCAAGGTGCTCGAGAACCTCGACAAGATGAAGGGCGTGCTCGCGCCGGAGGTCTAGGCCTCCGCGTCTGAGGCGCCCGGCGGAACAGCCCGCAAGGAGCCACAATGGCCTGGTACGGTCGCAGACGATCAGGGGAGCCGCGTGTTGGAGCGCGCGCTGTCGTCGTCGGCCTTGGCATCTCCATGGTTGGCGTTCTGGCGATCCAGACCTCGACTGCGGTGCGTGGCGGTATCGACGCCTCCCGCGAGTCCATGGACGGCGTCGCCGCCAACCTCGCCAGCTTCTCCTCAGGCATCACCGGCTGGTCGTTCGGCTTTGGCCGCAACGCCGAGGATGAAGCCAAGATCGTCGAACTCGAAGCCCGCGTACGCGACCTGCAACGCTGGAAAGACCTTGCCGAGACCATGGCGCTCCGCATGGAACGCTACGAGAAGCTGCTCGACCTTGTTGGCGAAACGCAGGGCCAGTCGGTTACGGCCCGCGTCGTTGCCGAAGAAAACGGCCCGTTCGCGGCCACGCGCATCGCCAATGCCGGCGGCGCCAATGGCGTGCGCGAGGGCTTTGCCGTCGTGAATGAAAACGGCCTTGTCGGGCGCGTCATCCGGGTCGGCGAATACACATCCCGCATTCTGCTGCTGACCGACTTCTCCAGTCGCATCCCCGTAATGGGTACATTGTCGGGTGACCGCGCCCTGCTGGTTGGCGACAGCGGTTCTGGCGCCCAACTGCTCGAACCGGAAACGCCGGACAAGATTGTAGCCGGCGAAATCTGGGTCACATCCGGCGATGACGGCAAGCTCCCTCTCGGCATTCGTGTCGGCACGGCCCGCAAGGATGGCGCGACGTGGCGCATCGACCTCGCGATGGAAAGCGCGCCTGTCGATTTTGTGCGCCTCGTGCCGCCGCCGGATTTTGCGTCGCCTGAAACAGCGCCCGAACTGGGCGGCGTTGCGCGCAACACCGACGAGTCGTTGAGAACCGTTTCCGCCCCCATCGCTGCGGCGACCACGCCCGCTGTTCCGCCCGCAGCTGGAGCTGCCACGCCGCGTCCCCCGGCCGCCGCGCCTCGGCCCGCCGCGACGCCGCCCGCGCAACCCCCGGCCCAGCAACCTGCCCAGTCCGGCGGGCAGGGAGGCGGTCAGTGACGCTGCCCTGGCGTCTCTGGGTGCTGCTGCTGACCGCGCTCGCCGGTTTGACCTCGGCGTTCGGTCTGCAGGTGGGCATGGCCGGCGCATGGTGGCCGATCGCGGGCCTTTGGCTTGCGGCTGGTCTTGCCTCGTTCGGCCTTTCGGTCTGGGTTGCCGGTTGCCTGATGCTGCTGGGCGTCGCCATGGATTTCATGGGTGAGGCCCCGATCGGCGCGTGGCCGCTTGCCTTGCTCTCCGCCTATGCTGTTGCACTCGTGGCGTGGGATCGTCAGCCGCCGATCCCCGTGATCGGCGCCGAGATCATCGCGCTTGTCGGCGGGTTCATTGCGGCCAGTGTCGCGCTTGGCATTGCGGGAAGCATTGCGGGCCATACGGGTTTTGCGCGCGGACCTTTGATGGCGGATTTCCTGATGACGGGCTTGCTCTATCCGCTGGTCCGTTTTGTTATCGTCCCGGCCAGCATCAGGGTGGCCAGACGATGAGCCGGGCCAAGATATGAGCAGGGATTGGCGAAATCAGTTTCCATCGCGCCGGAACATGTTCCTGGTCGGCGGCGGCGTGCTGTTCACGGGACTGACCATTCGCCTCGCCGAATTGCAGCTTTTTCGTCAGGCCGAATTCGAAACCAAGGCGCGCGAAACCCGCATCCGCCTTGAGCCGGCGCCTCCGCACCGCGGCACGATCTATGACCGCACCGGCCGCGTTCTTGCGGGATCGAAACGGAATTTCTATGTCACGCTGAGGCCTGAGCTTGCGGGCGACCGGGCGCAGATCATCGATGTGATCGACCGCCTGTCGCGCCTTGTGCGGCTCACCGAAAACAAGAAGCGTTCGGTCATCCAGGAAGCGACGACCGGACCGCGTTTCCGAGACATCCTCGTCGCCGACGATCTGACGTGGGAAGAGTTCGCGCAGGTCAATGTGATGTCGCCCGAATTGGGCGGCGTCAGCGCAGAAGTGGGCGAGCTTCGTTCGTATCCGCTGCAGGCAGCCTTCTACCACACGATCGGCTACGTCCAGAAAGCCAACGAGGCCGACATTGCACGCATGTCGGAAATCGAACTCAAGGCTGCACAGGAAAGCATCGAGTCTCCTGCCGGCAAGGCGCGCGCGGCTGCGCTGCGCCGCCTATATCGTCACCCCGCCATGCGTGTCGGCAAGTCCGGTATCGAGGCGTTTGGCGAAGTCGAGCTGAAGGGCGAGCCCGGCAAGATCCGCATGTTGCAGAACGCGGGCGGCCGCGTGATCGACCGTCTGCCCAGCGATGATCTCGCGGGTGATCCCGGCGCCGATGTCGTGCTGAGCATCGACGCTGAACTTCAGAATTATGCCATCTCGCGTTTCGGCGCCGAGGCGGGCAGCGCGGTCGTGATCGACGTGGCGACGGGTGAAGTCGTCTGCATGATGTCGACCCCCGCGCCGGACCCGAACGCGTTCGTCAGCGGCATCGGCTCGACACTGTTCAAGTCGCTTCAGACTGACGAGCGCAATCCGCTCTATCACAAGGCCTATGACGGCGTTTATCCGCCGGGCTCAACATTCAAGATCGTTGTCGCCGCCGCGGCGCTCGAGTCAGGCGCGATGAAACCGGAAGATACCGTCGCGTGCCCGGGCAAGGCCTGGTACTACAATCGCTTTTACAACTGCTGGCGTCCTGAAGGGCACGGTACGGTCAACCTCCACACCGGCATTCAGAAATCGTGCGACTGCTATTTCTATCGGGCGGCTGAACGTACCGGCATTGAGGCGATTGCCGATGTGGCGAAGCGCTTCGGCCTTGGCCATCGCTACGAGCTTGGTCTCACGGGCGGCAAGTCCGGCTCCATTCCGAACGATGCGTGGAAGCGCAAGGTGATCGGCGAGCAATGGTATGCCGGCGACACAATCAGCGCGGGCATCGGGCAGGGCTATGTGACGGCGACGCCGTTCCAGCTAGCCGTCATGTGCGCGCGCATTGCCGGCGGCGACAAGACGCCGGATCCGCACGTTATCATCAGCGGCATGAACACGCCTGACAACACGATCACGCCGATGGGTGAATTCAAGCCGGGCGTGCTCGAAGCCGTCCGCTCGGGCATGTTCGCGGTGACGTCCGAAGGCGGCGGTACGGCTATTCGCTATGGCGCGCTGGACGAGAAGAACGAGCTGCCTGCACCCTACACCGGTGCGCGGATGGCGGGAAAATCTGGGTCGGCCCAGGTGCGCGTCATTCTCGCGTCCGAGCGTAACTCGCGCGGCGAAGCCATCAAGAACGACAAGTTGCCGTGGAAGCTGCGCGACCACGCGCTGTTCGTCGCCTACGCGCCGACTGACAAGCCGCGTTATGCTGTGGCTGTAGTGGTCGAGCACGGCGGCTCCGGCTCCAGCGTCGCGGCGCCGTTCGCGCGCGATATTCTGGCTCACGCCCTCAAATACGATACCGGCGCACGCAAGCCGTTCGTTCCGCAGCAGCGCGAAGTCGCCGGTAGCGAGGCGAAGCCGACATGATCCGCCCGGAGGCGCAGCCGACATGATCCGCAAGGACTCGCTGCTCTACAAGCTTACGCAGCTGCACTGGTTTCTGCTGCTGACGATCATCGCTCTCGCGATGTTCGGCACGCTGGTGCTGTTCTCTGCGGGCTCGAGCGCGCACGACCTTGCGACGGGTCTTCTTCATATCGACGCCAGCTACGCGATTGCTCATGCTTCGCGCTTCCTGTTGATGCTTGGCGTTGCGCTCATTGTTGCGTTGCTGCCGCTGCGGTTGTGGGCGGCTGTTGCCTATCCCGCCTATGTGGTTGGCGTCATCATGCTGGTGATGGTCGATTTCGGCGGCGTCATCGTCAACGGCGCAGAGCGCTGGCTCCAGATCCTGCCGGGCTTCCGCCTGCAACCGTCGGAGTTCATGAAGATCGCGGTGCCGCTCGCGCTGGCGCGATATTATCACCAGTCCTTCTCGGCTGGGCGCAACAGCATCTGGGTCCACATCGTGGCGTTCCTGATGGTCGCGGTTCCCGTGGCGCTCGTGCTGCGCCAGCCTGACCTTGGCACCGCGCTGATGATTCTGGGCACGGGCTGCGCGGTCATCTTCTTTGCGGGTATCAGCCTGCGCGTTGTCGGCGCGATCGTGCTGCTGATCGCGCTGATGGTTCCCGTCGTCTATTTCTTCGCGCTGCACGACTACCAGCGCCAGCGCATCGAAACGATGTTCGATCCCGAAGCCGATCCGCTCGGCGCCGGCTATCAGTTGCAGCAGGGCCTGATCGCGGTCGGGTCGGGCGGTGTCGCCGGCAAGGGCTTCATGGAGGGCGCCCAGAAGGAGCTCGACTATATCCCCGAGCAACACACCGACTTCATCTTCACCATCGTCGCCGAGGAGTTTGGTTTCGTTGGCGCGCTGGTGATGTTGATCGCCTGGGGGGTCGCGCTGATCCAGGGCATGCAGATCGCCGGAAATTCCCGAAGTACCTTCGGGGGTCTCGCTGCGGCAGGCTTCGTGTCGACGCTGTTACTCTACGTGGTGATCAATATCGGTATGGTCATCGGCCTGCTTCCCGTTGTGGGCATTCCATTGCCGCTAATCTCGTATGGCGGCACGGTTATTGTCACAGTTATGATAGGTTTTGGGCTGTTGATGGCTGTACACCTCAACCGCGCGAACGATATGACCCTTCGCGGCATGTTCTGATTCCGGCCTCGCCGCCGGGCGGAAGCCGGGCTGGGACGGACGGAGCAGGGGCCACATGACCATCGCAGGACGCGTCGATCGCAAGAGCGAAACCTGGTCTTCCCGGTTCGGCTTCATCATGGCCGCGGTCGGATCGTCGGTCGGGCTCGGCAATATTTGGCGCTTCACCTACATGACCGGCGAAAATGGCGGCGGCGCGTTCGTCATCGCCTATCTTGTCTGTCTTGCCTTGATCGCATTCCCGCTGCTGGCCGCCGAATACGCGATAGGCCGTCGCTCAGGCCACTCGGCCGTAGAGAGCGTGCAAGCGCTGGCGCGTGCATCCGGCAAGAGCGAGCTGTGGGGCGGCGTCGCCTGGCTAGGCATGCTGTCGGCGTTCTTCATCCTGACCTTCTACTGCGTCGTGTCGGCCTGGTTCATGGCTTACATCCCCTTCGCCGTCTCCGGTGTGTTCGCCAACGATGTCGGCCTTCTGGATCAGTCACGCGAACGCTTCGATGCCGTGACCTCGAAGGAGAACCTTCCGCTCCTGCTGGGCTATCTCGCAATCTTCATCGGCCTCGCCGTCGCCGTTGTCGGTCGTGGCGTGAAGCGCGGGATCGAGCGCGCATCCACGCTGCTGATGCCAATTTTCATTCTCGTGCTGCTGATCCTGCTCGGCTTCGGCATCGCCAACGGCGCGTTCGGCGAGGCGCTGTCTTTCCTCACCCGCGTGCGGGCTGAGGACTTCTCGTTCTCCATGCTGCTTGATGCGCTCGGCCAGTCCTTTTTCGCCACGGGCGTCGGCGCGGCCGTGATGATCACCTACGGCGCCTATCTGAAGGGCGACGCAGATGTCCCGCGTTCCTCCGCCATCGTCGCGCTGTCGGATACGGCCGTGGCGCTGGTCGCTGCTGTGGTCGTGTTCTCGCTGGTTTTCGCCGTCGGCAGCGAGCCCAATGCGGGCTTCAGCCTGCTATTCGTGAACCTTCCCATCGGCCTCGCACAGATGCCGTTCGGTACGGTCATCGGCGGCGCGTTCTTCCTGCTGGCGCTGTTCGCTGCGCTGGCCTCGTCGATCTCGCTGATGGAGGTCGCGGTATCCTGGCTCGACGAGCGTACCGGCGTCACGCGCTGGGGCGCAGCGCTGGGTGTTGGTTTTACGGTGTTCGTGATCGGCGCCGGTTACGTCTATTCGCGCGAATACATCGGCTTCGTCGACTTCGTGGCGTCGTCGCTGCTGATGCCGTTGGGCGGTTTCCTGATCGCGATCTTCGCCGGCTGGGTCATCGAAAAGAAGATGATGCAAGCCGAATTCGGCATGCCATTCTTCCGCGTCTGGCAGCCGATCGTGCGCTGGGTGATCCCGATCGCGATCGGCGTGATCCTGGTTCTCGGCGTCTGGGAAAAGATGCACGAGGCGGGCTTCGGCATGGCGATCGAAAGCGCGCTCACCACGACCGATTGATAGTCCGCTCTAGCCCAGCTTCTCCGCCAGCATGTCGCTGGCCTTGATCAGCTCGGACACTATTCCGGGCTCAAGCGAGGAATGCCCCGCATCCGGCACGATCTTGAGCTGTGCCTTCGGCCAGGCCTTGCTCAACGCCCAGGCGGACGACAGTGGCGTCACCACGTCATAGCGGCCGTGGACGATCACGCCGGGCAGGTCGCCAAACTTCTCGGCCTGGTCCAGCAGCCAGCCATCGGAATCGAAGAAGCCCTTGTTGTGGAAGTAATGGCACTCGATCCGTGCGAAGGCGTCGAGGAAGTCAGCTTCATCGAAGCGGGGCGGGCGCTGTTTGGGTCCCTGGATCGACAGCGTCTCGCCTTCCCAGCGGGCCCATGCAGCCGCGGCTTCGGCGCGGGCGGAGGCATTCTTTCCAGTGAGACGTTTGTAGAACGCCTTGAGCAGGTCATCCCGCTCGGCTTCCGGGATTGGCTGGACGTAGCGGTCGAACGCATCCGGGAAAAGGTTGCTGGCGCCATCCTGATAGAACCAGCGGATCTCGCTCTCCTTGAGCAGGAACACGCCGCGCAGCAGCAGGCCCATCACGTGCTTGCGGTGCATCGCCGTGTAGGCGAGTGCGAGGGTGGAGCCCCACGATCCGCCGAACACGACCCACTTCTTGATGCCGAGGTGTGTCCGCAGCGTCTCAATGTCGCGTACCAGATCCCACGTCGTGTTTTCACGCAGTTCGGAGTGGGGTGTCGAGCGTCCGCAACCACGCTGGTCGAACAGGATGATGCGATAGCGGCGCGGGTCGAAGAACCGGCGCATCTCGGGACTGGAGCCGCCGCCGGGGCCGCCATGCAGCGCAACCACGGGCAAACCATCAGGATGGCCGCTTTCCTCCCAATACAGCTCGTGAAGCGAGCTGACGGCAAGGCGGCCTGTCTTTCGTGGCTCAAGCGAGGGATAGAGCGTGCGGCGGGGTCTGTCTTCGTTCATTGTTGCTTCATCTACCGGGCATCAGTCTAACGTCAAACCAATTCAGCCGGACGCTCGCCTTTTGCAGGCGAGCTGCTTATAACAGACTGACTTGCCACGAACTTTCGGGATTGGGTTCGGTGTTGAGATCTGTAGTTCTTCTTGCGTTCGTCTCTGTAGCCCCTCTGGCAGGCTGCGCGACCGTTTCGGTCTACGAGCCTGTTGCGGCCGAGATTTCCCTCACTGAAGATCAGTCCATGCTGCGCAAGCTGGCGGACGCCTATTGCAAGGACGCCCGTGACAAAGGGCTGGCGACGGGCGAAGCGAGCCTGACGGCGCTGGCCGACATGCTGACAGGCAAGGAATCGAGCGCAGGCTCCTACTGGAAGCGGATTGGCGCAGATCGTTCCGCCCCGGCTTCGGTGGTCAGCCGTGTGCGTTCCGACATGAGCGTTTCGGCTAAGGGTCTTGCCGATCTCGATGTCATGGCGCGGTCGCTCATGGCGTCCAGCAAGCCGACGCGATCGGATGTCTCCGAGTTCGAGCGGGCATTGATCCATGCCCGGCAAGCGCGTGATTCCTATTCCGACGCACTGGCGCAGGTGAACAAGCGGTCCGATCGTGAATACCAGATCACGCTGGAGCTTACCCCGCTCGACGATGTGTTGAGCAAGGCGCGCGACACGGCCGACGAACTCGCCGCGTCCAGAGCCGATGACCTCTCCGCAGGCATCGCCGCGAACTAGGCTGCCTCAATCATTCGTCCTGAATATCGTCGCTGCGCGACAGCTTCGGCGCCGTCGCTGCGGACAGGCCCAGCAGCAGCCAGCCGACGATGAAGGCCACGCCTCCCGCAGGGACAAGGAAGGTCAGGCTGTCGAACGGCGTTGGCGCGCCGGGGATGCCGGCCAGCATGATCTTCCCGATCTGGATGCCTGAGAACATCACGACACTCAGGATGAATGCCCAGCCGCTGGCGAGTTGCAGGCGGCTGCGGAATGGCATGATGGCGGCGACCACGGCCGCCAGCGTGTGAACGAAGCCGTAGAGCAGGGCGCTCTGCCATTGCTTGTTGGCGTCGATCGGCACCGTGTGAGCGCCGGCAGCGCCGGCCGCGACAAGCAGCAGACCCAGTAGCGCCGCAGCAACAATGATCGCGCGCATTCGCCCTCCAAAGGGAACCTCCGCCTTTCTAGCAGGTAAAGATCGGGGCTTGCGAGGAGGGCGACTGATTTCCACCAATCATATGTTGCAACCGGTAAGCGAACTCCGTCGCCGCCTAGTCGTGTTTGGTGTTTGCTACACACTTATACTGTAACATTTGAAGATGACCGGCATTTCCACAAGATTTCAGGTAGATACGGCCGCGAACGGAAAGCAGGTTCTTTCCGTTGCGGGCGAATGGACGGTGTGGACCGTCGCGCTGGTTGAAGAAAAACTTCGCAATACGAAGATCGCTTATGACGCGATCCTCGACGTGTCCGCGCTCGAGAAGATCGACACGTCAGGCGCCTATCTGATCGACCGGGCGCTTGGTGCGCTGGAAGGCATCGACGACCCTATCGAGATCCGAGGCGAGCATCCCACGATCGAGCGGCTGCTGGGCAAGGTCCGCAAGGCGAGCCCTGCTGCTCCGCCAGACCCGATCCACCCGCCCGGCTTTATCGCGCTGCTTGATCGCGCGGGTCATGGCGCGGTCAACGCATGGCAGGAACTTCTCGGTCTTCTGTCCTTCATCGGCGAGACTATGGCGACGCTGGGCCGGCTTGCCGCCAATCCGCGTCGGATCCGCTGGAAGTCGGTTGTGGCGATCATGGAAGAGGCAGGGCTCGATGCGCTGCCCATCGTCTGCTTCCTGTCGTTCTTCATCGGCCTGGTCATTGCCTTCATCGGGGCAAACCTGCTGGCGATGTTCAACGCATCGGTGTTCACCGTCGAGCTTGTCGGCATCGGCATGTTGCGCGAGTTCGGCGCGGTGCTGACGGCTATCCTGCTGGCGGGGCGGACGGACAGCGCCTTCACGGCGCAGATCGGCGCCATGAAGATGCGTCAGGAGATCGACGCGATGCGTACGATCGGCCTCGACCCGATGGAGGCGCTGGTTGCGCCGCGCCTGATCGCGCTCGTGCTGATGACGCCGCTGCTGACGTTCGCTGCCACGATCTCCGGCATTGGCGGCGGCCTCATTGCAGCGTGGACCGCCATGAATATCTCGCCGCAGATGTTCATCTCGCGCTTCCAGGAAGTGGTGCCGCCGCAGCACTTCTGGGTCGGCATCGCCAAGGCGCCGGTGTTTGCACTCGTCGTCGCGATGATCGGCTGCCGGCAGGGCATGCTGGTTGAGGGCGATGTCGTTTCGCTTGGCCGTCGCACGACCTCCGCGGTTGTGCAGGCCATCTTCATGGTGATCGCGCTCGATGCGATGTTCGCCGTCCTCTACTACATGTTGAACGTATGAGCTTCGACGCCGCCACCGCCAATCGGAAGGCCGCGCCTGAGGGTGAGGACGACGCGATCATCCGCGTGCGAGGTCTCACCAATCGCTTCGGGTCGATGACGATTCATGAGGACCTCGATCTCGATGTGAAGCGGGGCGAGGTGCTGGGCATTATCGGCGGATCGGGGACGGGCAAGTCTGTCCTGTTGCGCTCCATTGTCGGTCTGCACACCCCGAATGCGGGTCAGATCGAGGTGTTTGGCCAACACGTGGGCAAGCTTTCGCGCGACGAGCGAATAAAGGTCGAGCGCCGCTGGGGTGTCATGTTCCAGGACGGTGCGCTGTTCTCGACCATGACCGTGCGCGAGAACGTGATGGCGCCCATGGTGGAACACACGAAGATTCCGCCGGCGCTGATGAGCGAGTTGGCGGATCTCAAGCTGCGCCTTGCGGGCCTTGAACTCGAGGCGGCGCCCAAGCGTCCGGCTGATCTTTCGGGCGGGATGCGCAAGCGGGCGGCCCTCGCGCGGGCCATTTCGCTAGATCCCGAGCTCCTGTTTCTCGACGAGCCTACGGCTGGCCTTGATCCGATCGGCGCCGCAAAATTCGACGAACTTGTCCGTTCACTGAGCAGAGCCATGGGGTTAACCGTATTCCTTGTAACCCATGATCTCGACACGCTGGCTGCAACCTGCGACCGCATTGCGGTGTTGAGTGACGGCAAGGTGCTTGCAATTGGTCCACTGGATGAGGTCCGTAAAAACGATCATCCGTGGATTCAGGAATACTTCTCCGGCCCGCGTGGCCGGGCGGCAGTGAGATAGGCCATGGAAACCAAGGCCAATTACGTTCTGATCGGCGCCTTCGTGCTGCTTGCAGCGGGGGCGCTGGCGCTGTTCACGCTGTGGATCGCTGGCAATCCGCTGAACCGCAGTTTTGCCGACTACGACGTCATTTTCGAAGGTCCCGTCAACGGCCTGACCGAGGGCGGCGAGGTCCGTTTCAACGGCATCAAGGTCGGCGAAGTGCAGACTCTGAGGCTGGACCGTGAAGACCCGAACAAGGTTGTCGCGCACATCCGCATCGATGCGCAGACGCCGGTTCGCACCGACTCGGTGGCGCAGCTCAACTTCATGGGCATCACCGGCGTCACCTTCATCCAGATTCTCGCGGGCGATCCGAAGAAGCCGCTGCTGACCCCGGTCAATGGCGTGACGCCGCAGATTTTCACGAGCCGCACGCTGGTCGACGAGCTCTTTCAGGGCGGGCAGGATCTGCTTGGCGTATCGGGAGACACGATCAAGAAGATCAACGAGATGCTCTCGGAAGAGAACCTCGCGCACCTGACGCAGACGCTGGCGAGCATCGATCGCGTTGCGGCCAAGATTGCTGAAGATGATGGTCTGGTGGATTCCGCGACAGCCGCGCTGAAGACGATCAACACTGCTGCCGTGGCGCTGGAAGGCGCGGCGAAGGCGGTTGATACGGCGGCCAATTCGATCGGCAAGGATGTGAACTCGCTGGCGACGGATGCATCGACCGCGCTGGCTGAACTCGAGCCTGTTCTGAAAGACGCGCGCACCGCCATGGGCAACGTCAACGGCGCGGTCTCGCAGATCAACACGAACCTCACGCCTGCCGCCACGACGGCGATCCAGCAGATCGGCCATGCGGCGTCCGACATCCAGTCCATGATGATCCGCCTGCAAGGCCTGCTTGCGCAGATCGAGCAGGATCCCAGCCGGTTCGTCTATCAACAGCCGCCGCCGGTCGAGCGATAGAGGTTCGTCATGAGAACGCAGATTCTTGCTCTCACTCTTGCTTCGATGCTCAGCCTCGGCGGGTGCGTGTCCGTTCTGCCGACGCCGATCATTCCGTCGGCGCTGATCTCGTTGCCCGCTGACCGTGCCGTTGCGCCGGCTGATGCGCTGCAGGCGGATGTGGCTGTGTATTTTCCCGAAGCATCGCGCGCGTTTTCTGGTGCGGATATCGCGGTTCGTGACAACCAGGAGCTGATCTACCTGTCCGACGTACGCTGGGCCGATACGGGGCCGGCGCTTCTTCAGGGTGCGGTCGTCAACTCGCTGACCAAAGCCGGCGGACCGGGCAGGGCGGCGCCGGGGCAACTCGGTGCGCAGACGGATTATGACCTGCGCTGGCGGATCATCGACATGTCGGTCAGCAAGGCGAATGCGCCGGTTCGCATCGAAGTGCAGGCGAGCATTCTTGATTCCGGAACGCGCCGGATGATTGCCCAGCAGAGCTTCTCTACAGAGGGGTCGCCCTCGGACGGTTCGGCGCGCGCGCGGGCTGCGGCGCTGGCGGTTGCTGCGCAGAAGACTGCGGATGAGGTTGCGGCGTTTGTCGCGAAGACGGTTACGGCCAAGCCGAAGCCGGGCAGCCCGAGCTGACACGGGTTCGCGTTCCCGCTGTCGCGGGTTTTCTGGTTTTGAGTTTTGCGCGCGCTAGTTAGGCGTGCGGATGTGACTCTCCCGCCCTCGCTTACGCTCGGGCGTTCGTTGCTCGAATTGGTCCACTGGACCAATTCGTCCGCTGCGCGGACCGCGCCTCACCCCCTCCGTCTTGCGCGCAAGAGCGCGCAATCCACCTCCCCCAGTGCTTCGCACTGATGGAGGCAATTCCCCTTCGTCGCGATGATGCGCTTGCCTCCCCATGCGTAGCAGGCGGAGGTGGATCGCACGCGTAGCGTGCGAGACGGAGGGGGATGGTGAGGTGTGGCTCACGGGGGTGAGCACGCCCTCGTGCTTCGACGGGCGCACGCTTCGCATGCTGCTCAGCATGAGGGCTATTGGGCTGTCTTGCACGACAGCGATCGGTTCCTTGATGGTGTCGCTCGTCACGCGGGGCAGAGGGGCTTCATCATCGCGCGTGTGCCAATCACGCTTGAGGGGGAAGCTTCTCATCTGGAATGTTGAGGCGACGTTTCGCACCAGCTCGACAAACAGGCACAGCATCGCTGTCAGCCAGAGCTGAGGAAGGGATGGGTTGCCTAGACCGTTTGCGCGTGTTTGTGCCGGTGTCATGCCGAGCATAATACGCTGGGCCACGGCGCCGTAGATTCTGGGGAGC